>Ga0065715_10089324_pt1 | contig 11212 bp, 10 predicted proteins | sample MisBulReplicate1_FD_59102 | JGI IMG/M metagenome (GOLD analysis project Ga0065715, IMG submission 59102) | Miscanthus rhizosphere microbial communities from Kellogg Biological Station, MSU, sample Bulk Soil Replicate 1 : eDNA_1 v2 (version 2) | ecosystem: Host-associated > Plants > Roots >...
GTACTCAGACAAACGCGGTGCTGCTCAAGAGCGACCCCTTCGCGTTTTTCAATCAACATGGGAAGGCGACCGCATCGCTGGTGTACGATCTGGAGCGTTACACGTGGAACGACAGTGAATGGATGGAAGCGCGCCGCACGAAAAACTTGCCGCAAAGTCCGATAAGCATTTATGAAGTGCACATCGGCTCCTGGCGTCGCAAACCTGAGGAAGGGAATCGCCAGCTCAGCTATCTTGAACTTGCCGAAGAGCTGCTGCCCTACGTGCTGGAGATGGGCTACACGCACATTGAGTTGCTGCCGGTTGCCGAGCACCCGTTCGAAGGCTCGTGGGGTTATCAGGTCACAAATTATTACGCGCCGACGAGCCGGTTCGGCCCGCCCGACGACTTCCGCCATTTCGTCGACAAATGTCATCAGGCCGGCATCGGCGTCATCATGGACTGGGTGCCTGCGCATTTTCCAAAAGATGCATACGCGTTGGCTGAATTCGACGGTACCCATCTCTACGAACACATGGACCCACGTCAGGGTGAACAACAGGATTGGGGCACGCTCATCTTTAATTATGGCCGCAATGAAGTGCGCAATTTTCTCATCGGCAATGCGCTCTTCTGGCTCGACAGATATCACATCGATGGCCTGCGCGTAGATGCCGTGGCTTCGATGCTTTACCTGGATTATTCGCGCAAGCCCGGTCAATGGATTCCGAATGTTTACGGCGGCCGCGAAAACCTCGATGCCATCCACTTTTTGAAGCAATTAAACGAGGTTTGTTACGAGCGTTTCCCGGGAATCATGACCATCGCCGAAGAATCAACCGCATGGCCAGGTGTATCGCGTCCGGTTTATCTGGGCGGACTCGGGTTTGGCTTCAAATGGAACATGGGCTGGATGCACGATTTCCTCGAATACATGAGCATCGACCCCATTTACCGGCGCTTTCATCATGGCAACATCACCTTCTCGCTGCTCTACGCCTTCCAGGAGAACTTTATTCTGGTGCTTAGTCACGACGAAGTTGTGTACGGCAAGCGATCCCTCTTATCTAAAATGCCAGGGGACGAATGGCAGAAGTTCGCCAATCTGCGGATGTTTCTGGCATGGATGTATGCTCAGCCCGGTAAGAAGCTGCTTTTCATGGGCGGCGAATTTGGTCAGCACAACGAATGGAACCACGATACAAGCCTCGACTGGGAGCTGTTAAAGTTGCCGCGGCACGACGGCCTGCACCGTCTCGTGCAACATCTGAATTACGTTTACAAAAGCGAGCCAGCGCTTTGGCAACTCGATGATACCTACGAAGGATTCGACTGGATCGATTTTCACGACGCCGATAACAGCGTGGTTTCATTCCTGAGAAAATCACGCGAGGGCGATGTTATCGCATTTGTAGTGAATGCCACGCCGGTGGTGCGATACAACTATCAGCTAGGAGTTCCCGAGCCTGGATTCTACCGCGAGATAATCAATACGGATGCTGAAACCTATGGCGGCAGCAACGTGGGAAATCTCGGCGGCGTCCAAAGTGAGGACCTTCCCTGGATGGGTCGTGAATATTCCGTTCTCATCCAGTTGCCGCCCCTGGCAACGGTAGCATTCAAGTTGGAACGCTGATTCCAGCGGAAGCCTACTGTCGTCATAAGCGACAAAATTCTTCGCGACGCCGTGGCGTTATCCGGAGAGACACTAAATCAGAGCTTCATCTCTCGCAGTAAGTTATCGATGCAGCGATATCGGACGGTCTTTACCTGATTGGTCCGCTTCCTGACAGATGGACATCCACTAGGTTAGTTGAATTCGAACCGTAGCAGTGAGGGAAACAAGGAAAAAGGGGGGAAAATGAAACTATCTATCGAAGCGAAAGTCGCCGCTGCTGTAGCAGCGGGTTTTATAGCTTTGACCTTAGGTGCGATAGCGCAAGGCAACAGTGGGGACCAAACTGGCGAACCTAATGGATACGGCCTGGCAGAAAATCCTAGGATTAACACCTATAGAATTCAGGAAGAGATGCAGTAACTCGCTGTTTAGCTGGACCAACGGGAAAAAGGCAACCGCGGCAACTCATTTAGCCGAATAGGTTGTAACAAGGAGGTGAAATTATGTTAGGCTGGGCTGTAACATTTTTGATAATCGCCCTGATCGCAGCAGTACTTGGATTTGGAGGAATCGCAGCTGCGTCGGCAGGAATTGCCAAGTTCCTATTCTTCCTGTTCCTGGTCATGTGCGTGATCTTCTTCGTCTTCGGCTGGAGAGGAAGAAGAGTTCCATGATCATCGGCTGCTGGTGGCGGCGGGGCGTTTTAGCTTGTTAAACAAAGAAGGGACATCTTGTATGCGTTTGACCGCGAAAATTAGGGAAGCTGGTGCGACAGGATATATTTTGCTCTGGCTTTTAGGTATTCCGATTCCGATTCTATTACTTATCTTTCTGCTGCGAGGCTGCACATAACTCGCGCCCTAGTCGAATCGATTAGCGCAGGGTAGTGGTTTCATGTAGCCACTCTTGGCTGCCTTAACGTCGTTACGGCTATCTCGGGTTTGTCACACGAAGTTAGGGGTTGCAGCTGAACCACAATATGAAAGGAACACTCTGCTGGGTGTTCTCGGGCGCTACAGAATTTCCGAGGGGAATTCGCCGTCGCTGACGCGAGTGCGAAGTTTCATTTTCGGCCTCACCTCGGCGATTGTGCGAATGATATTTCCGCGGTCGTCCATGGTGACGCTGTAGCCGCGACGTAATGTGGCGTCCGGGCCGAGGACGCGCAGAATTCCTTCTATTCGGTGGAAGCGGTGTTTGGCATTCTCGAGTAATCGATTGGGGCAGGCGATCAGTCGCCGATGCAGATCGATGAAACGGGCGCGGCGTATCATCAGTTCGCGCGTGGGACTACGTGCCTGCAACGCGCGGATAATGTGGAGGAGGCCGCGCCTGTAATTGTCGAGCTTATGCGTAAGGCAGCGCTGCAAGGTCTCACGCGCGTGATCCAGACGTTGTTGCGCGTCACGAAGCCGGTTCAAGAGCTGGCGCGCAAGCGCACGCGCGTATCCATCGATCTGTCGCTGAAGATCGATAATATCGGGCACAACCAATTCGCCGGCTGCGCTGGGCGTAGGCGCCCGCAAGTCCGCCACGAAATCGCAGATGGTAAAATCGATTTCGTGGCCAACTGCCGAGACGATTGGTACCGCGGAATTGAATATCGCTCGCGCTACGATCTCTTCGTTGAACTCCCATAAGTCTTCGATGCTCCCGCCGCCACGCGTGACCACGATAAGATCGACAGGACCAAACGCCTCGTTAGACGAGGCGAGCTCCCGAATGGCAACGGCAATTTCCTGTGCTGCGCCGGTTCCCTGCACGCGCACCGGGTTGATCAGAATCTGCAACCACGGCGCGCGACGACAGAGCACGTTCAGCATATCGCGGATTGCTGCTCCGCTTGGCGAGGTTACGATTCCGATTCGCCGAGGAAATTTCGGCAAGGACCGTTTCCGTTCCGGCGCAAATAACCCTTCCGCGTCAAGTTTGCGCTTTAACGCTTCAAATTTCGCCTGGAGCAGGCCGACTCCCCGCGGCTGAATGATCTGAACGTTGAGCTGATATTGTCCGCGGGCTTCGAAAACAGTGACAGTGCCGTAAACCTGCACCTGCGCACCGTCGACCAGAGGCTGTCGCGGCGGCGCCATTGTGTCGCGCCAAATCACACAGGAGATCTGAGCGCGCTGATCCTTCAGCGTGAAATACTGATGACCGCTTGGGTACAACTTGTAATTGGAAATTTCACCCTGAACCCAGACTGCGCCGAATTTCGTTTCGAGCGTGCCGCGAATGTTTCGGGTCAGCTCGGAAACTGTGAAGACCTTTGATGCCTGCTGCAGGAAATTCGCTGTGAGTTGCATCGAAAGATAATTAACCACAGCGGCCGCACAGAGCGCAGAGTTTATTTTGTTGACGCTGCGATCGTCAGGGAGCGCCGAATGCTTCTTGACCGAATTTGCTTATGCGGGGATGGTCGCGACCTTATGAAAATTCATCTCCTGTTCCGCCTCGTCCTCTGTGCAGTGGTTGTTGCTCTGGCCGGTTCCACGACAGAACTTCAAGCGGTCAGGCCAGTAGTGAAGATTGGCGTGCTCGCCGACTTGAGTGGATCGTGGTCGACTCTCGGCAAGAATACTGTAGCTGCGCTGCAAATCGCCGCTGCAGATCTCGAAAACATTCACCCCCAGTATCGTCCGGTCGAATTCCGATTCCTTGTTCGCGACACACACCTCGATCCGTCCAGAGCGCTGGAGGCTATCAGAGACCTCGGTCAACGCGGCGTGAAGATCGTTATCGGACCGCAATCCAGCTCGGAAGTGGCGATGATCCAGCCATATGCCGACGCACACAACATCCTCGTGATTAGCCAGGGCAGCACAGCGTCGTCGCTCGCCATCCCTGGTGACAACATATTTCGATTTTGTCCGAACGATGTACGTGAAGCGGAGGCGATCGTCGCCTTAATGCGACACGATGGAATCCGTGCAATTGTTCCGCTCTGGAGAAACGACAGGGGCAACAACGGGCTACATAATTCCGTTCAGATACGATTTCGGGCACTCGGGGGCAGGGTGACGGCTGGGTTTCGCTACGAACCGACCACCACTGATTTTTCCACGGCAACCCATTCTGTTGCGTCCCAGGTGGCGAACCTGATCGGCGGTGGCATCAATCCGTCTGCGACTGCCGTTTATCTTGCTGCGTTCGATGAGGTCGTGGATGTGTTTCATAGCGCACAGGGGAACACGACGCTCTCAAACACGGCGTGGTACGGCAGCGACGGAGTCGCTCTTTCCGCGGCATTGACGGGCGATTCGAGTGCGGCCGCTTTTGCGACAAGCGTTGGTTATCCAAATCCGATTTTCGGATTGCCCGATGCGCTGCGCAATCGGTGGGGGCCGATTGCAGATAGAATCGAAGCGCGCACCGGCATACAAGCGGACGCGTTTGCGTTGTCGACTTACGACGCACTTTTCGTCGTGCAGCTTGCGCTCGTGCATGCAATGCCGGAGCAGAATTTCAGCAATTTCAAAGCAGCATTTGTGAACGAAGCCGGCCATTACAACGGTATAACCGGCTCGACTGCGCTCGATGCCGCAGGCGACCGGGACAAGGGGGATTTCGATTTTTGGGCAGTGAGACTGCGCAACGGCAACTACAAGTGGGTGCGAGTCGGAACTTACAATAACGGCATTCTCACAGTGTTCTGATCGCAGCGCACGCAGCAGATGTGGATGGTCGTGTAGCGGTGCTCGCCGCGCGAGCATCGATTCGATAGGCCTTCGCCGTGGCGAACGCCTCTGCAACTTTGAATACAAGAATGGGTAATCGGCCTCAACAAGCGACGCGCGGACTCCAGCTTGATCGGGTCGTGTTGCTCGGTCGCACTTTCGAAGAGTATCGACGGTATTTCCTTCTCGAATCGGAGAAGTTGATCGGGAAAACAGTCTTGGATGTGGCAGGCGGGGTCAGTTCGTTTTGCGCTGAGGCTAACGAGCTCGGGATTAAGGTAACCGCGTTCGATCCGATCTATTCCCTGTCGCGAGAAAAAATCAGGGAACGATCCGATCCGGATCTGGAATCGGTTTACCGAACCATTGGACTCGTGCCGACGTATCGCTGGGGTTTTTACAAGAATCCTGACTACATGCGCACATTGCGCGAACGCGCATCCGCTGTTTTTTTCTCGGACTTCAAAATCCATCCGCAGCGTTACGTCGCGGGAGAGTTGCCTCGATTGCCGTTCGCCGACGGCGAGTTCGATCTGACGCTCGTGTCCTATCTTCTCTTTGCATACCAGGACCGGTTCGACTACCAATTCCACCGCGATTCGATTTTGGAAATAATGCGTGTCACACGAGGCGAAGCGCGCATTTACCCGACTGTTACCTTCGAAGCACAAGCGAGCGAATACATTCCAATGTTGCACTCCGATCCTGCGCTGCAGGTTTTTGAATTCACAAAAATCGAAACAGATTTCGAGTTTTTGGTGAATTCGAATTCGTATTTGCGTGTGACGCGCGCGTAGCGCTGGATTGTAGAGCGTCTGTGTCAGCTCCGAATGCTTTCGGCATTCACGGAATGGAGCCGGCGGGTGCCGAGCGACATGGACGGGCGGGTCGAATACCGAGTGAGCGGGAGCGAGCGAGTCAAACGCCCTACAACAATTCAGGTTGGATACCTGTGGGCGGTTTAACTCCGAGCTTACGATAAGCGTTCGCTGTGGCTACCCGACCTTGCGCTGTGCGCTTGATGTAGCCTTCCATAATCAAGTACGGTTCGTTCACTTCTTCGATGGTGCCTGCCTCTTCGCCGATTGCTACTGCAAGGGAATTCAATCCGACAGGACCGCCGTTAAATTTGTGAATTAACGTTTCGATGATGCGCTTGTCCCATTGGTCGAACCCGTCGCGGTCGATCTCCAGCATTGTAAGCGCGCTGTCTGCAAGTTCTGCATTGATTTTTCCGTCGGCTTTCACCTGCACATAATCGCGCACCCATCGCAAAAGATTGTTTGCTGTGCGCGGCGTGCCGCGTGAACGCGCGGCGATCTCGGCCGCCCCTGCGGCGTCAATCTCCACGCCAAGCAGACGCGCGCTGCGCATGATGATTTTCTGCATTTGCTCGGCGTTATAGTAATCGAGCCGCGCTGTCATACCGAAACGGGACCGAAGCGGCGCGCTCACCATTCCGGCACGCGTGGTCGCTCCGATCAATGTAAACTTTGGCAAATTAAGGCGCAGACTTCGCGCCTGCGGCCCCTGGTCGATGATGATGTCGAGGCGGTAATCTTCCATCGCGGGATAAAGATATTCTTCGATGGCAGGTTGCAGCCGGTGAATCTCATCAATGAAAAGCACATCGCCTTTTTCCAAGCTTGTCAAAAGACCGGCAAGTTCACCGGCTTTCTCGATCACCGGGCCACTGGTGTTCTTTATGTTCACACTCATGGCGTTTGCGATGATGTAGGCCAGCGTCGTCTTGCCGAGGCCGGACGGTCCACTGAGCAAAACATGTTCGAGCACGTCCCCCCGTTTCCTGGCTGCTTCCACCATCAACTCCAGGCGTTCGCGCACTTTTATCTGACCGTTGAACTCGCTGAAGGCCGGCGGCCGCAGTGAAATTTCAAACGCAGTGTCTGGCTCCGGTGGCTTCATGAATGATCGTAAACTGTGAATCGTTACATCGTTAGATCGTTCGAGCGAGACACGAATTTTGATCGATTCACGGTTCCCGATCTGACGCCAGATTTTTCGTTAGCACCAGCTCTGTGCCGCGGCGTCTGTGAATGTAAGCGACTCCGTCAAATGCATAGCGAATCAAATATAAACCGAGGCCGCCCGGCTTGATCAGATTGTGAGCTCGGCCTTTCATTTCGTGAGGACGAACCTGTTCGCCATAATCGCGCAATCGCAAGCGGACGCATTTGCGCAGACCCTCCATCCGCAATGAAATGAGCTGATCGTCACGCAGCCGGTACGCGTAGCGGATAATGTTCGTGCATGCTTCATCGACGCCGAGCACCATCAGCAGTCGTTCCTTTTGAGAAAACGGATAGCCGTTAAGAAAATCGCGGACGCAGTTGCGCAGCAAAGCAAGGTTCGCAGGATGACTGCTGAACTCGACTTTTCTCTTCTTTATCACAATCCGCAAAAAGGTGAGCAGATTTCCTCTTCTCGTTCAAGCGCAGAGGAAACTTGTGCGGCTCAAACTTACATGCGCTGCCAATTCGGTAAAAACACAATGGACACTCGGCGAAACCGCTGTTCAATCTTGCAACATGTGGCGATCGCTTATTGTGGTTTTGTTACTGGGTCCCCCTCAGGTTTGGGCTCAGGAGAACGCCAGTGCGTACGAAGCTCTGCGCGTAGTGGGCTCGGAGCTTGGTCGCGGCGCTCTCAATCACATTGTGTCAATTACTGGCGTGAAAGGCGATCCGCAGCCCGAGACATGGAGAATTATTTTGGAAAACCCGGAGGGGCAGGGTGTGCGCGAAGTGCGCGTTGCTGAGGGAAGAATTGATTCCGATGACAGACCAGATCGCTCGACGGCTGGTTCTACTGAAGGCGCAACGATTAACATTTCGCGGTTGAATCTGGATTCCAGCGGCGCCTTTGCTGTGGCCAGCCACACAGCGGAAGCGTCGCATGCGCAGTTTGCGACTGCCGATTACACGTTGCGCACAGACGAGCGCGGCGAGCCGATCTGGATCGTCACTCTTTTGAATAGATCGTCCCGCCCCGTCGGCACGATATATATTGGCGCGACTCGCGGCATCGTGAAAAGAACCGAAGGAATGTTTGCCGGCGCGACCATGGAGGACGTAGAGAACGATTACGACGACGAAGAAGGAACTGGCGTCTTCAGCGATGTGAAAAAAACAATCAAGCGTGCCTTTCACAGGACACAGGATGAAGCGCGAGGCATGTTCGACCGAGTGAAACGTTCGTTTTCTGATTTCATCAACCGGGAGTAACAACAGTAAGTGAACGGAACATCCGATTTTTGGCCGTCTCTGCCTTTTGCAGAGTGGAAAGACACCGCGGCTACTCTGCACATGTGGACACAGATTGTTGGCAAGGTTCGCCTGACGCTGAGTCCGTGGGTCAACCACTCCTGGGGCGTGACCCTCTATGTCACCGCGCGCGGTCTGACGACTTCGCCAATCCCGTACGGCGCCGCGATATTTGAAATCCGCTTCGATTTCATAGACCACGAATTGCGCATCCTCAAAAGCGATGGTGCGATGCGAGTGCTGAAATTGGGTCCCCAATCGGTTGCCAGATTCTATGGCGACCTAATGAATGCGCTGGCCGAAATGGCGTTACCGGTCAAGATCAACATGTTGCCTAACGAGATCGAAAATCCGATTCCGTTTGATCAAGACGAAGAGCACCGGTCCTATGACCCCGAATATGCGAATCGGTTCTGGCGCGTTCTCGTTCAAAGCGATCGCGTATTTAAGGAATTCCGCTCACGATTCTGTGGAAAGAGCAGTCCGGTGCATTTCTTCTGGGGCAGTTTTGATCTCGCAGTCACCCGTTTCTCCGGCCGGTCCGCGCCGCCGCATCCTGGTGGGGTGCCGCATTTGCCGGATTCGATCACGCGCGAGGCGTACTCAAAGGAAGAGAGCAGCCTCGGTTTCTGGCCTGGCAACGCCGCCATGCCGACACCTATTTTCTACTCCTACGCATATCCGGCACCGCCGGGATTCGCGGAAGCGAAAATTTCCCCGGACGCAGCATTTTACGACACCAAGCTGCGCGAATTTGTCTTACCCCACGACGCGGTGCGCAGTGCGGAAAGTCCAGATGAAGTGCTGCTTGATTTCGCGCAGAGCAGCTACGACGCAGCGTCAAAGCTGGGGAAATGGGACCGCGATGCGCTGGAGGAGAAGAAACCGGCCTTGCATTCGCCCCGGCAACATTCGTAATTAGGCCAATGAACCCTGGTTGCGCAGCCGAACAACATGCCTGGCGCGAAGTGAAAGGCGGATGGCGCCCACTCTACGGCGACGTGGACAAAATCGGGGTCGCTATCGAGTGGCACGACTTTCGCACCGAGCATTCCTTTAACTGGGGACGCACTTTCCATTCAAATAGCCTCGAATTTTGCCTAAATCTCGAGGGGCACGGAGCGGTAGGAAAAGAGAGCCGCAAGCGGAGCGATTATTTGCCGGGCAATTGTGGCTATTACGCCATTGCCAATCAACCGCTCTCAGCGTCGCGCCGCGCACATGATCGTCATCAGTTCGTGACGCTCGAATTTTCGCGAGACCATTTGCAAAAACAATTCGTGCGGAACGAGGCCGATCTCGAGCCGGAGATCCGGAGGATTCTCTTTGGAGACAAGCAGGAAAACGTGGTCGCCGCCACCTGTCCGATGACGATGCAACAACGCAGCGTCATCGCGAGTTTGACGGAGCCTCCCGTGGCGAAAGCAGCACAAATTCTTTGGTATCAAAGCAAGGCGCTCGAACTCATGGCGCATTTTCTCTTTGCGCCGAAGGACCCGGAATTTTTCTGCATGCGACAAAAACGGGTCGCCCGTGAGCGCGTGGGGCGTACGAAGGAACTGCTCGCCCGGGATCTGGCTAATCCTCCCAGCTTGGAAATGATCGGCCTGGAAGTCGGCTGCAGTCCGTTTTATCTGAGCAGGAGTTTTTCCCGCGAAGTTGGTCTGACTATTCCCCAATATTTGCGAAACCTGCGGATGGAACGCGCGGCCGAATTATTGCGGTCTGGACGCTACAACGTCACAGAGGCGGCCACAGAAGTTGGTTATTCAAGCCTGAGCCACTTCAGCAAGGCGTTTTGCGAAACGATCGGTTGCTGTCCGGTGCTTTATCCCGCGGCGAAGAACGTGATTCTCGATCGCTGACGCGATCAGGTTACAAAAGTTACAAGCGTTAGATTGTTACAATGGTTCCCTTTTAGCTTTGTAACTTTTGTAACTCTTCTAACTTTCTCATGAAAATCACCCGCGCGCTCATCTCCGTTTCCGACAAAACCGGGGTGGCTGCGTTCGCGCGCGCTCTCGAGCGCCAGGGCGTGGACATCATTTCTACTGGCGGAACAGCCGATCTGTTGAGGAAAGAGAAAATTCCAGTGCGCGATATTTCCAAATTCACCGCGTTTCCCGAGGTTCTCGAGGGTCGGGTCAAGACGTTGCATCCCAGGGTGCATGGCGGCCTGCTTTTCAAGCGCGGGAACGCGAAGCACGAGGCCGAGGCGCGCGAATGCGGTTTTGAGCCGATCGATCTGGTGGTGGTGAATCTTTATCCTTTCGAAGCAACAATTGCCAAGCCAGACGTCACCCTGGCCGAAGCAATCGAAAACATCGATATCGGGGGCCCATCGATGATTCGCAGCGCAGCGAAGAACTACGAGTCAGTCACCGTAGTTGTCGATCCGGCAGATTACGACGCGGTGCTCGAAAACATGCGCGATAACAAGGGCAAGACGACGCTAAAATTGCGGGAGCGCCTCGCTATTAAAGCCTTTGCCAGGACGGCCGAGTATGATCGGACGATCAGCAGTTTCCTGAATAAAGAGCAGGCAACCGACGCCTCCTTTTCACTGACGCTTCCCTTGGCGATGCGATTGCGTTACGGAGAAAATCCACACCAGACCGGCGCGCTCTACGGCGATTTCGACAAGTATTTTGAAAAA
>Ga0065715_10089326_pt1 | contig 11196 bp, 17 predicted proteins | sample MisBulReplicate1_FD_59102 | JGI IMG/M metagenome (GOLD analysis project Ga0065715, IMG submission 59102) | Miscanthus rhizosphere microbial communities from Kellogg Biological Station, MSU, sample Bulk Soil Replicate 1 : eDNA_1 v2 (version 2) | ecosystem: Host-associated > Plants > Roots >...
CGAGGAGGGCCGCTAAGCTCTCGGCCGGCACGCGCTCGCACGTCGCGCCCGCTTCCGCGAGGGTCTCGTCGTCCGCCGTCGAGAGCCGCCGGAGGGCGCGGTAGTCTTTCCCCTTCAACTCAGTCACACCAGACCTCGTCTTCCCACTTGTAGCCGCAGACCGTACAGACCGGCCGCCGCACGCCAAACCCGCAGGAGGCCATGCGCTTCTCCTTCGCGGCGCCGCAGCGCGGGCAATTCGTGTCGATCGCCTGGCGCGCCGGCCGCCCGGAGGCATCGACAATCGCGGGCGCCTGATCAGGGCGGTCGTCAGGCATTCGTCTCCTGGATCACCAGCTCGATGTTCGTCACGAGCTCGTGCACCTTGACGCCGTTGAGTTCCTGGTCGGCCAGCGGAATCGTTTCGATCTCCGGCAGCGGGATCCCGCTGCAGACCGTGTAGCCGTCGACGACGAGCGGCGCGCCCTCGAAGAGCAGCTCGATCGCCCGCGCCATCACCACGTGCGCGTCGCGCATCGTGCCGTAGGCGCCTTGGAACACATGCAGCCGCAGCTGGAGGCCTGGGACCGAGCCGCGGCCAGGGCGCGTGCCCAAGCCGCCGTAGTTCGCCTGGTGCAGCAGCTCGAGCCAGAGAAACGGAAAGGTCGGGCTCTCCGGGACGTCGGTCTGCACGCCGCCGGGGGCCAGCGCGTAGAGCGCGGCATCCTGGAAGAGCCCATAGACCGCGTCGCCGACGGCCGTCAGCGGGAAGACGTAGGCCATCAGACGATCTCCCCGCACTCGAGGAAGAGGTACTGGCGACCGTCGCCATCGGGCGGAATGCCGTGAATCTCGAGCGTGTGCAGCGGCGCGCCGGGGGGCCACTGCGGCGTCCAGAGCGCACGCATCTGCGGCGTCAGGTCACCGCGTGTGTGGACTCGAAACCGATAATCGAGCTGCGCCTGCAGCGCCTGGGCCTGTAGCCGCTCCATCGCGCGCACGGGCAGGAGCTCGGCGAAGACGGTGTCGAGGGTGGCCCATCCGATCTTGCGGCCGCCCTGCGCATCCGAGACATACGTCACAGTGATCGGCCCGGTCGCCGGCGTCGTCAACACGCCGCTGACGGTAAACGTGAACGACGACGCGCCGGTGACGACGACCTTGACCTTGCCGTTGTAGCCCACGGGCACGGCGCCGGCGACGGTCACGTAATCGTTCGTTGCGTAGCCGTGCGGGATCGCCGTCAGCGCGGTGGCGGTCGTCGTCGCGCGCGTGAGGCTCGAGACGACCAGGGCATCCGGGACGTTCTCCTGGATCGTCAACCGTTCCCGCAGCACGGGGCCCTTCATGCGACGCACACCTGGCGATACGGCGCGATCGCCTCCTCGTACAACTCCAGCGCCAGCGCGTCTTTGTTGATGGTGTAGTCGACGAGGAAGCCGACGGCATCGACCAGCGTCGGCCTGGCGGCCGCCAACAGCGGCACCGTGGTCCAGCCCGCAACGATTCGCAGCACATACGGCTGAAATGGTCGCAGGTCCGATGGCCACGCGCCGCCGAGGGCGAGGCCCAGGCGGCCGCCCGCCAAGTCGACGACGTAGTTCGACGGGTCGAGCGTTTGGACAACGCCGGCCGTGTCCGTGGATTTGAACGAGGTGACGGACTGCAAGGGCCTCGACTGCGACGGCAGCGTGAGGGTCCGCCCGGCGATCGCATCGAGGTACACGTCCCGTGTCTGCGTCAGCAGGGCGAGCCCGGTGTCCTGCTCCACCTTCGACCGGGCCGTCTTGATAAAGCCCAGGATCAGCGCGTCCAGGCTCGTGTCGGTTGCGCTGAGGCGCGCATAGAGTTTCGCCGTGGCGAGATCGATCGGCTCGAGCGTCGGCTCGAGGAAGACGACCGAGACCGCATGCGGTGCGGTCGCCGGCGCCGACTGGTTGGCCCAGAACGGCGGCTGGATGAAGCTCACCGCTTGCGGTTCCTATCGCCGCGGTAGGTGCCGGTCGTGAACTGCCCGGGCGGCAGCGTCGCCTGCACGACCTCCGCGACGAGCGGCACGCGGGCGAGCTCCGCCGCGGCCGCCGCGTCACGCGCCGGCAGTTGGACGACGGTGATGGGGCCGCTGTCCGTCGTGCACGCCGTATGGTCGGCGCCGCAGATGGGACAGGGGCCGGGACTGGATCGGGACATTACGCGACCCGCTCCGCCCGGGCGCACCGGTGACGCCGCCGCCCGGGCCGCGTGGCCCGCGCGACGAGACGATCGTCCTCGCCGAGATCGAGGTCGTCGTCGTCCCAGCCGATCCCATCGAGCGCCTGCCGCGTCATGGCCGGGCTTACTCCAGGGCGTAGGTCAGGATCACGTCGACGGCCGTCGCGGTCGTCGCCGTGCCCCCGGTTTTCCCGATCGTCACGGCGGTATTGGCATCGAGCGGCGTCAGGGAGGCGCCGTCGGCCAACGCCACAATCGACGCCGTGCCGGCGGTCGCGAACGGCGATCCCAGCCGCAACAGCGTGCTCTGGGTCAGCCCCGCCACCGCCGCAATCCCGAGCGCCACCGACCCGGCCGCCCGCGTGCCGAGAATCCGCACGTCGGTCGCCCCTGCGACGGCGCCGCCGATGGCGATGAGCGTGATGTCGACGAGCCGGTACGCGAAGCCCGGCACCGCCGCCAGCAACGTGAAGCCGGCGTTCAGTTGCGCCAGCGTCACGCGCTGTCGACTGTGCTGGACGGCGGGATTGTCCGTATCGACGCGGACCATCTGATTGGTCGTCGGGTTGTAACGTGGTTGCGGCATGCTGCTCCTTCAACGGCCCGATCCCGGGACGCGCGCCCGACGATGCGCGCGCCCGGACACCCGGTCGGGTTAGCCTTCGATGACGTACGCGAGCGAGACGTCGAGGTTGGTCAGGACGGTCATCGCCGAGCCGACCGTGATCACCGTGATCCCCGTATTGGCATCGAGCGGCGTGAACGACGCGCCGTCCGCCAGCGTGGTCAGCGATTCGGCGCCCGCGGTGGCGAAGGGCGTCCCGGTCACCAGCCGCACGCTCTGCACGAGCCGCGCGACCGCGGCCACGAACAACTGCACGGGCGCCGCCGCCCGGGTGCCGATGATGTTGACGGATGTGGCCGTCGTGCCCGCGCCGCCGACCGCGAGCATCGACGCCTCGACGATCCGGTAGGTCTTGCCGACAATCGCCGGCAAGAGGGTCAAGCCGGCGTTGAGCTGCGCGACCGTCACGCGCGTGCGCAGGTGAAACAACACGGGCGCCTGGTCCGGCATCCCCGCGCTGCGATCGAGTCCGCCGTCGTACCGCGTCCACAACTTGCCCTCAAGCGATTGCGTGAAGGCGCGTAGGAATCTCATGACTCACTGCTCTTTCTCGAGGCGTTCAGGCCTCACCTGCATCCGAGTTAATTGAGGCCCGTGACCGTGCCGAACGCGGCCGGCCGGTAGACCGCAAGCGCGAGCCGCTCTTCCGCCCGGATCGCGACCAGGTTCTTGATGAAGAAATCGCTGTGCGAGTTCGAGGTTTCGACCCGCAGACCGCCCTTGCGGAACACCTGCGCGGCCTGCCGGAACGCGCCGACCAAGCCCGTGTTGGCGACGATTGAGGGTGTCACGGCGACCGGATAGCCCCAGAGCTGCGGGGGCTGCGCGTTCTGCCACGGCCCGGTGCCGAGGTAATTGCCGTTCGCGTTCTTGGTCAGCTGGATGGTCTGCCAGTTGGCCGGGTTGAGCACGACGCCGTCCGGCTGGATGAACACCGTCGAGGCGATGGTCGTGATCTGCTTGAAGATCGCGTCGGCGTTGGTGTCCGCGCCACGCGCCTGGGCCGCGGTGAGCCCGACGCGCTGCAGGATCCCCTGGATGGCCGGCGCCACGCCACTGCCGTTGAGGAGCTGATCCTCTTCCGTCAACTCGACGCCGAGCCGCAGTCGCGCGTCCACGTAGGAGCGCGTCTGGTCGAAGTCCTCGAGCATCTCTTCCGTGATCGGCAAAAAGTGCGCGATCTTCCGGACCAGGTCGGTCACCTGCGCGAAGACGAGCGTCGATTCGGGCTTCGCCGCGCCCTCGGCGACCGGTGCGGCGGCGTTGGTGAAGGTCGTTTCCTTCATGTAGGTGATCGAGTTCGAGGTGGTCGTGCCCGGCGCGATGAGGTCGGCGACCGTCAGCCGCTTGAAGAGCAGCGGGGTGACGCCGGCCTGGTAGTCGCTGACGATCAGCGGGCCGCCCGACCCGGACGTCGTGTCGAGGGTGGTGGCGTGGAGCTCCACCGCGGGCGAGGTCCAGGCGCTCGTGCCCCGGTGGGCGCCGTCCTTGATGAACGCGCGATAGAGCGGGTCCGACACGAACTGCTGTCCGAGGGACATCAGGACCGTGCGCTGCGACGGCGTGGTCTGCGGCGACAGGAGGCCGGCGGTGAGCGCGTCGATCGCGGCGGTCAGATTGGCGTCGCCCTGCGCGCTGTCGATGCGCGCCTTGATGGCTTTGCCCTCGTCGAGGATCGCCTGAATGGCGCCCTTTTCCTCGGCGGTCATCAGGCGGCCGACGACGGCGGGCGTGGTGTCGGTCGCCGGCGTGACGATCGCCTCCGCGCACGTGCGCATCGTGGTCTCCATCAGCGTCTTCGCGGCGAGCTGCTTGGCGCGGAGGTCGGTGTTCAGCTGGGTAAGATTCATGGTCCTGGGGCTTTCTACAGATCGAGTTCGAGCAGCGCGGCATCGATGCCGTTCTGCCAGGCGGTGTCCGACGGGCGATCCTGGGCTGGTGGCCGTGAGGCTCCTGCAGCCGTGTCGACGGTCGGGTCGGGATCGGGAAGAGGTGGGCACCCGCGTTGGGCGCGCAGTTCGTTGAGGGTGAGTTCCGCCTTCGCGCCGGCGGCGGCCGACGCCGGCGTCATCACGCGCGCGATCGTCTCGGCGAGCGTGCCGATCCGGTCGATCATCCCGAGGCGCAGGGCCTCATCGGCGCCGACGGTGTCGCCTTCGCCATAGCCGTTGTCCACGTCGGCCAGCGGCACGCCGCGGCCCTTCGAGACGTCCGCCTTGAAGCGCGCGAACGGGTCGTCGACCTTGGCCTGGATCCGCGCCAGCGCTTCCTTCGAGAGAGGCTCGGTCTCGTTGCCGTCGACCTTGTATTTGCCGGCGGAGATGTAGGTGATCTTGATCCCTTCCATCTCGAGCGCCTTCGACAGGTCCTCGTGAATGCTGTAGACGCCGACGGAACCCACCTTCGCCGACGGCGCCGCGACGATCTCGGTGGCGCACGCCATCACCCAATAGGCGGCCGACGCCATCAGGTACTGCGCCTGCGCGATGATCGGTTTCTTCGTGCGGGCCCGCATCACCTCGCGCGCGAATTCGGTCGCGCCGGCGACGTTGCCGCCCGGCGAGTCGACGTCGAACACGATCGTCTTGACAGCCTTGTTGGCCAGGGCCTCGTTGAGTTGCGTGGTCAGGCCCTCGAACGTCGTGCCGCCCGAGATGTCGGTGAGCATGTTGGCGCGCGGGGCGATCACGCCGTAGATCGGAATGATGGCGACGGCGCCACCCTCGGTCGGTTGCGGGAGGTTCTTCCGGTTGACCAGTGCGGCGGCGATCGCGGCGGGATCGGTTTCCTTCCCGGCGATCCGGCCGGCCAGAATGCCGGCGATCAGGACGCGCATGTGTTTCGTGATCGCCCACGGATGCTCGAGCGCGAAGCTCATGACGTGTTCGTAGCGGCCGGTCATGCGGCGTCCTCCTCGAGGGCGAGCAGTTGTGTGAGCGTGGCCGCGTTCGCCTGGTTGGCTTGGAGGAGCGCGGCCTCTGCTCCGACAATCGGCGTCAGGTCCGCCGCGAGCTCGCGGTTCCAGCGGTCGAGGTCGGTGTAGAACGTGGTCGCGCGTTCGGCGATCGGCAACTTGGCCAGTCGCGCCTGTTGCCGGAGGCGGGCGGCGTGGAGCACGGGCGCGACGTCGGTCGCGTCGGCGGGATTCGGGTCCGGCTTCGTCATCATCGGCGGCACCTGGCCAGGGTGGGCGGTGGCGTCGGACGGCCCACCCTGCTGCGGCGCGACGGTGTCCAAGTCGGGATCGTCGATGCGCGGCAAGTTGTCGAGCGCGCGGCCTTCGTTCACCGTACGCCACGGCCGCCCGATCGAAATCTGCATCGACGAGGCCCGCTCTTCCGGCGTGCCGGCGAGCTTCGCATCGATGTTGAATTCCAGATAGACGTCCTTCTGGTCCTCGCATTCGATCAGCACCTGCCGGTGGAGCTCCTGGCGCAGCTGCTCGAACCGCGGCCCGAGACAGTCCTGGTAGAGGTTCTTGTGCTGCTCCTTGATGTTCGAGAACGTTGCGTGATCGAGAATGCCGACGAAGGGCTGCGGGATCTGGTACTCGGCGGCACAGACTTCACGCCGGAGTTTCCCGCCGACCGTGTATTCGGAGTCCTTGGCGCTCTGGGTCGTCTGCTGAAACGTCTCGCCATCCTGGAGGAGCACGGTGTCCTCGCCGCCGGGGCCGCCGTAGACGGTCTGCCACTGCTCGCGCCACGATTTGGTCTGATCGGGGCTATAGCGTTTCATCTCCTTCGGGCGGGTCACGACCCCTGGAACCCGCGCGCCCTTGCGCCAGAACGACTCGCGATACTCCCCGGCCGCGGATTCTTCGGCGAGGATGCGACGCAGCGTTTCGAGCGGCGAGATCCCCAGCTTGTAGCCTGAGAAATGCACGATCTCCGACGGCGCGAAGGGTTGAGGCCACCCGTTGACGGTCCAGATAAATCGCTTCGGGTAGAGTCCGCCTTCGACACTCATCTCCTCGGGCGGCAAGCGCACGAAGCCGATCGCGTCCCGGCCATCGGCGCCGACGTACCTGACCTTGAGCCAGTAGGCGCGGTCGTAAATGCCGAGGTCCGTGACGAGGTCTTCGAAGAGCCGGTATCGGGTCGTCCCGGGATTCGGGTTGTTCAGCCAGCGCACCATGTCGTGATTGGCCAGCCGCACGCGATCGGTGTCCGACACGCGACGGAAGGCCTGGGGCGCGACGTGGGCGATGTTGCGCGCGAGGAACTCGACACAAATCCGGACGTTGGGTTGCGCCTTGAAAATCTCGAAGTAGTTGGCGCGGGCGCCGTAGAGGTTCAGGGAACCGCCCGAGGAACTCGACCACGTGGGCTGTGGAGTCGTGAGCGCCTGCAGGCCGTCGAACGTCCGGACGATCACAGGCTTACCTGCAGGTACGCAATCTTCGATCGCTCCACGACGACGTCGCCGACCAGCTTCACCGGCGGCTGTCCCGCCTTGAGCGCCGACACGTCCCGCAGCGTCAGCCACGGACCTCGCGACGACCAGAGCACGCCCTCCATCGCTTCCGTCGAGTCGTGCGTGAAGTTCACGATGACTCGCCGCAACAGACAGGGTGGCCGCCAGAACCACAACCAGCGCATCAACAGATCGCCACACGTGACAGCGTGGCCCGGCCGGCCCGGATCGCCTATTTGGGATTTCTTTTCTCCGCCTCACGCATGTCGCGGCGGATCTGTTCGGGCACGGACACCCGAGCGTGCTTCGCGCGTTTGTAGGCGTCGTCGTACTGCTTCGACGGCATCTTCACGCAGACCGGCACGCTGTCGTCCTCGTCGTCGAGCGGTGGATGGCCAGGCGCTCGTTTCATGCGGCCACCACGACCGGGTCCTCGGCCTCTGGCGGCTCGGTGTCGAGGGTCGCGAGCTTGCGCGCCATGATCGCGGCGACGATGCCGTCGATCCGGCCGCGGCTCTTCTTCTTGATGGGCTTGATGTTGTCGGGCCCGTCCCGGTAGACGACGACGTTCGACGCCATCCACGCCATCAGTGGGTTGCCGCCGACGTCGACGAGGCCGTCGAGCACGTCGGCTTCGAATTCCTTCGACGGCGCCGACATGTGCGCCAGGACCTGCGGGATCTCGATGACCTCGAAGCCGTCCTCCTGCAGATCCTTCTCGAGGTTGCCGGCGTTCCACGGGTCGAACCCGACTTTCAACAGGTTGAAGCCGTACCGGGTCTTCGCCTCGTTCACAGCGGTGCGAATCAGGTCTTGGTCGATCCGGTTACCCGGGCAGGTCGTCAGGTAGTGCTCGTCGACCCACACCGGGTACGGCGCGCGATCGCGATGGGCGCGTTCGTCCAGGGTGTCCGCCGGCGAGAAGCACCAGGCGAGATACCGCCACTGCTTGCGCGTCGCCGTCGGCGGGAAGCACAGCACGAAGGCGGAGAGATCGATCTTGCTCGAGAGGTCGACCGCGCCGAAGCAGTCCTCGCCGCGCAGGTCCTCGGCGGTCCACACGCTCTGCCCGTTGCGCCAGCCTTCGAGGGACAGCCAGGGCACCGCGGTGTTCACCCACAGGTTTAGGCGCTTCTGCTTGAACGTGGCCGCGGCGCCCGGCATGCTCTTCGCCTTGGTGGCGAGGGCGCGCAGATCGTCGGGCTTCACCGAGATGTCGTAGTTCGGGTTCGCCTTGCACCACGTCGCCTCGGCGAGCCAGTCGTCGTCGACGTCGGCGTGGGCGATGAACGCGAAGAACGTCTCGTCGACGAGGACCCCTTCGAGAATCTGGACGGCGTAGCCGTGCTGGTCGCCGCACGGAGACACCGGGTCATCGCCCGCCGTCGTGATCTGGAAGTTGAGCGGCTGCCGGCGCGCACCGGTCGCCGTCTCCATCACGTCGATCGTGTCGCGGTGCTTAATCTTGTGGAACTCGTCGACGATGATCAGGTTCGGATTCAACCCGTCTTCGGGGTTGGCGCCGAGTGGCTCGAGCTTCGACGACGTGTCGACGCGGTGAAGGTTGCGCGCCATCACCTTGATGCGCGCCTTCAGGCCGCTCGACTTGACCAGCTTCTTGGCGTCGTTGAAAACGAACATCGCCTGGCCGCGTTTGGTCGCCAGGCAATAGCCCTCGGCGCCGGGCTCGTTGTCATAGAACGTGACGTAGAGGGCGACGACCGCCGCCTCGAGGGACTTGCCGTTCTTCCGGGGGACCTCGTTGTAGGCCGTCCGGTAGCGGCGCAGGCCGGTGTCGACGTGCACCCAGCCGAACACCGAGCCGAGCCGGAACTGCTGCCACGGCTGCAGGACGATGAACTGCCCGGCCCACTCACCCTTGTAGTGCTTCAGCTTGGCGGCGAACCGAAAGAACCGGTCGGCTTTCGGCAGATCGAACCGGTAGGGAAAGCCCGCGGTCGCTTCCCGGGCGCGATCGCGCAGATGCCGCTCGCACGCCAGGCGGTGATACTTCCCCGCCGGCACGCGGCCGGCGACGACGTCGTGCGCGTACATGTCGATGGGATTGGCGCGACCGGCGTCGGCGCGCGCGGCCAACTGCACCCGCGTCGGCCCTCGCACCGTCGGCACCTGCAGCTGCAGACGGGCGAGGCCGAGCACCAGGCACAGGACGAGCGCCGCGATGACTGCGCCGGCGGCGCTAGTGAGCCGTCGGGGGGTCATCAAACTCCGCGAAGGGGTCCTTGGTTTCCGGTGTCGTGGGGACCTTCACCCGCGACCTGGCCGCCGGCGTCATCCCGAACTCGACAAGGTACTGACGGACAGCCATGTGCCCCTGGCGGAGTTGCGTCGTGAGCTTCGTGTCCAACTGCCGCAGTTTCACGACCTGCGCGATCGCCTCGGTGAGGTCGCCCACGTCCACGACGGTGACCGTCTCCGCCACGCGGTCGGCCGCTGCGAGCTCTTTCAGGCTCGACTCAATGCGTGTGACCGCCGCGAGCAGTTTCTTCACCAGGGCCGCGTTCTCGCGCCTCGCGGTGAGAATGGCTTCCGTCTCCGCGAACAAGCAGACGTACTGGTAGAGCGCGGCGTCGTCGACCGTGGACAGCGTCTTGGAGGCCTCGAGGCGCACGACCATCCGGTTCCATTCCGCCAGCGCATGGCCGCGCAGCGTGCTCGGACGATGGGGACGCCCCTTCGGCGGATCCGGTGGTTGGGGATCCGTGGCGGTGCCGTGGCGGTCGCCGCGGAGCGTGCCGGCGAGCTTGTGCTCGGCGCGCGATCGGGCGTTGCGGCCGCCGGAGCTCGAGGTGCCCGGCATCAGGGTGTCTCCGGTCGAAGGTCGGCCTTCGCCATCCGCAGTTTTCCGCCTGGTCGTGGGGCGGAAACGACCGGCCCCTGTTTTTCCCCCGGTGCGTTCGGGCGAGTCGTGCTATAGGGCCCGTGCTCGTCGGCCCATCGCTGCTGCCGCTCGCGCGTGCGCGTGGTTGTCGTCACGTAGCGTCCTCTCCCCCACCCAAAGCCGAGCTGGTGGCTCTGGGTCATCTCACAAGGCAAAATTCATTCGCTGACATCGCGCGAGCAAACCCGGCGCGCGGTTTCCGGGCGCCGGGATCTGCAGCGATTGCGAAGCCCCCCTCCCGTCGGATCACATCGCGCGCCGACACGAAGGAAAGGCATCACGACTTCCTCGTCAGATAGAGACCGAGCATCGAGCCGCACACCCCGCCGCAGACGTAGCCGACCTGCGCAACCAACGCGTTGGTCTCGGCCACTTGACGAATGAGCGTGAACCCGAGCACCGCGATCGCGGCGTCGGACCAGGCCGTCCCGACGTAGCTAGTGCGCGCGATCATCCGCGTGTTGATGCAGATCAGTCCGTAGTTCACGAACATCAATGCGAAGAACAGCAGGAACGTCGTCATCGACGTCGCCCTCCACGCTTCGACTCTTCGCGCGTCTTGGTATCCGAGCAGCTCTGACATAAGCCCTGCTCATTGGTCTCGTCGTCGAGCCCGCCTTCGGCGAGTGGAATGGTGTGGTCGCGGATAGTGGCGCGCGTCTGTCTTCCAACGGTGAGGCAGGCGACACACCACGGTTGGCGTGCGAACAGTCGCACGCGCCGGCGCTGCAGCTCGCGCCCTCGGATACGCTGCACCGGTGGTCCAGTGCGGGTACGCCAGGCGGCGACCTGGTGCTCCTGACAGTTGGTCTTGCCGCACTTAGGATGCGGACAGGTGCGAGGGACGGCTATCCCCATCAGCGCAGGCCTCCGTATAGCCAGCCCAGAAGGAACGCGACGATCAGCCAGGGCCAGCGAGGCCAGGACACGACCTCGCCGGCCACGCGCAATCGGTAATCTCTGAGGCCGGTGTCGTTGGTGAACGGAATCATCCGGACCGCCGGCGGTCCGTCAGAACGGCAGGAGGCGACGTCGATCGGGGGCGACGCCTCCACATAGGGGG
>Ga0065715_10000835_pt1 | contig 11181 bp, 8 predicted proteins | sample MisBulReplicate1_FD_59102 | JGI IMG/M metagenome (GOLD analysis project Ga0065715, IMG submission 59102) | Miscanthus rhizosphere microbial communities from Kellogg Biological Station, MSU, sample Bulk Soil Replicate 1 : eDNA_1 v2 (version 2) | ecosystem: Host-associated > Plants > Roots >...
GGACACGCGCTCGAAGATATCAAGTGGCGCCACGACATCAACCCGCCGTAATCAATTCTTAAGTGCAACCGGAGCTGGGATAACCGTTTGCCACGCTGAGATTCAATGGCCCAGGCAATATTCATAAGTCTTGTGACTATTTCCCTTTTGAGTTGCCCCCAGAATCAAGATTCTAAGGAGGCTGCGTTCTAGCGTTGGTTCCAAACTATGAGTCAAGACTGTTTGATTTCGAAAAAGGTCAGGAAAGGATCGCTCAGTATGCGATACACGGAGTTCACACTTAGCACTTGAAGATTGTTGGCCCAATATGGTCCAACCCATGTGCAAAAATTTGTGTTGACAGTACAGAAATTGAGGAGTAAATTGCCGCGCGTTAGCCCTAACTGATTAAACCCGTCGAGCGTCTCCTCGCAACATGCCGGCACGTTTCCCCTAATAGCGGGCTTGTCGTAGTAATCGACGTATACCGTCACATTATCTTCGATCATATTTTTCTTTTGCGGTGGTTCGTGGCCCGAACCAACGACCAGGGAGAGGACTATGTCTAAATGTTTGAAGTCACGCTTAATGCCTGTCGCGTTGTTCGTGTTGCTACTAAGTCTGTCCGCGAACGCTCAAACACCGCAAAAACCAAACACCGACAGCGCTCTCGACAATCGCATGCGGAGTGGCGCGACGGTCGATCCCTTGTCGCTGAGCCTTCAGCTTTCCATAAATCTGGGAAGCTATCCGGGACGTGATGGGTTGGCACTCCCCATCACGATGAACTATTCGTCGCATCTTTGGGGCATCCATCACGTCACGACTGATAAATGCGGCGGCTTTCCGCCGTGGACGTACTACCACCGCTACCGGCCCGAGTATGGGCGGGGCTCGATGGCGGGCTGGACATCACCACTTGGCATGTCGGACTGGATAGGCACAGTTAATCTTGAGACCTATGATATCAATGGCCATCCTGTTTCCACCGGAATATATAAGAAGATCGCGCGAATGTTCGCTACCCTTCCCGACGGCTCGAGACACGAATTGCGCAAGGATGACAGCTTACACGACCCAGCAGAGACGATCACCGGCAAGTTCTACGCAGTGGATGATTCACGGCTCGTGTATGACACGACGACGAGTACTCTTTATCTTCCCGACGGCACCCGCATGGCTTCAGGTTTTATCGACAAGAACGGCAACAAACTTCTGAGGGGCGGCAGCTTGTACACCGATTGGACCGACACTATGGGCCGCTCGATCAGTTCGCCGCTGGATACCGGCTCCAATGAAGTCGGCGACGATCCGAGCGCCGTGGCATTTGACAAGTCGTTCTCGGTCCCTGGGTTCAATGGCGGCACTCTTTCCTACACGATGAAGTGGAAGAAACTCCAAGATGTTTTGACCAACACGTCCGACACGCTCGAGTATATGGGTGACACGGGTAACAGTGGGACCTGTGGTGCGTACTATCCGCCCACCTCGCCTTCTCTATTTGTATCCACCGGCGACGAGACTCAGGTGATGATGTCAACGCGGGTCTTTAATCCCGTTGTTCTCGCTGAGATCGATCTGCCAAACGGTAAGTCATATAAATTCACCTACAACATCTACGGAGAGATCGATAAGGTTGTCTATCCGACCGGTGCATACGACAAATTCGCATATGCGGAGGTCGCACCGCTGAATCCGGGCCTTTATGATGGTGATGTATTCTTCACGCAAACAAACCGCGGCGTTATTTCACGAACGCAGAGCGAGGACGGCACGACGGCCACCGAAGTTACCTGGACATACGGCCAGGTCGGTCGCGGCGTCACGAATCCGGACGGGACGTATTCATCTATAGGCGTCTATCCGGGCACCGGGCTTATGAAATGGGGCTTTGAAAGCGTCATCGCTGGACTGCCCTCGGTGGAATACACCTACAACTCGTCGGGAACCATGCTGACCCGCCACATCATAGACAGGACCTATGACTCTGTAACTGTGGGCGGGGTCGCGGCGACACGCAACCCGAGAGTTACCAGAGAGATCAGCGTCAAATTCGAGCCCGGCGACTCGAACGCCCTGGTAAGCCTTGTAACGTATGACTACGACTCAAACTCCAACCCCGCATACTTTGCTAACCTCAATCCGACGGTAGTCAAACAGTACAACTATGTCGTGGTTTCGGCTTCTACCGCCCAGACCGCAAGCTCCGCGACCCTTGCGAGCTACTTCAGCGGTAGTGCGCCTGCAAAACAGGTAGAGACTGATTATCTTTACGACTCAAACTACCTGGCACGCAACCTGACACAGGTGCCGACCGAGGTGCGTATCAAAGACGGCAGCGGGAACGTAAAGGCAAAAACGCACTTCTACTACGACGAGAGCGGCTACCAGCTTTCTTCATCCGGGACGATGCCAACGGCGGCGTCCGGTACGTGGACCGATCCCCTGACGGAGCTTGGCTCGACCATCGGAGCTATAAGGGCTTTACCGACTACTATTCGCAGCTACTACGACATCACTAACGGCTACTACATCGACACGCACAAGTTTTACGATCAGTACGGCAACGTGACGAAGGTCCGAGACGGTCGCGGCAACGACACAACCACCACCTTCGCCGATACATACGCGTTTACTCTTCCGACCAGTGTGACAACGCCTATACCAGATTCGAGCGGAACGCATGGGTCGAGCACGGCATTCACCAGCTCCACAGCCTACGACTACTCGTCGGGCCTGCCGACCTCAACGACCGATATCAATGGCCGGACTACGACGGTCTCGTACGCCGATCCTTCGACTTCGGTCGTCGATCCCCTGCTGCGCCCAAGAGTCGTCACCGCCGCGAATGGGCAGCAAACCATAACCGAGTACGGCGACACGTCCGGCAGTCTCTACGTAAAAGTGAGCAGTCAGATCGACAGCTCGAATTGGAAGGTCGGGTACAAGTATTTCGACAATCTCGGCCGCACCATCCGCACCCGATCGGTGGACCCCGCCGGCGACGACTATACTCTCATGTGCTATGACAACATGGGCCGTGTCTCAAAGATGACTAATCCATTCCGCGGTTACTCGACGCAGACCTGCTCGACAACGACCGGCCTGGATTGGACCAGCATGACATATGATGCCGAGGGCCGAGTTACGGCAGTCGCGACGGCCGACACCGCTCAGGTGACGACCGCATATGCGCTTGCTACAAGTGGCAGTCCGATCGGGACGGCTGTAATGGTCACGGAGCAGGCGAGCAAGTCACGCAAGAGCGTCACGGATGCCCTGGGGCGACTGACTACGGTTTATGAAGACCCTGCAAGCTTGAACTACGCGACCAGCTACAGCTATGACACGCTGGATAATCTCACCGGCGTGACGCAAGGCAGCCAGACGCGCACGTTCGCATATGACTCGCTGAGGCGGCTGACAAGCGCAACCAATCCGGAGAGCGGCACGATTACCTACGGCTATGACAACAACGGCAACCTGACGAGCAAGACTGATCCGCGCACGACGGGGGGCTCGAACTGGACCACAGCCATCGCTTACGACGCGCTTAACCGCATCATCACGAAGAGCTACAGCAATGACGGCGGTGTGACGCCGCCAGTAAATTATTATTACGACAACGCCAGTTTGCCGTCGGGTGCCCCTTCTTTTACTCGCGGCTACTCGACTGGCAGATTAGTAGCCGTGACCTACGGTGCAAGCAGCAGCAACGGTACCTACCGGGGTTATGATGAATTGGGGCGTGTAGTGCGCCAGTACCAGCAAACGGACGGCGTGAACTACCTGACGGAAGCGACTTATTACTTGAACAGCGCGATGGCGAGCGAGACTTATCCATCAGTGCCCGGAGCGAGCGACAGAAGAACAGTGAGTTATAGTCTCGATTCGGCGGCACGACTGTCATCACTCTCATCATCAGCCACCACGTACGCGCCGGCAGCGAGCGTCTCCAGCATCGCCTATGCGCCGCATAGCGCGCTCACAAGTGAAAGCTACGGCAACGGCCTCATTCATGCCGTTACTTACAACAATCGGTTGCAGCCGAATGAGATCAAACTGGGCACGAGCGGCTCGCCGACTTCGATCGTCGATCTGACCTACAGCTACGGCACGACCACGAACAACGGCAACGTGCAGAGCATGGGTTACACCGGTGGCGGCTTGAGCTACACGCAGAGCTTTGGGTACGACGCTTTAAACCGGCTGACGACGTCTTCCGAAAGCGGTTCGGCCTGGTCGCAGACGAATGCTTACGACCGCTACGGGAACCGGCAGATTGATTACGGCGGCGGCAGCTACAACCTTGCGTTTAGTGCAACCACGAATCGCATCACTACGAGCGGCTACTCCTACGACGCAGCCGGCAACTTAACCAATGACAGCGTGCATGCCTACACGTTCGACGCGGAGAACAAGATTCTCAAAGTCGATACTGTTTCGGCTTACACCTATGACGGCGAAGGGCAGCGCGTGCGCAAGCTGGTGGGCGAGAATCTGCGCTTCATCTACGGCATTGGCGGGCAAGAGATCGCGGAGTTCAGCGGCGCGAGCGGCGCGTTGCAAAAAGAATACATCTACGGGGCCAGCGGGTTGCTAGCCACCATTGAGCCAACTGCGGTGAACGCGAACGGCACGCGCTACACGACTGCCGATAACCTCGGCACTCCACGCGTGGTCACTAACGCCTCTGCCGGTGTTGTCAGCCGTCACGACTACAAGCCCTTCGGCGAAGAAATGGGCTCTGGCGTGGGCGGTCGCACTACTGGCATGGGCTACAGCGTTGCCGACGGAGTAAGACAACGGTTCACCTCGAAAGAGCGGGATAACGAGACAGGGCTGGATTACTTCGGCGCCAGGTACTATGGAAGTACTCAGGGTAGGTTTTCCAGTGTCGATCCAAAGATGCTCGGAGTAAAGCAAGTTGTGAATCCGCAGAGGTGGAATCGCTATGCTTATGTTGTGAACAACCCCTTGGCTTTGTATGATCCAGACGGTCAGGACGATCAAGGCAAGGGAGGTAGCAAGGTTATTGATATCTTCTTGTGGTATGACAAAGTCGCGAATCCCAAGGGAGAAGATCGCATGACCAATGAACAAACTCGGCAATTGTCCGAACTACGAAGGCAAGCTACGGCTAAAAATATTCAGATTAACGTGCATGAAAAGTACGACGCGGATGCGGATTCCGCTGCCAGGGCTGCCGCAACTCCCGGCGCAATCGTTATTTTTGGGGTGCATACCGCTCGTGATCAGGCCACTCAAGAGACGATAGGACCGAACACAATGACCGGCCCGCTCGGACGTGCCGGAATTATCAACACCGACGAGAACGGCCGGTATGTAGCAACTCCGACAGAGCCGACCCGAGCTGACCTTGTCGTAGTAATGGGGTGCGATTCGTCCTACACTCGCGATGCTTTCGCAGGAGCAGCCAATTACATTGGCGTAAATGGCGGACAGGATCACGCCTCAAGCACGTTTGGCTTGAATCAGGGAATCATTGAAACGGTAAGGACGATAGTGAACGCTAACGGCGTCATTAACACACAGACTGTAAATAACATTGTTACCAATACTCAAAACGTTATCAGGAATAATCCGGCTCAAGGCAATCCTGATCCTGATGACAGGGTTATAGCGAATCCGGCAATGAGGGTTCCGACTCCGGGCCGGCGCGTCCCTTAGCAGGGTCTTGCACTAGCCTTAATTGTGTGCATCTTAATCAGGTGGAAGGAGCAAGACTGATGACATTGCCAATCCTAATCGTAATGCTGCAGCTGACTTTTGGTATGTTTAATTTCAAGACGCCTCCCGATTACCTCATTGACCGCCAAGACTTAAAGACTTCTGTCATTACGTTCAATCCGGCAGGGATGCCGGTGACGATAAATGCCGCGGTCGCCGACAATAGTTCTACCGACGCCTGGCTCGAGTATTCGATCACTAATCTCTCTCCGGGACAGATCGCAGGGATTTATCTCCGAGTATTTGTTGTCGATGGGAGCGGTAAAGTAATCACAACAGTCGATGGATTCAGTGCAGGTAAGATAGCTGCGGGAACGACTTTGCAAAGCAGCGCTCACATAGAACACGCTATAGAGCAAAATGGACTATCTATCCTTGCCGTAACCAAAGTCATTGGCCCGTCAGGAGTCTGGGAACTTGATCCTGCAGAGTTAGAAAGAGCAATCAAGGCCAAGATCAGCCGTCAACCTGATATTAGCCTCAAAGTTGGTTTTGAACCGAACCGAGTGGTTACGAATGCCGAACGAGGTGAGATATTCAAGTTAATCCTTAAAGACCTCATTAATGACGAAGAGAAGTCAGAAAGGCTTAAGGACCGAGCAAACGTCATCATTCTCAAAGAGGATCTTCATGTCGATCCCCCGCAAATACCGAATGTAAAGCTGTCGACTTTGGACCAGGATGAGATACAAAAGATCGCAAACAAGAGAGGCCGAGTGATTTATTTGATTTACAACCCGCTCGTTGTAGAGGGTTCGCGCGTGTTGGCTAGAATATCATTGAGAGATAAGGTCGCAATGCGTCCTGGATTTTATGTGCCATTCAAGTTTACCTATCTATTCACCTGCGTGGAGAAAGATGGAAGATGGTCCATAGAGAAATCTCTTGGGTACGCGCAGAGTTGAGCTACCTGCTGTGTTCTGCAATTCCGTTATCATTCCATCACTCAGCTGACGGAGTTTTTCTTTCGTAAGTTCGAGTGTCATTGCGTTACTAACAGGTGTGGCAAAAAAAAGGCCGCCGAAGTTGTAGTTAGCAGCAGCTAATTCTAGCGACCTCGTCATATATCGTGGTAGCCCATACGGGACAATCTTCGCAACTTTTTTCTGTCGCCACCGGCAGAAATGCTCAGTTTCTTGCATCGTCGAGAATAAAATCGACGCTGATGACTTTGAATGACATTGATGAAGATCAACTCAGAGAAGCAACAAAGATGACTTTAGCGAAGTTGTCTTTGTTGACGGATAATCTTTAGGTTTGAGCACGCTAAATTAAAAGCGAAGTCACGCTAAGACGTTTGCGTCTAAGTTAATAGAACTTGATCACCAGTGGATGTTTCAGAACGTAAGCATCAAGAGTTTCCCCGCGACTCGTCTGATCATTTCGCACTGAGGACCTTCACCGCCCATCCGATCTTATAATTAGTCAAAGCATTCCTCACCTGATCCAAAAAGCTATAGGTGTTGGCGTCTGGAGCGAAAGAGCTATCAAGTTGAAATACCAGCGGTTTATCTCTCAAGTCTGGATACAGCTGAGCGAACTGACCATCCAAAACGAAGGACAAATAGTTATTGATCTTCGTTTGAAGCTGCATCAACCGTTCTTCGGACCCATCCCAAGCGCGCTCCTCGACCATTGCCAAGGTCACTTGATCTGTTCGTGAATTGTGTCCCACAAAATCAATCACGGTTGGGTTCTGAACTCCCATGTCTTTCCTTAATGAATTACTAAATTATTTTGAAATCGCCAAGTATCCCCGCTGTTGCCATTGGCTTTGAAAGAATTGGACCACGGCCTCGTGAAATGTGGGCTCGTACGGCGTCGAGTGGTGGTCACCTTCACATTGCCCAGCGTGCGCCGCCGGCATTGCCTGGAGAAGCCCAGCGAGCTTTTGGTTGGCGGCATCGGCTTTCCCGTTGAGTATCAGGACGGGTACATCGATGCCTTGGAGGGTTTCGGCGGGCAAGGTATTCATGAGGTCGCCACGAATTACGGCCGCCATCACTTTCGGATCAGCTCCAGTCACCCGAGCCGCTATGAGATTAGCCGAGGCGAGGTGTCCGGGAACAATCTCTCCCTGCTCCAGAATTTTTGCTCCCTCCTCCGCCCATACCCGAGCAGTAATCGGACGAGGTACCGAATCTGGCACCGGCCAACTCTTCGGAAACTCCAAAACGTGGTCCTTGATGAGGTAGTCCCCAACCCCAGCGAGAATGGCAGACTTCACCTGGGGCGGATGCAGCCCGAGCAACCGTGCGGCTGTGCCCGCTCCCATCGAAAAGCCGATCACATCAACAGCGTCAAGACGCAGGTGTTCGATTAGAGCTAAGACATCCCGGGCCATTGCCGAATTTTCGTAGGCGGCTTTCTCCCGGGGTTTCTCAGAGGCTCCGAAACCACGCATGTCTGGCAGGATGGTGCGGGCGCCCGCAGCCAGTAATGCCGCGGCCAACCCCAGTCTTCCTTCGGGAGGAGGATTGGGGAGCGGCGGCGCTCCCCCGAACACTTCCCGGAACATCTCTTGCCGTCTTTTCAGTGCCGGAAGAATTCGCTCGAAGTCTCCGAACTGACCAAGAGCATCGACGTATCCGCCGTGCAGGAGAATGACAACCGGGCCATCGCCCTCATCATGGTAAGCGATCTGGATTCCATCAAAGGATACGAAAGTATACAGCCGGCACCTCCCAACAGAGCTGGCGTCCAAGTTTGTCACAAGAAAGGCTTGTGTGCAAAACATGGTGTGCTAACGGGCATGTGCCGACTACTCTTGATACTTTTTCATAGGTTTGTGCGCGTTATTTGGTATGGCGAGCTTTGGTTCGCTGATCGAGTAATGTCATAGGGAGAAACTTATGAGGAAGACTCTTCTTGGGTTTGCATTGGTGTTTGGAATCATCGTATCTCAGGGGGTGACGGCCAGCGCGCAGCGTTCGGTGGTTGGTTACTGGAAAACGGGCGGGTTGGGAATGATCAATGAGGTTAACACCGTCACCGGCCAGACAAAGAACAATCGCGGCCAAATGTTCTCCTACAAGTTTTCCGCAGACGGCACCTACACCTTCGTAGGCTACATGGAATCGACTATGTTCGGATGTACCACGGGCCTTTTTAACGAGATCAATGGCCGCTACATGGTTGACGGTTCGACCATCTTTCTGAACCCCTCGCGCGATTTCTGGAGAAACACGTACTCGTGCTTTCCGAATTCAAACAGATCGCAGACGAAGATCCCGACGAAAAAGTCGTTGGAATTCGGGTTTAAGAAAGATGAATACGGCAAGGATTTCATTTGCCTGAACGACGCCGGCGTGGAGACCTGCTACAGGCGAGAGACGGAATAAGAGAACCTCGCAAGCAAGATTTGTTTTTATTAAAATCGCGCCTCTTAACAGTGGCGCGATTTTTTACGACCTCAGGCCATCACCTGGCATAAAACCCACGTTTGGTTCTTGCCATGGCGGCGCCCTGTTTCACCTTCACATCAACGTTCCGCCACTTGCCGTCGTAGTCCTTATCCGCGGGGTTATAGGAAACGCTGTAGAGTGTCTGGAGTTCTGAAGCAACGCGCTGATAGACGCCGTCGAGATCTTCAGCCCGATCAGCTTTGAACATTGTGCCACCAGTCTCATCCGCTATCCGTTTCAGTTGCTCGCGGGCCGTTACGTAAGATTCGTGAGTATCACTGCCATGCATTCTGACAGTCACTTGGTATTCAGTATCGAAGTAGATGGGATAGATTGTTATTTCATCCTGGCCGATTCTCGCGAGTACCTCGTCAAAAGGATGCTTGGGTTCGAAGTCCTCATCTGAAAGTGAATTGTCCACACCATCTGTCAACATCACTATGGCCTTGCGCTGCTCTTTTACTTCTTTGAAGAGGTTGAGTGTGGACCATGTGGCATCGTAAAACGCGGTTCCGGAGGAAAGATTTTTGGATTTGTCGATCCGCTCTTTCAAAGTTTTTCTATCGCAAGAGAAGTCACAAATGACCATAAACCTTCGGGTAAAGGCGGCAACCGCGATCGGCGTGTTTGGGCTTAGCGTCTCGATAAACTTTTTGGCGGCTTTCTTGATGATCTTCCAGTGTTCCCTCGTACTGCTGCTCGCATCAAGTAGCAGCACAACAGACACGGGCGATGTGACTGGCTCAAATCTGACAACTTGTTGCTCGACGTTGTTTTCAAAAATCTGAAAGTCGGCCTGCGACAAATTGGGAATCAATTTACCGGCACTGTCGGTCACTCTTACGTTTAGATTAACTAATCGACTGTCGATTTTGATGACGTCGGCAACGGGTGGATCGTCTGGGTCGGTGAGAGTAGCCTTAGGCCCCGCTGAAGTTCTGTTTCCTGAATCCGAGAGTGATGCGTTCATTAATGGTGGTGGATCGATTCTGCCGCCATCATTCGTTATCGTTGCGTCTGCCCTGGCTATCCGACCTGCTTCGTCCGCGATCAGTGAAACGGAACCACGGGTACTGCGAATGATGATCGGAGTGCCACCGCGACCTATCCGCCCGTCGAGGCTATGCGAATTGATTGGGCCGAATGCGAGGACATCCAGTTGCGAGCTGATCGTTCCGTCAAGTGACCTCAATGACAAATCCGTGTTCGCGGATTTAGGAAGTGAGAGCGAGATGTCTCCTGATTCGGTCTGCACCGAAAGTGCATTCGTTATGCCTCGAATGGCGATCATTTCGGAGTCACCACGGACGGCCAGGCTAATTTCGCGCGGAACAAATACCAGCAAATTGATTGGTCGTTCGTTTCTTTCGTCGCGAACCTGGATCTTCAGGTCTGTGTCATTTACCTGAAAGTGAATCCGAGCACTGATGGGCCGATCATCACCGATGGTATTGCGCGAGGCGGAAACGCGAATTCGGCTGCTGTTCCACGTCTCAACCTCCGTACGACCGTTCGCATTTTCGATTTCGATCGCAGCAAACTTTTGCGAAAACGTCTTTTCGTAAACAGTATCGCTAACCGCTCGGGCCTGCGCCGGCATGGTTGAGTTGAAATAAATACAAAACTGCGCAGCAATCAAAAGAATCGGCAGGGAAGAGGTTCTTCTGGATTCCATAAAGGTCTTCCTTTTAGAACTTAAGAAGCGAGATGTTCTGTTTTTAGTGACTATCCAGAGATGCAGCGCAGATTTTTCGACTTCAAAAGGATTGACGCATACAGTGCCTGGAGTGTTAACGGTTAATTCGGCTTTGCACTAAAAGTACCATCTTAGCCTGCGAAGCAGGCGCGAGCATAAAGCCTGGGGCGCAAGCCCCAGGATCAGAATTAATCGAATTACGAGCCCATGAAATGGGCGACAGTTCGCCGCCGTCAAATCATTAGGGGGTTTGTCTCGATTCGGACTATCGCCCGCATTCGCGGGCTTGAAAAATCTGTTGTGCTTTGATCCTGGGGCTTGCGCCCCAGGCTTTATGCTCCCGCCTGCTTC
>Ga0065715_10089330_pt1 | contig 11165 bp, 17 predicted proteins | sample MisBulReplicate1_FD_59102 | JGI IMG/M metagenome (GOLD analysis project Ga0065715, IMG submission 59102) | Miscanthus rhizosphere microbial communities from Kellogg Biological Station, MSU, sample Bulk Soil Replicate 1 : eDNA_1 v2 (version 2) | ecosystem: Host-associated > Plants > Roots >...
TTAGATGGACAATGGGCTAGAAAAAAGTATTTCTACAAGTCATTGCTACGAGTAGCGCAAATACCTAATTTAGAAAGTGTAGCTTTTCCTTGGAAGATTGGTTGTGGTGCAGCAGGTGGAATCTGGGAACACTATTTGGTGACTCTAACTAATTTTGCTAATTATATAGAGGATTCTCAGGGCGCTAAAGTTTTTATTTACCGTAGAGAGGGTGACGAATAATGCTCGGATTGTGTTGTCAATATATTGAAAATCGTACTAAAAGAAACGGTACTGTTGAAACAATTAACATTATCGAAGAGCAAGGACTGCAATATGGTCAGTTCCTCAAGGGTAAATACACTAATGCACAAGTTGAAGCTGCCTGGGTTAATAACGCACAAGAACTATTGAAGATTCTTAAGCGCGTTAATAATGAAGGCATTAAACTTTTTAGAGTTTCTTCTACTTTGCTCCCGCTTTATGATTCTTTGCCTGATTTGCTGCGCAATTGTCAGGCAGCAAAAGATGTGCTAGCTGAAGCCGGTAAGTTTGTCCTTGACAATCAAATGCGCATTACTACTCATCCAGATCAATTTGTTGTTATTTCTTCTAATAAACAAGATGTAATTAATAATTCAATTCGTATGCTCAACCACCATGCTTGGATGTTTGATCAAATGGGTTTGCCTGTTTCTCCATATTATGCAATTAATATTCATGGTGGAACTAAAGGCAACATTACCACCTTAATTGATAGTATAAAGAAGATGGGGAGTAATGCTCGTGGTCGTTTAACTCTGGAAAATGATGAACGATCTTATGATGTATCTGAATTGTTCAAAGTTTATGAAGAGACGGGCGTGCCTGTTTGCTGGGATTCACATCATCATACCTTTAATGATGCTGGACTTAGTTTACCAGACGCGCTTAATTTAGCTAAACGTAGTTGGGGTAATGTTAGACCACTTACTCATCTATCTAATACAGATCCATCATTAGTAAATGGTTCGTTTACAGAGAAACGTAAACATAGCGATTATGTACACTATGTACCTGATTGTCAGCTCCTTGGTAATAATGCTGGTGAGATTGATATTGAACTAGAATTCAAAATGAAGAATATGGCCCTATTTAAGGCCGTCAAAGACTTTAATCTTAATTTGGTGTAATATGGCAATCAAATTTTATAAAACAAATGACCCTTATGGTTTCTTGAATAATTTCAAGAAAGCTAGAATGTTTCTTTGGGGTAAGTGGTGGAATAATGTTGAAACCCCTTATCAGGCCGCCAAATGTATTACAGATTCTGACAGGGCAAAGATTGAGGCGGCCAAGACTCCAAGGGAGGCCAGAGACCTAGGACAGATTGTGCAAATTAGACATAATTGGGATGCTGTCAAAGATCAGATTATGTATGAGTGCTGCCTAGCAAAATTTGTACAACATCATGATTTACGCAAACAGTTGATGGAAACTGGAGATGAAGAGTTAATTGAAGATTCACCAATTGACTCTTACTGGGGCTGTGGTGCCGATGGAAAAGGCAAGAATATGCTTGGCAAAACATTGATGCGAGTTCGTCAAGAACTTAAAGGCGAATAATAAAAATAGCGCCTAATTTTTTGTTTTATCAAACCCCTTGCTTTTAATTTTGTAAAATACATAATATGTGTGAGATGCTCTCTCATCCATTTAGGAGATTAATTATGACTAATTTAGACAGTGAAGTTCGTTCTGTTGTTCAGAGTTTTATGCAGGCCAGTGAGCTTTTTACTGCACTTGATGTTAGCAATAAGGTGAAGATGATTCTTCCTCTTGCTAGACATCGTGAAGTGAGAGATGTGGTTCGCAGTATGTTTACTACTGATATGGGGCCCGCTGGTTGGGCACGTACTCCTATTACAGTTACTTTGCCAGATGGCACTACTGCCGAAGCGCTCTTGTATCATCCTTTGAGTGATTCTTGGGATCTGGACAATAAGTATGATGTTCAGAAGCGTCAGCAAGCTGCGGTTCATGCTGGCACTGTTCCTGTTGCCACTCCAGTTACTTCTGCTACTTCTGTTGCTCCTCTTCCAGTTCCTGCCTCTACTCAGAATTTGGTTGCTCAGGCCCAAGTTAGGGATATGTGGAATAGCTTGTTTGATAATAAGCCCTCTCTTTTCCCCCGAAAGTAATAATGAAAATTAAACTTCAGGGTAAAATTTCTGAAATGAGGAAAGATGGTAATGGAAACGTTACTCTTTCTTTAATTACAAATGGTAAAGTGGAGACTCATTTGCTTAACGCTAAAGATGCTACCATGAGTAGCGTTTTAATAATTAAAGGCGTTATCGCTGATGATGTTAAGCTTGGAGCCACTTTAACAGTGACTGTTTCAGATGAGGTAGACCTTTACTAATAAGGCATTCTATGACTCGCCATGTTATTTTATACAGGGGGACAGAGTTTGAACAAGAAGAACTAGAAGCTGCAAGCTGGTTTTTCACATGCACAAATAGAAGACCAGATATTCAAAAGGATGATCTTGTTATTGGTAGATATTCTATGCTACCCTTCTATTCGGAACAAGCTAAAGATATTAATTATGTAGGAGCTAAGTTAATTAATAATTACAATCAGCATTTATATATTGCTGATTTGGGCAATTATATAATTGATTTAGATAAGCTAACTCCTCGCACTTGGCGATCTTTAGAAGATTTACCGAAAAAGGGCCCCTTTATTGTGAAGGGCGAAACTAATTCGCGTAAGTCTCATTGGAAACGTGATATGTTTGCAGAGAATAAAGAAGAAGCTATTATGATTGCCAATCGTTTAGCAGATGATTCTTTGCTTAGTCAACAAAAAATTTACATCAGACAATATGTTCCTTTGGTAAAGTATTTGGATGGTATAAATGGAATGCCAGTTACGAAAGAGTTTAGATTCTTTGTCGCTTATGGTCACCTATTAACTGGAGCCTTCTATTGGCAAAATTATATTGATGATATTGGATTTAAGCCTGATCCTAAAGAAGTTCCCAGAGAATTTCTTCAAGATGTGATTGAGAGAGTTGGAGATCAATCCAATTTTTATACCATTGATGTGGCTCAAACTCAATCTGGAGAATGGATTGTTATTGAGCTAAACGAAGGCCAACAATCTGGTATTTCTTGTAACGATCCTTTTACTTTGTATAGTAATTTGAGTCAAGCGATTAAAAGTGCTGGTTTATGAAAAAATTCAACAACGTTCAACAATTATGGTCATATTGTTTGTTTTGTCCAATTTGTCAGGATGTTGTTAGAGACGTATATGTATCTATGGGGCCTACTGAAGTAGCCTCAGTTGTATCTCAGAAAAAAGAAGAGCAGTATCTACATATAGGTGCCGCTTTTAAGATGTTCAAAAAAAGATATAAAGGCAAAATCATTATTAATTGTATTAGAAATACTTTTGATGTAGCAATTGACTCATTAGAAGATGAAATGCTAACAATTAATAGGGCTTCCTCCTCTAACTTTTATCTTGAAGTTCAAGCTGATTGCAAGCAATGTCTCAATACTATGGCAGTTAGTTCGGACTTGGATATTGATTTAATGCAGAAAACTGTAGCTAATATTTCAATTAGCAGAGAAGGTTTTTATTTTCTCAAAGGCAAATCAAAATATCATGTTACTTTAGATCATGAAGCTAATGAAATGACTGTTTCTAAATGCTTTGAAGATGATTCTGGAACTATTATTGATGATAATAAGCCCTTTACTTTTCCATTAATCAATCTAGATTTTTCTAATCCACAAAAAGTTATTAATAGGATTAAAACACTTTTAGTCTTTAGTTGAAGGAGATACATCATGGCTAGTTTTTCTGATGCGAATCGGACTCGTTTAGAATTGAAAATGAAGCTTTCTATGTATTCATGGTATAGCTCTAGTAGCGTTTCCTCTGATGACGGAGGCTATTCAGTGGTTATATTTGTTAAAAATATTGACAATAAAGTGAAGAAAATTATTCCTCCTGTTGTTAATGGAGTGAGTATAAAAACGGAATTAGAATGAAAATCAAACGTGTTTCTGATAAGGTTGTAAGGAGTTTTAGGATGCGCATCTGTCATGTTAGCGATACTCACGGAGGCTTTCCACGTCTGCACGGTCGCTATGATGCTGTCGTGCATACTGGAGATTTCTTTCCTAACAGCCACCATGTTTTTAATCGTAATAAAGTTCAAGAGGCTGTTTTTCAGATGAAATGGCTGGAACAAAATGTGGATAGTCTAAAGCAACAGCTTCAGGGTCATCCATATCTTTTTGTTCTGGGCAATCATGATTTCGTTAATCCTCAAATGGTTGAAATGTTTCTTAATGCTGAGGGAGTCAAAGCTTTTGACTTAACGGATAAAATTGTTACTCATGAAGGAGTTAATTTCTACGGATTTCCTTATGTCCCCGAAATTGGCGGAGACATCTGGAACTATGAACTTGATCAGTTCAAAATGTATGATAAGGTAGAGGAATTAGCTGCTAAGCTAAATCTTACCTATACAGATGTCTTGGCCTGTCACGCTCCATTTTATCAGTGTCTAGATTTGTCTTATGGTAACCAAGTTCTTGGCAATCATCATATGGCAAATGCATTGACTTACAAGGTTTCTAAAGATATGACCCCCTCTAATTATTTGTGTGGTCATATTCATGAAGCTAATGGTGTTACTTATAAGAATGGTATGTTGGTTAGCAATGCAGCTACAACTTATCATATAGTTGAGATTTAATATGAAAGTCAAACCTAAAGAAGTAATGTTGAATCTTCCGATTACCCTAATGTTTAGGGACTATCATGAGATTCCTGAGTTTGCTGCCAATATCAATCAGCTTGTTCACGGTAAAGTGAAAATTAAGTATGAGGAGTTGGGAGTTCTTGGTGGCCAGTACGTTGGACTTTTCTACATGCAAAGAAATGATGAGTTCAGTGAAATGCGTCAAGAATTTAAGCAAATGATCGAAGAAGAAGAGCAAGCATTATATGAATTGAATAGGAAATAAGTTACTATGTTCAAAATCAAGCATACAGTTTATTTTCATAGTCCTGGCACATTTTTTACTGAAAGCTCTGTTAAAGATATCGATTCTTGGAATATAAAACAGGCCGTTGAAATGGCCGAATCTATTGTAGAAAGATATAGTGCCAAACCTTATGGCTTCAAATTTGCAACCTATAAGACTCATCCAACCCTTATAGATGAAGAAGGCAATGAATATGAAGTAAGGTCCAAATTATTGAAAGAGTCTGGAACTTACTTTTTAGGCGGTAAGCTAGAAACCTATGATGAAGTAGTTGCTCGTAACGATCCAAAAGAAGAAATTCTTCGTAGTAATATGAGGTGCAATGGTATGTGGATTATTTGTGTCAATACAAATAGCTACAGATCAGTTTGGCCTTTTACTGAAAAAGATAAGATTGTTGATACTTCTGGTAATGTTATTGAAAGTGGAGATAATCTAAAGTATATCAAGTATCGTAATGAGCAGGAAGCTAAGCGCAAACAATAGTTAGGATATTAATGATTGTATCATTTTCAGGACACAGACCAGATAAGTTGGGTGGATACAAACTACCTAACCCAACTTATCTATATGTGTGCCAGCAACTTGAGAAACACCTTAAAGAGTTAAAGCCAGAAAAAGTTATTTCTGGTATGGCTCTCGGGGTGGACCAATGGGCCGCCTATATCTCTCATAAGTTATCAATTCCTTTTATTGCTGCCGTGCCCTTTGAGGGTCAAGAATCCGCCTGGCCAGTCCAGTCACAAAAGACGTACCAGAAACTTATTAAATTGGCTAGCGAGCGTGTAGTGGTGTCTCCGGGTGGGTATAGCGCACATAAGATGCAAATCAGAAATGAATGGTTAGTAGACCATTGTGATATATTACTGGCAGTATGGGATGGCTCTTCTGGAGGAACTGGTAACTGTGTTGCTTATGCTAAATCAAAAAACAAACAAATTATTGTTATTGACCCGTGCAGTTGACCCGGCACAGATCAGTGTTATCTTAAAATGGTTTGTAGATAAAATCTGCCAATAATCAAATATTTATCAATATGCCGAAGTGGTGGAATGGCAGACACACCACACTCAAAACGTGGCGCTGCAAAGCGTGAGGGTTCAAGTCCCTCCTTCGGCACCAATTCTTTATTTCAATTAATTTAATTCAATATTTAGGCCATGAATCTAAAAAATTTGTTCACCTTGACAATCCGCACCGAAGACTATAACTTGGTGGCTGACCGACCGGGCTTCCTTCAAGAATTGCGAGAGCTAAGTTTTGGACCCGGAGCCGGCATGTGTCACGAACTTGCTAACTTTGAAAAAATTCGTCAGGAAAGAAAAGTAAATGCTGAAATTATTACAGCTTATCGTTCTGGTGAATTAGTGGGTTGGGCGCTTCTTTCAAAAGAGAAATCTTCTTTTTGTTTTGAGCGTAATTATGATGGCTACTCTCCTGAATATGGATATTTATTTGAAGTATTTGTAGATTGGGGTCATCGGCGGCAAGGCATTGGGTCTGCTCTTCTAAAGGCGGCTCAAAAGAGAGTTGGAAAAGAAGCTCTTTGCGTTTGTCCTCATGATGATACTAGCACTAATTTCTTTCAAAAATTTTCTGATATAAATAACAAATGGATGTGATCAGGTAATAAGTTGATATATACATCATCGCCTGTGCTCAGGTGGTGGAATTGGCAGACACTCAGGTCTCAGAAGCCTGTATCTGAAAAGATGTAGGGGTTCAAATCCCCTCTTGAGCACCAAATGCCAACGTGGCGTAACGGCAGCCGCGGCAGTCTTAGAAGCTGTTGGGAGAAATCCCGTGTAGGTTCGAGTCCTATCGTTGGCACCAATTTAGGAATTGTAAGATGAGATATTCCAAAATTCTATTAGAACCAATTGTTAAAGAGTCTAAATCTACCTCTGAGGTAATGCGCAAGTTAGGGTTAGCATTAGCGGGTGGAACTAATTCTCACCTCAATAGATTGTTCAAAAAGTTTAGTATTGATACGTCACACTTTATAGGGCAATCCTCAAATAAAGGTAAGTCTGATCCTAAAAAGTTAATCTGTACAGAAATTCTAGTTTTTAATCGCAACAATAATAGAAAAGAATCGACTTTTAGATTAAGAAGAGCGATGGTTGAGTATGGTATATTAGAGCAATGCTTTCAGTGTGGCATTGAAGCAGAGTGGAATGGTAAACCAATTGTTTTGCAAATAGATCATAAAGATGGAAATCCATTAAATAATATGCCATCTAATGTCAGATTTCTTTGCCCTAACTGTCATTCTCAAACTCCTACTTTTGGAATCAAAAATAGAAAAACTCTATCTCTAATTGAGGAGATTCAAAGAATAGAAGATAGAGAATGTATGAAAGCCTTAAAACGAGCTATCAATAACAAAACATAATTTTACAAATGCCAACGTGGCGGAACGGCATACGCACTGGTCTAAGAAGCCAGCACCTCACGGTTTAAGGGTTCAAGTCCCTTCGTTGGTACCAAGATTAAGAGAAATCCTAATCTACTTGAAATAATAACGCTATGGTGTCGTGAGGGAGCTGGCGAACCCGGTGGACTGTGAATCCATCTTAGGCGGGATCAAAACCCGTACGACACCCCAATGGTCCCATCATCTAGCGGCCTAGGATGAGAGATTTTCACTCTCTTCACGCGGGTTCGAGTCCCGCTGGGATCACCAAATGAGTAAGTCTGATAAAGAATATCACATTAAGTTGCAACAAAAGTCTCTTGCCTATTTAAAATTTGAGAAAGAAGAATATGATAAACTTTCTCAGAAACTTAAAGATTTAGAGGCTAACCCTATAGTTAAAGAATATATAGAGGTGAAATCTCGTTTCCATAAAAAAAATGGAATTGGTTGCAGACGCAGAAAGACAGTTAGGTTTATGGACTTATTACATCGATCAAATTAAAGAAGATATTGATCAGCTTAAAAAAGATTAAACTAGTAATAAGTTGATATATAGTAAGCGAAATTAATGGCCCTATCGTCTAACGGCTAGGACGACAGCCTCTCACGTTGTTAATACGGGTTCGAATCCCGTTAGGGTCACCAAATTACGCCCCTGTGGTCCAAGGGATGGGCAGCGGTCTTCTAAACCGCTTTATGTAGGTTCGAATCCTACCAGGGGTGCCATTAAAACACTTATGCCCTCGTAGCACAACGGATTAGTGCATCTCGCTACGAACGAGAAGGTTGTAGGTTCGAATCCTACCGAGGGTACCAAATGTCCCTGTCCGTGCGGATTTCACGGCATGAGTCTTCGAAACTCGTTGATTCGGTTCAACTCCGTACAGGGATACCAAAAGCTCCGTAAGGAGCTATTTTTATTTATACTATTAACCTAACATTGGGTTATGATTAAACTAGCAGTTGTTGGCGACCTTTCGCAGAATGATCCTTCAAGACTCGCACAAGCACTTGATGCTGCTCTTGCAGCGTCCGACATTGTTGTTCAGGTTGGAGATATTAATCCTGGATATGATGTTGTGAAACAAAGATTAAGTTCAGGAAAACTATTTTGCGTCCCTGGCAATCATGATATTCTAGGTCCTGGTAATTGGGACGTTAGTCTTCCGGGTTTACCTAAACAATGGGCCAAGACTATTAATGATATCCATTTAGTTGGACTTAACAATAGTTGCGATACCTTTGACCAAGAGGCTTGGGATTTATTAAACACTTACAAAGATTCTACACATCTATTTGTCTTTTGCCATAAGCCATTGTCTACCATCGTATTTCCTGACGGGACAGAATCTTCTCATATAATGGGTGAAGGATCTCCTTGTCCAGATGCAGTTAAGATGCAACAATGGGCCGCTGCCCGACATGTAACATTTTGTCATGGTCACTATCATGGCTGGACTTTGATGGACACGGACTACGGAATGGTTATAGTAGAGGGCAGAGGTGGCGCTGCGTCACAGATTGGTTATACTCTATTTAACATTCAACCTGAGGGCTGGTCAGCACATTCAGTCTTATTATAAATGACCTTTGAAAGTACTGCAATTTACCCCAATCGTTTAGAAGATAAATTAGAACTAGAGTCTAAGCTATCTTTAGCTGAACAAGGTAATGAAGATATTAATTTTTATCTTCCAGATGGTTCTTTGTTGGCCAAAGGATATGAAAGAATTGTTTATGGAGATCATGGCCCATATATTGAATATCGTCGTGATCATCTTAAATGTAAAATGTATTCTAAATTTGGTAATGTAATAAACTATCGAGAGCTTCCAGATTTAGATTATAAGTATTATTATTTTTGGCTTTATCCTTCTGATTTTGAGAATATTAAAATATATTTACAAATTAAACCTGTTACTAATTTACCTAATGCACCTAAAAGAATTGATGGTAAAAAGTCAGATTTCAATCGTACAGAGGGTTACGCAGATTATAAGCGTGGTTACTTTTACATCTCACCTTATGAAGTAAAAATTCCTAAAGTAGTTCATTGTAAAAAAGAGCCTTATGATGTATACATAGGAAGGGGATCTAAGTGGGGCAATCCATATTCTCATAAAGAAGGAACCATGGCTGCTTGGGTAGTTGATACTAGAGAACAAGCGATTCTTCTTTATGAAGAACATATTCGCAGTCAACCAGAATTAATGGACGCCGCAATAAAAGAATTAAGAGGAAAAATTCTTGGCTGTTATTGTAAACCCTTAGATTGCCACGGTGATGTTTTACTAAAAATTGCTAATGAATGAACAAATGTTTGTATTAAAATTGTTGATGGTCTTTATTCTGACGGTTATTGCTGATTGGTTATGGGCTATGTACATCATACATACTTCTGATAAAAAAGCTCTTAAAGCATCAATAATGGCAGTATTAGTTTGGGGTATTGGTTCCATTATAACTATTTCTTATATTGATGATAAAAGGTTATTAATTGCTGGGCTTTTTGGAGCCTTTGTTGGTACGTATTTATCTATTTGGTATTCTAACCATAAAGACAAATCAAAATGATATTTAATGAATTAGTTCAGCGCGGTTTAGTTAAACAAACAACTAATGCAGATAAGTTGCGTGATCTGCTTAACAATCATCAAATTACTTTTTACATTGGATTCGATCCAACTGCTGATAGTTTGCATGTTGGGCATCTTTTGCAATTGGTAACTGCTAAAAGACTATTAGATGCTGGACATCGGGCAATTCTATTGATTGGTAGTGCCACTGCTTTGATTGGAGATCCAACTGGCAAAACCCAAATGCGTAAGATGCTATCGGCAGATGATGTCAGATGGAATAGTACCAAGATTCACCAACAGTTTGAAAGAATTGTTCAATCCAAAAATTTTAAAGTGGCCAACAATGCCGCTTGGTTTGGAAGCATTAATTTTCTTACTTTCATTCGTGATATTGGGGCACACTTCTCAGTTAACAATATGTTACGAGCAGATTGCTTCAAGAGTCGAATGGAAAATGGCCTATCATTCTTAGAATTCAATTACATGGTAATGCAAGGATTTGATTTCCTTCAACTACACCAGGATTTCAATTGTCTTCTTCAAATCGGTGGAGATGATCAATGGTCTAATATTTTGGCTGGAATTGATCTAATTCACAAGAAAACTGGACAAGATGCTTTTGGTTTGACTCTTCCATTGCTGGTCAATTCTGACGGTACTAAAATGGGCAAAACTGAAAAAGGCGCTGTTTGGCTTGATGCAAACAAGACTTCTCCTTTTGAGTTCTTCCAGTTTTGGAGAAACATTCCTGATGATAAAGTAAGAGAGTGTCATTTGTTTTTTACATCAAACACTCAATTAGATCTTGATCAGAATGATAATAGTATCAATTGGCTAAAGAAATCTTTGGCACTTGAAATAACGACTATCGTTCATGGCAGGGAAACCGCATTACAAGCAATGGCACAAGCTGAATCCCTATTTGAGAAAAAAGATACTTCTAATATGGTAGCTTCTTCTATAGTTGAGGGAACTCATGTTCTTGATATGCTAGTTACTTGTGGTTTTGCCAAATCTCGTACTGATGCTAGAAATTTGATTGGCAACAGGGGTATTACTATTAACAAAGAAGTGCTAACTGATCCGACCATCAGTGTTTCTAAAATTCATTTTGGAAATGAATTGATTGTTCAAAAA
>Ga0065715_10089329_pt1 | contig 11162 bp, 11 predicted proteins | sample MisBulReplicate1_FD_59102 | JGI IMG/M metagenome (GOLD analysis project Ga0065715, IMG submission 59102) | Miscanthus rhizosphere microbial communities from Kellogg Biological Station, MSU, sample Bulk Soil Replicate 1 : eDNA_1 v2 (version 2) | ecosystem: Host-associated > Plants > Roots >...
ATAGGTTTATCTTCAAATCATATGTCATGAAGTGGGCAAAGAGTGAAGTTGTTTACCATGATTTTCGAGTTTGATTTGTCCAAAGCTATGCTTTCTAAACCTAGGATTTAAGAGAATCGCCACTGGTATAATTATCTGTTATCTTACTGTAACACACTTTGCCAAGTTACGTGGATAATCTGGGTCGGCGTTATTGCAAAGTGCCAGATGGTAGGCCAATAGCTGTAATGGTATTACTTCAAGTAAAGGAAATAATGGCTCTCTGATGGATGGTATTAGTATATTGTAATCATATATGGAATCGTACATATTCGATATACCTACGAGCCTAGCGCCTCTGGATTTTACAACATGAGCATCAGAAAGAGTGTCTGTGTATGTTGAATCACTAGGGTTCAAAACTATTACTACACTATTTTTATCGATCAAGGCTAAAGGACCATGTTTAATCTCTCCTGCAGCTATACCTTCTGCGTGAATATAAGCAAGTTCTTTAATCTTGAGAGCACCTTCTAGAGCTATAGGGAAGTGATTGGAGCGGCCAAGGAGGTATATATCTTTGGCATCTTTAATTACTGCTGCCACCTGTGCAATTTTTGGTTCTAATTCTAAAGTCCTACCAAATGCTTCTGAGAGTCCGACTCTGTCAGTTGAAATGCCTGTCAGGCCACCGCCTGGTATCGTATCAGCTAAATAGAGCAATATGGCTAACTGGCTTGTAAAGCTCTTAGTGGCAGCTACTCCTATTTCGGGTCCACATTTCACTTCAAGGAAGCAATCGCTCAGTCTGGCAAGAGATGATGTTGTTACATTTACAATCGAAAGGACTTTCGCCCCTTTTACTCTTGCCGCCTTAACCGACTGTAAAACATCTGCAGTTTCGCCACTTTGGGAGATGGCAATTAGAACAGAATTTTCATCCAACGATTCACAAGAATACTCGAATTCACTTGACATGACAGCTTCAACGCGTATCTTTGAATATCTCGACAGTATATGTTTTGCAAGCAATGCTGAATGATAGCTAGTCCCGCTACCAGTAATGAAAACATCATTTGCATTTGTTAGTATATCACAAAATCTTCTAATGCTTCCTTGCTTTTGCTCCATGCTCTCAAATATAGTGTGGCTTTGTTCATAGATTTCCTTGAGAGTAAAATAGGCATATTTTCCTTTATCGGTATCTGCAAGTTCCCATGCAATGTCAGTTGTGGTACGTTCTACTTTTTTGCCCTCAAAATCAAATATAGAAAGTTTGTTTCCTTCGAAGAGTACTATATCTCTATTATCTAAGAATATAGCCCGTTTGGTGTAATCCAGAAAGCCCAATACGTCACTGGAAATGAAATAACCACCGCCATCGGCAATTCCTACTATAAGTGGTTCGTCATATCTAGCGGCACATAATGTTGAATCATCAAACATGGCAACAAATGCAAATGAACCCTTTAGTCGGTTACACGTTTTTAACATCGCTTCTTTAATGTCATTATCTAATGCCCAATATTGTTCTAAAAGGTGTGCTATAACCTCACTATCTGTTTCACTCCTGAATACATGACCTTCATTTAGTAGCGCGTTCTTTAGCTCACGATGGTTTTCGATTATCCCATTATGAACAATTGCCAAGTTTGTTTTACAAGCAGAATGGGGATGAGCGTTAGAATCAATTATACCACCATGGGTTGCCCACCTTGTATGACCAATTCCCGAATTACCTGGCATATCATTTAATCGCAGTGAATTATTTACCTCAGCGACTTTACCTATGCCCTTTTTAATCAATAACTTCCCACTGTTTAGAGTGGCCACACCAACACTGTCATATCCTCTATATTCCATTTTCTGAAGTCCTCCCACCAACAAGGGGGCTGCTTTTCCTGTCCCGGAATACCCTATTATAGAACACATGTATACATGCCGCCAATAAAAATTATTTCAAGCTGTCCCATGTAATGAGATAGACTGTCACCCTATTAAGGATTGGCATATAGGTTGCCAATATTTGGGAACAGATACTAATTCCCAGCTTTCCACTCAATTCGGCGTCACACACTCTATCTATCTTGGGAATATACCTAGTCATGGGTAAATGGTTAACGTCTAAATCCAGACAAGAAGTAGATCTGACATATGTATGACATATTTAACACATACTACGCATCAACTATGCTTGCAATGCTCAGCTCTGCCATAAGTAAAAGATGCGATATTGCGCCGTCAACCCAATATCACGAATACTTATATACATGCATAACGTAGTATAATGTAGACAAAAAATGTCATCGACCATAACCGTTCAAGACTACACAGGATTACAAGAATCAGGATATTCAAAGCAGTTAGTATTATGCAAATCGCCTCAAATAGCGGATGTTATAAATGCAATATCTGACGATAAAGCATTGACGATTTTCAACACAGTGGCTTTAAGCGCGGGTAAGACGGATATACTCATTAGTACCCTTGGCTTGACACGCAAGCAATTTTACTCAAAAATGGAACGGCTCATGAAGCACAGATTGCTGGTCAGGAGAAACGGGCGATACTATCTTACTATCCTTGGTAAAGTGGTATATGAATTACAAAGTATTTTAGGTGTAGCTCTTGATAATTACTGGAAGCTCAAGGCGATAGATTCTTTGCAAACTCCAGACGGCATGCCTGCGCACGAATTAAATAAGTTGATTGACTCACTACTGGAAAATACTGTCCTCAAAAACATAGTTCTAGCAAAGGTACGGTAGGAGTTAGAAATTCAGCATCAAGTATTTTCTACATATATAGTAAATACCTTAGTATAAGTGGTACGGGGTTAACATAACTATAAAGTGTAAGTACTGCAACAAAGGCCTAGATCGGAGGGAGAGAAAATAAAATCAAGAGCTCAAACCGGTTTAATTTTTGATTAACGATTATTGGTAAATTGTTTGGTTCAGAACAAGGACGGTTTGGCCCCAGGCAAATTACTTACCACCAAAAAAAGGGTTTAAAGGACGAGAAACAATTAATATTAGACGACGACAAACTTTTGATATTGATGACTGCAAACACAATTGTGTGACGTACGATTCTAACGATGGTACATATTTGTGTAAATGTCACGTTATTACCGAAGAAACCTTCATTCTTAGTTCTTTAGGGACAAATTTTAAAAAATAACGGTGAATTCACACGGATTTGATACCAATTTTTGATATCAATGGTGTACTAATTAGGAGAATTAGTTCGAAAAATTCGTCTTTCTTTTCATTGCAGGACTAAAGATTTCGTATTAGTGGAACAATCTTGTGTACGCAACCTTAGATAGTTGGATGCCGTTATAAAGGTATGAGTAATTGTGTTTTATGTCATAAACCTTATGATGCAGCCAACTCAATTCTAGAACAACGCTTAGTCGCCGACAGCGTATTTTGTAACATGTGTTTCACCGAATTTATGGTAGAAGAATACGACAGCAACTTTCAATCAACGATTAGATAACTGGGCTATGGACAGAAAGTAGTTTTTGGAGTGAAAACACAAGTAAAGCGATTTTTTAGAATCCTGAAAGGGAGAAATTGTAAATGTAAGCATAGTCTTGATTTACATTCGGAGACTGGTAGATGCACAAGTCATATTGGATTCACCAGCGCTTGTTCCTGTAGTTCTCATGAGCAATATGCTTATTCATACTAAAGAGTTGTTAAAGTTTGAAACATCGACCTGTTATTAGTTAGCTAACTACCTTGAATAGTGTTGTGATAGAGAGGGGGCCTCAATCATGGCTTATGGATAGGAATAGCAAATAAAAACCAGAGGCAGATGCAAACTCGATCTAAAAAAATTAAGTTAAGGAAACATTTACCTTATTTGGGGCTTTTAGACTTGCTAGTTTTCCATTAAACGATGTACCGTTCACGTCACCAGAGAAACTATCTCCTATTGACGGACAATGGTTCAGTTTCTTGAAGCTAAGAGGTATTGTAGCCTTGGATTCATTTTTCCCGAGCACGGCAGTTTTATTTAGTGTCTTACTGTCCAGGGTAACTTTACCGACCAATGAGCTGCTGCCACCCGGTATGTTAGAGACCTTCAATTGCACCTTGATATTATTGCATTTAGTCGTTGACGATTTTGATTTCGTAGGATCTACCTGCTTTTGACCTGTATTACTCTTGGAGGCGTTTGCTGTTACAAATGTAGAAGATACCAAAGTCATCGCCACGACTAGCTGTATTGCGAATAAAGCAACTATACCACATTTAATAGTACTTTTCATTAACTGACACTGCGAATACTGCTTGATTTAAACAATGATTAACCAAGTTAAGGCAGAGAGGGAGACAGAGACATTTCCTGAATTTTATTCTTAATTTCCCTCTTTAAGTAAGTATAGGCTAGGGTCTAGAAATAGGTACTCGCCGTAATGTAAATTGAAGACCGTGGAGCTGTAACTTTCATGGATTTTAAAAAGTATAGAGAACGTAATTTACCAAAAGACCAACTTCGTAAGATGGAGGAATATGCAGCTATTGCAAATATACTTGATTTCTGTAAGCAACAAAACTATTTTTCACCCAAACCGTCACAAATTCAAGCATAACCTTTCACACAACATATAGAGTTGTCCCGGGTAAGAAAAGAAATGACCGGTAAAGTAATGAGTCAACTAAGTAACGAGTCAGGTATGTGCCTCTTTTAGACATTTAAGATAATGCTCCTCTCTTATTTTTCGATCTTATTTTCTCCACTTTCTATGATTGCATTAATTTTTCTGAACTGGTCAAGAATTTTTCTCTCATCGGCTGTTTCTAATTCATAATTTTTTACATCCCCAATCAAACGATAACCATATTTTCTTATTTCTGCCAAGGTATATATGGAAATAATTCCTTCATTAGTAATACAGATACGTCTACCCTTTGCCATTTTTCTTAACCTGTTGACATTGTCCTGGCTTACTTCATCCCTACTTTTCTTATGTCTTCTCTTAAAGAAATTAAACACGTGTTGAACACATCATTATCGATTAGCTCCTAATTGTCTCCCTCGGTTCCATGTCGAAAAGTCCGTTATCAAATGCGTCTTCAGCTTCTTCAGCCATGTTTTGAGATGACCCCTATGGTATAACAGGTTTAAGTTGCTGGAAAAAACTTGTAGTCTATACGACCGCTAATAAACTTGTAGATGATTCAAAATCAGACTTGTATAAAATGTCATTTGTTTGGCAAAACGATGGCAAGCATTTTTGACTTTGATGAGCATATAAAAAAATCTCTATAAGTAATGGTCTGGACTGCCTGTCAAAAAACAGGTAAATAATTTATCGATGGTGATGACTTGTAGAAATATGTCCAACTTCAAACACATCAACACCCGAAGGAACTTTAGTTTGAAATTTGGGGACTGACTGATCACTATTTCCAATAATTGTTGAATTGCTTAATTGTTCTAATGCATTTTTAATTTGAATATCCATTGTATCCGAAAGTACTTTGTCTAGATCTCCTTGAATACTCTTGGAGGCGTTTGACGCAATGGAATTAAGAGTGTTGTCAAGATTAGATTTTATTGTATTATTTGCTGGTGGAATAGAAAATCCGTAGATATTGTTAGTACCAATAATAGTAATACCTATTAAAAGTATGGACAAAATAATAATTGGCTCATTGAAGAGCTTCGATTCTCGCACAGTTATTTCTGTGCACAACAAGACATAAATCAAGTTGACAATTTTGTTAGCATAAAATTGAAAAACGATTCTGGCATAACTATCTCTGCCTAAATTCATAATGAACATTTGAAAACTTTTCTGCTTTAGGTTAACTCAGAATAATAACTGCAAAATGTTCGTTAATGCTACTTACAAATGATAAATCAAATCTCTAACATGCATTCTCAGGTTCGTCATGCAGACAAACTCACTCAAGAAAATTATAATTGCACTAGATGCGGATAAGTTTACATATCAATTACATCAATCAAAGTCCAAAATTTTGTTGTTATTCAAATGATCAGTACTTATTTTTCAATAACTTTAACAATAGGTTAAATGAAGGTTGTAGATTTTAGGTTTGCAAAAATTGTTGCAAAGGTGGTTGACTATGATGGAGGAACAATTTCCCTAACTGATAATTTCTTGAAATCATAAGTCACCCCATTAGATTTGAAAATGGGCATAGGTGAAGTCCAGGCGATTTGAGCTCCTGGTTTGTTCGCGCCGCAATGTGTCATGTCATTTCCCCAATTACCAGAATCAACTAGTTCCTCTACTTTTTGCCAGTTATTATTTGCGTCTTTGTCTACGTACGATTCAAGCTTTACGTTACCGTTTGGAAGGTTGTAGACTATACCTTTGAATCCAACCCATTTATTCATTATCGAACCTATGCCGTTTTTGGTCGGAGGCAAAGTATCATAATTTACATGCCACATTTCTTTCTTATATTGGAATGTCCCGTCGAACTTTATGTTATTGTGATAGGCGGAGCCTCCGCAACCATTGTGGACGCTAGTGGAGTGTCTGACGCTTCTCGTTACTAAAGATATTCCATCACCTGAGTTAGAAGCGGTTACCTTAAAGTAGCCTGTAATCTCGGTATTTTTCCAGTCAGTTGGTTTGTACCAATAACCAATTTGGGCTAGCTGGGAATAATCATATGTTGGCAAATTACTTCTGAACGAGTCAGATAACATGCCATCACTCTTTGGGAAGGTTAACATTCTAGTTGTTCCCGGTTTCAGGTGCCAGCTACCGTCTGAATTCTTAGATATTTGAGCCCCGTTTGGATCAAATTGGCCGTCGATGGGATTATCGGGATTGAAGAACCAAGTTGCCCCACCCGGTGCTGTAGGATATATCTCTTTGACTCCATCGCTGCCTGGCGGTGGTGGCGGTGGCGTACTGCATCCCTCATCAATTTGTCCATTACCGTTATTATCAATTCCGTCGCCGCAAATCTCCTGTTTTGGAGGAGGTGGCGGTGGACTGCATCCCTCATCAATTTGTCCATTACCGTTATTATCAATTCCGTCGCCGCAAATCTCCTGTTTTGGAGGAGGAGGTGGCGGTGGAGTCGTAGTGGGGTCTCCAAACACTCTGATCTCGTTGATACTCGCCCAGTTATTGAGTGTGTTACCATTTACAGTAATTTTGATGTACCTTGCACTTGCATCTGGAAAGTTATATCTTTCAAAGCCATCTGTACCGCCGCTGCTGGTGCCTGAGAACACATTGGTAAATGACTTAGCGTCTTTTGAGAGAGATATTACAAAATTGCTTATCCGTTCTGTACCTCTATACCACGATATGTCTACATTGCAGATTACATGCTTCTTTCCAATGTCCATTGTGATGGTTGAGCCAGCTCCTTGCATTGACCACCTTGTATCGAGTTTACCATCTATGGCGTACTTTGGACCCAAGCTGTGGGTACCCCCTGACTCGCTGACCTTTGAAATAGATAATCCATTGCAGTCATTTGTCGGTGGTGGCGGATTAGGTGACGCTGCTACTGTTGAGAAGGACCATGTTGCTGGTGAAGCCAGTGAATCTCCACCCTGATCTTTTATTCCTCCTGTCAGAGTAGCCGTATACGTAGTTCCCACGTTTAGTGCTGTAGACAAGGTAAACACTATAGTCTTACCACCGTCATTGTTGGACAGAGAGTAGGTGCCAGGAAGAACAGCAGAGCTACCTGGCGCCTTTACGGCGAATGTCGAAGCTGAAACACTCGAAGCCATTATTGGTTCGTTGAATGTTGCAGTAATCTTCGAAATTGAGGTAGGGACATTTGTGGCACCTGAGGAAGGATTTGTGTTTAATATAGTTGGAGGTGTTGGGGAAGCAGAGATTAAATCTCCTAACACCCGTATCTCAGATATGCTGGCCCAATTATTGACAGTGTTACCATTTACAGTAATTTTGACGTATCTCCCAGTAGTGTCTGGGAAATCATAATTTTCAAACTGTGCTGTATTTCCAGTGCTTTTACCTGAAAAGACAGTGTTAAAAGATTGGCCATCATTCGAAACTGCTATAACAAAATCATTTATTCGCTGATTACCCTGATACCATGAAATATTCACGCTGCAAATGGCCCTCTCCTTGCCGAAATCAACAGTAATAGACGAGCCCTTACCCAAATTAGACCATCTAGTGCTGAGATTTGCGTCTATTGCATTAGTAGGAGGGTTACCTGTTTGGCTCCCACTGGCTGTGACACCTGAAATTGCTAGGATATTACAATTTGCAGCGGATGCGGTATGTGAAGGCGACAGCCCCAATAGTACAGTCAAACAAGATACAACTAAAATACCAGTAATGAGACAGTTTCTTACTTTAAACTCTAAATCATTGTCACCTTTTTTTGATTGTAAAATGGTTGACCCCTTAGAAGTAGACCATAATATCGAATATCAAAAAATATGTGACAAACACAGTAAGACTTAAAATCAAGAATTATCAATTAGCGCTACTAGAAAAGGAAACACAATGATACTTATGCAGATTCGTGATTTATTCTAGTGTCATATTATCCGGATTTGGTACTTAATTTTCTAATTTATTTATAGGTAATAAATTACTGCAAGGATAATTGTCAATTTACAAATAAAAAAAGTAACGACGAATCTTACTAAACGTCTATCGCCACCTCTAGCGAATCGATGTTAATGACCTCACGAGAGGCCCTTTCCTTTGATTGCCATGTTACATAAGAATTTAAGCCGCTTAAATAAATTTGAATTAATTAGACTGAACTGTGAAAACCGACATGAAGGGAATATGTCACACCACCCTTCATGCGGTTGGAGAACAAACTATGAACAGTCACTAACAGCATGTCAAATTAGCACTTCGACTATTAATACAAGTCGAAAAAATTTTCTACTGGGAGATTCAGATTTAACTTAAAGTAAAAGGTACTCGTCTATTCGTCGAGCATCGTCTTTCACACTTTACTTATACTTTGTTTAGTACCAATTGGCGAGATAAAAATATGTATTCAAAGAACCTGGTAATGTTCGTAGTACTGTCTATAGGAATGTTGACAGCTCTGACCGCAATGACCCTCACTTTTGCCACACCGGTTTTTGCATCAAAGAAACATTGTGAAGACAACGGAGACAGCAATTGCAATTCCCATCACAACACACAAAAAATAAAATCAAAGAATGAATGTGAAATAGAAAACAAGAACAAGGATCACAGTCATGATAACGAGAATATTAATGGGCTTGTATGTGCTTCACAAAACGCAAATCTAAGGGATTCAGTGCTAGTCAACTCATCAGTATTTGGTGATCCCTTTACCACCTAATTCGGTGGCCTATACCTGACTACAAAATAAAAAACAGTGATTACATCACTCACCCATTTTTTCAATCAGGTTCAATCGTTCGTTTCGTTCGGCACATCATTTTAGCTGTTGTTTTTATGAAGACCTGTATTTGCAGACTAGCAATCCGGTTAATGCACAAGCAGTATAGATTCCTTCCGCTTCGTCACCTACTAACCTTCCGTCACTTTGCATCCACTTCAACGAATTGGAACCCCAGATGTACAGAGTAATACCAAATCCGGCCACTCCGATATGCATATTTACCAATGCAGTAGATTTGTAATGACGAATAGGTCTATATTTGTCGTGGTCGATGAATAATATAATAAAACATATGAAAAAGGAGTTTATTGTATCAAAGATTGAGATGGATGGTAGATTAGAAGATAACTGTCCTTACGTTTGTGTTACATTGACTGATACTAAAGGTAATTTCTATCCCAGTAGGAGACAGAGAAGATTTCCTGAAAATATATTTGGAGTAACGGCCGTGCCCATAACTTCACTAGATGATCTTAAGAACTTGCCGAAAAAAATATCTGATTTGATAGAACGCGCATTTCGTGGAGAGGGTAATAATGACGAATCACAAGAGTCCACTACTATTAGGTTAGGTTCAGACGAGTTCAAAGAACTCAGAATAAAGAAAGGTGACAAGCTAGTTTTAGAATTTAGGATATCCAATAATGACATCCAAATCTAATGAATGTGATATCGTTGACCTAACTAAACTGAAAATTTTTGGAGTTGATTTCTTTTTTCTAAAACACTCTGATAGAATGTCTATTACGAGGCAGTCACCGTATTTTTATTTTCATTTTGATACCATTCACAAAGAAACTGAATTAACCAGGTTAAGGAAGTATTATAAAATTACTGCTCAAAGAGTCGGACGTTGATCACAAGAGACAGATCCTGTTTTTTCTTGGCATTAATCGCGCTGACTTTGTTTCAAATGACTGCCACAAGCCATTTCATCCGTGTCTATGCAAAAACAGTGCCAGTTACAGATAATTGTGATTCTAGTTCTATTTGTGTAAATCATACCGCTAAAGCCAGGGACGCGAGTCAATATAACAATTGTAACCGTTTCTCTTCTTGCTCCAATTTGATTGCAGGTAGTAGATTGGATAGTCAAAATAATAATTGCCGAACTTCCAATTGTGAGAATACCGTACTGGAGCAACGAAGGTTATTTGAAGGTAATTCGAATAGTCAAATTAGCAATTGTCAGTCATCTGATTGTGGGAACAACATCGCTAATGGTGGTTCAAATAGCCAAAACATAGCATGTCAATTTTCTGTGTGCCAAAATGATATCACTGACAGCGACTCGAATCATCAGATTACCGCATGTCAATTATCTAGTTGTACAAATAGCGGACTAGACACCAACGTTTATTCTAATTCGGCGTCCAACTGTTCAAACGGTGCTGTTGATACGACTACCATATGTCAGAAAGATCGGAGTTTTACATTTTCTAATCATTACTTACATTAGATCGACGGGGGCCAAGAGAGTGTTTCGCCAAATTCAGTCCACGTCTTAATTTCTTCTTTTAAAATTTCGCCCTAGTGATTGTTTAACTTATCATCGGTCAAGTCGTCACTAAATACAGTCATTATTCAATTAGCAAATATTTCAGTATTAAACATGGACGATACTGTGATGAGAGGGAGAGGTTGGCAGACCGATATTTTTAATATTTACGATAGAAATTCATAACTAAATGTCTTACGTGGAAATCATTCGAAATAAGATCGCAAAATTTGATGCCAATAAAGCGGTTGTTCAAGGATTACAAGACTCCCAGATCAGGCATAGGCTAATGGACGATG
>Ga0065715_10000470_pt1 | contig 11153 bp, 6 predicted proteins | sample MisBulReplicate1_FD_59102 | JGI IMG/M metagenome (GOLD analysis project Ga0065715, IMG submission 59102) | Miscanthus rhizosphere microbial communities from Kellogg Biological Station, MSU, sample Bulk Soil Replicate 1 : eDNA_1 v2 (version 2) | ecosystem: Host-associated > Plants > Roots >...
TGCTGGAGCACTTTCTTTACGGCGTCGGTCAGCGAGGTGCTCCACGAAGCGGTGCTGCTCAACCCTGTAAGGTAGTGGTCGCCCCTGGCGTGGACGATGACTTCTGCGACAAAACGGTTTTTCTCGCGCTCGAGCACGACCTGTACCGACACGAGCGCGTCGCCAAAGCGGCGCTCGAGCTTCTCGAGCCTGGCCTCGACGAGCGCTTTCAGAGTGGGAGTGATGTCAACCTGACGGCCGGTGATCGTGAGACGCATGGAGAGCTCAGTACAGCACTTTGCGCTGATTGGAAGTAGGAATCTTCAGCTCTTCGCGGTACTTCGCAATCGTGCGTCGCGCGAGAACCAAACCTTCGTGCTGGAGAATACTGACGATCTTCGAGTCGCTCAACGGCTTGCGCGGATCTTCGGCCTCGATGATCTTGCGGATGCGCTGCTTGATGGTGACCGATGACACGCTTTCGCCGTACGAGCTGCTGATGCCGCTGTGGAAGAAGTACTTCATCTCGAACACGCCCTGCGGCGTGTGCATGTACTTGTTCGTCACCACGCGGCTGACGGTCGATTCGTGCATGCCGATGTCGCTGGCGACGTCGCGCAGGACGAGCGGCTTCAGGTATTCGATGCCGTGATCGAGGAAGTCGCGCTGGAAGTTGATGATGCTGGTCGCGACCTTGTGAATCGTCTTCTGGCGCTGCTCCACCGACTTGATGAGCCACAGCGCCGAGCGGAACTTGTCTTTGACGTACGCGCGCGTCTCGCTCGTGTTGTCGGCGCTCTTGTCGAGCAGCCGGCGATACACCGGGCTGATGCGCAGCTGCGGCAGCCCTTCTTCGTTCAGCACCGCCACGTACTGATCCTCGACCTTGACGACGTAAACGTCGGGGATCACGTAGTGGGATTGCGACGGGTTATAGCGGCTGCCCGGCTTCGGATCGAGATGCCGGATCACCTCGACGTGTTCCTTCAAATCGTCGATCGACATGCCGAGCCGCTTGGCAATCTCCGGCACTTGGTGGTTCTGCAGCAGCCTGAGGTGCTCGGTGACGATTTTTTCCGTCGGCGTGCCCTCGAGCCCGATGTGCCGTAGCTGCAGCAGCAGGCACTCCTGCAGGTCGCGCGCAGCCACGCCGATCGGGTCGAAGCTCTGCACAATCTTCAGGGCCTGTTCGACGTCTTCGACCGGCCAGGGCCCCATCGCGGCGATTTCTTCCAGGGATGCGACCAGCATCCCGTCATCATTGAGATTGCCGATGATGGCCGCCCCAATCTCACGCTTGTTGTCGTCCTCGGGCAGCGTCGAAAGCTGCCACAACAGATGATCGGACAGCGAAGACGAGGTCGCGAGGGTATTTTCGATGGGCGGCAGCTCTTTGACTTCCTGCGGCGTGTGAGGCCGGTAGCCGTCATCGAGGTAGTCGCCGAAGAAATATTCGTAATCGCTGTCGTCCCAGGCCTCGCCCTTCTCCGATTTGGGCTCGTCCGGTTTTTCGACCTGCGCGGCGGCCTCGGCGGGCTGGAGATCTTCAGTAGGCACTTCCTCCAGCATCGGATTCTCGACCACTTCCTGGTTGAGCAAATCCGCCAGCTCGAGAGTCGACATGGGCAGCAGCTTGATCGCCTGTTGGAGCGACGGCGTCAGAATGAGCTTCTGAACGAGCTTGGTATGGAGCTTCTGCTGTATGGCCATTCCTGAGTCCCATCTTAAGGCACTTTTCAGTTCTCAGTCTGCACGTTTTCACTTTGGCACAGATTTGACAAACGACTAAAAACCCGTCCTATTCGGCGGAAAACTAGTCCAGACGGAACTCGGTCCCCAGGTACACCCGGCGGACTTCCTCGTCGGCGGCGAGCGCCATGGGCGTACCGCTATGGAAAATTCCCCCGTCGTGCACGATATAGGCACGGTCGGTAATGCGGAGCGTTTCGCGGACGTTGTGGTCGGTAATCAGCACGCCGATGCCGCGATCCTTCAGGTGAAAAATAATCTTCTGAATGTCGCTGATCGCGATGGGATCGATCCCCGCAAAGGGCTCGTCGAGCAGCAGGAACTGAGGCGAGACGACAAGGGCGCGGGTAATTTCGGCCCGCCGCCGCTCACCGCCCGACAGCGTGTAGGCCTTGGCCTTGGCCAATCCAGTGAGATTCAACTCCGCGAGCAGCTCGGCGAGGCGCGCCCGGCGTCCGCCGGCGTCGAGATTCAGCGTTTCGAGAATGGCGAGGATATTCTGCTCGACGGTGAGGCCGCGAAAGATCGACGGCTCCTGCGGCAGGTAGCCGATGCCCTTGCGCGCGCGCGCGTACATCGGCGCGTCGGTGACATCCTCCCCGTTGAGAATCACGCGTCCGGAATCGGGCGCGGTCAACCCGACCGTCATGTAGAACGTCGTCGTCTTGCCGGCGCCGTTCGGCCCGAGCAAGCCGACCACCTCTCCCGATTTCACTTCGAGGCTGACGCCGCGCACAACTGTACGGCCCCCGTACGACTTCGTAAGGTCTTGCGTCCGAAGCGTCGCCATTCAGTTGGAGGGAGGCAGTTCGGAACAGTTGACGGTCTTGGTCTGCGTTCGCGTTCCCTCGCTGCCTTTCATCGCAAGGCTATCAGCGCCTCTCTTGAACGTCAAAGCGCTGCCGGTGCTCTCCTTGCATTCTGCCTGCTCTCGCCGCAGCATGCGCACGAGCTTATCTTTCGTGCCGGCCATTGTGTACTCTTCAGTGGCGGCGCTGTAGTTGAGCTCTTCGCCGACGGTGATGCGATCCTTCTCTTTGAACGTGACATTTCCGACCGCGTGCAGCCGATCGATGTCCTGCCCGTTCGCGCCAAGAAACAACACGACGGTGTTGCCTTTCACATCGCCCTGCGGGCTGACAAGGTTCGCCTCTTTTACATACGTCACCTTGCGCTGCGAGTCGTCGTAGGCCATTTCCTGGCCGACGCCTCGAGCCACGCTACGCTCCTGCGCCTTCGTTTCGGCGTTCGTGTCCTGCACAACCATCCACGAACGCACGCCGCCCGATGCAGAAAGATTGCCGGTCGCCCCGTCCACTTGAATGACCGGACCTTGAATCTTCGTGTCGCCCTGCCACAACGTGGCATTGTTCCCGCTCAGCTCCATCGCCGATGTCTCGCCGTTGTAGGTGAGCTTGTCGCTCTTGCCGTTCACTTGCTGATCCTGCTGCATGATGCCGGGGATCTTCGTCTTCGCGCCGCCCGCCGTGCCGGCGCCGGGCTTCGCCGGCTTGAGCAACGTCGTGACCCCATCCTCGGCCACGAGCTTGGGCCCCGGCAACGTCATGTTGATCCGGACGGCATCGACCTTCACGCGCTCGTCCTCTACTCGAGGAAGTGCGTTCCCGATCTTGCCGGTCAGCTCGACTTCGCCCGTTGGAACCTGATACTCAACGATTGCGGACGTCGCCTCCGTGCCGCCATCTCTGAACCGCACGTTGCCGGAGAAACGCGCAAGGCGAATGTCGTTGAAGCCGTTCGCCAGCGTCGTATCGAGCACGCGCGAAGTGACGATGCGCTGAACGGGTGGAGTGCCTCCGGTTTCGCGATACTCGACGTTGTCGGTGAAGACAGCGGCCTTCAGTCCGACCTGAGCGTCTCCGGTGCCAACCAGTGATGCAGATCGGATGCTCTTCGACGGCTGCCCTTTGGGCGCAGGAAGATCGAGCTTCACTTGCTCCCGAGCGGTCAACGCCGTCACCGTGACGCCGTCGGGCGCCAGCTCCATGTCGAGCGTGCTGGCGGAAAGCGTTTTCTCTGGGGCGCCTTTGTCGCCGGCCAGCCGCAACGACGCGCCGGTCGAAAGGCTCGCCCGCTGGAGAATCTCGGTATTCGGGATATAGGTGAGCTTGATATTGTCGCCCGCCAACCCGCTGAGCCCACCGGGAGCGGCGCCTGGCATCGCGATCGTCGCCCCACCTGTCAGCTCGAGGCCCGTAATGTGCTTCTCGTCCTGCGTAAGGTCGAAAATCGCACTGGCGGAATCGATGATCTGGTCGGTGCGAACGATATGGACGCTGCGCTCAAAGCTCGCGAACTTGTCCTTCCGCGCGAGCAGCGCGGATCCGGACGTGATTCTCGTAGCGCCTTCGCCCTTCGGATCGGCCGCCAGGGTGATGTTGGTCTTGTCGGCGAGGCCGATCTGATCGCGGTTCTTGTCGTAGCTGAAATCGAATGCGGTGCCCGACATCCGGCCGCGTTTGAACGTCACGTCGCCGGGCGCGCGAACGATGCCTTCGTCTTCCGTGTATGTCGCGGTGCCGGCCGTCACGTCGAGGTCATCGTTCGACGTGAGATGCACGTTGCCGACGATCTCGATATTGGACTGGTTGCTCCCGGCCTTGGTCTCGTTGCCGGTGACGATGTAGGTTTTGCCCTCGCGCTCGATGGTGATCTTCACACCGATGAGTTTGGTCGACCCGTCCTGGTAGGTGAGCTGCTTCTCGGCCTCCAGCCGGAAATTCTCCCGCGCCCCCTTTACCTGCCGCAGGATGGCGCCCGAGGTTTCCACGACAGCGAGCGTATCGGCACGCGAGACGGGCGTCGCGGGAGGCGGGCCCTCGCGCCGTCTGCTCGTTGCGAAGACGGCGGCGACGATGCCGACGCCGACGACCAGGGTCGCCAGCCGGGCGCGCTTCTGCCAGGCCACCACGTCAGGACTCGCTCCGGGCGGCGGCAATCTTCACGTCGCTCACCGACAGCTCCAGAAATTCATCGCCTTGATACTTATTGTGTTCGAGCGAAAACGCCAGATCCAGCGAGCTGCGATTGTCTGTGATGAACTGCTCGCGTTCGACCGCGCGCCAGGCAATCGCCCGGAAGATGCGGCCGTTCTGTTTGAGCGCCATCTTCAGGTGGCGGTCCTTCAGCCGCCGCGGCCCATCGATCACCTGCACGCCGAGCGCTTCGAAGAGCGGGCGCGGGTTGCCGGTTCCAAACGGCGCCAGCAGCGCCATCTGCCCCGCGAAGTCTCCGGTGATATCCCGGAAGCCGATGCAACCATCGAGCCTCAGCCTCGGTTTCAGATCGTCGGGCCCAAGCAGATTATCGGCATAGTCGGCGATGGCTTCACGAAAGGCCGTCACGCTGGAGGCCGCCATCGTCAGGCCCGCGGCCTGCTTGTGACCGCCAAACCGGATGAGGTGCGCCGCGCAGTGCTCGAGCGCCGCCAGCATGTCGAACCCGCGGATACTGCGGCACGATCCGTGGGCGTGCTCCCCGTCGACAGATAAGACGATGACCGGACGATGAAAGCTGTCGACGAGCTTCGAAGCGACGATGCCAATCACGCCCCGGTGCCAACCGTCGCCGGCCACGACCAGAATGCTCCGCGCACCGACAGCAGGATCGGTCTCCACGACTTTTCTCGCCGAGCTCAGGATGCCGGCTTCCTCTTCCTGCCGGCGCACGTTCTCGCCGTCCAGCTGGCGCGCAAGGTCTTGCGCCTCGGCCGCCATGGTCTCGTCGGCGGCGAGCAAGAGTCGAGCCGCGATCTCGGGGCTGGCCATCCGGCCCGCCGCGTTGACTCGGGGCGCCAGCATGAAGGCGACGTGCCCGCTATCGATCGTTTTGCCCGTGAGCCCCGCCACCTCCAGCAGTGCGCGCAAGCCGACCTTGTGTGGACCCTGCGACAGCATGTCGAGCCCGAGCTTCGCGATCACGCGGTTCTCGCCCACCAGCGGGACAACGTCGGCGAGCGTGCCGATGGCCGCAACTTTTACGAAGGCCGGCAGCCAGCGCAGGCGATCGAGCCGGCCGCACAACGCCTGCACCAGCTTCAACGCGACGCCAACGCCCGCGAGGTTCTTGTCGGGATAATCGCAATCGTGACGCTTGGGATTGATTACCGCCAACGCCGCCGGCAGCGTCGTTCCCGGCTCGTGATGATCCGTGACGATGAGATCAATCTGCAGCTCGGCGGCACGCCGCGCCGCTTCGATCCCCCTGATTCCGCAATCGACCGAGATCACCAGCTTCACACCGTCGGCGTGCAGCCGATCGAACGTCTCGGGCTGCAGGCCATACCCATCGCGCAGCCGTTCGGGAATGAAATGGATNACAGTGGCGCCGAACAACTCGAGCGCCCGGCACAGGATCACNGTCGACGTGATGCCATCGACGTCGTAATCACCATGAATCGCNATCTTCTCTTTGCGCTCAATNGCCGCNAGGATCCGCTCCACCGCAGGCGCCATATCGGCTAGCCGAAATGGATCGTGGAGGTGATCGAGCGACGGATGCAGAAACCGGTGAGCGGCCTCGGGTTCGTCAATCCCGCGAATCGCCAGCAGCCTCGCAACCGCCGGACTGATCTTCAGCGCATCAACAAGGTTTTTCACGGCCTCGTCTTTGCACGTGAGCCTTTCCCACAGATACGGAACCGCCATCAGGCGCTCTTTCTCGGCATCACAACGTTCAGCCCTCTACCACAGAGGACACGGAGGGAAAACAAAGAGGTATGGAAATCGATGACATTACGAAAACCGCGATTGGATGCGCGTTCAAAGTCCATACCGCGCTCGGTCCGGGTCTTGTCGAAAGCGCCTACCACCGCTGCCTCGAGCATGAAATCGCCAAAGCCGGCCTTCTTGTCGAGTCCGAGGTTCCTCTCGCTATCGTTTATGACGGACTGCGAATCGAGAGAGCTTTTAAGATTGATCTTCGTGTTGAAAAGCGGGTAATCGTGGAAATCAAGGCCGTTGAAACGATTCTTCCGGTCCACAAAGCGCAATTGCTGTCCTATCTGCAACTGAGCGGCATCAGAGTGGGGCTTCTGTTGAACTTCAACGTCGCGCATCTGCTCGACGGGATAACTCGAATGATGCGTTAAAGAGTCCTCTTTGCTTTTCCTCTGTGCCCTCTGTGGTGAAGAGTACGTAAGAACTGCCACTCTAAGAACCTTCGTCATCAGTGAAATCTGCACCCAGGCGGCCCATTCCGCGGAACTTCTCGTAGCGGCGGGCCAGCCGCGCATCGATGTCCGGGCCAGCAACAGACTCCAGCGCGCGATGCAGCGGCCCATCGAGGAGCGTCGCGGCGGCGTCGAGGCTCGTGTGGGCGCCTCCGACCGGCTCGGGCACAATCTCGTCGACGATACCTCTTTGAAGCAGATCGGGTGCGGTCAGCTTCAATGCCGCCGCAGCCTCCACTTTCCTTTGAGAATCCCGCCAGAGGATGGCCGCGCACCCTTCGGGTGGGATGACGCTGTAGATGGCGTACTCCTGCATCAGGATCACATCGCCGATCGCGATGCCGAGCGCGCCGCCGCTGCCGCCTTCGCCGGTCACGATGACGACGATCGGCACTTTCAGAACAGCCATCTCTCGGAGATTGAACGCGATCGCTTCGGCGACTCCGCGCTCTTCCGACTCGACGCCAGGATACGCCGCCGGCGTGTCGATGAACGAGAGGATGGGACGATGAAATTTCTCGGCGAGCCGCATCAGGCGCATCGCCTTGCGGTACCCCTCGGGGCGCGAGTATCCGAAGTTGCGATAGATCTTCGCCTTGGTGTCGCCGCCCTTGTGGTGGCCCACGACCATCACGGGCTCACCTTTGTAACAGGCAGTGCCGGCGACGATTGCATGGTCGTCGGCAAATCGCCGGTCTCCGTGAAGTTCTACGAAATCGGTGAACAACCGCTGGACGTAGTGGAGCATGTCCGGGCGGCTGGGATGACGTGACACGAGGACGCGCTGCCACGGGGTGAGCTTGCTGTAGATCTCCGCTCGGGCCGTTCGCAGCCGATGATTCACCCGCTCCAGCTCGCGCTCGCGCGCATCCGTCCGCGGAAGCGCCGACAGCGCATCCACTTCCTTCAACATCGGGATCAGCGGCTCTTCAAACTCTAGTGTCTCAGTCGGCATGCGTATTCTTCACCACAGAGGACACGGAGGCACCTTTCGCCCAAAAACGAGGACAGAAAATAGTAAATAAAGATTTTCCTCTTTGTATTTCCTCTGTGTCCTCCTTGGTAAAGAGCTGCGTAGTCATGTGGCTATCTTAGTACTACGGTGCCGGCGCCACAGATCCGTTCCACTTCCGCCGCCAGCTGATCGGACGGCTGCACGCGCACTTGAGCCGCCAGTGGCGCGCGAAGGCGAATCGGCGGCTGCTGATCGCGCAGCTCGAGCTCGAGCACCACGCGCCGGTCGCCGCGATGTCTGGAGAACAAATCGGCCAGAGCCTCGAAGGTGGCCCGGCCGTGCGGCGGCGACATGAGCTTAATCGACATCTCCTTCGACATCTTCTGGCGCATCGTGTCGATGGGCAGCACTTCGCTCGCCATCATGCGCACCGTTTCTTCATCCAGCTCGACCTTGCCTTTCACGACGACCATGGCACCTGGTTCGAGGACCGAGGCCGCCTTCGTATACGCCTCCGGAAAGACCACGACCTCGATGCTGCCGTGCGGGTCTTCGAGCATGATGACCGCCATGCGATCGCCCTTGCGGGTTTTCAGCTGACGGACGGACGCGACGATGCCCCCGACGGCCACGTCGACACCGCCGTTACGGCGTCCGTAGGGAGGCCCGCCGCCGTTTGCGCCGTTCGTTCCATTCGTGCCGTTCGTTCCGTTCGAGCCGCTGGCGCCGTTGCCGCCGTTCGCGTTGTCGGCGCCGGTGGCCGCGACCGACGCAAGATCGGCGATGGTCCTGGCCCCGAAAGTTTTCAGATCGGCTGCCACGCGGTCGATCGGATGGCCGCTCCAATACAAGCCGAGCGCTTCCTTCTCATAGGCCAGCTGCTGGATGTCGGTCCACGGCTGGATGTTGGCCAGCGGGCCCGGACCGGCAAGCGTGGGATCGACGGTGTCTTCCCCGCCGTCGGAGGCGGCACCGCCGAACAACTGCGCCTGGCCCAGGTCGCGATCGCGCTGTCGGCGCGTGCCGTGCTCGCAGGCCAAATCAATCGTGGCCATCAAGCGGGCTCGCAATGCCCCGAGCGTGGGATGGCCGGCCGTGCCCAGGTTCCCTGACGTGCTGTTCACCGCGCCGCCGTTCGCAGCGACACCGTTCGCAGCGACACCGTTCCCAGCGACACCGTTTGCAGCGACACCGTTCGCAGCGGCGCCGAATGCATCGAACGCACCGGCTTTCACCAGACTCTCGAGCACGCGCTTGTTCACCAGCCGCAGATCGAGGTCGGCGCATAGACCGTGGAGCGAGGTGATCGTGCCTTGCGCCGCACGCACCGCGAGGATCGACGCGATCGCGCCTTCGCCGACATTCTTGATAGCGGTGAGGCCGAAGCGCACGCCCTCGGGGGTGACCGCGAACGCGAGCCGGCTCTTGTTGATGTCTGGCGGCAGCACGGGGATTCCGCGCTCGCGCGACTCCGTCAAGTACATCGCGAGCTTGTCGGTGTTCTGGGCCTCGATGGTGAGCAGTGCCGCCGCGAAGTGCCAGGGGTAGTTCGCCTTCAAATACGCGGTCTGATACGCCAGCAGCGCGTAGGCGGTCGAATGCGACTTGTTGAAGCCGTATCCCGCGAAGTGCTCCATCAGGTCGAAGATCTTGGTCGCTTTCTTGTCGCCGATTCCCCGCTTGACGGCGCCTTCAACAAACTTCTGCCGCTGCGCCTGCATCACGTCGGCTTTCTTCTTCCCCATCGCCTTGCGAAGCAGGTCGGCTTCGCCCAGCGTAAAGCCCGCGAGCACGCTGGCGATGCGCATCACCTGTTCCTGATACGCGATGACGCCGTAGGTATCGGCCAGGATCGGCTCGAGCTCCTTCACCTCGTAGCTCACCTTCACCTTGCCGTGCTTGCGCGCAATGAAGTCGTCTACCATCCCGCTGCGCAGTGGGCCGGGACGGTAGAGCGCGTTCAAGGCGATGAGGTCGTCGAGCCGCTGCGGCTTGGCCTTGCGCAGAATGTCGCGCATGCCGGAGCTTTCAAACTGAAAGATGCCGTAGGTCTGGCCCTCGGCGAAAATCTGATATGTCTTCGCATCATCGAGTGGAATGGTGTCGAGGTCGAGAACCTCACCCGTCGTCTCGCGAATCTGGTTGACCGCATCGTCCAGCAGCGTCAGCGTGCTGAGCCCGAGGAAATCCATCTTGAGCAGGCCGATGCGCTCGATCTCTTTCATGGCCCACTGGGTCGTGATTTCGTCGTTCTTCCCTTTGTAGAGCGGCGCGAAATCGGTGATGGCGCGAGGCGCGATGACGACCCCCGCGGCATGCACCGATGCGTGACGCGTCATGCCCTCGAGACGCTTGGCCACGGCCAGCAGCTCTTTCACTCTGGGATCCTGGTCGCCGGCCTGCTTGAGCAGCGGTACTTCCTCGAGCGCCTTATCAAGCGTCATGTCGAGCGTCGGCGGAATCAGCTTCGCCACGCGATCGACATCGGCGAAGGAAATGTCGAGCGATCGGCCTACATCGCGCACGACCGCGCGCGCTTTCATCGTCCCGAACGTGATGATCTGCGCCACGTTCTCGCGACCGTATTTCTGCGTCACGTATTCGATGACTTCGCCGCGGCGTCGCTCGCAGAAATCGATGTCGATGTCGGGCAGCGACACGCGCTCGGGATTCAGGAAGCGCTCGAAGATGAGGTCGTAGTCGAGCGGGTCGACGTCGGTGATCCTCAGACAATAGGCGACGAGGCTGCCCGCCGCCGATCCTCGGCCGGGGCCGACAGGAATGCCCTTCTCGCGCGCGTATCGGATGAAATCCCAGACGATCAGGAAATAACCGGGATATTCCATCCGCTTGATCATCTCGATCTCGTACGAGAGACGCTTCTCGTACTCTTCAATCGGATGACGGAGCGAGCCGGCTGCGTAAAGCGTGCGAAGACGCGTGAGCCGCTGAGCAAATCCTTCGCGGACCACATGCTCAAAGTAATCGTTCAGCGTATAGGGCGCGGGGACGGCGAAGTTGGGCAGGTAGTTCTTGTCGCTCGCGATGTCGACGTTGCACCGCTCGGCGATACGAACGGTATTCGACATCGCCTCCGGCACTTCGCCGAACACCTTGCTCATCTCGGCGGCGGTCTTCAGATAGAACTGATCGCCGTGATACCGCATCCGGTCGCGATCGTTCACTGTCTTGCCGGTGCCGATGCACAGCAGGATGTCGTGCGGATGATGGTCGCCGTGCATCAGGTAATGGACGTCGTTGGTGCCAACCAGCGGCAGG
>Ga0065715_10001219_pt1 | contig 11133 bp, 11 predicted proteins | sample MisBulReplicate1_FD_59102 | JGI IMG/M metagenome (GOLD analysis project Ga0065715, IMG submission 59102) | Miscanthus rhizosphere microbial communities from Kellogg Biological Station, MSU, sample Bulk Soil Replicate 1 : eDNA_1 v2 (version 2) | ecosystem: Host-associated > Plants > Roots >...
GAGGCCGTGTTCTTCGCGCAGGGCTTCATGGGAGCATAGGTCAGTATCATTTCAATCGACATAGTGTGAGAATTGCTCCCGCAATATCCCACTAATCGGAGAGTTCATGGAACCGCAATCGCTCGAACAAGAGATCCAGGCCAGAGGCCTGACCGCCCCTCGTGTCCTGCCCGAAGACCTCGAACGAGAGATCATCGAAGCCCAGTACCATGTCTTTTCCGGTACCACGACCACAGTCTGCTGCCTCACCATGCGGAACGGCATGACCGTGGTCGGCGAATCGGCATGCGCCGATGCCAGGAACTTCGACATCAAACTGGGTCGTGAAATCGCCCGGAAGAAGGCTGTCGAGAAGATGTGGCCACTGCTGGGCTTCCGTCTGCGGGATCAATTGCACGGCAGCAAGCGAGCAGAACTGGTGGTGGACGAGATCGAGACCACGCTCCCGGCTGCAGCTGATCCGTCGCCAGCACTCAACCCCTGCAAGCCCGTGGAGCTGGGTGACCAGGTGCACTACTACGAGCAGGTGGAGGGCAAGATCACCGAGCCCATGATCGGCATCGTCAGCAAGGTTCTGGGGCATGGCCACCTGTCACTGGTGGTGTTCGCGCCGAACGGTACGCCCCACGCCCGGACCAACGTACAGCTGGTGTACCCGGGGGATGCCATCCCGTCCGAGCAGTTCTTCGCCCGTCCCAAGTGACGGAATTGCAGGCATAAAAAAAGGCCCCTTTCGGGGCCTTCTTTTTAGGGGTACAGGCCTAGTCGTCGGACGTAGGACTGGCAGCCTTCAAGGGCGGCTTGATCACCGATGATGGACTCGCGGAGATCGAAAACAGCGAGTCGAGTTTCGGGAGAGAGCTCGACTTGTGCTCCATGATCCACGCCGGCAGCGGGGCTGGCTTGATCGCTGGCGGATCGGCTCGGACAAGTGGTGCCTTTGAGCTGCATCCGCTGAGCCACAGCAAGATCAGAGCGAAGAGCAGCATTATCAGAAAGCGCGGTCGTACGGGCATTGGTGAGTTCCTTGTCGAGGGTAGCGAGTTGCGATTGCAGGACCTGGTTCTTGGTATCCCGGGCTTCTACCTTCGCCTGGTAATCAATGGATGCGGTGAGAGCCCGTGACAGTGCCGTATTTTCGACTTGCAGGTTGTGCTTCCCCGCCATGTACGTTCGGACTCCGAAGCCCGTACCGAAGCCGAGAAGCAATGTCACTACGAGCACCACGAGCTTCACTTGCAGAGTCATGTTGGCCATTCCAGGGTAGGTGTTGCGGACGAATGATGAAGGCACCGAACAACAGCGCCATGTGGAACAGGGCAAACCATCCTGATACTGGGACGGCTGGGTGGTAGAGGAAATCGACTACGTTGCTGGCGGCGTAGATCGTGACCAGGAACAGCAGCACCCGGTAATACCAGCGGGATTCACGGCGATGCTCGTCGGTCCAGAACAGCAATCGAACCACCAGAGCAGCACATGTTGCGACTGAGATCAGGGTCCAGATGGACATCAGGCGTTACCTCCCTTCTTCAAGCGTTGCAGCAACACTGAGGGATTGTCCCTGAACCAGCTGATGACGTTGATGGTGCAGGCAGCTGCGAACATCGCACCGAGGCCATGGGACAGCTGGACCTGGATACCGACCAGACCAAGCATGCCCTCGCCGATACCAGCCACGGGCTTGGCTCCCAGCAGGCCTGCCAGGAATGCGATCAGGAAGTAGATCAACCACTGCCACTTGGGCTTGTTGTTGACACCCAGCAGGAAGATCACTGAGCCGGCGAAGGCACCCAGGACGATGTCCGGGGGCATCTGGGTGAGGAAAGTCACATAGGTGGCTCCTGCAGCGTACGGCAGGGCCTCTTGGGACGTTGTCGAGATCACAGTCATGGAGTCGTTCGTCCGGTAGTTAGGCAATCATGAGTTGCTTGACCCGGGCCTGGTACGCCATCCGTGTCTTGATGGCGGTATCCGAAGCACCGGTCACTTTCTTGGTGATAGCTCTCATGTCGTTGCCGTATTGGTCGAGTTTCTTAAGCTTCGACCAGAACCAGCCGGCGGTTTGGCAAGCCAGCAAGGGGTCCTTGAGGACGATGAAAGGATTGCAGGCGATGTCTTCGCGTCCCAGGTAGGTCCCGAAGAGCTCCCAGTTCTCACGACCAGTGAGCTGGATGGCACCTTGGCCCCGGTAATGCCAGCCATCACCCGGCAGATAGTTGCCGAGGTTGTCCCGGCCCCATTTACCACCGTAGATACAGTTGGCGATGGCTTCTTGGTACGCCGGCTTGGGCGGGTTACGCCCGTACTTCATGGCTTCAGCGTAGGTGATGCGATGGCGACCGAATCGCTTCAGCAGTGCATCGCAGGTGTAGTTGAGATTCTCGGAGAGAGTCTCCAGGTAGTTCGATTCGTAGAAGACTGTGGCAAGGAACTCGGTCGGATTCTTGATCTGGAACTCGTCCAGTGTCTGTAACAGGGGTTCTCTGTATCGCTGCGGTGCCAGCTGGATTGCAGCTGAGTTGGTGAGAGACATAGAGAAACCCCTGATGGATTCAGGGAATCCTACGAAATTTTTCCCAAAATAGCTTGTGTATTGGTATAGCCAGCCACTGGGAGAGTGGGACCCAGATCACGAGTTCGTGCCATCCATGCGGCGGGATCGAGCCCACTGAAGATGCCATTTGCCGGCAAACGATAGGTTTCCAGGGTGAGGTCTGCGACCACCCGGGGCGAGATGACCACAACACCAGGGAATTCCAGTCCCACCTGCAGCTGGCTCAGGACCTTGTCGTCGTTGGCCCCCTCAATTCCATCGAACCAGGCTACATAGGTAGCGTTTGAGTCGCGTATCCGGTTGTAGTCAAACTCCGGCAGAGTCTCGACCACCACGTTTGAGGCGGCCAAGCTGCCAATGAAGTCGTTGGAGCAGTTCCGGCAGAAAATTCTGAATGATTCAGCCCGGGGGTCCCGGAGGGTATAGAACGGCTGCTGGTTGATCTCCTGTACCAGAACCGTCGGCACGGCCTCCATGGTCGCTGCTGGATCGAGCGAGTGGTGGTAGTGGGCATATGCCCCACTCAGCTCAGGGCGTGGCCAGGGCTCGATGATCGTATGGCTCCCGGCCACCAGGCTGAAGCTGGCTCCCTGCAGCTGAGCCCGGACCAGAGCCACATGCCAGGGTTCCACGGCAGTATCCGGGACCAGGGGAATCAGGGATCGGTGCAGGATCGGCAGGCCCATATAGTTGAACTGGGCCAACAGCACCGGATCGTAGGCCAGCACTGGCCGGGAATACCGGAAAGCACGGCGGGTAGCGACATGGGTGGGCAGGTAATGGACATCCCCATCCAGAACCCCGGAGACATCAACGATGTCCCAGATCCCAGCGACCATCACATAGTCGGTGGCAGCGGCCCCCATGGCAGCCTTGAGCTCGGTCAGAGACCCGGCTTTCTGGAAGTCTTCCCTAATCAGGGTCAGATTATTGGGAATGCTGGTCATATCCTGACTTTGATCGGCTATATTGCGTCTCAGTTTATCTCAGGTTGCGCCCATGACCGCTACGGCAGTTGCACAGACCGAAGTTACCTATGTCTCCAAGCCGTCGGACGTATTCCCGGAAAAGCTGCAACCAGAGTGGAAGAACGCACCCACCATCAGTGACCTGAAGGCTGACCTCACGGCAGCCAAGCCATCGCACGATGCGATGGTGTTGGACATCGAACGGTGGCGGGACCACATGCACTGCCTCGGTGAGGCCGCCCCGAAGAAGGTGAAGGGACGTTCCAGTGTGTCCCCGAAGCTGATCCGCAAGCATGCCGAATGGCGCTACCCCGCATTGAGCGAGCCGTTCCTGGGTCAAGAGACGTTGTTCACTTGCAAAGGCCGGACCTGGGAAGACCCCAAGGCGGCACAGCAGGCACAGCTGTTGCTGAACTACCAGTTCGGAACGGTGATCGACAAGGTCGATTTCATCGATGACCTGGTTCGTGCAGCGGTCGATGACGGTACGGTTGCCGTGGAACTGGGTTGGTGTCAGGTCGTCAAGACCCGCATGGAAACGGTCCCGGTCTATGCCTATTACGAAGTGCCGGCAAACGAGGCTGAAGTCATTCAGCAGCTGCAGGCCGTGCTGGAACTGAAAGGCAGCAACCCGAACGAATACAAGAACCTCGACCCTGCAATCCGTGCTTCTGCTGAAGAATCGGAGAGGCAGGAAAAGTGGGTGACGGCACTCGATACTGGTGCGACCCAGGAAACCGAAGTCCAGTATTACGAGTACAACCACCCAACCGCAGAAATCTGCGATCTCCGTAACCTATTCATCGATCCGTCGTGCAACGGCAAGCTCGACAAAGCCATGTTCGCCATCCGCAGTTTCGAGACGAACTACGGTGAGATGAAGGCGAAAGGGATCTACAAGAATCTCGATCTGATTCCGTGGGAACAGTTGACCCTGTTGGNCGAGGTGGANCACAAGACCAACACGCCACAGACATTCCAGATGGCAGGCAAGGCCCGCAACAAGGTNGTGGCCTACCGNTACCACGGTTTCCGCGACATCCAAGGCGACGGCAACCTGGTATCCATCGTTGCCACCTGGGTCGGGGACATCCTGATCCAGCTGGAAGAGACGCCGTTCCCGGACAAGAAAGTGCCGTATGCCATCGGTACGCTGATGCCGAAGCGTCACAGCCTGTTCGGTGAGCCGGATGCCGAGCTGCTGATCGAGAACCAAATGACGGTCGGTGCGCTGACCCGTGGCATCGTCGATCTGATGGGTCGCAGTGCCAACGCCCAGCAAGGTGTGCCGAAGGGCTTCCTCGATATCCCGAACCAGCGTCGGTTCGAGAACGGGATGGACTACCAGTACAACCCGATGCTCGGCCGTCCGGATCAGATGCTGGTCCAGCATACGTTCCCGGCGATCCCGAACTCGGCGCTGGACATGATCGCGCTCAACACCCAGGAAGCAGGTTCGCTGACGGGTGTGCAGACCTTCAACAACGACATGAACGGCGATGCCTACGGTTCCGTAGCAGCCGGCGTCAAGGGTGTGCTGGCAGCATCCAGCAAGCGCGAGACGAGCATCCTGCGACGACTGGCGAAGGTGGTGGGCCAGGTCGGTACCAAGGTCACCCAGATGAACATGGCCTTCCTCTCCGAGGAAGAGATCGTTCGCATCACCAACGACAAGTTCGTTACGGTTCGCAAGGAAGACATCCAGGGCAAGTACGACGTGACCTGTGAGGTGTCATCGGCAGAAGCCGATGCCGCCAAGTCGCAGAAGCTGGCTTTCATGTTGCAGACCGTCGGCCCCAAGGTGGACAACAAGATCTGCTTCAAGATCATGGCGCAGATTGCCCGCCTCGACAAAATGGACGAGCTCGCGCACGACCTCGAACATTACGAGCCGCAACCGGATCCGATCCAGGAAGCAATGCAGCAGGCCGCGCTGGCAGAACTGCAGGCCAAGGTCGCCAAGCTCAATGCCGATGCTGCCGAGTCGAATGCCCGAGCTGCCTATTTCATGGGTCAGACTCGGCTGGCCAACTCCACCGCCGACAAGAAAGACCTCGAATTCGTCGAGAACGAAACGGGTACGACCCATGCCCGCGAGATGGAGAAAGGCCAGGCTCAAGCCGAAGCCAATCAGGACCTGGAAGTCACCAAGGCACTACTGAATCCCAAAAAGGGAGAGGACGGTAGTCTGCCAATGGTCGATCAAGCTATCATCTTCAACGCAATATCCCGTAGCCGTGAGTAAGGAGTTTCACAATGAACCAGCAAGTTGATCTGACCATCGAAGAAGCCAACAAGCAGATCGCCCGTGGTGAAGCCATGGAGCGTCTGTTGAACAACCCGGACTTCGCCGAGATCGTGGGCGAGGTGTATTACAAGGAAGAGCCGGCTCGCCTGGCTGGCCTGCTCGGTGATGTCGGCGGTTCGTACCGCTGGTGCCCGAACAACCAGATGATGAGCCTGCCACCGGAGCAGTTCGTCAAGATGCAGAAGGACATCCGGAACGACATCCACGCCATCGGCGCATTCCAGGCCTTCGTCCGGGTCGTGTTGTGGAAGGCCGACATGTCCAAGCAGGCACTGGAAGAGATCGAGGCGCAGAAGCACATGCCCCTCGATGCCGGCGACAGCGACATCAACGAAATGCCGGAGGCCTAAGCCATGTCGCAACCACAGAACGTCTTGACCATGTCGGACGACGAGTTCCGCAAGGAATTCGACAACATCTCCACGGAAGCCCCGGCAGTCGTCGAGACGCCTGTGGTTGCTGAAACCCCGGTGGTCGAAGAAGAACCACCGGTAGTCGAAACCCCGGAGACCCCGGAAGTTCCGGTGGTGGAAACCCCCGTCGTCGAGACACCGGCTGTTGTCGAGACCCCCGATCCAGCGGTGGTCACGCCGCCAGTGGTGGAGGAGCAGCCGGCCACGCCAGCCGAAACTCCCATCGATTACCAGGCGGCCTATAGCCAGATCATCGGCAAGACGTTCAAGGCGGGTGGGAAGGAGATCACCGTCAATACTCCGGAGGAAGCCGTCCAGCTCATGCAGATGGGTGTCGGCTTCCACCAGAGCATGTCCAAGATTGCCCCGCATCGCCGGATCATCGAGACGTTGAAGGAACACGGGCTGCTGGACGAGTCCAAAATCAACGAACTAATTGACATCTCCAAAAAGAACCCAGAGGCTATCGTTGCCCTGGTTCAGAGTGCGGGTCTCGAACCCCACCAACTGATCCCCAGCGGAGATGCTCAACCGTACACCCCAGGTAACCATGTACTGCCTGAAGAACAGCTTCAGTTCCGCACCTCAGTCGATAGCATTCGAGAGCAAGGCGGCACGGAATTCCTGACTCATGTGGCACAGGACTGGGACGTTACCAGTAGGGCTGAGGTCTTCAAAGATCCCAACGCATTGAACCTGATCTTCGGTCATAAGCAGTCGGGCATCTACGACAAGATCTCTTCCGAGGTAGAACGCCGCAAGGTATTCGATCCCTCAGTGGCCAACCTTCCGTACATCCATGCCTACCTGGCGGTCGGCAATGACATGCACGAGAAGGGCTTGCTGGCTCCCCAGCAGGAACTGCCAGCACAGACACCAGCCGTAACTCCGGTGCCAGTCGCTGTAAAGCCTGCGGTAGCTTCTCAACCTGTAACTCCGAACCCTGCAGCGGCCAAGGCAGCGTCGGTACGGTCCACGCCCACACCGGCAACGGCCACGCCGAACTACCTGACCATGTCGGATGCGGAGTTCCTCAAACACCACAAGCCCGCATAACAAGGAATCCCCGCCGTGACGATCACCTACAACGCCCCTCCGGGCACCGCTTCGGACATCGGTCCGCAGGCTGTCCTCCTGAAGTACGAGAAGCAGGCCCTCATCGAGGCCCGCCAGAAGCAGTACCTGCACGAACTGGCTCCGTCGGCCAAGTCGATCCCGCGCAACATGGGCAAGACCATCGTCCAGGACCTGTACGTCCCGATCCTCGACGACCGCAACACCTACGCGGAAGGCCTCGCAGCCGACGGCACCACGGTGATCGCGGGCAACCTGTACGGTTCGTCCAAGGACATCGCTGCGATCACGGCGAAGCTGCCGCTGATCACCGAGAACAGCAACCGCCCCAACAAGGTCGGCCTGACCCGTCTGCAGCGTACCGCCACGATCACCCGCCTGGGCATGTTCCTGGAGTGGTCGGACGAAGCCGAACAGTTCGACTCGGACTCGGCCCTGGTCTCGCACTTCTCCGATGAACTGGTCAACGCGGCCTGCAAGATCAGCGAAGACATGCTGATGATGCACCTGCTGGCCGGTGCCCAGACCATCCGTTACGCGGGTGCGGCCACCAGCCGTGGCACGATCACCGGTGAAGGCGGTGCAGCCGCGTCCCTCGTGAAGTACAAGGATGTCCAGGCGTTGAGCATCATGCTCGACAACGCCGAGACCCCGAAGTCCTTCAAGATGTACACCGGCACCAACCTGACCGATACCAAGACCATCGGTTCGGCCCGCCCGATGTTCATCGGCACGGAACTGCAGCCGACCGTCGAGAACATGCTCGACAGCAACAGCGATCCGGCGTTCGTGCCGGTGCACAAGTACGCGGCCGGTGGTGCGATCCTCAACGGCGAAATCGGTACCCTGTACCACTTCCGCGTGGTCGTGCATCCCGACATGCAGAGCTGGTCTGACGGTGCCAGCCTGACCGTCAACGGCACCTCGAACGGCTACCTGTACGCCGACCTCGCCACCGACAAGTACCGGGTCTTCCCGATGCTGGTCGTGGGTGACGATGCGTTCGCCACGGTCGGCTTCCAGACCACGCAGAACGGCACCAAGTTCAACATCATCATCAACAAGCCGGGTGCCGGCATGGCGACGTTGGACAACCCGTACGGCAACAAGGGCTTCAGCTCGATCCAGTGGTGGTACGCCACCCTGATCCAGCGTCCGGAGCGCCTCGGTCTGATCCTGACCGTTGCACCCGTCCTGTAATTCTGGGACGTAACAGGTACGATGCAGGGGCTGGAGCAATCCAGCCCCTGTTTTTTTATGTGCATCCTCAAAAGGACCATCTGCAATGACCAACCCCGATACCGAAGTCACCACGCCGTCGGTGGAAGACGAAGGCTACCGTGCCGAGCTCCTGGCAAAGGCGGCCCTGATGGGCATCTCCGTCCATCCGAACGCGAAGAACGAGACCATCGCTGCCAAGATCACGGCCAAGCTGAAGGACGAGCCCGATCCCGGAACGGACGTGGCCAAACCGGATGCCGATTCCGAAGAGCCGAAGCCGCTGACGAAAGCGGACAAGGAAATCCACCCGGCCAAGCGACTGCGTCGGGTGATGATCACCTGCAACGATCCGCAGAAGGCTGACCAGTCCGGCGACATCATCTCGGTGTCGAACGGCGAGGTGGGTAGCCTCCGGTTCTACTTCCACTTCAACAAGCCGTGGCATGTCCCGGAGATCGTGCTGGAGACCCTGAAGGAGTCGAAGCTGTTCCTGCACAGCTCCCGCAAGGATGGTCGCGAGATCGTCACCCGTGAAGTCCCGCGCTACAACATCCAGTACCTGGATCCGCTGGACGAGAAGCAACGCGAGCGCATCGCAGCCAAGCAGGCTGCTGCCCTGGCGACCGAGGACTAATCGATGACGACAACCCCGGCAAGTTTGGTCGCAGAGATCAATGACATCTACACCCCACTCTTGTCGGGGTTGACCTTCGATTTGAGCATCCCGCTGGAACTGGCTGCGGTTGACCTGATCACGCAGCCACCGACCTTCACTCCAAGTGTGGTCGGGGACTTCCCAGCACTGACCCTTGCCAGCCTCACGGCTGGTGAGGACACGTTGACCGGCAATGGTGCCTTCGACGTGATCATGAAGGCGGTCAACAAGCACCTCGATGACCAGTACAAGAAGCAGCGCCTCAGTGGTGCCGAATGGGGCAAGGTGTACATCGCTGGCATCGAGTTGGCGCTGACGCAGGGTGCCAATTACCTGGTGGCTTCGACTGCAGCAGCCTGGGCGGGTGAGACATCGAAGCGTCAGGCCGAACTGCTGGAAATCCAGAAAGCCTCGTTGCTGCAGGATCACAGCAGCAAGGTGCTCGAAACCCTCACGGCCAAGATGGGCCTGGCCAAGATGCAGATCGAGGCCAACGTCGCACAGGGTGGTCTGGTCTCGATGAAGACCAAGATCGGCGAGACCTATCACAGCATCCTGGCTCAGGAAGCACAGCAGAAGCTGATCGATGAGCAGGTGGACACAGCTCGTGCTGCCACCAAGGACACTCTGCTCAGTGGTGCTCCGGTTGCTGGTTCGGTGGCCATCGACAAGAACCTGAAGTCCAAGCAGTTGGGTCTCATCGACGAACAGATCGACGCGGCTCGTGCCCAGACCAAGAACACCATCATCGGTGACATGATCCCGGTCGGCGGCATCCTTGGCTCGCAGAAGTCGCTTTACGACCAACAGCGTCAGTCCTACATCCACGACAGCATGAACAAGGCTGCCAAGTTGCTTTCGGATGCCTGGACCACGCAGAAGACGGTGGACGACGGCTGGACCCCTCCGGACAGCTTCCTCAATGCCTACATCGATCCGGCAATGAAGGAATACATGTCCACCGTGGGCATGGTGCCCGACGCTCCGTAACAGGAAGGGGGGAGGAAACTCCCCCCTGTTTTCTATGGGACTGTTTTCAGGCAAGACGATCACTACGGTATCTAGCGTCACCTACAACATTGCAGGTGATGCAGCTGATCGTCCGAACTATCTGAAACAGGCATTGATCTACTTGAATGCCTCTGGCCAAAGCATCGGAGAGAAGCTGCCCCGGCTATACCTGTCATCCCTCGGGGTGAAGCTGAAGCGGGCCTACAAATACGCTGCCTTGTCCGAGCAGGGGCTACCCACCGCATCGATAGACCTGTGGGAATACCAGGACTTCGAGGATGCGGTACAAACCCTGCTCGATGGTAAGTTCGGCCCAGGCCGATATAAGGTGCTGGACGCCTATCTGACACAGGGCAATACCTCTGCAGTCATCGAGAACTATCTCAATGCAACGTATGGTTGGGATGCCATCACAGGTTTGATGGCCACCCCTCCCGCAGGGTTCAGCTCAGACGCTGATGTCCGCTGGTTCCAGAAACCAGTCGTGACCGATAACGTGGATCCTGCAGATCTTTTCAATGGCGCACTCGGTGCGCTGCAGGGCTTTACCCCATCTCAGGATACCCGTGGTTACACCATCGAATTTCGGCACGAAGCTGAAACAGTAATTCCGGACCTGTCGGTCGAAGTTACGTTGGAAGCCTTGGCTGGGTATAACGAAGCACTGTTGATGGTGATGGTCGCGGAGTCCGTGCAAAGCACCCGCTCCGATCAAACAGTCACCCGTGCTTTCGTAGCGGGTGATGTCGATGGTGTTGTGGAAACCCCGGTGACTACCACTGCTGGTTCCCGGGTTACCGTCACTACCACGACGGTGACCACCACGACGGACGGCATCAACACGACGGTTCGCACCCGGATCACTGATGCCACCACGACCGAAGCAGTACCTCAGAAATACCAACTGGGTACCGGTGAATGGCCGA
>Ga0065715_10089337_pt1 | contig 11107 bp, 1 predicted proteins | sample MisBulReplicate1_FD_59102 | JGI IMG/M metagenome (GOLD analysis project Ga0065715, IMG submission 59102) | Miscanthus rhizosphere microbial communities from Kellogg Biological Station, MSU, sample Bulk Soil Replicate 1 : eDNA_1 v2 (version 2) | ecosystem: Host-associated > Plants > Roots >...
GCGTTCGAGCCTGCGTGTGCCGTGGCGTCCTGCGCGACCGGCTCGCCGGCCTGCCAGCGTCGGTGAAGATCGGCAAGGCCGGCAATCGACGGACGCCGGAAGAACTCCTCCACCTTGGGCCTGAACCCAAGCTGCGTGTCCGCCTCGTTGATCAGGCGCAGCATGTCGAGCGAGTTGGCCCCAATGCTCAAGAGGTTGGTGTCGGCCGTGACGACGTCGAGCTGCAGCTCGCTCCTGACAAGTGTGAGCAACCGTTGCACGATCGGATCCTCCGAGATCTCGGCTGGTGGCGACGTCGCAGTCCGGCGCGCGAGCGCGTCTTCCACAAGGCGAAGGGCGGCTGCGCGATCGACTTTGCCGTTCGAGCCCAGCGGCACGTGGTCGATCGGGACGTAGGCGGAGGGGATCAAATAGTCCGGAAGCCGGACAGCAAGGAATGTCCTCAGCGATTCGGCGTCCGGTGGTTGCGCGGTTTCGGCGACGACACACGCGACAAGGCGCCGCTCGGCGTCGCGTTCACCGTGCGCGACGCAGATGGCGTGTCGGACGTCAGGGTGCGCGCCCAAGTGAGCCTCGATCTCCCCGAGTTCCACTCGATAGCCGTTAACCTTGACCTCCGCATCTTCGCGCCCGAGGAACTCGAGGTCCCCGCTCGGACGGTAACGCGCAAGGTCTCCGGTGCGATAGAGCCGCTTGGCAGTCCGGGGGTGGTGGATGAACGCAGCGCGGCTCTTCTCCTCGTCGCGCCAGTAACCGCGCGCCAAGCCGGCGCCTTCGATGTAGAGGTCGCCCGGCGTCCAGTCGGGCCGCGGCGCGAGGTCGCGATCGAGCACGTGCAAGGCCTGATTGGTAAGCGGGCGTCCGTACGGGATGCTCGTCCACGCCGGATCGACCTGATGCACGGGATGGAACACCGACCAGATTGAGGCTTCCGTCGCGCCGCCAAGGCTGACGATGTCCAGCGCGGCGCCGCGGCCCGAGCGCGCGCGGATGCGATCGGGCAGGCCCACGGGGATCCAGTCGCCGCTCATCATAACCAGGCGCAGCGAGTTGCCGAGCCCTTCACTGCGCGCTTCCGCAGATTCGACCAGCAGACGCATCAGCGTCGGCACGGTGTTCCAGATCGTGACGCCCTCCTGCACGAGTCGGCGCCAGTGCTCCGGATCGCGCCGAGAGCCGGCATCCGGGAAGACAATGGCGCCACCGGCGGCGAGGAGGCCGAAGATGTCCCACACAGAAAGATCGAATGTCAGCGACGAGAGCGCGAGCACACGGTCCTCCGGCGTGACCCCGAAGCGCCGATTGATATCGACAATCGTGTTGACGGCACCGCGGTGATCGATCTCGACGCCCTTGGGCAGACCCGTCGATCCCGAGGTGTAGATGACGTACGCCAGATCCCGCGACTCGGCCGCAGGCGTCAACGGACGCCAGTTCAGGTCACCCGGGTCGGGCCATTCGTCGAGGCGCAGCTTCACGCACTCCGGCCAGGTCAGCGAATCGCTGAATGCCGGGGTGGTGAGCACGGTGCTGACCTCGCTCCATTCCAGGAGGTAGCGCAGCCGCTCTGGCGGCACGCCAGGGTCAATCGGCAGGTACGCTGCGCCGCTCTCGAGGATACCAAGCGTGGCTACAACCTGGGGCCAGCCCTTCTCCATGACGACGGCCACGAGTCCACCGGGCCGTGCTCCCGCTCCCCTGAGCCTGGCGGCCACCGCCGTGGCGCGCCGGGCGAGCTGACGATAGGTAAGTGTGGTCTGGCCAGCAATCACAGCGGGCGCATCAGGCGCACGCTCGACTTGACGGTGAAACAGCTCGTGGAGAAGCGCAGGCTCGAGCGGCGCCGACACCTGGTTAACCTGCTTCCGCCGTTCTTCCTGTGCGACCGGGAGCAGCGGCTCGACCGGGTCGTCCCATGAGGTGTCAGGGCGTCCGAGATGTTCGAGCAGCCGTGTGTAGGCGGCGAACATGTCGTCCAGCAGTCCTGGAGGGAACAAATCCTCAACGGCATCCCAGATGATCTCGAGCCGGCCGTCGTGTTCGAACACCTGGTGGTCAAGCCAGACCTGCGGGGTCTGGCTCACGCTGAATACCAGATCGGACGGATTGATGCCGGACTCCCCGTGAGCATCCAGCGTGCTCAACCCGATGGCGCTCGTGAACACCACGGGCATCACTGCCTCAAGCGACCGTCCGCTGGCCGCAGCCAGCTCGCGGAGCACGCGGACGCCGCTGAAGTGCCGGTGATCGAGGTCTTCCCACAACCGTTCCTGCAGGGCGCGGACGCGCGCCATGAACGTGGCCGGTTGCTCGAGGTTAGCTTCGAGCAGCGTTAACGATGTGAAGTCACCAACGACCTGATTGATCTGCGGGTGAAGCTGGGGGCGATTGAACAACGTGAGGTTCAAGGTGAACCGCGGACTCTTCGACCAGTTTCGCAGCACGTGGGCGAACGCGGTCAGAACGACTGTGCCCTTCGACACGCGACCTTCGATGCTCCGTGCCTGGATGATCTCCCACACGTCGCGTGGCAGGCTCAGCGTCCGACGCACAAACGAAGGGCGGCCGATCTCGTCGGGATGCTTCGCAAGCGGAAGCTCCGGCGGAGGCGGCAGCGTCCTCAGACGGTCGCGCCAGTACGCGGCGCTCGTGCGATAGGCGTCGCTCTGCTCGAACGCCTGTGCCGCCATCACGCAGTGGCGGAAGGTCAACTGGAGCGACGGCAGCTCGCGATCGGGGTCGGCGTAGGCCAAGCCGAGGTCACGTGCGAGCAGCTGGATGCTCCACGCGTCGGCGATCAGCATGTCTATGCCGACATGGAGACGGGTACGGCCGCCCGGGAGAATTGTGGCTTGCACGTCGAACAAGGGCCAGCGGCTCGCGTCACGGACCTCGTGGGACAGCAGGCGACGACGCTGATCGAGTTCGCGCTCGACGTCCGCCTCCGGCATGGACGAAAGGTCATGCGTTTGGATGCGGTACCGCGGGACCGTCGCGAGCACCGTCTGCCGACCGCTCGGCAGTACGACTGCCCGGAGCATGTCATGGCGATCGATCAACCGATGGAGGGCGTGCTCGAACCGAACCACGTCGACGCGCGATGGTTCGTACTCGAAATAGAAATGCGTCGCCACCCCACCGAGGCTGAAGGATCCCAAGCGTCCGAGCCAGTATGCCTGCTGCACGTCGGTGAGCGGGAACGACTCGAACCGCTCATCCCCACCGTCGGCGACCGTGATGGGCTCCAAGCCTGCCGTGCCCGGTCCGCCGAGCGTCTGTCCCTCCAGCACCGACGCCAGGTCGCGAATCGTGCGCACGTGAGCTAGGCTTGCCAGCGGCACGTCGGCGCCAAGCAGCAGGGCGAGGCGATCCTTGAGTTGAAGCGCGCGGAGCGAATCCAACCCTTGCGCCGCGAGCGGCGCATCCAGATCGAGCGCGGTAGCCGGCGATCCGACGAGCGCTCCCACCTCCGCGATCAGTGTCTGCATGACGGTCCCGGCCTGTGTTTCAGTAACTATGGTGGCGCGCGCGCTCGAGGTCATCCCACCGTCCAGGGACGAACGCCTCTCGCGCCAACGCACGGTCGACCATGCTCCCGCATCTTCGCTGGGCACACGCACGTCGGGCCAGTAGCGTGCGCGCTGGAAGGGATAGGTCGGCAGCGATGTCCGCGAGAACGCCTGCGCTCGATGCACAGATTCCCAATCGATCTCCACGCCCCGACGATACAACTGCGCCAGCGGCGACGCCGTCGAAGACTCGCCCGATGGGTCCATGTGCAAGGCGGGCACGAGCGTAATCGACTGGTGCGCCGGAGTCGGGTCGGTACTCATGGACAGCGCAATGCCGGCGCCGGCCGATGCCACAGCGTCGAGGCCACGTCCGTAGCCAGGTGATCCGCCAAGCTGCCGCAGCCAGTATTCACCGTCGGCCAGCTCACCCCGAGCCACCGCCCTGCCCGTAACGCCCGACACAATCCGGCAGTGTTCGCGCCCGAACTTCGCGCGCGCGATGGCCGCGGTCCACGGTTCGATCCAGGACGTGTTCCGCATCTGGTTGACGTGGGTGCCCCACTCCATCGCAGGTACCGCAACGGACGAACGCAACCCGCTCCGGGATCGCGCAAGCGCCAGGCCATCATCGAGGCTCAACATGCCGGCTATACAGGAGGCTACGAGCTCGCCCTCGTCTTCGCCAAGTACGCAGAATGGCTCTGCGCCCCACGCACGCCACGTGGACGCGAGCGCGTACTGAAAGCAAAACGAGGCTACCGGATCCCGGTCTGCGCGGTCGTTGCGGAGCCGGTCGTTGAGCGACCCATCTTCCAGCGATTGCCACGCCTGGTCGCAGCGGTCGAGAGCCGCGCCGAACTCCGGCTGCTCCTCACGAAGGCGGGCGATCAGCTCCGCGGTGGGAGCGACGCGCGGGAACAAGAACGCGATCCGCGGCGGTGAGGTCGCAGGGGTCAGGTCGTAGGAGTGAGTGGCCACGCTGGCGACATCCGTGGCGGCCGCGCACCGCTCGTGAACCACCACGGCCGCCCGCAGTCGGTGCGAACGTCGGCCCACTGCAGCGGTGTAGCAGACATCACCCAGCTCGTCGTCGTCGGCGTGGCGCAACCGCTCGGCAAACGAGCCAGCCAGCGTGGCCAGCGCGTCCGGCGTGCGGGCCGAAAGCGGGAGCACGAACGGACCGGATCTCACATGCCGGCGGGGGCGCTCAGGTGCCTGCTCCAGCACGATGTGCGCGTTCGATCCGCTGAAGCTGAACGAGCTCACGCCGGCAAGGCGCGCGCGGTCGGAACGCCACGCGCCGGTTGATCGCGGAATGGCGACCGTCATTTCGCTCCAGCGAATATGAGGGTTCGGCTGCTCGAAATCCGCGTGCTGGACGATGGTGGCTCGTCCAAGGGTCAACGCCGTTTTCGTGAGCGCGGCCATGCCCGAAGCACCCTCGAGATGACCGATGTTCGGTTTGATGGTACCGACCACGAGCGGTGGGTCGCCCGGATGCCGCTCGCCGAGCGTCCGGGCCAGGGAGTCGAGCTCGACGGGATCACCAAGGAGCGTTCCGACACTGCTGGCCTCCATGTAGCCGACATCGCGTGGATCAACGTTGCCGTCTGCCAACGCGCGTTCGATCACGGCGCGTTGAGCGGCGCCATTCGGCGCAATCAGCCCACTGCCGCGGCCATCATGATTGACCGCTGATCCTCGAATGACCGCGATGATTCGATCGCGGTCGCGCACTGCGTCGGACAGCCGTTTGAGGATGAGCGCACCGCAGCCTTCGCCTCGCACGTATCCATCAGCTCGCGCATCGAACGGCCGACACCGGCCGGACGGCGAAAGCAAGCGCGCCCGCGACAAGTCGATGGTGACGATCGGCGACATGATGATGTTCACGCCGGCGGTCACCGCCAGATCGCATTCGCCGGCCCGCAGACTTCGACAAGCCAGGTGAGTGGCCACAAGCGACGAGGAGCACGCGGTGTCCACGGCCATCGACGGTCCCTGCAGTCCCAGCGCGTACGACAGGCGGCCTGCTGCAAGGCTGTGCGAAGTACCTCTCGCCAGGTATCCGCCCCAGTCAGTCGTGGAATTGCACAGTACGTCGGCATAGTCGCTGGTGCAGACACCCACGAAGACGCCTACCGGGGCGCCGCCGGCCGGAGGAGAGATACGGCCCGCATCCTCCAACGCCTCCCAGGTCACTTCCAGCAACGCACGCTGCTGTGGATCCATCGCGACGGCGTGCTTCTCCGACGCGCCGAAGAACTCCGCGTCGAAGAGATCGAAATCGTGCAGAAACGCGCCGTGTCTGGTGACGGTATGACCGGGAGCATCGGGGTTCGGATCGTAAGGCGCGTCAATGTTCCAGCGCGCGGAGGGTGTCTGCTCGATAGCGCTATGTCCGCTGCACAGAAGATCCCAGAAGGCATCGAGTCGACCCTGGCCACCGGGATATCGCCCGGCAGCGCCAATAATGGCGATCGGTTCGTGGGACGCCGCGGCAGTCTGTTCGAGCTTCTGCTGCAGTTCGCTCGCAAGCAGGGCCAACCGCTCGCGACTGAGGCCCTTGATCCTTTCCAGGAAAGCCGACATGGAAGTTTTGCCTTGCTGCGCACGTGTGGCGCCTGTAATCTTCTCGCGACGCGACTGCTACCGTCGCGATCTCGCTCTCGCAAAAAAAATTTGGCTGTCGGCCCGATGCGGCTCCATCTGCAACGTGGAGCTGAAAGAATGTGCGTGAGCCTGAACGAGACCGTCGGTGCACGTATCACGTACACGTTCACGTCCACGTATAATGCCAGTTCACTCACGACGATACAACGACGTCTTGCGCGCGGCTCAGTTCCGCATGCCTACTGGTTCACAGGGCTCCTCGCTCAGCGAGCTCCTGGTTCCACGCACGGTCTCGGACGGTTCGCCGCCGCAACGAGTAAGTTGCTGCGGCGACAGCGGCGAGCTCACTCATCACAGCGTCACTCTCACGGAGTTGGATGATCGCGCACGACGTATCGCCGCGTACTTCGGCATGTACGCCGAGCGCGGAGCCAGGGCCTTGCTGGCCATCCCACCGGGACCCGATTTCCTCGCATGCTTCTTCGGATGCCTGTACGCCAGCATCATCGCCGTGCCGGTTCCCGACTGGCGTGGCTCGCGCGGGCGCGCTCGTGTCGAAGACATCGCGCGCGAGTGCAGCGCCACCTGGTTGATCACCAGCACGAGCGCCCCGGCATCATCAAAAGCTTTGGCCATCCGCGCGGTGACGTTGGAGGAGCTGCTCGCGAGCGACGTACGGCGCGATCCGGACCCGCACAGCGAAGACGATCTGGCGTACCTGCAGTTCACCTCGGGTTCCACATCGCGTCCACGCGGCGTCATGGTCAGCCACGGCAACGTCATGGCGAACCTCGAAGCACTGGACCGTGTCATGGGGCGGCCGCGCGGCGGCTGGGCCGTCTCCTGGCTGCCCTTCTATCACGACATGGGGCTGATCAAGGCACTCTTCGCGCTGCACACAGGAATGAGCCTGGCCATCGAAACGCCCGACCGATTCATTCAGCGTCCCTGGCGTTGGCTCCAGGCGATTTCTGCGGTGCGCGCGTGCTATAGCGGCGGCCCCAACTTCGCCTACGAGCTGCTGAATCGCGCGGCACCTCCGGCGCACAGTGAGCCGCTGGACCTGAGCTGCTGGACGATGGCGTATTGCGGAGCGGAGTTGGTGCGTCCGCGCACGCTGCGCCGCTTTGCGCGCCGCTTCGCCGCGCAGGGGTTTCAGGCGCATGCGTTCGCGCCAGGCTACGGCCTCGCCGAGTTCACCCTGGCGGCAACGATGGTGCCCGCGCATCGATCGCCCGAGTTCCGCTCCTACACGCCGCTGGCGGCCGGTCCGCAGGAGCAACGTGCGCGGGAGCTGTCGGAATGCGGCGAACCCGTAGACGGCCACGTCGCTCGGATTGTCGATCCCGAATCACTGCATCCGCTCCCCGACGGCGCGGTCGGAGAGGTCTGGCTCAAGGGCCGCAGCAAGACGCTCGGGTACTGGGGCCGACCCGAAGAGACGGCCGCCACCTTCAACGCATCGCTGGGCGATGACCACGGCTATCTCCGCACGGGCGATCTGGGCTTCATCGATGGCGGCCGCGTCTTCATCGTCGGCCGGCTAAAGGAAATCGTGATCGTGCGCGGGCGCAATCTGCACCCGACTGAGATCGAAGAGACGGTGATCGCGGCGCATCCGGCACTGGATGGCGCCGCCGCTGCATTCGTCCTCGACCGGGATGATGGCGAAGGACTGGGAGTGGTTTGCGAAGTGCGCCGCACATCGCTCCGGCAGCTGCCCACGCGAGAGATCCTGCACGCGATGCAGCGGGAGCTGGTGGGTCGCTTCGGCGTGCGCGCCGACGAGGTCGCGCTGGTGAAGCCTGGCGTAGTCCCTCGAACGACCAGCGGCAAGGTCCAGCGGCTGCTGTGCCGACAAATGCTGGAGCGCGGCGAACTGGATACCCTCGCACGCTGGACGCTCTGGACCGACAACGCAGCGCTGGCGCAGTCGGATCGCTCAACGGAGCCTCCAGACCGCAGGGCCATCTCCAATTGGATCGTCGGGTGGCTGCAGACGCATCTCCGCATTGATCCCGACGACGTTGACCCACGTGTGCAACTGAGCTCCTTCGGGCTGGACTCGCTGCATGCTGTGGAGCTGACCTACGCGCTCGAGGACTGGCTCGGCATCACGCTCGACCAGACGATCACCTGGCGTCAGCCCTCGCTCCAAGACCTGAGCCGAACGATCGAGAGTCTGGCGCGACACGCCGAACCCGCTGCGAATAGCGACCGGCGGCTGAGCGCCGTGGAATCGGTGTTGGCTCAAATCGAAAGCCTGAACGAGTCGGACGTAGACGCACTGTTTGTCAGCCGGGTGGTTGAAAGGATCTCCGATCATGGGCGACTTCCTGTCTCGAATAGCCGGCATGTCCAAGAAGCGGCTGACGCTGCTGGCGCTGGACCTCAAAGAGCGCTTAGAACAAAAGGACCGCGGACTTAGCGAGCCCGTCGCCATCGTCGGCATGGGCTGCCGGTTTCCAGGGGCCCCCAGTCCGGACGCGTACTGGGACCTGCTCTCGACAGGCCGCGATGCAGTGCGCGAGATCCCGCCGGACCGCTGGAACATCGACCGGTACTTCTCGTCGGACCCGGATGCGCCTGGCAAGATGTACACCCGCCACGGCAGCTTCATCGAGCACCCAGACCTGTTCGATGCCCAGTTCTTCGGCATCTCGCCGCGCGAGGCGAACGCGCTGGATCCGCAGCAACGTCTGCTGCTGGAGGTGACTTGGGAGGCGCTCGAAGACGCCTTCATCCCGCCCGCGAGCCTAGAAGGCAGCCGCACAGGAGTGTTCGTCGGCCTCAGCACCAACGACTACCTGCAGTACGGCTGTCGGTACGGCACCCTCGAATCCACCGATGCGTACGCGGGCACGGGCTGCTCGCCGAGCGTCGCCTGCGGACGGCTGTCGTACACATTAGGACTCGCCGGTCCCAGCTGCGCCGTGGACACTGCATGTTCATCATCGCTCGTGGCGCTGCACCTTGCGGCAATGAGCCTACGGCGTGGCGACTGCGATTTGGCGCTCGCTGGCGGGGTCAATCTCATGCTGTTGCCGGGGCCGTTCATTTATTTCAGCAAGCTGAGAGCATTGTCGCCAGACGGGCGCTGTAAGACGTTCGACGCCTCCGCCAACGGATACGGCCGCGGCGAAGGGTGCGGTGTGGTGGCACTCAAGCGGTTATCGGACGCGGTGGCGAACAACGATCGGATCGCCGCAGTGATCCGCGGCTCGGCGGTCAACCACGACGGGCGCAGCAACGGCCTGACCGTACCGAGCGGCCTGGCGCAGGAGGCCGTGGTTCGTGAAGCACTCGCCGATGCGCGACTGTCGGCCGCCGAGATCGGCTACGTCGAGGCCCATGGGACCGGCACCCCCCTTGGTGATCCCATCGAGCTACACGCGCTCGGCAACGTGCACAGGGGCCGCCCGACGCCGTTGCTGGTGGGGTCCGCCAAGACGAACTTCGGGCACCTTGAGGCAGCCGCCGGCATCGCCGGGGTGATCAAGACCGCGATGATCCTCTCGCACCGGCAGATTCCCGCGCACTTGCACCTGAGCCAGCCCAGTCCGTACATCGATTGGGACAACCTGCCTATTGAGACACCGGTTGAGCGCACTCAGTTTCCCGCAACGGCCGGCCGCCCGATGGCGGGTGTCAGCTCGTTCGGGTTCGGCGGCACCAACGCGCACGTGATCCTGGAGGCGGCGCCTGACGCGCAGAGCGTTGCGCGGGAGTACGAACGGTCAGCGCACGTGATGTGCCTCTCCGCGAAGAACGAGGATGCGCTCCGTGAGCTGGCGCAGCGCACGTCGCAGCACCTTGCCACCGATGTGGCCGGGTCTTTTGCGGACGCGTGCCACTCGGCCAACGCCGGACGCTCGCATTTCGATCATCGATTGGCGGTCCGAGCCGCCGATGCACGGGAGTGCCGCGAGACGCTCGCCGACTTCGTGGAATCCCGGCCCTCCGATCGTTTGGAGACAGCCAGACTGAAGCCGCGTGCTGAGGCGTCGGTGGCGTTTCTCTTCACCGGACAAGGCGCCCAGTATCACGGCATGGGGCGCGAGCTCTACGACACCGCGCCACGGTTCCGCGACGCGATCGTTCAGTGCGAGCAAATCTTGGGCGACCGACTCGGCATCGCGCTGACGGACCTCCTGTGGGGGGAGGAATCGGCACGCCATCACCTGCTGGATCGAACCGAGCACACGCAGCCTGCGCTGTTCGCGCTCGAATATGCGCTCGGGCAGCTTTGGCTCGAGTGGGGTGTCCAGCCGCGCGCGGCTGTGGGACACAGCGTGGGCGAGTATGCCGCGGCGTGCCTGGCTGGCGTCTTCAGCCTCGAGGACGGCCTGGAGCTCATCTCGTCCCGTGGGCGTCTGATGCGCGAGCTGTGCGGACCCGGGTCGATGGCCGCACTCGAGTGCGACGGCGACATGGCGCTGACCGCGATCGAGGGCTACGAAGACCGCGTGTCGATCGCGGCATTCAACGGCCCTCGCAATACCGTCATCTCGGGAGATGACGATGCGATGGAGCGACTTCTCCGGCGCCTGTCCGACGAGGGCGTGAAGGCCCGGCGCCTGAAAGTGTCGCACGCGTTCCATTCGCCGATGATGGAACCCATGCTCGAAGCGTTCGCCGCTGTGGCCAGCCGCGTGCGATTCCAACCGCCCCGATGGCCGATCATTTCCAACGTCACCGGCAAGTCCGTGGACGCCACGGAGCTCACAGATCCACAGTACTGGGTACGGCACGTTCGGCAACCGGTCCGCTTCGAGGCGGCGGTCCGTGCGCTGGCCGAGCGCGGGGTGAACGCGTTCCTGGAGATTGGCCCGAAGCCGCAGCTGATCGGGATGGCGCGGCAGATTGCTGACGTAACGGGCGCGCGGTGGCTGCCCAGCTTGCGACCGCGGTCAAGCGACTGGAATCAGATGCTGGACGCTGTGCGCGGCCTGTACGTGGCGGGCGTCGCGATCGACTGGCAG
>Ga0065715_10000669_pt1 | contig 11067 bp, 7 predicted proteins | sample MisBulReplicate1_FD_59102 | JGI IMG/M metagenome (GOLD analysis project Ga0065715, IMG submission 59102) | Miscanthus rhizosphere microbial communities from Kellogg Biological Station, MSU, sample Bulk Soil Replicate 1 : eDNA_1 v2 (version 2) | ecosystem: Host-associated > Plants > Roots >...
CGCCGGCAAACAAACCGCGCGAGCGCGAATAGCTGAGAATCTCGGCGTGCATCTGGATGTCGGTGCCGACCGAGGCGTCGCGCCCCACCGGACCCGCCGCAACGCCGGCGTCCGCGCCGATTTTGAACTCGTTGCTGACCAGTTTCTGCAACCCGCGCGAGTTGATGACGACCAGCACAAGGTCGACGGCCTGCGCACCGATCTGTGCGCCGATGCTTCCGCCCGTGACCGACATGAACCCGGGCGCCGACCATGCGCGGCTGCCTGCAACGCGGTCGCTGAGAATCCCGCGGCCGTGCTGCGCGCCAACAATGAATCCGCCCTTGATCGTTCCCGGAAACACGGCAATGCCTTCGGCCTTCTCGAGGACAGCATTCGGGATGGCCTTGTCCGGCGCCCCCATGATCTCGTTGAACACGGTAACCGATTCCCGCACGCGGTCCGCTTCATCTGTGTCGGCCGCAATACGGATGGGCGCGAACGCCATCGACAACACCGCGAGGCCAAGCGCGCCATGAAGAACTTTGCGAGTCTTGCGAGTCATAAACAAACAACCTCCAACCCTTAGTATGCGGCGAGTCGTTGAAGGGCTTCAGTAATTTTCGCGACGTTCGGAAGAGTAAATTGCTCGAGGATTTGTGAGAACGGGGGGTGTGTATCCGGATACGTCACCCGCATGACNGGAGCGTCCAGCAGCTCGAACCATTCTTCAACAGCGACAGCGGCGAGTTCCGAACCGATGCCGAGCGTCTTCACNTCTTCGTGAACAATCAGCAGGCGGCTCGTCTTCTCGATCGATGTAAACAGGGCCGCTTTATCGTACGGAAGCAGACTCCGCAGATCGATCACCTCGACTTCGACGCCTTCTTTCGCCAACCGATCGGCCGCCTCGAGAGACGGCTGAACCATGGCGCCATAGGTCACCAGCGTGGCATCGGAGCCGGGACGACGAATGGCAGCCACGCCAATCGGAACAATTTCGTCGCCTTCCGGCACCGGCCCTTTCGCGCGGCGATAAAGATATTTGTGCTCGAAGTACACAACGGGGTTGTCGTCGCGAATGGCGGCTTTAAGTAAACCCTTGGCGTCGTACGGCGTCGACGGCGCCAGCACCTTCAATCCTGGCCGGTGGATGAACCAGCCTTCGGGATTTTGCGAATGATAGAGACCGCCGCCAACGTTGCCGCCGCTCGGCGCGCGAATCACGATCGGCACCGTCGCGCGGCCGCCATATCGATATCGCAAGGTTGCCGCTTGATTGACGATTTGATCGAAACCGCAGCTGATGAAATCCGCGAACTGCATCTCGGCCACCGGGCGATAGCCCCGCAGGGACGCCCCAATGCTGACACCGACGATGGCCGACTCGGAGATGGGCGTGTCGAGGCAGCGCGCTTCACCGAATTCGTCGACGATCCCCTGAGTGACGCCGAATGCGCCGCCATACGGGCCGACATCTTCGCCGAGAACGAATACCTTGGGATCGCGCCGCATCTCTTCGACGAGCGCCTCGCGAATCGCCTCTAAGTAGGTAATTTCCTTCGCCATGTTTTATGCGTAAAGGTCGTTGACGGCTTCTTCGGGCGCGGGATCCGGACTGTCTTCCGCAAATCTCACCGCATCGTCCAGGACATCCTTGATGCGTGCGTCGGTCTCCTGCTCTTTCTCTGGCGTCAGCACGTTCATGTGTGTCAGGTATGGTGTGAAGGTGACGAGCGGATCGCGGCTCTTCCACATCGCCAGCTCTTCCGGCGTGCGATAGAACGCTTTGTCGTGCTCCGAATGGCCGTGCCAGCGGTACGTCTTGCACTCGATTAGCGTGGGACCCTCGCCCGCGCGCGCGCGGCGACGTGCGCCCTTCATTGACTGATAGACCGCGAGCACGTCATTTCCGTTAATCGCCACGCCGTCGAACCCATACCCTTCGGCTCGCACGGCGACGTCCTCGATCGCCATCGCTTTTTCGATCGGCACCGAATAGGCGTACAAATTGTTCTCGCAGATGAAGACCACCGGCAGCTTGTTCACGCCGGCGAAATTGAGCGCTTCGTGAAAGTCGCCGGTATTGCTCGCGCCCTCGCCAAAATANGCGACGACGACGTTGTCTTTTTGTTCCATCTTGAANGTNAGCGCAATTCCNGCGGCCACNGGAAGGTTGGCGCCGAGCATGCTCGTGTTGCCGAAGATTCCGAGCTCGGGGACGCCGCTGTGCAGCGCCGAATCGCGGCCCTTCGAGAGTCCGGTTGCCTTGCCGAACATCTGCGCCATCATCACGCGCGGCTCCACGCCCTTCATGAGGAATGCGCCAAGATCCCGGTGCAGCGGGCAAATGTAATCGTCTTTTCTGAGACCGAAGCAGGTGCCGACGATAATCGCTTCCTGGCCGATGCCGGTATACACGCCGCTGCGAACTTTGCCCTGGCGGACCAGCAGGCTCAGCCGCTCGTCGAACGCGCGGATGAGCTTGAGCCAGTAGAACATCTCGAGCAGCTCGTCCGTGCTCAGCTTGAACTTCGTGCGTTTGATCGGAGGCATGAACGTATGAGTCTAATACACGGAAGTTATGGCTGACTAAGTGCCACAGCCAGCAGCAACGCGCGTTGTGTTCCTCGCCAGGCATCCGTCGTGTCGAACGTCTCGGCTTCGCTGTGCGCGCCGGAGCCGCGCCCGCCCGTATCGATGGTGAGAGCCGGAATCCCCAGGCTGATCGGCAGGTTCGAATCGGTGGACCCTTCTGAAAAGGACACCGGGATGTCGAGCGCCTTCGTCACCGAGACAGCGGCCTGCACGATCGGCGATGTCGGCAAGGCGCGGCCGGCCGGGCGCTGGCCGACGACTTCAATCGCAACCGTCAGTGCCTGACTTCGCCACCGCGCATTTTCAGCTGTGGCCGCGTCCTGGACAGCCTGCTTGAACCGGACTTCCAGCGCACGAAGCGTCTGAGCGTCAGACGATCGGAGATCGACTTCCATCCAGGCCTCCCCGGCGATGGCGTTCACCGAGGTGCCGCCGCCGACGCGTCCGATATTGAAAGTCGTCCGTGGCGCCGTCGGTACGTCGAAATCGGCGATGAGGGCAATGGCGCGTCCGAGTGCATGTGTCGCACTCACCGTGCCAAACGATCCAAAGCTGTGACCACCAGGGCCTTTGAAGGTGACGCGATAACGCGTGCTGCCGGTCGCGATGTACGTGATGCCGAGGCCGTCGCCGTCGATCGAGACGAACCGATCGATCCCGCCCTTCAGCGTTTCGTTGAACAGCCGGCGCACTCCGCGCAGATCGCCGAGGCCCTCCTCACCGACGGTTCCGACGAACGTAATCGTGCCTGGCGTGGTCACACCGCCTTTGTTCAGCGCACGGGCGACGCCGATGAGATCGGCAAGGCCGCGGCAGTCATCGCCGATGCCGGGACCACGCAGAAGGCGCCCTTCGCGCTTCACGCGTACGTCGGTACCGCGCGGAAACACCGTGTCGAGGTGTGCGCTCAGAACGACATTCGGCCGCGCGTTGTCGCCAGGCCGCTCGCCAATCACATTGCCTTCGGCATCGATGCGAACGTTCTTGAGTCCGGCGTCGCGCATCATCTGCCCGTACAGCTGCGCACGCTTGGCTTCCTGAAAAGGCGGCGCCTCGACCTCGCAGATGCGCACCTGGTCGTCGATGATCTGCGCCTCGCCCGCACGTGCGGCATCGATCGCCGCGCGAACCGCAGGTTGTTGGATGAGCATCGGCCCGAGCTCGGTCGCGCGCTGTTGGGCGGCCGCGGCCGAGGCGAAAAGCAGCCAGAAGAATACGACAGCGCTTGTGCGGGGCATGGAACGCACAAGTATATCTGGTGAGTGCTTAGAGGATTTGGGGTGCGCCGGAGCGGAAATCGCCCCCGAGAATGGCCACTGAATCTCCGCCGAGCCAGTTGTCGATGACCCGAGCGTAGACCGAGCGGAAATCCGTCTGATGGCGGATGTCGTTGCCGCCGTTTTCGAGCGTCGGGTTGGCAGGATCGGCCGGGTTCAGGTTGGGGGCGGTGCCGTAGATGTCGCCGCGCACCTGGCCGCCGATCGCCATCATGATGCTGGCCGCTCCATGGTCTGTACCCTGGCTGCCGTTCTCCTGAATGCGGCGGCCGAATTCGGAGAACTGCAGAATCAATGTGTTGTTCAGGAGCCCCTGGTTGCTCAGATCGTTGTAGAAAGCGAACAATCCCTCGTTGAGCGTCGCCATCAACGTGTTGTAGCTGCCATTCAGCGTGTTCTGAGCCGAGTGCGTATCGTACCCGCCGGTCTGCACCCAGAAGACCCGCGTGCCGATGCCGCGCGAGAGCGCGCCCGCAACCGCGCGCAGCGCCTGCGCAAATCCGTTGTTATTCGCATACGCAACAGTCGGAGTGTAGGTCGCCACCGATGCCACGCGGTCGAGCGTGGCGAACGCCGCCTGCGATGTCGCATTCACAAATGCAAGATGCGGCCGCCCCACCGGCTCGTGTGACGAGATGCGAGTGGCGTAGGTGCGCTCGTCGACGGCATTGGTTCCCGAGTTCGGACTCTGAAACGCGTATGTGGCGGGGTTGGGAATGGCCGGCACGCCGACCAACCTTGCTTGCAGCGCGTGCGGAGTCTGACCCGTCGTATTCCAGGCGGCCAGCGGATCCACCGGTGCAGGAATCGTGTCGAGATACCTCCCGAGCCAGCCGGGCCCCTGGCTGTTCGCCGGATTCGCCGTCGACCAGATGTCGGTACCAGTGAAATGTGACCGGCTCGAGTTTTCGTAGCCAGTTCGCTGAATCAGTGCCAGCCGTCCGCTGTTGAAGATCGAGCGCAGGCCCGTAAGCCTTGGATGCAGGCCGATCGCGTTGCCGGCCGAATCGGTCCCAATCTGCAGCACCTGCCCGGCGGGAATAAGGAGAGTCGGACGCCGCAATTGGTACGTCGGATCGTTATAGGGAATCACCATGCTGAGCGAGTCGTTGCCGCCCGCGAGATAGATGACGACGAGGTTTCTGGCGACGGAGCCTTGCGCCCTTGCGAGATCGCACAAGAACGCCGGCGCGGCAAAGCCAAGCGTGAATGCGGATACGCCGCCGCGCACGAAGTCGCGTCTCGTCATGCTCATACGAATTGGTACTCCGAAGAGCCGACAATCAAGTGCAGCAGTCCCGGCGCCTTGATCCCGATCTGTGCGTCGTTCCCTGTCCAGGTACCGCCGGCGCGCAGGTAGTCCAGGAGATCCTGGTATGCTCCCCGGTCGTAATCGGCAGGGCTGAGCCGATCGAGGTACATCGTCAGCAGCGCTTCGGGTGTAGGACCTTTTCCCCGGGCGTCCTGAGAGATGTTGATGCGTTGATTCGATGTGAGCACGGCGGCGAAATTCATCCGCGCCAACATCGCCCCCGTCGAGAACCAGTTCGGCCCGAGATCCCACCCGGCGACATCAGGCGGCTCGAAGAGCTGCTGTCCCATATTCACGAGCGGCGTCAGCGCGGTGTTCATCGAAAAGCCCGCGTGACCGATTTCCTTCAGCGCCTTGATGACGAACTCTGCCGGCCAGGTGTGTCTGGTAAAGTGGTTGGCCGGCGCGAGAAACGCGTCGGAGAACAGGAGCATCCGCACCATGGCCGCTACGCTGAAGTTATTCTGTTGATAGGCGGCCGCAGCGCGGCCGACCAGGAAGTCGTCGGGCGGAAGCGTCTCGCTGACGAAAAACTGCCAGAGCTTGCGTGCCAACCGCCGGCCCGTTTCGGGGTGACGCGCGAGCGCATCAATCAGATCCAGACCGTCCTGCATCCCATCGGCAGGCGAACGTGCGGGAATCGTTTTGCTGCCGTTTAAATAAATCGGAAAGCTGAATTCTTTCGCGGTGGGCTCGTGGTTGCCCGCGATGTACTGGAACTGATAGTAACCGTTCGCGTCGTTGGCTCCGCCGATCCGCTGCAGATTCCAGCCCGTAAACACGCGCGCCGCGGCGTAGACGTCTGGTTCGGTATAGAAACCGACGCCCATCGTGAACAGCTCCATGATCTCGCGGCCGAAGTTTTCCTGCGGCTGACGCCGGGTGTTGGTGCGTCCGTCGAGCCACACGAGCATCGCGGGATCCTTGGCGATCTCGACGAGCATGTCGCGAAAATTCCCCAGCGCGTATTCGCGGAACAGCTCGAGCTGCCCTTGCAATCTGCCGGGATGCTCGGACCGCTTGGCCGCCATCATTCGCGTGCCGTCCAACGCGTTGGTGTTGCCGGCCACTTTGCTGTACGCCGTTGCGAAATGGTTGTGCCAGAACAGCGTCATCTTCTCCTGCAGCGGCCTGCGGCCGTGCAGCATGCGAAACAACCAGCGCTGACGCGCATCGTTAATGACGGTCGAAGGAGAAAACGCGCCGTTCGACGTGGTTCCCGCGTACCCGGGCGTGCCAATCTTGCTATCGACGTCGTCTGGAACGCTCGTGAAGTTGACGAACTCGTCCAGTGTGGCGGACAGACCTCGGCCGGCGAAATCAGCGATTTCTTCGGGCCGCGCGCCGAATCCGGCACGTCGAAGGACGTGCATCATTTGACGATCGTGGAACGGCATACGGTGACCTGGTCACGCTGTGAACGGAGGGAGTACCAAGTATGCCATAGCGACCTGCAAGCGGTACGCTTTTGTCGAATTACGGTTTTGACGTACCTCGCGCGGGGGTGCCGGGAAGTTTGCCGCGGCTGATTAAATTCGCGACCAGCTGATACGCACCGTCGGTGCCCGCAGAGAGCTGACGCCACAATCCAAGGCCCACATAAATCCAGCGCCCTTTGCCGACCTTGGCCTCGACGAGCGCGCCCTTTTTCCAGCCTCTGTTGTTTTCGAACGGTTCATTCACCTGAATGAGCTCCGTGTACTGCGGGCTCGCCGCATCGATGAAGTACGTGCCGCGCTCCTGCACCCAGCCTTTCCACGCAGCCTCGCCGATCTCGTTCGGATAGTGAAAGACGGGATCGTCGGTCGAAAGGATCTGAACCGCGCCGTTCTCGTCGGTAACGCGCGTCGAGCTGCCCCGCGCGGGAAATGGCGCATACTGCGCCCAATCGGCGTTGCGGTTGTACTGAACGATCACGGTGCCGCCGTTCTGCGCGTACTCCAGAACCCGTTTGTTGCTGGCGCGAAGATCGGCGCGGCTGTCATAGGCGCGAATACCAACGAAGATGGCGTCGTATACGCTGAGGTCGCCGAACGCGAGATCATCCGCTTCGAGCATGCGGACGGTGGCGCCCAGTCCTCGCAGGGCCGTCGGAACGTCGTCTCCCGTTCCCATCACGTAGCCGACGTTCAGGCTCGGAGCCAGCCGAACATCCATCACCTTCAGATTGACGATGGAAGGAATCTCGAGCTGACGGCGATGTATGTGTGGATACTCCACGACCTGATAGCCGCGATCGAACGTCTGCGTTCCTACAGTCGCGACGGCTCTGATCGGATACTCCCCGATCGCCGTGGTCGCGGCCGGACGCACGATGAAGCGAAGCGTCTGTGCTTCGTCCTCGCGCGTGAAGTTCACCGGTGCTGTCGCCGGCGTCACTCGCCAGCCCGATGGCGCCTCGAGCGCAACACGGCCAACCGTGGCGCCTTTGGCTCCGTTGGTCACCGTGACGCGCACGTCCCGGTCCACCGCCGCCGACGCCCCTCGGCCCGCCGGCACGATCGCGATGTCGGGTGACACGCGCACCGCCAGTACCGGCACCACCGTCAGCTCCATTCGCTTTTCACCTTCGAGCGCTGTGCCCTCGTAGCGGTATTCGACCGGCACATCGAGCGTCACATCGGCGCCGGCGATGGCCATCGTGATGCTCGCGCGGAACGGCGTCGGACGGAACGGCAGCCCGAACGGCGCGTCTGCCTCGAACTGATACCGCGCGGCATCCGGCAACCGTTTCCAATAGGGCTTCGTCGTCGCAGCATTGGCCGGAATTTTTACCTGCACTTCACAGCGATAAACGTTTCCCCCTTGCAGCGTTCCGGGTGGGCAGTCGGCAGTTCCGTCGAAACCTTTTAACGTGACCGCCGTGACATTGGCGGTGCTCTTTCGCGCACGATCGCCAATCATGATCGACACGCGCACCGGCTCCCCCGGTACGACTGTGCCATCTTCCGCGAGCACCTCGACACGAAGCCCGTGCGCGAGCACGGCAGCTTCGGAAAATTCGTCTTCTTTCGTTTGCAGGCGTCTGTCGATGTTGTAGCGCGCGTCCTCGCTCAGCCCCATCGAGCCGAGCTGGCGGCGCAGCTCACGAACCGCGCTCAGGCCCGCCGCCAACGGCGTACCGGCGGCGTAAGGTCCGTTGAGGTCGAATTCCTTCTGTGCGTCCGTTACGCGGCCGGCGATCGTGCGGAGCCCATCGACCAAGGATTGCGGAGGAGTGCCGTCCGCGAGCCGGGCGAGCCCGGGTATCGTCGTGTCGATGCCCTCGAAGAGCGACGATTCCTCGGCGCCGGTTCCCTGCGCGAGCGCGTCCATCAAGAGAAATCGCTGCGGGGCCGGCGCGGAAGGCAGCGACAGCAGCTGAGCCATCGCCTGGCTCTTGTGCATGCTGCGTTCCTCGGACCCGACTTCGGGCGACGTGCGGCCGAGCAGTGGATCAAAACCCGAAATATCGACCACCGCCATTTTCAAGGCGCCGAGCGGCAGCGGTCCGCCTGATGCCGGCGCCGGCTGCCCGCGTCCACCGCCGGTGCCCGGTCCGCCGGACGGGTAATAGAACTTGCGCGCCTGCCACGGGCGCAGCCCCTCGCGCAGCTGCTCCGGGTATCTCGTTGGATCACCCGCCGCCTTGAACGCTTCGCGGCTGAGCAGACCGGACGTCTGATGATGCAGACCGCCGGCCGTGCCGGTGGGGTTCATGCCATGGATGACGTCCGGTCTCGTCATGCGAATCAGCCGGACATAGTCGCCGATGATCTCGTCCCTGCCCCACTTCTCGAGTGTCTCTTCGATGCTGAAGGAATAACCGAAGTCGACGGCGCGCGTGAAGTACTGCTCGGTCGCATCGAACCGGTGCATGGCGCCAAGTTCTTCGGTGCGAAGGACCGCAAGCGCGTCGAAGATCTCGGGGCCGATTTCGTTCTGGCCTCCGTCGCCGCGAGTCGCCGTCGCGAGGATCGTTCGAATGCCCTGGCCCCGGTTCAGAAATACATGAAGCGCATTGTTCTCGTCGTCTGGATGCGCCGTTGCCTGCATGAACACGCCGGTGCTTGCCAGGTGCCGCAGCGCGAGGCCAAGCGCGACCGAGCCGTCTTCCAGATCGATCGGCCGCACGCGCATCTGCGCGAACGGCAACTCCACGAGCGCAAGGGCAACGACGGCCGCCAACAGCGAGGCGCGCTTCACATTCATGGGAACTCTCTACCTGGCCGAGATGACTTCCTGATAATACGCTTCGTACTGCGGCACGACCCGCTTGGCGCAGAAGAATTCTTCGGCGCGGTCGCGCGACGCTTTCGCACAGCTGGCGTGCAGCTTCGCGTCGGTCAGCAACGCCACGCCGCTGTCGGTCATTCCCTGCAGATCTTCCGGGGGATACAGAAAGCCGGTGACGCCATGCTCGATCACTTCCGGTAACCCGCCAGCCCTGGAGGCGATGACCGGCACGCTGCACGCCATCGCCTCGAGCGCGGCCAAACCGAAGCTTTCGGTGGTCGACGGCAGCAGAAACAGGTCCGACACAGACAACAGCGGAATCACGTGCTCCTGTTCGCCCAGCGCTTCGACGTCGCACCCAAGATTCAGTTCGTGCGCCATTCGCATCGCGCGGTTCAGATCGGGCCCTTCGCCGACGAGCAGAAATTTCGCGCGGACGCGCTGACGGATGCGGTGAAAGATCTCCATCGCGGCTTCCACACGCTTCACGGGGCGGAAGTTCGACAAGTGAATGACGAGCTTGTCGTACCGATCTGGCGGGCACAATCGCGCCCGCAAGTCGGGCATCTCGCGCCGCTTGTAGTCGCCGCAGTCGAGAAAATTCGGAATCACTCGAATGTCGCGCTTGAGCGGTAGGGACGCGTAGGTCTCTTTCTTCAAGCTGTCGGACACGGCGGTGACGCCATCGGATCGCTCGATCGAAAATGCCACGGCCTCGGAATACGAAGGATCGCCGCCGAGGAGAGTGATATCGGTACCGTGCAGCGTGGTGATGACCTTGGGAACCTTCCCGCCTGGCGTCTCCGAAAGGATTTGCTTTGCCAGGTAGGCGGCCGTGGCGTGCGGAATCGCGTAATGCGCGTGGACGATGTCGAGGGCAAACTCGCGCGAGAGCTGCACGATTTTGTTGGCAAGCGACAGCATGTATTGCGGTTCCCGGAACAGCGGATAGGTTGGCGTCTGAACGCGATGGAACGCGAGGCCCGCCTCGTACTCGCCGAGGCGAAACGGCGGCTCCGTGCTGATGAGGTGCACCTGATGATTCCGCCGCGCCAGCGACTTGGCAAGCTCGGTGGCGACGATGCCGCTGCCGCCGACCGATGCGTAGCACACCACACCGATATTCACGCGATCTCCATGGACTTCGGGCTCCAGGCTTCGGGCTTTGGGCTACTCATTTCTAAACAGTCCCTGTCGTACCACCGGTTCCGTTACGATGATCCCTTCCGCAAACGAGACGCCGGCCAGGGCGCCGAACTGCGCGTCGCGACTTTCGATGAGCCGAGTGAAGCTCGGAGAGTTTAGACGCGTCTCGGCCTTTTCGGTTGCACGCGCGAACTGGCTGCCGTAGCACGCAAGCGCTCGGCGTTTGAGATCGTAATAATCTGTAACATCGACGACGAACGACGGTGATGCGCTGTCGTTGATGAAATAGAAACAGATCCACTCCGGCTGCCACGGAGCACCCTCTGCGTCGTAGCGCCGCAGTTTGGCGTTGAACACCGCCTCGCGAAGCATCGACGCCGAGGCGACGTGATCGGGATGGCGGTCGTCCCAGTACGGCAGCGCCACGGCTCGCGGCCGGACGCGGCGGATCAATTCGACCGCCGCGCGCAGATGATTCGGGCTCGAACCGATAGCGCGATCGGGAAGACCCAGATTCTCGCGCCAGGCGGCGCCGAGCAC
>Ga0065715_10089341_pt1 | contig 11063 bp, 8 predicted proteins | sample MisBulReplicate1_FD_59102 | JGI IMG/M metagenome (GOLD analysis project Ga0065715, IMG submission 59102) | Miscanthus rhizosphere microbial communities from Kellogg Biological Station, MSU, sample Bulk Soil Replicate 1 : eDNA_1 v2 (version 2) | ecosystem: Host-associated > Plants > Roots >...
AAGAGTAGTGCCGTGAGTGTAAATCTCGAGTTAATCATAAGGTTCTCTCTTGCAAAGTAAGCCGCCTACGGGTCCTAAAGCTGTCCCGTAAGACGACAGGGCTTGGGCGATGGAACATGAGAGCTAGCGGAGCAAGTGCAGGCTCTTGAGGGTTCCCAGCCAAATATCCTCGGCGCGGCGAGGACTTAAATGTGAATTGGCACGTGCCCGTGTACTGCAAAACTTGGGCCATGGACCACGTTGATCGCTCCGGCGATGTTCCAATGGTTTTTATGACGAGTTATTTGAAGATTGTGTGAGGAGCGGAGAGAGCCTTGTCTGAGATTTAGACTTGCGTTCTAGACTTTGGACGACGGAATCTGGTGCTTTTTGATCTTCTGATAGAGTGAACTTCGAGGAATTCCCAAGCGCTTGGCCGCCTTCTCTACGCGCCCTTTTTCTTCCTGAAGAACTCTCTCAATGTGTTGCTTTTCCAGTTCTACTAACGTCAAACGCGTGTCGAAGAAGGGCGCGCCCACACTGGTATGGCCATCAAAATGAAGATCCTTTAGCCCAATTTGTTTCTGCTCGCTTAGTAGAACTGCTCGTTCGATTACGTTTCTCAACTCCCGAACGTTGCCGGGCCACGAATAAGATTGGAGCGCCCGCATGCAGTCGTCAGTCAATTCGATTTCACCGCGACCAAGATCCCCTGCCACCTTATTTAAGAGGTAACGCGCCATATCCGGAATGTCTTCAATTCGTTCACGCAATGCGGGAAATGCGAGTGGAATTGTACTGATTCGAAAATACAAGTCGTCGCGAAACTTCTTTTCTCGGACCAGCTGTCCAATGTCCTGATGAGTCGCGCCGATCAAACGAACATCTACCTGGCGATCTCTTACGTCACCGACTCGTCGAAAGCGCTTCTCTTCCAAAACCTTCAGCAGCTTTGGTTGGATCTGAAGATCGACATCACCAACCTCATCGAGGAAAATTGATCCACGATGGGCTACTTCAAAAAGTCCTTGCTTTGACGCGGTTGCGCTTGTGAACGCGCCCTTCTCATGCCCGAACAGTTCCGTCTCCAGCAGCTCCCGGGAAAGACCGGCGCAATTCAAATCGACAAATGCCTCGTCCGCGCGCGGGCTATTTTCATGAAGCCAGCGCGCCAGCACGCCTTTCCCGGTTCCTGTTTCACCAAGAATAAGTACGGGGCTTTCGGTCGCCAGGAGTTTGCGAGCCTGATCTGCAAGTGCACGGATAGCAGCGCTGTTGCCGATGAATGGGTCGATCGCTTGCCGAACCTGGCGCGATCTGCTGGCCATGGTTTTGTGGGCGTTTCTCTGTTTTTCGAGAAGTCTTTGGAGGATTACCTTTAGGGCAGGTAACTCGAGCGGTTTAGTGAGAAACTGTTCTGCCCCTTCCTTGATTGCCCTGACTGCTAAGTCGATTGAACCATGGGCGGTCAGGACCAGAAGTGGGATGTCAGAATCGATATCTCTTAAACGGGGCAGAAGATCAAGGGCGGTGCCGTCGGCCAACATGTAATCGGCGATTACGATGTCTGGACGTGAGCTGCGAAAGAGATGTTGCGCTTCATGGCAACTGTCGGCCTCTTCGATTTCATAACCCTGCTGTTCGAGAAAGTCGCGGATACCGAACCGAACCGCAGGCTCATCATCGACGACCAGCACCTTGTTTCGAGCCATCAGGAATCTTCCTCAGTTGTAAGCGGAAAGCTCGCTATCATACAAGCGCCCCCATCAGGATTGTTAGTCGCTACGAGTTTGCCGCCATGTTCTTGCATGATTCGTTGAGCTATCGCAAGTCCAAGTCCGGTTCCACCGCGTCGTTTGGAGAAAAATGGCTCGAATAATCTCGGTAGATCTTCCGCGGCAATGCCTGAACCAGAATCCTTAATTAAGCATTGAATCCACTCGTTGTTACCGTCAGATACCTGACGTGCCTCGATTTTAACGACTCCGGCTGTTGGTGAATGCTGTATCGCATTCTCGATAAGATTGACAAATACCTTGGAGAGTCGCCGACGATCAATTTTGACCTTCGGTAACAACGGTGAGAAGTCGCTATGGATTGTTACGTTAGCGACCTCGGCGGTAGGCAGACAAGCGCGAATACATCGCGCAATAATTTCCTCAAGCGATACGACAAAGAGTTCTCCGCGGAAAGGCTTGCCATACTCGAGCAGTTCCTCCATCAGAACAGTCAGGCGACCTATTTCGTCGCGCAGCACATCCGTATATCGCTTGTACTCCGTGCGATCGCTGAACCTGGTTTCAAACGCATCGAGGATTGACGAAATCCCAAACAGCGGATTACGGACCTCGTGCGCTACACCAGCGACAAGCGACCCTAACAGCGACATCATTTCACTTTGTCGCAGTGACGCCTCAAGCTCGGCACGTTTGGAGATATCTTGCGCGATTAGAATTGCGCGTTCACTGACCGAGCCAAACTCATGAATCAAATAGACGGTTAATGCCCAAGTCTTGGACGTTCCTTCATCTTTCACTTCGGCTGACATCGGCGAGCCCGTGGCCTTGATACTCTGTAAAAGTTGAGAAGCTTTTTGCCAGGGTTGGTGGTCGCTAAGGTCCGCGAATTTGTGGCCGATCACTAATTCAGCACTGACGCCGAGAGTTTTCTCAGCCGCCTCGTTGGCACGTTTCACAGCGCCTTCCAGATCGACAATCAGCACCGGGAAATCAATGGCGTTAAATGTTTGGCGCCACTCCATCGCCGACTGTTGCAAAGACACGTGAAGCCGTTGTTGCTTCTCATCAAGTAGCTTTCGTTCGGTGACGTCGTTGACGATTACCAGGCGGCTATTCTTGCCGTCGAAAACGATCGGGTGCGAACTCAGTTCGACGTAGATCGTTCTGTTGTCTCTGGTTTCGTGTCGCCAGGGACTAGAGATTACTAAGTCGCCTTGCCCGTTTTTTATCAGGAGAGCGGGGATATCTTCTTTGGGACGAATATCGTTTACGGTCATGGATAGAAACTCTTCCTTGGAGAATCCGTAGATGCGGGTGGCAGCTTCATTTACGGCAAGGAAGCGGAGCGTTTCTTCGTTATATACCCAGATCGGTTGAGGCGTAGATTCGAAGAGAAGGCGATATCGTTCTTCGGAATCTTTCAGCGCGATTTCGAATTTCTTACGATCGGTCACATCGCGTGCAAGACCGCGATAGCCGACAGTCTCATCCAGTTTGTCTTTGATGGGCGAAATAATCAGATCGAGCCACCGATCCTCGCCTGCGGCAGATCTGGTCAGGAACTGATGACGGAACTCAACGGGGGATCCGTCCTGACCGCCGATGGACCCGTTTGCGTCTGGGATGACTCCAAACGTAGAAGCGAATGATTGACCGACTAATTGTGTGGAATCTTGACCAAGAAATCTGGTGACTGCCTCGTTCACGTTTGTGAGTCGGCCGCTGAGATCTTGAGTGAAGATCATGTCCGTCGCATTCTCGACAAGATCACGATAGCTTGCCTCTAATCTTGAGCGTTCAAGTAAGCGAGATACCTTTGCAACAAGCCGGGTGGAGTCAAACGGGACCTCAAGATAATCGTCGGCGCCTGCAGTCAAACCTGCAACAACCGTTTCCGTATCTTTTTGAAGGGCGCTTATCAGCAGAACGGGAGTAGCACGAAGTTCGGTGTCAGAACGGAGCACGCGGCAGAATTCCAACCCGTTCATGCGCGGCATCGAAACGTCGCTAATGACGAGATCGGGCCGGGATTGCCTGGCTATATCTAATGCCTGAACGCCATCCTCCGCCGTTAGTACCGAGTAGCCGGCCTTTCGCAACAATCCGTGCATCAAGAGAAGCTGCTCAGGCACATCATTCACGATGAGAATGGAATTCTCCTCGTGACCGTTGGAGATTTGTGCCGCACTCATTGCAGAGATATGCCTCGATTGACTAATAGTGGATTGCTAAGCGTAGCTTGCGAACCGCACGTATTGCGGATAGGTGACCGTCTGGCTTCTCTATTTACTGCAGAAGCAAGGACTTTCGGGGTTTCCGCGGCGGAGTATAGCATAGGACCAAGCGCCTTTTGGGGCGAATCTTCTCCTTAGCAGAAGTCCGAGCGAGAGGAATCAGGTGCGTGCGGCTGCGACTTCTGCGAAATTGTTTCTGATCGACTGAAATTGTTATTTCATGGCATTTTCCCATTGCTGGCAGCGGATGTAGGTGCGACGCCGTACTGATTCTTACGTGTTTCGCGATGTTTAAGTCATTGGTCGGCTCGGCAAACCGAAATCGCCCCAATTGAATCCAAAAATTTCACGCTCCGTAGCTAGTGAATGCGTGAAACAGGCGGCCGGGACTCTCGCGCCGCTGATTTGAGAGATTTTTTGGATTAGCACTTATAGACAATAATTGGAGAGAAAGTGATGAAATTTTTTGGTCTTCTTCAACAGGGACGGGCATTAAAAGTTCTTTTGAGTTTAGTGTTCGTCGTCTCGATGTTTGCTTCATGCAGCGGTCAGACGGGAGTCATGAAGTTGGCTTCGCAGCCTGACGGCTCGGGAGCAGTCGCTCCCACGTCCGTGGGAACTCAGAACTCATATGCCGACACGGTCGCGCGAGTGTCGCCAGCGGTGGTCACGATCAGGTCGACTGAGCGTACTCGCGCTGCGCAGCAGTTTCCTTTCACGGACGACCCATCGTTCAGAGAGTTTTTTGGGGATCGTCTTCCGCAACAGCCACAGCAGCGTGTTCAGGGTCTTGGCTCCGGCGTAATAGTCAATTCGCAGGGCTACATCTTAACGAACCACCACGTGGTTGATGGTGCTGTTGATATCAAGGTCGAATTAACGGACAACCGCACCTTTACAGCCAAACTCGTGGGTTCGGATCCTCCGAGCGATGTCGCGGTTCTCAAGATTGAGGCTACCAACCTGCCAACCGCCACGCTTGGCGATTCCGACAAAGTTCGGGTCGGAGACGTAGTCCTGGCGATTGGAAATCCGTTAGGGATTGGCCAAACCGTCACATCTGGAATTATCAGTGCAAAGGGTCGAGCGACCGGACTTAGTGATGGCAGCTTCGAAGATTTTCTTCAGACCGACGCGGCTATCAACCGAGGTAACTCGGGAGGGGCTTTGATCAGCGCCACTGGTGAACTTGTCGGGATCAACTCGCAGATTCTTTCACCCTCAGGTGGCAACATCGGTATCGGCTTTGCGATTCCATCGAACATGGCGCGCGCCGTAATGGATCAGTTGCTCAAGACAGGGAAGGTTCATCGAGGAATGCTGGGCGTGACGATCCAGTCAGTTGATGCGGATCTCGCAAGCAGCCTCAATCTACCGGCTGCACGTGGTGCAATCGTAACCTCAGTTGCCTCCGGCAGCCCGGCCGAAAGTGCGGGTCTGAAGCGTGGTGACGTGATCACGAGCGTCAACAGTCAATCTATTAGCGACAGAAACACTTTGCGCAATGCAGTCGCTAGTCTGGCTCCTGGTACCAATGTCCAAGTTAAGGCTGTACGCGATGGTCGCGAGGCTTCCTTCCAGGTAGCACTTGCCGAACTTCCCGACAACCGGCGCGCTACGACAGAAGACACCGACAGCACTACAGGGACTAACACCGGCCGTTTTGGCATGACGCTTCAACCGTTAACTGCGGACATGGCGTCGCGCATGGGTTTATCGGCAAACGAACCAGGACTCGTTGTCACCAGACTCGATCCGGATGGTGCCGCGGCTGATGCCGGACTTCGTCAGGGCGACCTGATTCAGGAAGTCAATCGGAAGCCGGTTCGGAACCTCACTGAATTCACAGCTGCGGTTCAGCAGTCGGGTTCGCGACCAGCGTTGCTACTCGTCAAGCGCGGTGAAGGATCGGTTTATATACCGTTGCGTGCTGGTTCCTAAGCGACCGGCAGAAGCAATAGATTGGGAGCAGGACATCGACCAGGACTTTCCGGTTGATGATCCTGCTTCAGTTTTTTGGGCTTCGCTCAAAAAAGAACTTGACGCAACCTTCTCACGCGGCTACGTTCCACGCAGCAACTAATCGGCAATTAAGAATCCATTACATGCTAGAAGCAGACGGACACCGAGAATTCGATCGGCGACCCTGGGGGACATATACCGTCCTCGATGAAGGCGACCTGTTTAAGGTCAAGCGCATTGAGGTACTCCCTGGCAAGAGACTGAGCTACCAGCAACACGCGAGACGTGCCGAACACTGGTTTGTCGTTGAGGGAACCGCACTCGTCACTCTGGATGGTCGCGAAGTCGAATTAAAAACGGGTGCGGCGATCGATATTCCTGTCGGCTCAGCACACCGAATCGAGAATCCTGGTGATGGCCCATTGATCTTCATTGAAGTACAGCGTGGAGATTATCTCGGTGAAGACGACATCGTAAGGCTCGAAGATGATTTTGGTCGCACTCAAACGTGATGCAGTTTCATGACCTTCGTTGCAAACCTGCCGGAAGAACTTTTCGGTCCTTTCTGACGTAGCTTTTCGTGAATCGTAAATGGTGAATAGGGAATCGAAACGATTCGATTCCCTATTCACTATTCACTATTCACTAAACAACGGTCGAGAACGGACGGTACTGAATGCCAGATTCCGCGAACGAGTTGTATGCCACCGACAAAGCTGACGTTGGAGTCGCGGTGTTGCAGACTGACCGTGGCCATACTGATAGTCTGTGGTCCTCCATCAAAGAAGCAATCCGCGGTTCACATCATCGCGACTACACCCAGGGCTCTATTGGGAAAGCAATACTCCTGCTCGCTGTTCCAATGGTCCTGGAGATGCTCATGGAGAGCGTGTTTGCTGTTGTCGATATCTTTTGGGTTGCACATCTCGGCACCGATGCTGCCGCCACCGTGGGCTTAACCGAATCACTTCTCACGCTTATTTATGCTCTCGCAATTGGTCTAAGCATCGGAGCTACGGCAACCGTCGCGCGTCGTATTGGTGAAAAGAATCCGGATGGTGCTGCCCGCGCGGCGATGCAGTCGATCTTCATCGCATTGTTAGTTTCCTTCGCAATCGCCGCGGTCGGAGCTCCACTGGCGCCTAAACTTTTAAAGGTGATGGGAGGTTCTCCCTGGGTAATCGAGCACGGTTCTTCTTTCACGCGAGTAATGATGGCGGGCAACGTCACGGTGGTGATGCTGTTCATGGTCAACGCTATCTTTCGCGGTTCCGGTGACGCAGCAATCGCCATGCGTACTTTATGGGTCGCGAATTGGATCAACATCGTACTTGGACCATGCTTAATCTTCGGGATTGGACCTTTTCCGAAACTAGGAATAGTTGGTGCGGCGATCGCAACGAACATTGGTCGCGGTACGGGTGCATTGTTCGCGCTCAGCAAACTGATCCGGCCGGGTGGAAGATTCGAAATCACCCGCAAGCACTTGAAGTTAGAACCAGCGGTCATGTGGCGCCTGGTCCGACTTTCATCCACTGGAACATTTCAAGTGTTTATTGGAATGGCCAGTTGGATAGGGCTAGTAAGAATCATTTCAAGTTTTGGCAGTAACGCGGTCGCGGGTTACACGTTCGGCATTCGCGTGATCCTTTTTGCGTTATTGCCTTCCTGGGGGATGGCGAATGCGGCAGCGACCATGGTCGGGCAAGCCTTGGGAGCGCGCAATCCCGCAAGGGCTGAACGCGCGGTCTGGCAGGCAGGCTTCTACAACATGTTCTTTCTCGGAATCGTTGGCTTGCTGTTCATTTTCTTCGCGCCGCAAATTATCTGGTTCTACACAGATGTTCCCGAGGTAGCTGCGTATGGAATAGCGTGCCTGCGGACCGTCGCGTATGGATTTCTGTTCTATGCGTACGGCATGGTATTGGGACAATCGTTTAATGGCGCAGGTGACACGTGGACTCCAACGATCATCAACCTGTTTGTCTTTTGGCTTTGGGAAATTCCGCTAGCGTACCTACTCGGTGTGTTTTTCAAACTCGGCCCGCAGGGCGTCTTCTATTCAATGACAATAGCGTTTTCGACCCTTGCCGTGGTCAGTGGCCTGGTGTTCCGTCGAGGCAAATGGAAGACGCGCGTCGTGTAGCCCAATCGGCAATCGGGCAATTGTCACTCGCCAATGACTGCACTCCGAACACTTCTGTCGTACTTCGTTACGCGATTTCGCACACAAGCCGACGTTTTGAACCGCGTGAGTCCAAGTAATCACAATTAGTCCTGGCGGCATCGTGGTTGCCTTGTATTTCCGTTATAGCGACGTGTGCAAGACACAGGTTCTCAAGATCAAAGGGAGGGTCGAATGAAATCAAACAGACACGATGAACATGAGAAGGCTGGGGAGCCGAATGAACAAACTGGCGAAGATGCATTAAAGACAGAAGAACGTTCTCTAGACATCGGCGAATCAGGACAATTCGCACCCGGAGGTTATTACAACCAACAGGGTGCCATTGCTCCGGATCGTCATACTTTGGATGATGAAGATATCGTTCCGCCCGGGCGACGGTAATCGCAAGGGGGAACGTCATGGCAAAGAAACTTGAGGGAAAGAAAGTAGCGATTCTGGTTGCTGATGGGTTTGAGCAAGTGGAATTAGCAGAACCAAAGAAGGCCTTGGAAGAAGCGGGTGCGACCACGCAGATTGTTTCACCCGCAGACACTGAAGTTCAGGGATGGAATCACGACGAGAAAGCGGACAAGTTTCCTGTCGAGATGCCACTCAGTCGCGCTCGATCAGACGATTACGATGCGCTGTTGTTGCCAGGAGGAGTAAGAAATCCGGATCAACTACGCACGATGACACGAGCGATTGAGTTCATCGATGGATTCTTCGCAGCGGGCAAACCAGTGGCGGCAATTTGTCATGCACCCTGGACGTTGATCGATGCAGACGTACTTAGGGGAAAGACAGTCACGTCCTGGCCATCACTTAAAACTGATCTGATGAACGCGGGCGCGAACTGGGTCGATCGAGAGGTAGTGGTTGAGCAAGGATTAATTACGAGTCGGAAGCCTGATGATATTCCAGCTTTCAATCAGAAGATGATTGTAGAATTTGGCAATGGACGATCGCGTCGGCAAGTGGCGGCGTAGGACGTTCACCGAATCTTTTGAAGGCCGCCTCCTTGCAGGCGGCCTTTTTTTGGAACGCAAGACCAGACTCTCACAGTATCTTGCAAAGCCAAGCAGCAGCATGAAACACAATAGTGCTCGTCTGCTCCTGCTCCTGTCTTTTTGAACCAATAAACCAATCCTCATCCATCGATTCTGTGCTAAAAGTAACAGCACGCCTAGTTCGATTAACTTCCAAGCAGATCAACTCATGAAGAAGCAGACTGGAAAGGTGTCCAGACGCAGGCTCCTCGCACAACTCTCCGCATATTCAGTCGCTGGCATCGCGTTTGATTCCAGAAGGTCGCGGGCTTCTCACCTCTCGCCGGATCAGAAGGATCTCGGCGCGCGCGTTTATAACATCGCTGACTTTGGCGCTGTGGGCGATGGAACCACTCTCAATACCGACGCGGTACAACGAGCGATCGACACATGCACGAAGGAGAACGGCGGAACAGTTTTGGTGCCGGCTGGCGATTTCGTCATTGGCACGATCGAACTCAAGAGTAATGTTACGTTGCGAATTGCCGCGAAGGGCCGATTGCTTGGTAGTGCAAAGATCGAGCACTACAAAGCAGGCAACAATGTTCCACCGGGCAACGGCAACATCGTAATGATTTCGGCAGCGAACGCTGAGAACATTCGTATCGAAGGGCCGGGCACAATCGACGGCAATGGCGCAAAGTTTTTCACTGGTCGTGGCGACATGACTGGTCCAGGTCAGAACTCCGCCGAGGGTTATTCTCAGCGCCCACATCTTTTGATTTTCTACCGCTGCACGAACCTTGGGATTCGCGACGTGTTTTTGACGGCTAGCGCTTATCACTGCACTCGCATTCTCCAGTGTAACCGTGTGAATCTCGATGCGGTTCGCATCCATAATCGCGTTAACCTCAACAACGACGGCTTTCATATCAACAGCTCGCAATACGTTCACATCATTAACTGCGACGTCACTTGCCAGGACGACGCGTGTGCTTTGTTTGGTAGCAACAAGTTCATCACTGTCACGAACTGCACGTTCAGTACCCGATGGTCAGTCTTTCGTTTTGGCGGAGGCGAGGCTGAAAACATCACGATTTCGAACTGCGTGATATATGACACTTACGGCTGCCCAATAAAAGCGCGATTCGGTGGGCGATCGCGATTTGAAAACATCAGCTTTTCGAATCTGGTGATGAGGAACGTTACCGGTCCGATCTCCATTGGACTTGATTCCTCTCGACGCAACCCAACGCCGAACACACAGCCGCCAGCGAAAGGAGTGGTGCGGAACATTAGGTTCAATGGCATTCGTGCAATCGTGGTTGCCGAAGGTAAGCAACACGCGGATTTGCCGTGGCCGCAGAAGTTTCGTCCCGGCGAAACACGACAGTGCATTGTCTTGAATGGTGTGGGTGAAGACTATCTGGAAGACATCAGTTTCCAGGATGTGCATGTGACTTACGAGGGCGGAGGCACTGTTGAGGAGGCTGAGCGCGAGGTGCCGAAGATGGCTGGTGAATACTTTGAAATCGGAACGCCGCCGGCTTATGGCTTGTACGCGCGGAATGTTCGAGGGCTTTCACTGAACAATGTGCGATTGGAAGTAGCCGCGGCTGATCTGCGCCCCGCTGTTGTGTTCGAGAATGTGAGGGATGCGGCTGTTCAAGCGCTGAGCGTAGAAGGTGATCCAAAAGCAGAGGCGGTCTTGCGATTCAACAGCGTGCGCGACGCTTTGCTGTCGGCATCAAGAGTGCTGACTTCTGCCGCGGCGTTTCTGAAAGTGATCGGTCCAGACAATGAACGAATCACGATCGATGGCGGTGATGTCTCCAAGGCCACAAAGCCGGTAGTGTTCACTGGCGGTGCTAGTCCGAAAGCAGTGAGGTTGAGAATGTAACGTTGATACAGGACTTAAGCGATTCAGTACCGTTCGCGGTAGCGGATGGCCCAGACTCAAGATCCAAAACTTCCGCATCAATGGCTGCTGAGCGTG
>Ga0065715_10000755_pt1 | contig 11058 bp, 9 predicted proteins | sample MisBulReplicate1_FD_59102 | JGI IMG/M metagenome (GOLD analysis project Ga0065715, IMG submission 59102) | Miscanthus rhizosphere microbial communities from Kellogg Biological Station, MSU, sample Bulk Soil Replicate 1 : eDNA_1 v2 (version 2) | ecosystem: Host-associated > Plants > Roots >...
CGCCAAAGCCGCCGCTTCGTCTTCATCCGTTGTTAGCAATAGGCGCAAGGATTTCTCCGCCGTGCTCAACCGGCCCGCAGCGTTCAATCGTGGCCCCAAGCGGTAGCCAATGTCTTCGGGCGAAATCGGCAAACGCACGCCAGCGATTTGCATCAACTTCCGGAGACCGGGGCGCGATGTGCGGCCGATTTCGATTGCTCCCCGCTGCACTAACAGCCGGTTCTCTTCCACGAGAGGCACGATGTCAGCCACAGTGCCGAGCGCCACAAGATCGAGTTTTGATTTCAAATCAAAGTCAGGCAGCGGCCGTGTCTTTAACAGCGCATGGCAAAGCTTGAACACGATTCCTACGCTGCAGAGATAATGAAATGGGGAGGCTGAATCAGCTTTTGGGTTTACGATTGCGACGCAATCGGGCAGCTGTGATTTCGGTTCGTGGTGGTCGAGCACTATTACATCGATGCCGCGGTTCTTGAGTTCAGCAATCTCGTTCGCCGAAGCTGTGCCGCAATCAATGGCGATCAGCAATTGTGGATGATATTGCGCGAGGCAGCGCTCGACACTCTCAGGGCTTAGCCCATAGCCCTCCTCCATTCGCAAAGGTAAAAAGAGTTCCGGCGTTGCGCCGTAACCGCGCAGCATTTCCGCGAGTAACGCAAGGGATGTCACGCCATCGACATCGTAATCTCCAAACAAGACGATGCGTTCGCGCGAATCGAGCGCCCCCAGAATCCGAGCGACTGCTACGTCCATTTGCTGCAGCAAAAAAGGATCGCTCAGCGAGCTAAGGCGCGGCCGCAGAAAATTTTCAACTTCGTCCGTGCTCTGAAACCCTTTCCGAAAAAGGAGTCGCGCGATGCAATCGGACTCGCAAATTTCATTCCACGCAATCCCGCCACCATTTAGATTTTCGCATGGGGCTATAATCCATCGGTCGTGCACCGGCTCAGTTTAATTATTGCGCGGTGAGTGACAAGACGAGGAGGCAGATCACGTCAATAAATTGGTTATTTTGATTCCGCTCGCATCGTTTCAGGCGGCATTCTACAAAGCGGAAACTTAAGGCGGGATGACCCAGTAATCGGTTTGGTTCCTGGTTCCTTTGTATTTGAGCAGATGTCGTTGTGCTGCTGGGTAGTCGTCGTGAATTAACCAGAACAAGTCTTCCAACACCGGTCGCTCGAGAAACAGACGATGTTTTCTGAGAAAATCTTTTTTCGAAAACGAAACGTCGACCAGGTCGATCTTTCCCGGAAGCTGTTTCTCGTAGTAGAGGAACGTCTGAATTTCGTCCAAATTTGTGTCAGGCGAGAACTGTTCCGGCAAACCGATTGAATCGACGTTATATAAAAGTTTTCCGAGAAGCAGCACGTTATCATCAGACGCGACGTAAATCGTCAGCCTGTTTACCAGTGCTTGAAGCTCTGATTTAAAGTTCTGATTGAATTCTTCTCTATCGACGTTGGGAGCTAGAAATATTACGTGATCCAGTTTGAGCCTTTGGGCTTTCGGATTGTTGTACAACTGTTGCAACGCCAGGCAGACGAGCCGGCACCCGAGACTGTGTCCGATGATGATGATTTTGGCCGGCTTAACTTCGTTGTTTATCGTCTCCAGCAGATCGACAAGATGGTTTGTCGACTGAGGTATTTGCAGGACGTCCTGGTTATAGCCAAGGACCGATTCATTGCTGGCCCAATCGAATGTGAGAACATTCGCGTCGATATCCAGGTCCCGCGCTATCTCGGCGCAGTACGATGTGCTGACGGGAAATGAAAGCCGGTAACCATGAATCCAAATGACCAAAGGTTTTCCAGACTGGTCTCGAAGGAACTTGAGAAACGCCGGATACGGCATCGATTCGACTTTCTTGATCGCGCCAGGGTCGATCGGCGAGCCCGCTGGGTGGTGCTGCGGTACTTGCACCGTTATTAGACCGTACGAAAGCTGGCCCGCGTATTGCCCAAGATAAGTGACGTTTCCATCGACAGTAGGACCTGGTTTTCTGTCGGTGACGTAGCCGATTGTTTCGCTGAAGTTTCGTTTGACGGCAAACGGTCGAATTTTGCCTTGCAGCAGTTGTGTTACGACCGCGCCGAGATGTGCGGGAATCGGGAAATAAAGAGCCGTAATCAGNCCGAGTATGAAACAGAGAAGCGCCAGAAAAAGAACGAGGGCAGNTTTTCTTGGCACGACCTCGACATTTAGTTTTGTGGCGTGCTGGTGTGAAGCACGAACTCACTTCCATTCGCGTTAGCANGCACAGCTCTTGCACGATCGGCGCGCCCAGCGGTCGCGGCCTACCAGCTAACTGGTTTGAGCTCGCTTGGATTAGCTGACTGCTGTCGTTTTCTCAGCGAATTCGAAAGCGACTTTTTCATCCTCGAGTTTCAGATACGTGGAAAAAGGTCGTCCGCGTTCGAGATGAAGCCCTCAAGAAGATCGGTTTTTCCCGTGGTCAGAAGTTTTTGTGCCTGTTCTTTGGATTCTCGCGTCCGAGGATCATTTTGCTCACGTAAGTGCGCAAAGCGCCGCTCTTAACGAGGCGGAAATTCAAATTTCGCTCTGTCTTTTTTCGGCGAGAGAACAAGATACGCGGAGAAGTTATTGCCGCGCTTCGAAACGAAATTTTCGATCAAAGGCGACTTTCCTCCGGACAGCAATTCCTTCACTTCGTCCGCCGTGATTTCGTGTTCGCAAAGTTTCTTGGTCAACTTAAACACTTGGCGATTGTCCTGTTCCGGCTTGCGCACGTAGTAGGCGTCCTCCAATTCCACAAGTTCGCCGTCGTGCATCTTGCTTTCGCCGATGACCTTTGCTTTTGAAAGGTCGGCTTTCGCGCGCACTTTCCGCGCGACCGGCTTGCCATCCTTGCCAACCTTCGCGGCGCGCGGGGGAAACTCCCAGCGGATCCTGGCGTCGTTGCGCACGAGGAAAGCGTCGAACGGTCGACCTTTCTTGGAAGTGAATCCTTTGATCAGATCGGTCTTTCCCTTTTCGATCAAATGCACCGCCTCTTCGCGTGAGATCTCTTTTTTGCACATCAGGCGGGGAACCCGGAAGGCTTGTTTCCATTCGCCGTTCTCGCGCTCACGCAGGACGTAGTTCGAACCGACCTCGCATAATTCCGCACCTGTCGCCGGGTCCTTCCAAAACGGTTCCACCGATCCGAGATCGACCTTGTCTCCGAAATCGTATTCGGCTTTCCACTTCCCGGTCTTCTCATCTTTCGCGAGCTTGAGCGTGGCGGCAAAGGTGGCGCGCGTTTTCGCGGAAACAAATCCATCAAGCGGTCCGACGAAGCCTTTGACGACGAGCTCGCGAATCTCGCTCTCTTCCATTTTCCGGCCGCCGATGACCTTGTAGATCATGAACTCGCCGTCCTGCGATTTGTAGCCGCGTAGAGTTTCGCGGAGCGGCTTGCGATCGGTCGGCGAAATGATATCCGTCTCGCGCGCGATCGAGTCGTCTTCCTCGAAATTTTTCACCCGCTCGACGATTCCCTTGGTCTCTTCGACGATCTCAGCCATGAATTTTTGCCGCGAGAATTTCCCGCGCGTCATCTCGCGCAACTGATATTCCCACTCACCGGTCATGGCCGGACTTGTCAGGTCGGAGGCCTCTACCGCTTCAAGAAACTCGATCAACTGCTCGGCTTTTGCGCTCGGCACCAGCTCACGCTGGTTGCGGTCCATGTACTTTTGATAAATGAGCCCGTCGATAATGTCGGCGCGCGTCGCGGGCGTGCCTAGTCCACGCTCTTTCATGGCGTCGGCGGCGTCTTCGTCCTCGACTAATTTTCCCGCCGTCTCCATCGCCGACAGCAGCGTCGCTTCCGTATAACGGGGTGGTGGTTTGGTTGCTTCCGCGACCAATTTCGCTTCCAATGTTTTCGCCTGGTTATTGTCGCTGGGCGATAAGGCCGGCAACGCTTTGTCGTCATCTACGGATCCTTTTCCGTAGACTTCCAGCCAGCCTGGCGCAGTCAGCACTTTGCCTTCGGTCTTGAATCGATGCGCCGCGATCTGGCTAAAACGCGTCGTGACATCAAATTCCGCCGCGGGAAAGAAGACGGCCACGAAGCGCCGCGCGACCATATCGAAAATTTTCGTTTCCGCTTCATCGAGATGCTTCGCTTCCGAGGTGGTCGGAATAATGGCGAAGTGATCGCTGATCTGCGTGTTGTTAAAAATTCGTTTGTTCGGCCGCACCCACTCATTCGTTAGGGCTTTTTGTGCGTGTGCGCCTAAGGAGCCGGAAAGATTTCCGAGAGTCTGTTTGGCCACCGGCAGATAATCTTCAGGCAAGGCGCGCGAATCAGTGCGCGGATAAGTTAGCATCTTGTGCTTCTCGTAAAGCGCCTGCGCAATCTGCAGAGTGCGTTTAGCCGGAAAACCGAAGCGGCCATTCGCTTCGCGCTGCAGTGTAGTCAGATCATAAAGGCGCGGCGCGATTTGCGAACTGGCTTTTTTCTCCTCACTAACATCGGCAATCGGATTTCCCCGACACGCGTGCGCGACTGCTTCCGCAGCGGCCTGATCCCAAACGCGATCAGCGCGGTCGTGTTGGTCGTTATTCTTTTTAAAATCGGGACGTTGATAGACGCCTTCGTATTCGCCTCGTTCGACTTCGAATCTCGCCGTGACGCGCCAGTAAGTTCGCGGTTTGAAATTACGGATTTCCAATTCTCGTTCGTAAACCATCGCGAGCGTCGGCGTCTGCACGCGGCCGACGGAGGCGACGTTGCCGGTGCGCGAACCGAACATGCGTTTCGTGATCGCGCGAGTGCCGTTGATCCCGATCAGCCAGTCGCTTTCGCTGCGCGAGCGGGCCGCCTCGGCCAGGCCATGCATTTCGGCCTCGTCGCGCAGATGACCGAAGCCATCACGAATGGCCTGCGGCGTCATGGATTGCAACCAAAGGCGCTTGACCGGGTGTTTGTTATTCGCGAGCCGGCAAAGATTATTGAAGATAAGCTCGCCTTCGCGCCCGGCGTCGCAGGCATTGATGAGAAGATCGATGTCTTTCCGCGCGATGAGTTTCTTCAGACTGGCGAAGACACCTTTCGACTTGTCGATCGGTTTGAGTTCGAATTTCGCCGGAATGATGGGGAGCGTTTCCAACCGCCAGAAGCCGTATTTCTTTTTGTCGATGTCCTCGGGCATCAGGAGCTCGGCGACGTGACCCACCGCGGATGAGATGACAAAGTCGTCGTTCTCGAAGTGGTTCCCCTTCTTCGGCACCTTGAGGACGCGCGCGATGTCCGTGGCGACACTGGGCTTCTCGGTAATGATGAGGGCCTTAGACATGGGGCAGGAATCGAACTCACTTACGGTGGCTTTGCAAGTCAGGCCAATTTGCGGTGCGCCGAGCGCCGCTGTAACTCTCTGGCTAGCCCAGCTTAACGAAGTATTTTCCGGGCAATTGCTTGACCAGACGTTTCAATTCTAGCTGTAAAAGTGTAGATGAGACGGCTGCGCTTGGCAATTCACTCCCGGCCGCAATATCGTCGATCGAGGTCTCGGTCGCGTGGATTGATTCATAGACTCGGCGCTCCTCGTCTGAAAGTGGAGGCAACGGCCGGACCGCGGTTTCGCGAGACGGCTTGGCCTCGGGCAATAAGATTTCCAAGTCTTCCAAAACGTCTGATGCATCCATGACCAGTTTTGCGCCCTGCTGAATCAGGCGGTTCGACCCCATCGCGCTCGGTGCGTTGATGTGGCCGGGCACGGCGTAGACCGCGCGGCCTTGTTCCAGCGCCTGGGCTGCGGTGATAAGTGCACCGCTGTTCAATCCTGCTTCCACGACGAGAATGCCGTGACTCCAGCCGGAAATGATGCGGTTGCGCATCGGGAATGTTTGTCGATCTGGTTCGATATCCATGGAGAACTCGGAAATAATTGCGCCGTTTCCGCTGCGGATCTTCTCGGCAAGCGGCCCGTTCTCCGGGGGATAAAGTTTGGCTAATCCGGAGCCGATCACCGCGATGGTGCGGCCTTTCGCCGCAAGCGCACCCTGGTGCGCAGCCGTATCAATGCCGCGTGCCAATCCGCTAATCACAGTGAGCCCCGCGTAAGCAAGTTGGTAGGCGAGCTTCTTAGCTGATTCCGTGCCGTAATGAGTTGTGCGCCGCGCGCCGATAACGCCGATAGCGTGATGATCGCGGTCGAGGAGCTCTCCCCAGACGTAAAGCACAATCGGTGGCGCATGGATCTCGCGGAGCGCCCGGGCATACGACGGCGATTCCTGCGTGATAACAGTCGCACCGAAATCGCGGATCCGTTGAAGCTCAGCCGGAAGATCAATCGTCGATTCCCAATTTGAGATTTGATCGGCGACCTCATTTCCGATCCCTTCCACCTTGCGAAGGTCGGTACGCTTAGCGGCAAGGATTTGTTGCGGTTCCTGAAAAACTTCGAGCAACTTGCGCAATCGCACGGGCCCAACCGTGGGCAGCATGTTGAGCGCGATGCAGGCTTCGGTCGCGTTCATTCCAAATTGCGGAATGGGTAGCGGCGATTGACCACAATGGCCTGGTGGCGGTTCGTTGAACCGCCGCCACCATTCAAAACGGAATCTCGTCTTCGTCCGGTTCGGAAGACGCCGATTTCTTAGGCGGAGCGCTGGTTTGTCTGCTATCTCCAGGCGGTTCGGCCCCGCCAGGAGGTCGGCCACCGAGAAGTTGCATATTATCGGCCACAACTCGCAGGCGCGTTCGCTTCTGTCCGGTTTGCTTGTCGTCCCAAGTATCCATTTGGAGCCGCCCTTCGACGAAAACCGGTCTGCCTTTTTTTAAATACTCGCTGGCAACCTCTGCTGTTCGTCCCCAAAGCGTGACGTCGACGAACGTGACTTCTTCGCGCTTTTCGCCGCTGTCAGTCGTGTAAGACCGATTTACCGCGACGCCGAGATCACAGACAGCGCTGCCTTTAGGCGTATAACGCACTTCCGGATCACGTGTGACATTTCCTAGCAAAAGAACTTTGTTGAGGTTCGCCATGTCGCGCTTATAGCGAAATCACTTTGACTTTGCCACTTTTTTTGGCGCTTTCTCCTTGTTCTCCTCGAGCCGCTGGTAATGCTGCCGGTAAACGTCAGGATCCAGTTTGAATTTGGTCCGCAGGCGTACGATCGACTGGGGATCGGTGTGCAGGATAAAGTTCACGTAATAACCGGAATCCAGCGACCCGGCCATGTACGAGAAGTGACGCTTGTCCATCTTTTGGACCTGTTCGACCTTGGCGCCTTCCTTCTCAAACTCGGATTCCAAGCGCTCGATCATTTCTTTTACGTTTTCATCTTTGGCCTGCGTGTTTAGCACCAGGAGAGCTTCATAACGACGATTCATATTTCTTCGGTTTTGTTAAACGTGTTCATGGCTGAAACGAGACCATTGTCAATCGCGCATTTCAACGCCTCCACTGCGCGATCGATGGTGGATCGCACGATTGGCTTCTCCTCATCGAAGAAGCGACTCAGTACGTAATCGGATGATCCCTCGCGTGGCGCGGCCCCAATTCCGATGCGTAAACGTGGGATTTCTTCCGTTCCAAATTGGACTATGACCGATTCAAGGCCGTTATGGCCGCCTGGTCCGCCGCGTGCGCGCATTCGAAGACGGCCCAGCGACAATGAGAAATCGTCCAGAACTACGACGATTTCCTGCGGCTCGATTTTGTAGAACTGCGCAACGGCGAATAGTGGATACCCGCTGCGATTCATAAAGCTCAAAGGCTTGACCAGAAGCACAGCTCCGCACCTCGCCGCGACTGCATCCTCTCGCGCGTGAGGGACCGATTTTTCCCACGGTGATCCAAACTGCGCCGCCAGCTGGTCGACGACAATAAAACCGATGTTGTGTCGGGTCGCCGCATACTCCGAGCCGGGATTTCCAAGACCGGCGATCAGCCGGATTGGCGGATCTGTTTCTTCCACTGGTATGGTGCCGCCGTCATTCTTAGCGGAGTGAAGCGCAGCGAAACGAAGTCGAAGAATCCCGAGGAATTCCCCTGAAGTTTGGCTGCGGGATCCCTCGACTTTGCTGCGCCCCGCTCGGGATGACGACAGTTACTTCTTCTCTTTCTCTTTTGGAGCTTTTTCTTTGCCAGCCGCAGCAGGAGCAGCAGCTTCGCCCTCTTGTTTCTTCTCGGTGATCACTTCCGGTCCGGCGGCAGCAGCCTCAGCTTCCGCTGCAACTGGTTGTTCCTCAACGACGGGCGCCACAACAGAGAAGGCCGTTAAATCGACCTGTACCTTTGGCGTGACACCCTGTGGAAGTTGAATGTCGCGGACGTGAATGGCATCGCCGATGTTCAATTGCGAAACGTCCACAGTGATCCGATCCGGCAAATCGCCGGGCAGACATTCAATTGCTAATGCGCGCAAGCTTTGCTCAAGCAATCCACCAAAAGTCTTAACGCCAACAGCTGTGCCCACAGGTTCGAGTGGTACCTCAGCCTCGATCATCTGGTCCATGGAGACGGCGTGAAAATCCACGTGACGAATCTCGCCACCGACAGGGGAGTGTTGTACTTCCTGCACAAGCGCTGTGCGGCTTTGGCCGCCGTCGCCAATTTCTAGCTCGACCAGGACGTTTTCCCCTGAGGCCTGGCTCATCATCGCGTTGATATCCCGCGTGGAGACTTGGAGCGGCTGCGGTTTGTCATTGCCTCCGTAGATGACAGCCGGGATGAATCCGCGTGCTCTGATTTTCCGTACAGCGGAGCGTCCAACGTTTGAGCGCGGTTCTGCTTTAAGCTTAACTTGTTTTGCCATTTTTTTCGTTCTCGATGTTGAACAGCGACGACACCGATTCGTCGTTGTGGATCCGTTTGATGCCTTCCCCGAGAAGCTCGGAGACACAGAGCACTGCGACGTCAAATCCTTCCACAGTGCGCACCGGCGTGCTGTTGGTCGTAACTAATTCCGTAATTTCGGATTTTTGCAACCGCGGAATGGCCACGTCCACCAGCACCGCATGCGCCACACCAGCGTAAATGTTGCGTGCGCCGTGCTTTTTTACTATCGCCGCCGCTGATGTCAGGGTGCCCGCCGTTTCAGTGAGATCATCAACCAGCAGCACGTCGTGGTTGTCTACGTCGCCGATTAAATAAAGTGCTTCAGTCTCAGTAGCGCTTTTGCGCTCTTTCGCCACAATCGCCAGATTGGCACCGAGTGCTTCTGCGTAAGCCGAAGCCATTTTCAGACCGCCGAGATCTGGTGAAACGACGGTTGTTTTGCCAGTCATTCGCTTGCGCAAATATTTGATCAACACAGGCGCCGAGTAGAGGTGATCCACCGGGATGTCGAAAAAGCCTTGCACCTGTTGCGCATGCAGATCCATCGTAAGCACGCGATTCACGCCTGCGGCGTGCAGCAAATTCGCCACGAGCTTTGCTGTGATCGGCACGCGCGGCTGATCCTTGCGGTCCTGACGCGCATATCCAAAAAATGGAATGACAGCCGTGATTCGGTCCGCACTTGCGCGTCGTGCGGCATCCACCATGATCAGCAACTCCATCAAATGCTGATTGGTCGGCGGGGAAGTCGGCTGCACAATGAAGACGTCGTGTCCGCGAATGTTCTCCTCGATTCTGACGTATGTCTCGCTATCCGGAAACGCGCTGATCGTCGCCTGTCCCAGCGGCACGCCGATGTACTTGCAAATTCGCTCGGCCAAATCGCGGTTTGCCGACCCGGTGAAGACTTTTAATTCAGGTTGAAGTGCGAACATTGCGAGCCGCTACAATAGGCGGACACGATCAAAATTAGCAAACCGGATTTGACGGCGGTGCGAGAAAAAAAGGCCTGTCTCAGACGGCTGCGTTGCCGACCGCGTCTTGCGAAAATGCGGTTATCCGCCAAGGTATCTGGTCTCCCAAAACCGAATAAAATCATGGCTGCTGACGCGATCCGAATAGAACGCCCAACCACAAATTCGAAGCTCTTCGTGCACACACGCTGGGACGTCATTCCAGCCGCGGCAGGGCTTTTTCATTTCGTATATCTTTTCGCCCTGTACTTTTTGTTTCCGCATACTCCGCTGTGGATGATGCTAATTCTCGGGTTCGTTTATTCGCTGATGGTGAATGCGAATATTAACGGGGTGGGGCACAACTTCATTCATAATCCGTTTTTCCGATCGCAACTTCTCAATCGGCTGTTTGGAATCACGCAATCGATTGCCTGCTGCTTCTCGCAGACGATGTACGACGCCGTGCATATGCAGCATCACAAGGGGAACTCCGACCGGCAGGATGAACAAGGTGACACGATCGATTGGTTATCGATCTACAGACACGGCCATGACGGCGAGGCCGAAAATCCGTGGAGCTATGTTTTCCTGAGTTTTTTCCGAGACGACGTCGGCACGATCCGCAAGGATCTGCGGAAACGGAAAAATGGAGATGATTTCTGGGGCAACATTGAACTGGCGGCATTCGCGACGACGCTTTTTGTAATGGCGGTCATTGTACCGACGGATCCGATTCACTTCATCAACTGGCGATTCATCGTGTACTTCCTGCCGTTTTGGTATCTGGGCCATTGCTTCAGTTACTTGAACGGCTACTACCGGCACTACGGCGCGAATCCNGATAAGCCGATTGCCTGGGGCGTAAGCAGTTANGGAAAAATTTATAACTGGCTGTTTTTCTACAACGGCTATCANGCCGAACATCATTTCCGGCCAAAGGTTCACTGGACTAAAATGGAAAAATTTCACCGGAGCATTGAGCATCTGCAGAAGCAGGAAGGCGTGCGCACGATCAAGCACGCGCACATGTTCGGTTTTTTGGATCCTGATTTGCCGAAGCGTCGCGACCGCAATCAAAGCGCGCGGGTGGAAGTAGCTGAGCCCTCTCTAAGCAGCGACTGAAAGCGGTTTTGCTCGCGAGCGCGCCGCGCGTTCTAATTGCTGTTTTACGTCGCAATTACCTTTGACCAATCACCTGGATTTGTCTGACGAAACAGACGCATTCCGGGATACCACGGTGAGTCGGTTCGATTTTCCATCCATCGCCAGTCACAATGCGAATGCAACAGGACCCACGTCGGTAC
>Ga0065715_10089342_pt1 | contig 11055 bp, 7 predicted proteins | sample MisBulReplicate1_FD_59102 | JGI IMG/M metagenome (GOLD analysis project Ga0065715, IMG submission 59102) | Miscanthus rhizosphere microbial communities from Kellogg Biological Station, MSU, sample Bulk Soil Replicate 1 : eDNA_1 v2 (version 2) | ecosystem: Host-associated > Plants > Roots >...
CGGCTTACGACGACGTTGTCAAAAGAGCGCGCGACGGTAAGTTGCAAGTCTCCGATTTTCAGGGCACCACACTTTCGTTAACCAATCCCGGAACCATCGGCACTGTAGCCTCGATTCCGCGATTGATGGAAGGTCAGTCGGTAATTATCGCCACGGGCGCGATCGAGTATCCGGCCGAGTATCAGGCGATGGCGCCGGAAGCGTTGTCACAGCTTGGTATCAGCAAGGCGATTTCGATCAGCAGCACTTACGATCACCGGATCATCCAGGGAGCGGAATCGGGCGCGTTTCTCGCTCGCGTGCACGAGTTCATTATCGGCAAGCACGACTTCTACAAAAACATCTTCCTGGATCTCGGCATTCCGCATGCGCCTTTGCGTTGGAACCTCGATCGCAACCCGTTCTTCCTACCCGGAGATCAGGTGCGCGAGCAGACGCTCAAAGAAGCTCGAGTCATAGAGCTGATCAACGCGTATCGAGTGCGCGGCCATTTGATCGCCGACACAGATCCACTACATGCGCTGCCGCTCCTGTATCACCCGGAGCTCGACATCGAAACCTACGGTCTGACGATCTGGGACCTCGATCGCGTTTTCATTACTGACGGGCTCGCGAACCGTGAAAGCGCCACGCTCCGAGAGATTCTGGACATTTTGCAGCGCGCTTACTGCGGCAAGGTCGGTATTGAATACCGGCACATTCAAAGCAAAGAAGAGAAGCAGTGGATTCGCGAACAGATCAGGCGCGAGTTTGTCGAGCCGCAACCGATTTCGATCGACGTAAAGAAACGCCTGCTTTGGAAGTTGATCTCGGCGGAGCAGTTTGAGCGTTTCCTGCACACGAAGTATCTCGGGCAGAAACGGTTTTCACTCGAGGGCTGCGAAACAGTCATCCCGTTGCTGGATAAGTTAATCGACGGCGCTGCCGCTCGCGGTGTCGAAGACATCGTCTTCGGCATGGCCCATCGCGGCCGCTTGAACGTGCTGGCGAACGTGATCGGAAACTTGTGCGAAAGAATATTCGCGGCCTTCGAGGGTTCAGTCCATCCGGAGTTTCCCGCTGACGAAGGCGACGTGAAATACCATCAGGGAGCAACCGGCGAGCGCGTCCTGGAAGATGGGCGTAAAGTTCGTTTGACGCTTTCACCAAATCCCAGCCACCTCGAGGCGGTCGATCCGGTGGTCGAAGGAATGGTCAGGGCGACGCAGGACGAGACTCTGGGTAATCAAGGAAAGACGCGCGAGGAAGTGATCGATCTGGCGTTGCCGGTGCTGCTCCACGGCGATGCTGCTTTCGCCGGCCAGGGCGTCGTGATGGAGACTTTGAATCTCGCGGGTCTGAAAGGTTATCGCACAGGCGGCACGATTCACATCATCATCAACAACCAGATCGGATTCACTACCTCGCCTGAAGCAGGCCGCTCGACTATCTATTCAACTGACGTCGCCCGCATGACTCAGTTGCCGATCTTCCACATCAATGGCGACGATCCGGAAGCAGCTTACCGCGTGCTGCAAATCGCGCTCGACTACAGGCAGAAGTTCAACAAAGACGTGGTGCTTGACCTGATCGGTTTTCGCCGGCTGGGCCATAACGAGACTGATGAACCCAGCTACACGCAGCCGCTCATGTATGCGCGAGTGAAGGCGCATCCGGGTGTGCGAACTGTTTATGCAAAGCGGCTGATTAAAGAAGGTGTGCTCACTGAAGAAGAATTAAAGAATCTCATTGATGAGCGAGTACGGCGTTATGAGGCGGCGCTGGAGAACGCGAAACGAAAGGTTGCGGAAGAACCGCAGCAGCCGCAAGCTCGTGTCGAAGAGCTCGATGGCTCGGCGGTAATTCCGACCGGAGTGGCAGCCGAAGTGATCAGAGATATTGCGCACAAGATTGCCGTGGTGCCGGAAGGTTTTCACGTTAATCCAAAGATGGTGGGCCAACTGGCGCGGCGCGCGAAGATGGGCGACGGAAGCGCACCGCTGGATTGGGCGTTTGCTGAGGCAGTCGCGTTCGGGTCGCTCGTGCTCGAAGGAAATCGCGTGCGTTTGAGTGGCCAGGATTCGGGTCGCGGAACGTTCAGCCAGCGTCACGCTGTTCTGTTTGACACGCAAACTGGGAAGGCTTGGGCGCCGCTGTCAGAGCTGCGTTCGGAGTCAAATCCGGCGGCGCGTTTTGAAGTCTTTGACAGTTCGCTGTCGGAAGAAGGTGTGCTGGGATTTGAGTACGGCTACTCGGTCATCGCGCAGGATGCGCTCGTGTTGTGGGAAGCGCAGTTTGGCGACTTTGGCAACGGGGCGCAAACGATTATCGACCAGTACATCGCCGCGTCAGAAGACAAGTGGAAACAAACTTCGAGAGTGGTGATGCTGCTGCCGCACGGTTACGAAGGGCAGGGGCCGGAGCACTCGAGCGCGCGCCTCGAGCGGTATTTGCAATTGTGCGCTGAGAACAATTTGCAGGTTTGTTATCCGACGACGCCGGCGCAGTACTTTCATCTGTTGCGGAGGCAAGTGCGACCCGGAATGGAGCGCCCGCTGGTCATCATGACGCCGAAGAGTCTGCTGCGTTTGCCGGCTGCGGCATCGAGCATTGACGACCTGGCGAGCGGAGGGTTTCAGCCGTTGATTGATGATAGTGAGATCAGCGATCGAGAGGCCGTGAAGAAGATCGTTCTTTGCAGTGGCAAGGTCTTTTACGATCTCATCGACGCACGAAAGAAGACGGAGAATCGGAATGTGGCGGTGGTGCGGATGGAACAGTTTTATCCGTTTCCACTGACGAGTATTCGCGAAACGCTCGCGAAGTATCCGAATGCCGGGCAGCTTGTTTGGGCGCAAGAGGAGCCGCAGAACATGGGTGGCTGGACGTTCGTTCAGGAGCGGCTGGAGAACCTTCTGCCAAACTGCGAACGCCCACATTATGTTGGGCGCTCAGCATCGGCTAGTCCCGCGACCGGGTCTTACAGTATTCACCAACGCGAGCAGGCGGAGCTCGTCACCAAAGCCTTAACCACGGATTAAACGGATAAAGACGGATCGATCCGTAATCAATCCGTGTGATCCGTGGTTAGCTTTGCCTTGCAAAGAGCTTGGCGCTTCCGTTACCATCCTCAACCATGGAACCGATCCGGCTCGTCCCACTTCACGACCGCGCCATGGATAATCTTCGCTACATTCGCGAAACCATGGAGCGCGCCACCCCCTTCACCGGTATCTCCGGACGCGGTGAGATCGCAATCGGGGCTACGGCCCTTTTGGCAAGTGTCCTCGCCGCCCGTCAATCGACTTTCAATTCGTGGCTGGCCGTCTGGCTCGCCGAGGGCCTCATCTCAGTTCTAATCGCCGGTTGGTCGATGGATCGCAAAGCGCGAGCGGTACAGATGCCGCTCGTTTCCGGTCCCGGTCGCAAAGCAGTTTTCAGTTTATCGCCACCGCTAATTGCCGGAGGATTGCTTACGATTGTTCTGGTTCGCGCTGGAATGACTAATGCGATTCCCGGCGTGTGGCTTCTTCTTTACGGCACCGGCGTGATCACTGGCGGCATGTTCTCCGTCAGAGCAGTGCCCGCGATGGGCCTGTGTTTCATGGGTCTTGGGGCGCTGGCGCTCTTCAGTCCTCCAACGTTCGCCAACTGGTTTATGGCAGTGGGCTTTGGCGGGCTTCATGTGTTGTTTGGTGCGATTATTGTGAGGAAATACGGTGGCTAAGCAGTCAACAGCGAAGAAGGAAAGTCTACGTAAGCAAGAGGCTAATTCTGAACCACGGGCGGCCTCACAGCAGAAGAGCGCCGCGCCGAACCTCGATCGTTTGATTCACGAGCGCCTGCGGCTCGGAATCATCAGCGCCCTCGCTGCAAATGAGTCGCTGACATTCAGCGCGCTCAAGCGGCTGATGAATACTACTGACGGCAATCTCAGCGTCCATGCCCGCAAACTCGAAGAAGCGGGATACATCTCCTGCTCCAAATATTTTGAAGGCCGCCTCCCAAAAACTGAATACAAACTCACTGCCGCCGGCCGCAGCGCCCTGGAAAACTACCTGAGCCACATGGAAACCCTCATCAAGCAGATGCGCAACACCTAAAATTCCATACCCTTTTTCTGTTAATAGGTGTCTAAGGCCACGCGTCTTATCTTTAGCAGATTGACGCGGATGAACGCGAATCTGCATTCATCCGCGTTCATCCGCGTAAATCTGCGGCTGAACTTCCGGGCAATTGACCGCGTATAGCGACCCGACCCAAGTTTATGAGAGCCTTTCTTTCCTTTTATTCCGATGCCTTGAAGATCGCCTTACAGTCGATCTTTGCGCATAAATTGCGCGCTTTTCTGACGCTGATCGGCATCATCATCGGTGTGGCGTCGGTGGTGACGGTCGGAGCTTCGATCAGTGGTCTCAACACTTACGTCGTCGAGAAAGTGTCGAAGGTGCTGGGCAGTAACCACTTCATGATCGCGCGCATGGCCTTCTCAGGCCACATGGACGACGAAGAGTTTGAGCGACGCAATCGCCGCAACAAGAGACTTAACTGGGACGATTACGAGTGGGTGCGGGATCATTGTGCCTCGTGCGCTGAGGTCGGGGCAGAAGTGGGAAGTGGAACCGATCTAAAACAGGATGGTATCGAGTTTCCGGGAGCGATCGTCTTTGGCGCCACCGCAAACATGGTCGATATCGAAGACAAGACCATCGAAGTTGGACGTTTCATCTCGGCTGACGAAGTCCAACGCTCGGCGCTCGTCGTGGTGCTCGGTGGAGATATCAAGGACAAGTTTTTTCCCAACACTGATGCCATCGGAAAGACGCTGAAGGTTCGCGGCCTGCCCATGCGGGTCGTGGGAGTTGAAGAGAAGCGCGGCGCTTTTTTCGGCGACTCCTTCGATCGCCACATCTACATTCCGGTGACGACCCATCTACAGATCTTCGGCCGCAACGGACTGCAAATCCACGGCAAGAGTCGGACGCGTGAAGGATTTCAGGGAACTATCGAAGACGCGCGCGTGGCGATGCGAATAAAGCATCGCCTCAACGGTAACGAAGAAGACGACTTCGGTCTCGTCAACGTCGAGGAGCTGAACAAACAGATCGATCAGTTCACCGGCACCATCGCCACAGTCGTCGTGCCGATAACCCTGATCACATTGGTCGTGGGCGGCATCGTGGTCATGAACATCATGCTCGTGAGCGTCACCGAAAGAACGTTCGAGGTCGGACTCAGAAAAGCGGTCGGCGCAACACGTCGGCAGATCTTGCTTCAGTTCCTGATTGAATCAGGAATTCTTTGCGCGCTCGGCGGAATAATCGGCCTCTTTGTAGCGTGGGGCATCACCACTTTGATCACCACGCTCGCCTCGATCACGATGACGATAACCATCGGATACATCCTCCTGGCATTAATCGTATCCAGCGCAATCGGAATGATCGCCGGTATTTACCCGGCGTTTAAGGCTGCCAGGCTCGATCCAATCCTGGCTCTGACACAAGCGACGTAAGAATGAAACTTCGATTACCCAAGGGGATATTGCGCGAGACCATAAAAATGGCGCTCGATAGCGTGCGCAGTCACAAGTTTCGCAGCTTCCTCACCGTGCTCGGCATCGTTATTGGAGTGATGACGGCGATCGTTATTGCTTCTATTCTCACTGGCCTGCGTCAAAACATCGTCGCGATGATCGAAGAGTATGGAACGAACAATATTTATGCGTTCCATCTTTCCACTGGACCACGCACGGGGGAAGATCGCTCGGAACGCTTGCGCAAGCCGCTGACAGTTGCTGATGCTGAAGCGATCAAGGCGCAGGCGAGCGCCGTCGAAGACGTGGCCCACGTAGCTCCAAACATCGGCTACAGTGGTGGACCATTCGACGACAACATCATGTACCAGGGACACAACTATCGTTGGGGAAACACGCAGGGTGTGTCTCCGAATTACGCGAACATTACGAACATAGTCTTAAGAGAGGGCCGTTTCATTACCGAATCCGACGATCAGCAGCGCGCGAACGTGATGGTGATCGGCGTGAATGCGGCGGATGCGCTCTTCCCCGGCGCTAACCAGATTGCAGGCGCACAAGTCCGGATGGGCGGCTACAACTTCGAAATTGTCGGCGTGTTGGAAAAGCGCAAGGCTGGGTTCTTCGGCGAAAATGACGAGGACAATGCTGTTTACATTCCGTTTCGCACCGCGCAGAAGGTCGCGCCCGCAAAGGGCTACCTGCTGATGGTGATTCGCGGCCGGTCGGGCCAGGTGACAGAGGCGCTGACTCAGGCGGAAGAGATTTTGCGAAGACGACGCGGAGTGAAGTTTGGCGATCCAAATAATTTCGATATCAAAACTGCGGACAAGTTTATCGAACAGTTTGACAGCATCACCGCGATGGTTGGTCTGATTGCGATTGCCATCTCGAGTTTGGGTCTACTGGTGGGCGGCATCGGCGTCATGAACATCATGCTGGTTAGCGTTACCGAGCGCACCAGGGAGATCGGGGTGCGCAAAGCCATCGGCGCGCGTCGCAGAGACATCGTGCGGCAGTTTCTTTTTGAAGCGATGATGCTGACGTTTCTTGGTGGTGTGCTTGGCGTTCTGCTGGCCGTAGGTATTAGCCGGCTGGTGATGTTGCTGGTGCCGAGTTTGCCTGCGTCGATTCCTTCCTGGGCAGTAATTACCGGGCTTACTGTGTCGATCGGCGTTGGGCTGATCTTCGGAGTGTGGCCGGCACGCAAAGCCTCACGACTCGATCCGATCGAGTGTCTGCGATATGAGTAACCACAGATTTACACTGATTGATACGGATTTGGTGTAATCTCCATCTGTGGAGCGCGACTTCATTCGAGAATTTTTAACCTACATCCAGGTCGAGAAGGGCCTCGCGCGTCACACACTCGAAGGCTATAAACGCGACCTCGCTCGACTTCACACCTGGGCTGCTGCAAACGGAAAACAGATCACAGAGATGACGCGAGCCGACCTGAGAAAGTGGATCGCGAGTCTGTCGCGCGAAGGACTGGCGCCGACTTCGATCGCGCGAGCTGTCAGCGCGACGCGTGGGTTTTACAAGTTCCTGATGTTGGATGGCCACATCAAGTCGCATCCCGCGGAGGATCTCGATACGCCGCAGCGTTTCAGTTACCTGCCGAAGTTTCTTACCGAAGACGAGATCAATCATTTGTTTGCAGCGCCTGATGTTGCGACTGAAGAGGGCGTCCGCGATCGCGCGATCCTCGAGATAATGTATGCCACGGGACTGCGCGTTTCTGAGTTGGTGGGGCTGAAGCATAACGACGTCGATCTGCTTGCCGGCCTGGTCGTGTGTCACGGCAAAGGGAACAAAGAGCGACGCGTGCCGCTTGGCAAGAGCGCGATTCACTGGCTGCAACAATACGCGGCGGTGAAGGCGGGTTATGGAAAGTCGTCGGCGCCGAATGTTTTTCTCCACCGTGGCAAGCCGTTTACGCGGCAGCTTGCGTGGTCCATGATTAAGCGCCACGCGGAGAAGGCGGGTATTAAAAACGTTTCGCCACACACGCTGCGTCACAGCTTCGCTACGCACCTCTTGCAACACGGGGCTGATTCGCGTTCGGTCCAGGCGCTCCTCGGTCACAGCGATATCTCCACGACGCAGATCTACACGCACATGACTGATGTGCATCTGCGCGCCGCTTACGATCGGCATCATCCTCGCGCGCGGCTGAAGACAGGGCTACAGGATGTTCACGATTAGAGAACCTTCTGAGCGGGATGTCGCAGAGTTCATTTCCAGCCAGCGCAATTCGCCGTTCACATATGCGGAAGTAGGTGCGACCAACAACACTCTTCCGCCGTCCGGATACACAGTCGATCACAATCGCATTCAACTCGGTCACGGTGAAGCGACATACCATTTGGCAGTGGAGGCGTTGAAAAACTGGGGACAGTTTGATCTTGGTTGGGTAACGGTCGTGCCACGCGGCGTGGCGATTGAAGCCGGAGCGACGGTGGCGGTGAAAGCGCGGGCGTTTGGAACGTGGTCGCTCAATGCGTGTCGTGTGGTTTATGTCGTTAATGAGTCGCGGCGTTTTGGGTTTGCTTATGGCACGTTGCTGGACCATGTTGAGAGGGGCGAAGAACGTTTCCTGATCGAATGGCTGGATGACGATTCGGTTTGGTACGACATCCTTGCGTTTTCACGACCGCAACATCCGTTCGTCAAACTCAGCGCTCCATTGGCTCGCATGCTCCAGAAACGATTCGCGCGGGATTCGTTGGCGAGGATGAAGGACCTTAACCACGGATTACACTGATAAGTTACGGATAAAATCCGTCTCCATCCGTGTATATCCAGGTAAAACCGTTTCGGCGGTAGTGCACGGTGGCGAACGTCTTCCGAGTTTGCGAAAGATAAGATCCACACACTCTTCAGCCAGGCTGCGATAAGTGGTCAGTTTGCCGCCCACGATCGACAGCAAATTCTTCGCGGCTGGATGTTCGCGAATGAAATGCCTGCGCGTGATACTTTGCTCATCTTTGTCGCCGCTGAAGGGAAGTGGTCGCACACCTGAATAAGTAAAGAGGATTTGATCGCGCGTAAGCTGGGCTGACGGAAAGGCACGGTTTGTCTCGGCAAGCAGGTAATCAATTTCCCAAAGTTCGCAGCGAACCTCGTCCGGGTCATCTTCAAAGCGAACGTCGGTAGTACCTATCAGAAAGTTTCCGTTCCAGGGAATGATGAAAAAAGGCCGGCGATCGCTCTGTGCTTCGAGATAGATTGCATTTGTGGGCGCTCCGGGGAATGCAGGCACAACGAGGTGGCTTCCCTTCGTCCCGCCGATCAGCCGAGGACTTTCGAGTGGCGCTCGCTCGAGCAATCGATCGACCCATGGCCCGGCTGCGTTTATAACAATATCCGCACGTGCAAAGTGACTCTGCCCATCGTCCGAAACGAACTCGACTCCCGAAACCAAATCTCCTTCGACCACCAAATTTGTCACGGGCGTGTAAGTAAACACTTCGGCATCGTGTTCGCGTGCAACTAGTACGTTTTCCAAAACGAGCCGCTCGGGAAATTCAATTTGAGCGTCAAAATAGAACGCGGATCCGAGCAAGCCCTGCGGATTCAGGCCGGGTAATTGTTTGAGAGTCTCACTGCGCGAAAGCATTCGATGTCGCGGAAGAGATTTACCGGCCGAAAGCAGGTCGTAGACAATCATTCCGGCGCGAATGGCCACGCGCCCGCGTTTGTTGTGTTTGTAAATCGGAATCGCGATTGGCAGCGGCCGTACAAGATGCGGCGCGATTTTCAACAAAGTTTCGCGTTCACGAAGGGATTCACGAACAAGACCAAACTCGAAATGTTCGAGATAGCGCAGACCGCCATGAATCAAACGGGTCGAAGCGCTGGTGGTGCCGCTGCCGACATCATTCTTATCGAGCAGCAGAACTTTCAGGCCGCGCATGGCTGCATCGCGGGCGATACCGGCGCCGTTGATGCCGGCGCCGATGATGATCACGTCGAAAGCTTTACAGGATTTCAAGATGTTCCAGGATTTACAAGATGAGTCGATCGCACCAAATCGTGTCAAGCGTGCACTGTCTCAGGCAACGTTATGCAGTTCGATTTGTGAATAAACCTCGCGCGATCGGACTCACAAAAATTTGAGCTTTCTAAAGTTTCGCAACTCACTTCGCGATCGTTAAACCCGTCTTTGAGAAACCTCAATTAGCGCGAATGTCCTTATAAAACATCACCCGCGGGCATATCCCTTGCTCGATCCTGACGCACTCCACTCCAAGAACACGAAGGAGCATAACAATGCGAGTCTCCCGACCAAAAACCAGCCTTCTCTTTTCTTTCTTCCTACTCACCCTTTTCTCAATCCCGATAACCGCCCGCGCCGACGACGACGAGCCTGACGATTACGACGTTAAGGCTCGCGTCGCCCGGATCAGTTTGATTGGCGGCGAAGTTAACCTTAAGCGCAACGGCGATAAGGACTGGGAGCCAGTCAGGCTGAATTATCCCCTCGTCGAAGGCGATACGGTCGCCACCGGCAAGGGTAGCCTGCTCGAGATCCAGATCGACGCGCGAAACTTCGTGCGTCTTTCCGCAAACTCGGCCCTTCGCATTGTCACTCTGCGTGACGAAGGAATCGCGCTCAGCGTACTCGAAGGCACGGCCGCGGTCCGGCTGGCAAAGTTTGACCACGATCACGAGTACTTCGAAATCGACGCGCCAAAGACAACCCTGGCGGCCGAGAAGAAGGGACTTTATCGCATCGATGTCCCAAGCGACGGACGCGTTCGTTTGACGGTGCGCGACGGCGGCAGTGCCCGGATTTATTCAGACACTTCGGGCTTCGCGCTGCGCGACGGTCGTTCGGCGGTACTAGTTGTCAGTGGAGAGAATGCCGGTGACTGGGAACTACTCGCCGCCGCCCCAAGCGATGCTGTTGACGATTGGGTAAAGGAGCGTGAGAGTTATCTCGCGCAGCGGCTCAAATACGATGTTAAGTATTTTGACGAGTACGTCTGGGGCGCCGAGGATCTGGATGCCTACGGTGATTGGCGTTATACGGACGACTACGGCTGGATCTGGCAGCCGCGCGCGAGCGCGATTGCTTCCTACAACGATTGGGCGCCGTATCGCTACGGGAATTGGACGTGGTGCCCACCGTATGGCTGGACCTGGGTTGGATATGAACCGTGGGGATGGGCGCCGTATCACTACGGACGCTGGGTCTATTACAACAACTACTGGGCCTGGTGTCCGCGCAGTCAATATTATCGACACCGCAGTTGGTGGCGCCCGGCTCTCGTCGCGTTTAGCTTCTCTTTCGGCAACGACGTTTGCTGGTATCCATTATCGTATCACCAGCGCGATCCATATTCGCGTCACTATCGTCACGACGATCGATACAGGCATAACGATCCACGACCCGGCTACGGCGGCGGGGGACGAGATGGACGAGATGATCGACACGGTTACGACAAAACATGGCGTGGCGTGACGAGAGTGCCGCGACATGACTTTGGCAATCCCAATGGACGAGGGCGGGCGGCTGACGAGCCGATTGCGCGGCG
>Ga0065715_10089345_pt1 | contig 11017 bp, 7 predicted proteins | sample MisBulReplicate1_FD_59102 | JGI IMG/M metagenome (GOLD analysis project Ga0065715, IMG submission 59102) | Miscanthus rhizosphere microbial communities from Kellogg Biological Station, MSU, sample Bulk Soil Replicate 1 : eDNA_1 v2 (version 2) | ecosystem: Host-associated > Plants > Roots >...
ATGGCTCGCTCACTGCCGGGGCCGGACTAATTGGCAGCGCCCTCTTCTCTTTGATGAGCGCTGCGATTCATCAGCGATGGCGCAAATTTTCCCTCGTGCTCTTGAGCGTCTCGGTTTTGTTGTTTCTTTTGCTGCTCGTTTTTGCGAGGTTCGCTTGATGAAACATCGGCGCTTTCTTCTCGAAGGGCCGCGCTGTTCGTACAGAGTGAGATGTGGGCCCAGGGAATCCATAAACATCTCGTCAAGCCTGCCGCGATCGTGAGACGCCTGATCCTCACATTCACTGCTCTGGTGCTGCCGTTGTGCCTCACACTAGGTAAGCGCACCGCACCTGCCGAGGTAACGCCAGTGATTCATGAAGGCGTACGGTATGTCGCACCAAATGATGATGGTCGCCGCGGATACATCGAAGCGACGGATGCGCATACCAACGATAAGATCTGGGAGTTGACTGTATTTACAAACCCCATCGATCCAAATTTGGAGGAAGATGTTCAGTGGGTTTTTATCGAATCACTGAGCATCCGGGATAACACGCTCATCGTTGCATCCGAGCGCAAGGACGCGTACGAAATTGATCTAAAGACGAAAGCGATCACGCAACTTCCCGCCGCACAGTCGCAAACTGCCACTCCCCAACCTCGTAATATTCCTGAAGTGGTCCAAAGAGCCCTTGCGAATGGTTCGCTCGCAAATGGATACGACGTTTCCTTTCATCTGGTTCCGTCTTATCTGCAAGGAGACTTCAATGGCGACGGCAACATTGACGTAGCCGTTTTAGTGAAGCAACGCGCCACGGGAAAACTCGGGATTGCGATCGTCCATGGCGGGATGGGCAAGGCCACGATTCTCGGCGCAGGGACAGCAATCGGTAATGGTGGCGATGACTTCGCGTGGATGGATTCCTGGCAAGTTTATGCTAAAAACCGTGCCGCCCACGCGGCCGGTGAAACCAGCGTCCTACGTCTTCGCGGCGACGCACTTCTGGTGGGTAAAACCGAGGCTGCGAGCGCCTTGATTTACTGGAACGGTGAGAAGTATGTTTGGTTGCAACAGGGCGATTAGCAAATTTCGTGCTGGTTCATTCGGCGCGCACAGAGTGACGCGCCCTACCAAACGTTCAATGCGTGATCAAAACGTAACCCTTCCCCTGCTCCTCTCCCCGCTCACCTGATTTCAATTGAGAAAGAGCCGCACCTTGGAGGCCGCGCATTAAAGCTGGTGTTTTTTGTGTTGACGCTACCAACGCGTCGAGATTCCCACGGTTCCATTCGGTGATGGCATGGTCTGGCTCGATGAAATGTGTTTTCTGCAAATACAGCAGTAGCCCCTCATCTTTGGCAGAAACGACTTCGTATTGCCAATGGTGCGCGGCCGCCTCGCGACGAACGTCACGCCCGAAAATAGCCAGCGCATTGCGATGATGTCGATAGCCAGTGACCACCTTGACGACCGTATATCCACCAGTGAACAGGATTGCGAACGCCAATGCGGCTGCGCTCAATCGATAAGTCCGAGCCGCGGCATTTTCTGTAGCTAACGGTTCGCCGCGGGACGAATCCGTCCGGGGTGCGGACCTGTGGCCGGTCAAATCGAAATCGCCGCTCGTTGAAGGACGGCTCATAGAGCCGTGGCTACAGGAACTCCATTTCGCAATCTGCGCGGCGAGTAGCAAACAGACTGGCGGTACAACTGGAAAAATTCTATCAACGCGTTTGGAGGGAATTAGCGACATCACCACCAAACCGCCCAGGCTCCAGCAAAGAAGCCAAAAAGTTTCAGGTGACATTTCGCGAAATGCTGAGCGCCACTCCCATCTTCGCGAATGAAGCTCGATCAGGGCGATGGCGATCATCAGCACGCTCCACGGAGCAAATTTGTGCAACAGATGCGGCAAATAAAAATAGAGCGGCTGCGCCCGATGGATTGTTTCGCCAAAGCGCGCAACAAATTCGCGCATCACAACCTCATCAAAGAAACCGGGCTGGAAAAGGATGCCGCCGATCACCCATAAAAGGAAGACGGTGAGGGATGCGACCCATGGCCACCAACCGGGCCACGCGCTCTGGTAGGGACGCTGCGCTGCGGAGTCCGATCGGCGCAGCGCGCCGACCCTGCCACGCCATTGAAACAGCGCGATTCCAGGTAGCAGAAACGCGTAAACAATCGGGCCCTTAATCAGCATTGCGACTGTGAGCAGGGCAAAAATGTAAACCTGGTCTTGGAGTCTCCACTCGCTTTGGGCGCGGATTTTTTTCGAAATCAGCACGCCGATCAGAAAAACCACGAGGGCGAGCGGCATGTCGGTGCGCACGAGCGTGGCCAGGCGCGGAGCAAGCAGATTCAAACCGAATGCACCGAACGCAACGAGACCAGCAACTGGTCCGTAAGCAGGGCTGGCAGCGCGAAACAAAAAGATGGCCAAGGCAATCGCAGCGAGAAGGGACGGCAACCGCCACGCTAAATCCCATGATCGAGTCAATCCGAAGAGACCGGCTGAAACCCATCCTACGAGCGGCGGCTTGGTGGCCAGGTTTTCGTGCGGCGTCTGCTGGTACAACCAGCGGCCTTCCTTGATCATCTGGAAGGAAGTAAATGCCTGCTTGGCCTGATCGTAGTCGTCGAGCTGCCACGGCAAATTGCTTATCGCGAAAAGCAGAAACGTCAGGCTGGCAACAACCCAAAGCGTGCGTCTGGATTCGAGCAGGCTATTTGTCATGTCGAGTCCTTCGACTCCGCTCAGGACAGGCTCCATCGAGACATCTCTAATTGTTAGAATCCAGAGATTCCTCAACTGCGCTGCGCTCTGTTCGGAATGACAGCCATACTGGTCTCACTCGCGCCAAAGAATCGCGCGCACCGGCGCGCCGTCGGCAGCCGCTATTTTCATCGGAAGGGCTGCAAAGTTATAAATGCCGGGGCCCACATCGCTGAGATCCAGCGATTCAACGATGGCGATGCCGGCGTGGGCAAGCGCGTGATGATTCTGCAGTGATTTGGAATCAATTTCATCCATCGACGGCAGATCCAGTCCCAGCAGTTTGACGCCATTTTTCTGCAGCCACGCCGGAACATCGGCTGCGATGACAGGAATTTGATTTGGAAAAATTGTGGAGTCGCTCCACCTACCGGTCTTTATGAGCAGGCGCGAGGTCGCAGCGATGTCTTCTGCTTGCGGCTGGAGATCTTCGATGGTGATCAGGTGTTTTTCTTTCGATTGCAAAAAACTTTTAGCAAGATCGACCACCGTTGCGCGACCGAGATAAACGTCGAGCGGCGCTTTGTCGATTGATTTGCCCTTTGAGTCGAAATGGAATCGGGCGTCGGCGTGGGTGCCGTTGTGCACGCTCATCTTGACTGCGCCGAGGTTCACGGTCGCGCCTTTGTCGATTTCTCTGGTCAATCGATAATCAAACGGCTCATCGCCGGGCCATTCTGCAAAGTCGTTCGAAAGCGTTCGCGAAATATCCCAAATTTTCATGGTTAGGTCATGCACCATCACTGATCTCTTCAATTACTGCTCGCGCCGCTCTTTCGGTAGCTCCGCCTGTGCCCAGTTTGCCAATGATCGTATCAAATTCGGAAATCATTTGCTCGCGCGCAGATGCATCTTCCATTAGCGGCCGCATGACCCCGGCTATTGCACTGGGGTCTGCACGGTGCTGAATGAATTCGCGAACCACTTCCTTGCCTGCAAGCAAATTGGGCATGCCGAGATACTCCACGTTCACCACGAGACGCGCTCCGAGGTACGTCGGCCAAGCTACTTTGTAAATCAGCACAAAAGGCATGCGAAAATAAGCAGCCTCCAGCGTAGCGCTTCCCGAGGCAACGATCCCGACAAACGCTCGCTGCATGAGCGTTGCTGTTTCGCCAACTGCGATCTGAATCACTTCGAAGCCTTGCTCTGTTGCCTTCTCTTCTCCCGCCCGTGAAAGAGGATTAATGGCCAACAATTCGCTTATTTCCTGCGCGAGTTCCTCGGATGCTGCCGCCACTTCAAAGTGCAGACTGGGGTTGTCTTGCAAGAGGAGGCGCGCCGTTTCGATCATCACCGGAAAAATTTTCCGCACCTCGCGCAGGCGACTGCCTGGGAAAAGCCCGATCAAACTTGGATCGCGCTCGGCATCGATTTTTTGGGCCTGCAATCTTTCAATCATTGGATGCCCGACGAATATCGCGTGCAGGCCTGATTTGTTATAGAGATCGGATTCAAACGGAAAAATGCAGAGCACCAGATCGAGGGACTGCGCCATTCCTTTGATTCGCCCACGGTTCCAGGCCCATATCTGCGGACTGATGTAATAAATTATCTTTTGTCGTGGCGATCTTCTTCGCAATGCGCGGGCAAGCCGCAAATTGAAACCCGGATAATCGATCAACACAACTGCGTCCGGCTTGCTCTCCAGAACTTCTTTGAGTGTTTCGCGAAATTGTTCTCGAAAATACCCATACTTCCTGAGCACTTCCCATAGTCCGAGAACGGCCGCATCGCCAAGCCAGTTTTTGAATTGCTTGCCAGCGATCGCCTGCATTTGTGGACCACCGCGGCCGGTAAACGTAAGCCCCGGGTCCAACTCGCGCAGCGAGCGCATCAATGCCGCGCCATGGTTATCTGCACTCACTTCGCCGGCGACGAAATAAATCGTCATGGAGTTCATTCTCGTTGTAGCTGCAGGACTGTGGCGCGTCCACGCTCGGTGTCCCTGAAGAGACCGTCCACCGGGCAGTGGCTACAGCGCGTGGGCAAGCAAGCCGTTCTATCCACTCGCTGCGATGTGCTTGCTGATCTTGACCGCCAATTCCAAAGCCGCTGTCGCCTGAGAACCCGAAACGCGCGGCTGGCGTCCGGTGCCGGCGCATTCGATGAACGAAGCGAGTTGGAGCTTGAGCGGCTCTCCGTGTTCAACGCTGACTCTGTCTCGCCAAATCTGTTTTCCAACCCGTCGATAGACTTCGCCGGTTTGATTTTGATAATCGAGCGAAAGATACGCGTCTTCCTGGAAAATGCGTATTTTGCGCATGCGCTCGGGACTGATGCGACTCGAAGTCACATTTGCCACGCAACCGTCTTCGAAGTGCAGTCGCACGTTGGCGATGTCTTCGCTCTTGCTAAGCACGGGCACGCCCACCGCATCGATACTCCACAGAGGCGACCGCACGAAATGCAAAATGACTTCCAGATCATGGATCATTAAATCGAGAACGACACCGATATCGGTGCCCCGTTCCGAGTAGGGTCGGAGCCGATGCGCTTCGATGAACCGTGGATGCGTCAGATTTTTTTCAAGAGCGTCCAAAATCGGATTGAAACGTTCCACGTGGCCGACCTGCAAGGTCAGTCCGTTGTAAGCGGCCAAATCCGCCAGTTCGGCAGCATGGGCGGTGTTGTCAGTAATCGGCTTTTCAACCAGCACGTGTTTGCCCTCGCTAAGCAGGGAACGCGCAACCGCGTAATGGGTGTTCGTGGGCGTTGCCACGGAAGCGGCATCAACCATCCCCATGAATTCATCCAACGACCTGGCAGGCGTCGCGTGAAACTTGGTCGCAATCGTGCGGGTGGTGATAGGATCCAAATCATATACCGCGGTAAACTCAGCGGACGGAATCTCCGAGTACAATCGCGCATGATTGCTTCCGATATGACCCACCCCAACAACGCCAATACGCAAATTTTTCATCCCCTAACAGCAGTCAACGCCAGAAAGATTCCTGTCAAACCGCAGCTGAGTCCATAGATCTCATAAGCCTCAACAGTTTTCTTGCGATGGATCAGTATCGCTAGACGCAATTCGCGCGAAACCATTGATACGTTCGAGTAATGCCGTCCCGCAGCGAGATTGCCGGTTGCCAGCCAAGGGCGCAAAGCTTGCTCACGTCCAAAAGTTTTCGAGGCGTGCCATCCGGCTTGCTCGTGTCCCAGGCGAGTTCACCATCGTAGCCGACTACCTCGCAGATCAGTTCCGCCAGCTCGCGTATCGAAATGTCTTCGCCGAAACCGACGTTCACGATGTCCGGTGAGTCGTATTTCGCCAGCAGTAAAAGACACGCTGAGGCAAGATCGTCCACATGCAAAAATTCGCGGCGTGGTTGCCCGGTTCCCCACACGAATAGCTTTTGATCCTTCCGCACTTTGGCTTCGTGCGCCTTGCGCATGAGCGCGGCCAGCACGTGTGATGTTTCCAGATCGAAATTGTCGTTCGGGCCGTAGAGATTCGTCGGCATCGCTGAAATGAAGTTTGCGCCGTATTCACGAAAAAATGCCTGGCAAAGCTTGATGCCGGCAATCTTCGCAATGGCGTAGGCCTCGTTTGTCGGCTCCAGAGGTCCGCTTAGCAACGCTGTTTCCGGAATGGGTTGCGGCGCGAACTTCGGGTAAATGCAGGAGCTTCCCAGAAAGAGCAGCTTGCGCGAACCGCTCTCGTAGGCTGAGCGAATCACGTTGTTCTGAATACGCAGATTCTCGAGAAGAAATTCCACCGGGAAATCGTTGTTCGCCTTGATTCCGCCGACCTTTGCTGCGGCAACAAGAACAACGGCCGGCCGTTCGTCGGCAAAAAATTTCACAACCGCAGATTCGTCCGCCAGATCGAGCTGCGATCGGGTGCGCGTCAGCAGGTTCTTGAATCCTTCCGCTTCAAGCCGCCGGACTAGCGCGCTGCCGACCATTCCGTGATGACCGGCCACAAAAATTTTCTCTAACTTATCCATCATGAGCTGCCCACTCTGAAGGGTAGCATTTTCTTTCTTCGGCCTTTGCACAATCTTCACTTCGTGAGAAAAGCGCGATCGCAGCGAGGGCGCGATGCGTTCTTTCTAACCACTCAACAAGCGGGGAAAGAATTGCAGCAGAGCCCAAATGCCGGCACTGCCAGACGGAAGTAAGAGAGCGGCGGCCAGGGGTTGCTGCGAAATGGCGGCGAAGGCGCCGCGATCCTCGTTTTGTATCAACGTTGTTGCTTCGCGGATCGTTTTTGCTTCCTTCCCATCACCCTCGCCCATCGCCGTATAGGAAATAAGCATATCATGAAGTCGCTTGAGTGAGCGCTGGCGTGCGCGTTCGGCCGTGCGGCGCAAATAAACAACAGAGAATGCGGCGTAACCGGCATTGAAAGCCACGATGATAAGAAGCGCGACCGGCCAGGTCCAGTGGTCGAAGACGCCCAACCGCGATATGATCAAGAGTGAAATCAGGATGAACGGGTAGTAAATCAGGCGTCCCACGAACTCGGTTCCGCGGGCAATGAAATCGATGTCCAGGTACTCCCTCAGCAAATCATTGGGTGGAATTTCGCCCTCAGCGGCGACTGTCGCACCTTCACGGCGGCTCCACCGTCCGCGAAGATTGGTAACGGCCTCTGGCGGCCACGTTGTTACGTCCTTCATGAGATAATGTATGAACCGGCGACACAGGAGCATCACGTCGGCTACATAGAAGGTGACGGTCACCGAACCGAGGATCGCCAGTCCTAGAAAAACGAGATCCCAACTTCGTGCCCAGTCGCCACGCGCAGGCACGGCCGGTGCTCCAAGTAGGAGCAAAAGGCAAGATGCCGCCCCTATAAAACAAATAATCAGCGGTCCGATCCTCAACCAGCGTGCTCGCTGTGTTCCACTCTCGCAATAATACGTCCACAGTTGCGCCGCATCGATTGTGTGATCTTTGTCGCATTTCCAATGACGCACGGTCACCAGAGCGATCACCCGGGTCCACCAGTTTTCCTCCGGCAATTTCGCCGGAGCCGGAGCGAGTTTCTCCAGAGACTCACCGTATTTGGGCAGAGCGAAATCGCATTCGACCTTTCGCTCGCTCCGGTATAACGCCTTGCTAATTGTCCAGAGATAAAACAGGGCAAGCAAAGCCGCGAGAAGGCGAAGCGTTTCGGTTGGCCAGATGCTAATTCCAGCGTTCCAGGAATAGGGTTCGCCTTCGGGAGCGTGGCAACTGATCGCCCAGACTAAAACCACCGAACAAAGCCCCAAGATCACAAACATGCCCCACGAGGAGCCCAACACGCGAACGAAAGAGCGCTCGGCACGCTCACTCCAATATCGCCTCATGTCCTTGCTCGCATTCGCGTGGCCCAGAATCGCGAAAATAGACCAAGCGATTGCGGCCATCGCGAACAAGCCAATCGCCAGAGTTAACTTTCTTCGCCACGGGTTCCACCATTGCTCCATGTCGAAGTTGTCCGGCTGGAGCGTTTTTTCGTTCTTGGAGCGGGGAGTCAAATCGAACGCACCTTTGCGGCCGATTTCGTAGAGACGCACGGGACCCAATACATCTCGGCTTTTTAGGAAATCCGCCCGCGCGGGGTGGCCAGTAGCTAGTAGCGTTGCGGTGTAAAAGGCTGTTTGGTCGCTCTCGCGAAAGGGCGGAACATCCTGATACTCCTCGCGCAAGGTTAATCCAAAGGGCGAACCGACCAGCAAATTGCGCGTCCAACGCCATTCGTCAGGATGGGCCAGCCGCGCATCGAGCTGGTTGGTAAAGAAAATCGCGTTCGGCAATGCATCGCGCAGTGCCTCCATCACAAGCAACTTGTCGTAAACGTCGCTGCCAAGTACGCCGACCGCTTTGATCTCCTGTTTTCCTTTACGGCGAAACTCTTCGTTTCGATCGGCGAGTTCGCGTGCCAACCGGCGTAAATAATCTGCCTGGTTAAGCCCTTCGGTCATCTCTCGAGCGAGCGAACTCTGCTTTTTCTCATCCGTTTGACTTTTTTTCTCTTCCGTTTTGGCGCCTTCACCGGCGGACGTTCCCGGGAGCATTCCATCTATTCCGCGGAGATAATGATAAATGAAAATATTTGGGGGATGCTTGCCATCGGCAATTTGATTCAGAGCCATTCCTGAAACCTCTCGCTCGAAGGTTACAGGCAACGCACGGCCGTAAAACGTGTCCCATTCGGAAATCAGCGCGATGTGGTCATCACTGACGTTCACGTGCCGCTTCGTCCGCAATTCGTCAGCAAGCGTGTTAATAACGTCGCAATCAGTCGGCGTGCAGCGATGAAATATGAAACATTCGTTATCTTCCGCCGAGCCAGTTTTTTCCGCGAAATACTTTTCGATCACTTGATTTTCATCTTGGTTGATCTCATGCAACAGCAGCTCATCCGAAGCGGTGGCAGTGGCACACCACATTTCCACTTGCGGCAAGCGGTCTAGCGACTCTCCATCCGCGGCAACTTCACGCATCATCGCCAACAAAGTGGTCGATGTTCGCGGACCAATGACACGGGTCTTTACATTCGCTGTATCAACGCCGAGCGCATCGGAGTTGCGGAGCAGCCAATCCAGCCGAGTCAACGGCTGATATTGAAATTCTTCATCGCGCAACCAGAGCACACATATGCGATCGGGAAGCTCGAATGAGGAGGAATTCTCTCCGGCTTTATGCACGTTACGCTCACACCATTCGAAGGGCACGATCATGCTGCGCCAATCCCACTCAGGCTTGTCGATCTTGAAGTAGCCGATGTGCTCTCCATCGCGAGGCACGTAGCTCTGTGCGCCCAGCGCCTCGAGCACAGCCTGGCGCATTCTAAGTCTACTCTCCGAATACTCGGCGTAGGAGCCGCCCTGAATCATCACTGCTAATACCAGGGTACCGGATGAGTCCGGCCAGCGTAGCCTGTCCCGCAATGCCGCGACGGCGTGCAGAGAATTCTCTCCTGAAACACCTTTCTGGCTTTGCACTTGGGTTTCGTGTTCCGCCGTCGTTCGGAGTGGGTCCTGCCACAAACGCGCCTCCACATCCTGTAGATCACGATTGAACCCCACTGGAAAACCCGTCTGCGTCGGTCGTGATGTCTGAAGCGGATTGAGATAAAGAAACACTCCGCCCACGGCAACCAGCGCCGCTGCGATTGCCGGCCAGGGCAGGTCGATAGTTTTTCGCGGCTTGTCCAAACTAATGGAGCTTCAGTATTTATTAAATCATCTCAGCCGATGCCCTTTCAACGCCAAAGTCGCAACGGCTGATTGATCCGTGAGACCAGGCTTGGCGTGTCACGACGTTCGAAAATCCTTCCGCTTCAAGTCGCCGGATCAGCGCGCTGCCGACTATTCCCCGATCACCGGCGACAAAAATCTTATCCGATTTTTCCGTGATTCAGCTACTGAAAAGTCACGGCGCGAAAATCAGCAGCGCGAACACTGCGAACAGAAGCAAATGAATACAGCCCTGCAAAACATTTGTCTTTCTGCTGGTAAACGTGACGACGCTTACAGCCAGTGTTAACAGCAGCAACGGAAGATTGCCGCCTTCCACACCAAGGGTAACCGTTCGCTTCGTGATTAGCCCGATCGTCAGTACTGCGGGAATGGTTAGCCCAATGGTCGCCAGAACCGAGCCGAGCAGAATGTTTATTGAGCGCTGCAGATGATTGTGCAGGCTCGCGCGGATGGCACCCAGCCCTTCTGGAGACAACACCAACACTGCGATAATCGCGCCGCCAAATGCCTGGGGCATATGAAACTGCTCAATACTGTTATCCAACGGAATGGCGAATTTTTCCGCGAGTAAGATTACAGCCACCAGATAAAGGAGCAGCATCGTTGCATGAAAAGTTATCGAGCGCACCTTGAGTGAATGATGGGCAGGTTCGCCCTCTACTACCGTGTCCGTAGATTCCATGAAATAATACCGGTGGCGCACGGTCTGGATCAGCAGAAAAATCCCGTAGAGCAGCAGAGACGTCACGACAAGAAAGATTGCCTGTTCGGTGGAGAACGTTGGCCCTCGTGTGGAGACGGTGAAGACCGGCAGCACCAGACCGAGCACGGCCAGGGTCATGATCACATTGAGGTACGAATTAACTCCTTGGAGATTGTAATACTGCTCACCATGGCGCATTCCGCCCAGTAACAGAGCCAGCCCCACCAAGCCATTAAGCGCGATCATAATCACCGCAAAAATCGCGTCCCGTCCGAGCGTGGGATTATTCGCGCCGTGCAACATTGCCGTGGATATCATCACCACCTCGATGCTGATCGCCGAGAGCGTCAGGAT
>Ga0065715_10000481_pt1 | contig 11006 bp, 10 predicted proteins | sample MisBulReplicate1_FD_59102 | JGI IMG/M metagenome (GOLD analysis project Ga0065715, IMG submission 59102) | Miscanthus rhizosphere microbial communities from Kellogg Biological Station, MSU, sample Bulk Soil Replicate 1 : eDNA_1 v2 (version 2) | ecosystem: Host-associated > Plants > Roots >...
GTGTAGTAGCCGCGATGCTTGTCCTCGATATGCTCGGCGACGTAGGTGATCGCGCCGCCGTACTCACCGCCGAGGCAGAGGCCCTGGATAAGGCGGAGGGCGAAGAGGATGAAAGCGGCCGCGAGTCCGATCGAGGAGTAGCTGGGAACAAAGCCGATGAGGGCCGTCCCCACACCCATGCCGGTCAGTGTAACAATAAAGGTATACTTCCGGCCCACCTTATCGCCGAGCCAGCCGAAAAGGAACGCTCCCAACGGCCGGATCAGGAAGCCGACCGAGAAGATTGCCACGGTGCTGAGGAAGGCCGCGACAGGGTGGCTCTTCTCGAAGAACTTGACGGCGAGAATCGAGGCCAGGCTACCGAAGATGTAGAAGTCGTACCACTCAATGATGTTGCCGACGGATGCGGCAATGACGACACGGCGTAGCTCCTTGCCCGAAACGTTAATTGCTGCCATAAGTTTCCCTCCTGGTTAGTGTCTTAGTCGTTCCACTTCAGTTCGGGTGCTTTTCTTCCGGTTGCCAAACCTTAGAACCGGGTCGCTTCGACTAGGCCCAAAAATGGGGTGGCATCTCTCTTGGCAGTTCTCCTTTCTATTGTTCTCTGTCTGGATCGTGCTCAGCAGTTAACTTAAAAAATCCACCAACCCGCCAGAAAACATTTGCACGAATCCCGCCCGTTGCTATTCGGACACCCAAATTGGCGCCTACGCTAGGACAATTGGTGAACCGTCGTCAAGAGGGCAGGCTCTGAGCTGCAGGATATGTCGGGTTGACGCCTATTTAGCACCTAGAATAGGCTACATGGCCGGGGACAAATTTGTAATCAGTTTCCGGAGGTAAATAGAGAAATGGAAAATCGTCGCTACGACTACTCAGCGATTATTCACCGGCGTAGAATTGAATGGCCAGACCATGGCCGAATCGCTTTGTGGGTGGCACCAAACATCGAATACTTCCATTTCGATATGCCGATCCGTGGCTCAGGCAGTAATCATAAGCCCGATGTGCCGGGCTACACGCTGCGCGATTACGGATCCCGGGTTGGAGTATTTCGAATCATGGAAGTGCTGGATAAGTACAGCATTCGCGCGAGCGTCCTATTGAACGCCGAAGTCTGCGAACAGCATCCGCCAATAATAGAGCAAGGCAATAAGCGGAACTGGGAATGGCTCGGCCACGGCATGACCAATAGCATTTCTATGCTGGATTATCCGCCGGAGGAAGAGCGCTCGATCATTCACAAAGTGAAACAGACAATCACCAGCGCAACCGGCAAGGCTCCGAAAGGTTGGCTCGGCCCAGGATTGGGCGAGACTTTCGACACACCCGATCATCTGGCGGCCGAAGGTTTCGAATACGTCTGCGATTGGGGCAACGATGAACAGCCGACGCCCATGCGGGTCAAAAGCGGGCGAATGGTCGTTGTGCCTTATGAACTCGGCGTGAACGATATTCGCGTTTTCATCCGTGAAAACCACACGCCCGAGCAGTATTACCGACTGGTTTGCGACCATTTCGACACTTTGTATAAAGACAGCGAGTCAGGCGGGCGAGTACTTTGCTTGCCGCTTCATCCGTTTGTTATCGGCATGCCGTTTCGCATCAAGTATCTGGACAAAGCACTCGATTATATGTGCTCACACGAAGGAGTCTGGCGCACCACGGGATGGGAGATTGCAGACTGGTACTACAAGCATTACTACAAAGATCCGGGGCGGTTCGTGAGTTAGCCAATCGACGATGGAGAATGGAAGCCGAAGAATCGAGAGTCGAGGTTGGAGTTCTGGAGTGTTGAGTGGTGGGCTCGAACCCATGATTCCAAAACTCCACCACTCCAGCTATTGCGGTGTTACTTCCACGGTCATTGAAACGGTCGAGCGAACGTCAACCGTCCCGGGTTCAACGGGGGTCTGCGCCGGTGCCGCTTCCGCTCGCAGCGCCGTGACCTGACGAACAATCGGCTGGATCATTCGCTCACCCTCTGTAACTGCAGTGATCTTCACAATTTTAAGACCGAGCGCCGTAGCGATCGCTTCGGCTTTGCTTCGCGCCTTGAGCGAAGCAAAGCGCAGCGCTTCGAGCTGAGCTGATTGCTCATCTTTCAGAGTGAAAACCAGACGATTCACGTTATTTGCTCCAGCCTGCATCGCGCTATCGATCAAGCGGCCAACGAGATCCAAGCTCATGGTTTTAATGCGCAGAGTGTTGCTGGCGTTGTAGCCAACGATTTCCGGCTTGCCACCCTGAGGATACCGGTACGCGGGCGTTAACGAATATCCGCTGGTTTTTACTTCATCGTTTTTCCCCAGAATTTTTTTGACCTCAGATAAGACTCGAGCAACGCGTTCGGCGTTCTCTTTCGAAGCCTCGGGAGCGGTGCGGGCCTGCGTCACCACGCCGATGTCCAGTTGCGCCTGATCGGGCTCGGCTGAGATGAGCGCTTCTCCCGTCACAGTAATTGTCGGAGAGCGCGGGCGGGTACGTTCTTGCTGTGCCCACACGGATGGCGTCAAAAAAAGCAAAACACCGGCTAGCGCGAGAAATTGTTTCATCGTTGAGGAATCCTTTCTTGCAAGGCTCAGGAACCGGCCGCAAATTCGCAGTGGGGTGGTTTAGCCTGATGCCCTGCCGGAAAACATTTCAGTCACTTAGACCACATGCTCGGCTAAAAGTTCATTCTTTCGAAAACTTAGTTACCATAGTAGCATCGAACCGCTGTCGCATTGAGAGCGTTCCATCGCACAAGGGTGTTGTTTGAATTGCGCGAGCAGGCAGGTACCTGCTAAAGCGAAGGGGTGGAAGATGCTGCGCGCTTCGAGCAACAAGTCAAGCGGCGAATTTTTTACGGCTGGTACATTGTTGGTGTTGGTTTCCTATCCAACGTTGCTTCCTCCTTTGCGCTGGCGAGCACGCTGGCGATCTTTCTGAAACCGCTGACCGCGGATCTCGGCGTCTCGCGCGGCGTATTCTCGCTATTGCGATCAGGTGAGGGCATTATCGGGGCATGCCTAGCGCCCTTGATCGGAACCTTGGTCGACCGCCATGGCGGCGCACGGTTGATGGCAGTCGGCACGACCCTAGTCGGCATCGGCTATCTCTTCCTTGGTCACATCGACAGCTTCGCGCAATTTGTTTTCATTCGGCTGGCACTCGTCACCGTCGGCGATGCTTTGATGGGCGCTTCAGTCGTGAATATTGTCATTGCTCGATGGTTCGTGCGCCACCGCGGGCGCGCCCTGGCGATCGCCAGTATGGGGGTCGGTTTCGCCAAAGTCTGCATGCCAGTCGTGGGCGCATGGCTGATCCTGATGTTCGGGTGGCGCCACACATGGACAGTTTTCGGAATAGGCGCGATCGTGCTGGGTGTCGCTCCCGCGCTGTTCGTAGTGAGACGGTCGCCGGAAGATATGGGATTGAGCCCCGATGGGGATGCCATGCCTACCCCGCGGCGAAATATTGTGGCGCCGCCGAAAAAAGTTAGTCGGGATAAAATACCCGTCAAAGAGGATGTGCACTGGACCGCAAAAGAGGCGCTTCGAACCTCGGCATTTTGGCTGCTCGCAATTACTTTCGGAATCGCAAGCATTGGTGTTACCGGCCTCAATCTCCACATCTATTCTTACGTCACGGATTTGGGCTATTCAGCCGTTGCGGCGGCCAGCGTAATGAGCGTCATCGCTTCCATGCAGTTGGCCTCGCCGCTAGCCTGGGGCTTTCTCACTGAACGAATCGACGCACGGTATGCGGCGATGCTTAGGTTTATCATTCAAGCCTTGGGACTTGGCTTGGCGGTCCTGATGAGCAGTAATATATTCTGGCTCTACGTTGGGTTTTTTCTGTATGGGATTGGGCTTGGCGGGAACATGGTGCTGCCGGATATCTTGTGGGCCGATTATTTCGGCCGGCTTTCGCTCGGCCAGATTCGGGGCATGGGAATTTTGATCTCGCAAATCCTGGCGGCGATCGGACCGCCTTTCTTTGGATTTTTGTTCGATATCACTGGCGGCTACGGCCTCTCATTTGCGATCTTCGGAATCGTTCTGATGATTTCGGCGATCCTGAGTTTGATGCTGCGGCAACCTCGGAAAAACTAAAGTGATGGAGTATTGGACTAATGGCGTACTCGGACAATGTATCAATCCACTATTCCAGTAGTCCAAGTTACGCCTTGCTGCCGAGTACGGCTCTCTGATAAAGGACGGTCAATTCCGCGAGAGGGTACTTTTATGATTATCGATGTTCACAACCACATCGTCGCCGGGGAGCAACTGCAGACATTTCAAGCCGGATTGGTCAATAGCGCAGGCTTTCATCGCCCACGCGGGACGGTGGTGACGGAAAAGCATATTCAGGAAGCCAAATGGCATGGCCATCGCCACTCGGAAGTCCTCGATGAAGTCGGGACAGATTTCGCTTTCATCTCGCCGCGGCCTTACACGATGATGCATTCGGCCAAGCCGGAAAAAATCGTGCATTGGTATTGCCAAGCGGTAAACGACGCCTTGGCGCTGCAGGTTAAAATGGAGCCGAAAAAGTTTCGCGCCATCGGCGGTCTGCCGCAAAATGGTGGGGTTCCGGTCACGAACGCCTTCGAGGAAATCGACCGCTGCATCAATGATCTGGGTTTTGTCGGCGTTATGATTAATCCCGATCCAGGGGAAGGCGATGGTCAGACACCGGTCATGGGCAACGAGTACTGGTATCCGCTTTACGAAAAAATGGTAAAGATGGATATCCCGGGACTCGTGCATGCCGCAAGCTGTAAAAACCCACGCGAATCATTTCACGGGCACTTTATTACTGAGGAAAGCATCGCGATCTTGTCGCTGGTGGATTCCAAAGTGTTTCAGGATTTTCCCAAGCTCAAGCTGATCATCTCGCACGGCGGTGGCTCGGTGCCTTATCAAGTCGGGCGCTGGCGCTCGCAGCTGCGCGGTCCCAATGACACGGAAAACTTCGACCAGCGACTGAAGCAGCTTTACTTCGATACCGCGCTTTACAATATCGAGTCACTGAAGCTGCTGTTTCGAATCGTCGGTCCCGACCGCTGTCTCTTCGGCACAGAGCGTCCGGGTGCCGGTTCCAAGACCGATCCTCGCACAGGAAAATGGTATGATGACGTGCGTCCGAATATCGAAAGCATTTCGTGGCTCAGTGCAGAGGACAAAGCCAAGATCTTCGAGCGGAATGCGGTTCACGTGTTTTCGCGCTTCAGGCCATAGCGGGCCCGCGCACCAATCGCCGTCCGATGGTTCGCGCGATTTGTAGGCCCGGCCCTCCTAGTTGAAAACCGCGCGGTTTACGTTCACTTTCATCGGCAGAGCTAATGCCGATGAAGAAAATTCCCGCCGTCGAAGTGCACAATGTTTCATATGCTGCAGACGGAAAATTCATTCTCGACTCCATCAATTGGACGGTTGCGCAGAACGAGCATTGGGCGATTCTCGGACCCAACGGTTCGGGAAAGACGACCTTGCTCAAGTTGATTGGCGGATACTTATGGCCAAACGCAGGTGGTGTCATTTTTCGCAAGGGTAAAAAGCGTTCCTATTTACCCGGGCTCAGAAGAAGTATTGGTTGGGTAACCGCAGCGTTGGCAAGTGAAATTCCCGGTTATGAAAAAGCGATCGATACCGTCGTTTCCGGTAAATTTGCCCAGATCGGCTATCTCGGCGGCATATGGGGGCAAGCCAGCAAACAGGACTTCAGGTCAGCCCGCCGCTACCTCGATCAGCTTGGCTCCGCTCAGTTGAGCGAGCAGCCATTTGGCACATTGTCACAAGGAGAGCAGCAGAAGGTTTTGATCGCGCGAGCGCGCATGACAAAACCTTACCTGATCATTCTCGATGAGCCTTGCGCCGGAATGGATCCGGGCGCGCGCGAAAATTTCTTAGCCTCACTCTTAGAGCTCGAAAAGCAGAATAGAATTCCTACGCTGATTTACGTGACGCATCATCTCGAAGAGGTTCTGCCAATGTTCCGACACACGTTGGTTCTCCGCGAAGGGAAAATCCTTTACGTCGGACTCACTGCCGGTATGCTTCGGCACGATGTGTTGAAAGATCTCTACGGCGCGTCTTTCACTCTGACGAAACGCAAGGGCCGATATTGGCCCATCATGAACTAAACGCGATCGAAAGCTCAAGGCTCGAGTTCCAGACCTATCGACAAGCTTCGGGCTCCACCCCTAACGCCAAGTGAATCCCGATAAAGTTGCTGCACCTTTAATGATCAAGCCACGAGAGGAATCTTCATCGCCGCGCCGAAGCCGCTGGTGGTCTCTCGCGGTTGCGTCCCTAGCGACGTTGATCGTCACTGCCGACTCGGGGCAGCTCAGCATCGCCATGCCCTTGATTATGAAGGACTTGCGCGCGGACCTATCCTTGGCGAGTTGGATAGCACTGGTTTACGCGCTAGTCACAGCATCACTCTATCTTCCTTGTGGTAGACTCTCCGATGTTCTCGGGGTCGGAAAGCTGTTTCTCGCTGGGTTCGTTTTGTATTCGGTAAGCGCCTTTGCTGCCGGGATGGCAGAAGCACCGGCGCAGATGATTTTCTTTCGCGCAGCGCAAGCGGCAGGGAGCGCGCTCATTATGGCGAATAACTTCGCGTTGATCACCGCGCTATTTCCGCGCGAGGAACGCGGTCGCGCTATGGGGATCGCCGGCGGCACTGTCTCGGCACTCGGGTACACCCTTGGTCCGGTACTCGGAGGGCTTCTAACTCATAGCTTCGGTTGGCGCGCGAATTTCTATCTGTCCGGATCGCTCGCAATTATCGGATTTGTCGCGGCCCGAAAGCTTCTGCCTACCGAGAGCTTCAAACCCAGCGAAGATAAGAAAACACCATTTGATATCACCGGGGCGATCATGTTCGGTGCCGGAATCTCGTTACTCTTGTTCAGTTTGGCGCTCGTGCAGAAGGGGAGCTGGCGAGAACCCGCTGTGAGCTCGACGGCATTGTTCGCCGTCGCCGCGCTGGGTGTTTTTATCCGTTTGGAGAAACGTGCAACTTTTCCCTTGCTCGATTTGAAGATTTTCCGCATCGCGGCGTTCACGCTGGGTAACATTGCCAGATGGTTTAGTTTCATTACCATGAGCGTGAGCAATTTATTGATGCCGTTTTTTTTGCAGCTCGCGCTCGGGCTGGATCCGCTGCGGGCCGGACTTTTGGTAGCACCGACGCCGTTTGCCATGGCGCTTCTGGCGCCACTTACCGGGTGGCTATCGGAGCGCTTTTCGGCCGAACGGCTCTGCGCCGTCGGACTCGCTGTGAACGGAGCGGCGCTGGTGCTTCTAGCTTTTTTGCAAATCGATGCGACTGCTTTTGAAGTTACGGCCGGTTTGGCTTTGCTGGGCATAGGCATGGGTATCTTTCAAACACCGAACAACAATCTGCTGATGAGCTCAGTGCCGCGCCATAGGTTGGGAATCGGATCCTCTGTGTTGTCGATTGTCCGCAGTCTTGGTTATTCCGTCGGCGCAACTTTGGCGGCGATGATTGTCGGCCATTTTTTGCTCATCGCGACAGGTGAAATGTCGCTGCAGACTCTTGGCGGGGCAGGAATTTCTGGCGATACGTTGGCGCTGGCGGCGTTCTTACGCGGTTATCGTTGGGCCTATCTCACGGCTGCTGCAATCGCTTTCGCCGGTGCGGCGGTGAGCATGTGGCCAGCGGCCGAAAGCAAGAACTGACGAATTTTCAGGCCGGGGATTCAGCGTTGAGGGCAGGTGGTGCGTTCACTTGTTGTTCTCTGAGGCGTGTCAGCAAAGCTAAAAACAAAAGCAAAATGATCAACTCGAGTATTAGGGGAAGTATTGTTGTGTAAGCAAAGCCGACGAGAAGCGGGAAAAACATACTGATGGCAATCCAACCCATTACCGCGACTGACTGACCGCCGTGAATGCTAAGGGGAGAATTTTTCGCGACAAGAAGAACTCCCGCCGGCAAGAGAACGCAAAGATCGTAGTACAGTAAATGGGGTAAGGTCAAAGACGCCAGGATAACGCCCACCGTCAGCGCGATTGAAGTCTGGCATGTCGCACTCGCTTGTGCTTTTTTTAGCCCCAGGCAAAACCAAACACCGCACACCCATGCGGCGGCCGCAGCGGTGTAGAGCGGTAACTTCACGGTTTCGCGGGCAGAAACAGGAAGTAGAACCATCAAATTGGCAGGCAATCCGGTTACCAAATGGCTAGGAATTCCTTGCAGGCCGGAGAAAAAGTAAACATCACTGACCCGGTGACTACTCAGCCACTGTAACGTCGTAGGCCATGAAAACAGACCGACTGTAAGAAAAAGCAGAGCAACGACGCCGAGAGTCATTCCGATTAGGGGCCGAAACCGCTGCGTACAGGCACAGACAATAGCGACAAATGCTGCTGGAAAAAAAAATTGAGGTTTGAGCAAAAGCAACGACCAAACCATTCCAGCAAACAACCGTTTTCCCCGCAAAATTAAAAAATAACCAAGACACAGCGGCAACAAGCCGAACGCCAAACCGAGTTGACCGGCCCACAATGTCAAAAAGACCGGCGCGAACAAGAACGATAGAAAAAAGATATCCGATGCCTTTACCCGGGTAATCTGCGCCAAGAGAAACGCCGACGCCGCCAATGCTACAATCGAGAAGATCTGCCAAACCAGCATTGCGCTATTGGGATCGAGCCAATGAAACGGTGCAAAAAACCCGGCGACAAGGGGGGTATACATATAGGCGCCCGTGGTCGTCCTCGGTAAATGCGGCAAGAGCTTGTGTGCCGCTTCATCGAAAGGACTATCAATGAACGAACGAGCGTTGGGTGATGGATACAGCTGGTCATAACGGCCGCTAGCCGCCAAATGACCGGCGACATAGAAGGTCATGATAAAATCCGATTCCTGAAACTTTTCACGTTCCGAAGAGAGATTGCTGTCGAGCAAAAATATGCACGACGCGAGCGCCCAAGCAGTCGCCAGAAAGATCAGCGCTCGATAGCCCCTGGACCAGGGTCGTAGTGATGCCATCCGAGATGTCGGGCTGCTGAACCAGTTCTTCAACGCTCGCTTACTCCAAGCCGCCCGATGAAGGGGAGCTTCAGCGCAGGGTTGAGGAAATCGATGCCGAAATTTAGGCCGAGCAGATTGAGCTCAAATCCCTCTTGGCGCCCCAGGGAGACGCCCAGGACGCCCAGCATCGAAAGCTGATAGCCTGTCCCGCTCGGTGTGCGATCCCAGATTGAACCATTTATAGGATAATCTTTGCCGATCGCCGTGGCGGGGAGGTCCATGTGAAGCTCCGGCACGTTGCGTCCGACGTAGGCCATGAACGTATTGCTGTTGGGGCCGGGCCAGAGTTTGTATTCGTTTTGATATGGGTAGCTGGCCACGGCTGCAACTATTTTCGGAATCGCAACGGCAGCGCTCTCACCGCGCAAATCGGTGATCAACGTCGGCTCATTGCCGAACCAACGCCCGTCGGGAGTGCCCGGGGCTGAAACCACCACAGGCAAACCTCGAAACATGCGCCATCCAATCACTTGGTGAACCGTGTATTCGGCCGCGTCCTCCGGTTTGGTGGCAATCCAGGTATGCACGCCGAAAATGCCGCGCCAATTGAGCGCCCGAGCATAGTAGATCTGGACGACGGCTTCAGGCGTTTGGTCGGGGCGCGGCGCCATCCCGGTGCTGGAACGATCAGCAGTGCGGAAGTCCCGCCCCAAAGGCGCTTCTCCGGATAAGACCGTGTAGAGCGGCAGACCAAAAAACAACAAAAGGAAAAGTGAGATCATTCGTGATCGCATCGCCGTGGAAGCGGAGCCGATTATAACCCAGGGTATCGAGCAACGCCACAGCACTCGCAATGCACAAAATCATCATCGGATGCCCTTGTTGATTGTTCGTCGCCTTCGGGTGATGATGCCGCGATACCAGATCAACGAAGATGGCAACGGAAATCCGTATCGGGCACGGTTTTGACGCGCATCGATTTCGCCGCGGACGAAAACTCATGTTGGGCGGCGTTGAGATTCCGCACGATCGCGGACTTGCGGGCCATTCCGATGCCGACGCCGTGCTTCATGCTTTGATGAACGCGATGCTCGGCGCGTTGTGCGAAGGAGATATCGGCAGCCATTTTCCTGACCACGATCCCGCATATAAAAACATCGAGAGCGCAAAACTCCTGAAAGAGGTACTCCGGATCGTACAGCGCCGACGCTTTAAGCTCATCAACGCCGACGTCACCGTGGTGGCACAGCAGCCGAAGCTATCGCCGCATTACGCAGCTATGCGTCGCAGCGTCGCGGCGATTTGCCGCGTTCCGGCAAATCGGATCAGTGTCAAAGCGGCCACGACGGAAAAAATGGGATGGACGGGGAGCGGCAAGGGACTCGCTGCAATGGCTGTGGTGCTTCTCAGTCGCTGAGCTGATCCCAAGTCGTTGACAAAGAAAAATTTCTATAATAATCAACAACTCTAATCTCATGTGACATCTGATCCTGCCAATCTAGCGCCCGAAGCGCGTGAACAAGAGATCGAAAGGTTAGCTCAAGAGCTTGGCCGTCTGATTCAGGGCGCCGATCCTGAGCGGCGTGAAGATCTTAAAGAGCTAGCGTTTGCGCTCGTTCGCGAGGAGTTTATCCACAAAGCTGATGACGAACGAGGCGCAGCAGGATCGACCCCGGGGCCGTTCAATCCGCTCGGAACCGGCGTCTTGATATTCGTCTTGGGAGCGGGTTTGTCGTTTGTGTTTGGGCCCGTGGGTTTGGTTTTGATGGCCGGCGGAGTCATTTTCATCATTTGGGGCGCCGTGATCAGCTGGATTAAAGGATAGGCAGAGTATGGCGGAACCAGAAAAAGAAANACGCGGCATCTGGTCGCGCAGAGATTTTTTTACNCGTTTAGGCTGGGGTGGTTTTGGGATCTTTGGTGGCTTGAGCCTTTTGGGATTTCTTCGTTCGGCATTTCCCCGGGTGCTCTTCCAACCTCCCGCGACATTCAAAGCGGGTTTTCCAAACGATTAT
>Ga0065715_10000567_pt1 | contig 11006 bp, 8 predicted proteins | sample MisBulReplicate1_FD_59102 | JGI IMG/M metagenome (GOLD analysis project Ga0065715, IMG submission 59102) | Miscanthus rhizosphere microbial communities from Kellogg Biological Station, MSU, sample Bulk Soil Replicate 1 : eDNA_1 v2 (version 2) | ecosystem: Host-associated > Plants > Roots >...
TGTCTTCGAGCATCGCGCCGACGAGCGACGGCGCGCGATACGAAAGCTTGGCCAGCTTCGACTCGAAACTTGCGGCGAAACTGTCGAACGAAATCTGGACGTATGCGTCGGACGCGCGTTCCGGCGTGTCCTGGCCGCTGCACGCCGACAACATGTGCCTGGCGATTGGATCGTCCGGATTGTCAGCCAGCCAGTTCTCGTAGATTCGTATCGCTTTGTCCACTTCGCCAAGCGTGCAATGCGCAAGCGCCAGCAACCGCCGCGCTTCCGGATGCTTGGGCCTGAGCGTAATCACTTTGCAAAAACAGGCGACCGATTCTTCTCTCCGTTTCAGGCCGTAGAGCAGGATGCCGAGATTCGTGTAGGCATCAATGTGATTCGGATTCAGCCGGATCGCCGTTCGGTACGCCTGCTCGGCTTCGTCAGGTTTCTCCTTCGCGCGAAGCAACACACCGAGATTGTTGTGGGCATTCGCGTGATCGGGATCGAGCGCAATGGCGCGGTGATACGCGTCAATCGCTTCGTCGAGATGACCGATCTCCTGAAGAACAATCCCGAGATTGCTGTGCCAGTCCGCGACATCAGGCACCAGCGAAAGACTCTTCTGGATCAACTCCACCGCGTCGCCGCTGCGCCCGAGCTGGTGCGCGAGTACTCCTGAGAAATGCAACGCGCGCGGATTTGCCGCATCGACCTGAAGAATCTGGTCGTACACCACGTTCGCCTCCTCGAGGCGATCGTCCTGGTGCAGCTGAATCGCGATCGCAAGCGCTTCCTCGACGGTCAGCTCGCGGGCTGGTTCCTGGGCTTCTGATTCGGTCGTCTGTTGCAGCAGGTCCTGCAGATGTTCGCCAAACATGGTCGTCTTCCCCTTCGACCGGCGCGCCGACGTCAGTCGAACTGATACACGAAGTTTCCGTTCGACGCATTCAATCGAACGCTCTTCAGCGCCAGCCCTTCCATCGTCCGCTTGAGAAACTCGTGGCTGATTTCCGGAAGNACTGTGTTGGTCANGATCGCGTCGATCATGCGACCNCCGCTCTCGACCTCCGTGCANCGACTCACAATCAACTTGATCGCCTCGTCGTCGTAGGTAAACGGCACCTTGTGGTGTTCCTCGACCCGCTGCTTGATGCGACCGAGCTGGAGACGGACGATGCTCGAGAGCATGGCGTCGCTGAGCGGATAGTACGGAATGACCACCAGGCGTCCGAGCAGTGCCGCCGGGAATTTCTTGAGCAGCGGCTCACGCAGCGCCTTGGCAATCCCCTCCGAATCCGGCATGAGTTCCGGATCCTTGCACATGCTGACAATCAGCTCCGTCCCGACATTCGAGGTGAGCAGAATGATGGTGTTCTTGAAGTCGATGTAGCGGCCCTCGGCGTCCTCCATCCAGCCTTTGTCGAACACCTGAAAGAAGAGTTCGTGCACGTCGGAGTGCGCCTTCTCGATTTCATCGAGGAGCACAACGCTGTAAGGACGCCGCCGCACCGCTTCGGTGAGGATGCCTCCTTCGCCGTAGCCGACGTANCCGGGAGGCGAACCCTTGAGCGTCGAGACCGTGTGCTTCTCCTGAAACTCGCTCATGTTGATNGTGATGACGTTCTGCTCGCCGCCGTAGAGAGCCTCTGCCAGNGTCAACGCGGTCTCGGTCTTTCCGACCCCGGATGGACCGCATAACATGAATACGCCGATCGGTTTGCTCGGGTTATCGAGTTTCGCGCGCGACGTGTGGATACGGCGCGCGATCATCTCGAGCGCATGACGCTGGCCGATGACGCGCTGATTGAGTGTGTCGGCGAGATTGAGTAGCGACTCCACTTCGTTCTTGACCATCCGGCCAACCGGCACCCCGGTCCAATCCTGAACCACGGCCGCGACCGCCTGCTCGTCGACGCTCGGCAGAATCAGCGGCGATTCTCCCTGGAGTGTCGCAAGCTTTGACTGCAGATCTGCGAGTTCGGCGAGCAGCTGCGTCCGCTCCTCCGGCGTCAACGACTTCGTCGCGCTCGCCTCGGGTTTTGCCGCGGCGGCCTCGACCTTCGCCGCTCCGGTGTCGGACTTCGGCGCGCTGGCGTCGGCTTTGGGTAACTCCGCGGCGCTCTTACTCCCGCCTTTCTGCGATGCGTTCCTTGCGGCGGTGGCTTGATCGGCGTCCTGTCGGAGCTTCGCTCGGATCTCGAGAAGTCGATCCGCGAGCGTGTGTTCTTCTTCCCACCGCTTTTCCAGCTCGTCGCGCCTCTTTTCCTCGGCCGCCAGTTTTTCCTCGCACGCGCGGCGACGGTCCGAGACGTTGACCCCGACGGCCTCCTCGCGCTCAATGATGGCCAGCTCGATTTGAAGTGCCTCGATGGTTTTGCGGCAGTCCTCGAGCTGCGGCGGCACGGCGTGCTGGCTGATCGCCACGCGCGCGCACACAGTATCCAGAAGACTGACCGCCTTGTCGGGAAGCTGACGCGCCGGAATATAGCGGTGCGACAACCTGACCGCCGCCTCGAGCGCTTCATCGAGCAGCTGAACGCGATGATGCTTCTCGAGCGTCGACGCGACGCCGCGCACCATGAGCAAGGCTTTGTCTTCGCTCGGCTCGGCAACCTGCACGACCTGGAAGCGGCGTGTGAGCGCAGGATCTTTCTCGATGTACTTCTTGTACTCGGCCCACGTCGTCGCGGCAACGGTTCGCAATGTGCCGCGGGCCAGCGCTGGCTTCAAGAGGTTCGCCGCGTCACCAGTGCCGGCGGACCCGCCCGCGCCGATCAGCGTGTGTGCCTCGTCGACGAACAGAATGATCGGCTCCGCGGACGCCTGCACTTCATCGATGACCTGCCGCAGGCGATTCTCGAATTCCCCTTTCATGCTCGCGCCCGCTTGCAGTAATCCAATGTCGAGGGTGTAGACCTGGACGTTTTTCAACGGCGGGGGCACATCGCCGCTCGCGATCCGGGCGGCAAACCCTTCGACCACGGCGGTCTTTCCGACGCCTGCTTCACCGGTCAGGATCGGATTGTTCTGGCGGCGGCGCATGAGGATGTCGACAATCTGACGGATTTCTTCGTCGCGCCCGCTGACCGGATCGAGGAGGCCGTTCTTCGCGCGCTCGGTGAGGTTGGTGGCAAAGCGCTTCAGCGCCTCCTTCTTTCCGAGCTGCGCCGGGGGCATCGCCCCGCTCGACTCCCCCGGAGGGGCGAGCGTCGTGTTGTCGGTCGCTCCAAGCGAGTCTTCCGGCGAGCCGTTGACAATCTTGCCGAACTGATCGGTCAGCGTATCGGACTTCACCGCTTCGAAGTGGCGCGAGATCCCGAGCAGCGCATTGCGCAACGACGGCGTCTTGACCATCCCCACCATCAGGTGACCTGTCCGTATGCGCGTGTCGCCAAACATCAACGTTGAATAGACCCATCCGCGCTCGACCGCCGTCTCCACGTGCGTCGACAAATCGGAAATCGAGGTCGCGCCGCGCGGCAAACGATCCAGCGCCTCGGTCAAATCCTTCGCCAGCCGGGACGAGTCGATTTCAAAGTGCCGGATGATCCGGTGCATGTCGGAATCGGGCGTCTGGATAATTTGTTGCATCCAGTGCACGAGCTCGACATACGGATTTCCGCGCAGCTTGCAGAACACCGTCGCCCCTTCGATGGCCTTGTAGGCCAGGCTATTCAACTTGCCGAACGACGCCGAACGACTAATCTCACTCATGCCACTAGATCCCGATCAACGAATGTTTCACAATCCAAGTACAGGTCGGCGGCGTCCGATGCGGACGACCGCTGGCCCAGCCACGTAGTCCAACCGAGTTGGCCCTTCCGGCCAAGTCTCAACGCCGGCACCTCGTCCTTCTTCAGGTGCAACCGAACGTCCCAGTCGAGTTCCAGACACAGATAGAAACGCACCCAGTCTACGAGCTTCCGCAGCGGTGTGCCTCGCGGTCTTTCGCTCTCGCCGGTCCGGCCCGTCGCCGGCAGAAACGACTCGTACTGGGCGAGGGTCAGCGGTCCGAGGTGAATCCGGAACTTGCTCTGATGATCCCAGACCCGTCCTCCCACAACCGCGCTCACACCGAGAGTCTTGCTCTCCGGACCCAGGTAGGTGCGATCGCGTCGCGCCAGCACCAGCCAATGACCGATGAACTCTTCCAGGCGCGCGGGGACACGGAAGTACTGCCGAATGATGGCCGCCAGCCCATCGGCATCGCGGACGTGGCGGACCAGCGTGCCAACATGAAACAGCTTGGCAACATCCGGCACCGTGTCGCGGTTGCGCAGCGCGCCAGGCGCGAGCCCGATAAATGCGCCGACGTAGGTGAGGTAGTGATCCTCGTCAATGCGATCGCGATTAACGTGGGGCTGCGCCTGCGCCCACGCGCGATAGAGGAGCGCAAGGAATCGATGATGAAAGAGATCGAGAAAACGGCTGAGCGTCGGGTCGCTTGCATGCCGCAACCGGTGACGCACGTACTCGGTCAGGTGAATCGGCAGGGGGCCATTGGGTCCGAGCAAGCCAAACAATCTGACTTGCAGCCTCGGCGGCGCGCCATCTTTTCCAAACTCGAGCGACGCGAGCGGCGCCGGCGCAAATGCGAGATCGGGATCCTGTCCCAACCTGACCGGCTCGTCGACCGGCCGCAACGCCGCACCCCAGCGCGGCTTCTCGTCGTACAGACACTCGAGCCGTCGCATCGTCTGATAGAAATCGTAGCGATACGGCTCTCGCGCGACGTCCGACAAGAAGTTCAGAGCGTCGGCCTGGTTCCCCAGTTTGGCGTCCATCGATTGATCTCGCCTCGACTCTGCGAACGCAGCACCATCTCGGTCACTGAGTTGACTGACACGTATCGAGCAAAGTGCCGCTCCAGCACGGCACCCAGCAGAAATGCGCTTCCCCCTTCGAACGCCATTTCGTCGACGTCGACGGTGATTTCCAGCCCACGACCGAAGGCAATCGGACCGCGCATCGGCAGCCGGCGCACGACGCGCCGCACATTGACGGTTTGAATCCCCTCGATCTGACGACGCGAGCTGACGTCAGTGGTCGTCGCATACAGCTCGAGCAGATCGCGCAGCGCGGACGCGGCCTGCGATCCGGTGGCGTTGATCAACGACAAATAGTTGAGCGACAAATGACTGATCGCGCGCCAGGCGATCGCGCGATCGGCGACCGCCGAGTAGGGACGGCTCGGCCCGCTGATGGTCCGTACGCTGGTGACCGGCGCGGCGATGTTCAACGAGAAGTCGCTCTGGCCAAGACCGGCCGGCATGTGCAGCACCAGATCGCGATTGGTGCACAGCGCCTGCACCGAGAGTTGCCGCAGATCAGCGGCGAACGGCGCCTGGTTCGAATCGACGAGCGACAGAAATACTTCGCTGCCGATGTAGCTGGATCGCGGACCTCGACGGCGTTGATCCGGTGGAATCACGCGCGGCTCGCGCCGCGTGGTGAAGTACGCGGGGTGGTGATGCTCGACCTCGAGGCTGTCCGACGAATAAAAGGGAAGAAAACGCTGCTCGCTGTCGTCTCCGGAACCGTGTCCGACGACGTCGGTGACCTGATAGATTTCGAAATCCAGCGGTCTCGTGCGATCCGCGACGACGTGAAATTCGAAGGTCGAATCGCTCACGTGAATGCGATCGATGCGCGGCTTCTCGAACAGATTGATCGCCGGGGTGCAAAAGAGCTGCAAGTAGGACGCGTCAACCACGCTCTCGAGCGTGGCATCACCGCGTCCGACGAGCACGACGATCTCCGCCTCGTTGCCCGATACACGGCTCAGCGCCGGCGCGAGTCCGGTGAGCTCGAGAAAGCGATACCGCTGGGGGAAACTGAAATACTCCTGCAGCAGGCGGTAGCCCTGGAACGATCGAAGGCTGACCGGCAGGAGCGCATGGTCGTCGCTGAACCCGACCGGACGAATGGACGACGGCGGAAGGAGTGTGACGTCAGCCGGACGGCCACCAATCGGCCGGACCAGCACACCGAGACCGGTTGCCAGGCACAACTCGAGCAGCTTGTTCGCCGCGTCGTCTCGCCCGGCAAGATAGAAACACAGGCGATCGATCCGCGTTTGCGCGAACTTCAGTCCGGCGGTGGTCTTCACGCGGAACCGAAGCCCACCCTTGATCCGCTGCGCGATCGGGAGCGTGTTCAGCGGCAGATCCGGCGCGAACGAAAAGTAGCTCGCGGCAACGACATCGATCGGCAACAGGATCACGTCGTGGGCGGTGCGGAATTCGCACGCGGTCGCGTCATCAGGTCCGGAGATCGAGTGCATCGCCGTCCCGCGCGGCACCGTGCGCGTGCCGCTTCCCAGGCCGGGATCGTCTTTGTCGGGATGCAGCTGCGCGATCACCATCGCCGGTGTCGGCGCGAGATAGTGCGGATACACAATCTCGAGCAACGACTGCGTGAACCGCGGAAACTCGGAATCGATCTTCAACTGCACACGCGCGGCGAGGAACGCGGCACCCTCGATCAATCGCTCGACGTACGGATCGGCCACCTCGAGGCCGCTCATACCGAGACGCGCCGCGATCTTGGGGAACTGCTGGGCAAACTCCGCCCCCATCTCACTGAGATGCCCCAGTTCGCGTTCGTAGTACTGGAGAAGGCGGGGATCCATCACGTCACCCGCGATGGCGCAAGGTCGGAGACCTCCACCTGTCCGGTCTCCAGATCGATTTCCGTCCGAACCAGCAGCTCGAGCGGGAGCGGCTGCCCCCACAACTGTCCGGAGATCTCCACGCCAATGACGTTGTGGTGATCGAGCCCGGAGATCTCGAGCGCGCGTACGTGCAGCGACTCGGGAAGAATGCGTGGCTCGTAATCGAGGATTGACTGCTTGATCGCTCGCTCCAGATCCGGAACCTCGATCGTCGAGGCGGTCTGGCCGGCGAGTGCCGGCAGCCCATAATTGATGACCGACTTGCGGGCATGCGGTAACGAAGCCGCGTCCATGGCGGGATCCAGACGCGTGGTGTTGAAGAGCCACGCGAGATCGCGCAACACCGCTTCGCGCAAACGACGCCTGGAGATGACGCGCTGCAGACGCGGCTCGAGTTTCTTGTCCGGCTCCTCGTCGGTGAGCCGGTCCAGCAATGCGGGCTGAAGCTGGTCCTGGGGAGGAAGCTGATCAGGCATGATCCGCGCCCGCACCGTCAGGCGCCGCGGCGGCGCCTGGTGAGATCGAGAGCGCGCGAATCTCGAGGAACGGCGTCTCGCCGGTGTCAGTCGCGATGATGCGCTGGCCGAGGCCGCGGAACGCGTCTTCGGCGATTGGCTCCCACGTCGTCTTACGCGAAAGCGCGAGGCTCCCGTCGTCGGAGGACTGCGAGCCGGGATACCGCGTCGGAATGAGCGCCAGGGACTCGCCGCCGTTCTCGAACTCGAGATGCGCCGGCATCCACACCAGATCGCGAAGATCCTCCGGCGACTCCATCGTGAGCTCGCGCACGCGTGTGAACGGAACCCAGTAGTATCGTCCGTTGATGATCGCTTCCATCACCGGACCCAGTCGTGAGTCGGCATCGGCGATCCATTCGAACGGACGGCCGTCGATGTTGCCGCCCGACGTCGGGGCCTCTTCGAAAGCGCGCTGCCTCAACTCCTCGGATTGCTCCGCTTCGCCGCGTCCCGCACGCAGCCGTGACTCAATCAGCAGCGCCAGCCACTGCTCCGGTTCGCCGAGCACCATCGGCGATTTCTTTCCATCGAAGACCTCGTCGCGAATCACTTCGCACCGAACAGCCTCGCCGTACATTTGCGCCATCGGAAGGGCGAGTGGATCGAGTTCCGACGCAACCTTCAGTTGATTCAGCGCACGATCCCACTGCCCAACGACACAGAGGAGCTGGAAAAGAAAAACGCGGAGCTTGGCGTCCGATGGTTTGGTGCGAATATCTTCCTGCAGACGCGCAAGCGCAGCCCGAGGATCACCCTCTTTCAGCGTCCGTTCGGCCGCATCCGATAGAGTCATCGCCTACGCCTGCGTCGTCCACACATCTTCGAAGCTGGTGCTGCCCTGCGGCATCCCATCAGCCCCCTGCGGCGTGTACTCGATCGAGATTTTGTTGAACGACAGGCTGACGCGCTCGAGAAGGGTTGGATTCCCGGACGAATCGCCGGCATCGAGGTCGAGAGCCATGACACGTCCCTCTTCGAGCTTGATTTTCAAGTACTCGAGCGGCGACTTCCCGATCTTCCTGAGCGTCAGCGTCGCTTCTTTGATCAACTCGTTGGTGCGAAGTGCGGACATCAGTGCGGTGGAGGACTTGTCGACACGCTTGACAATGCGCAACTCGCGCATCGTGGCCTTGCCAGTGGCCACGCCGCCGCCGAGCGCGGCTTTGCCCTGCATGCCCCAGGACCAGGCAAGCACTTCGATCTCGTTCTTGTGCTTCTGGTCCTGAGCCTCGCCGTTGATGTCACCGTGCTTGGCGCCTTTGACTTTTAGAAACATGTCCCCGGCGCCGGGGCCTGGAGTAGGCGCCACGTGATGCCTCCGCCTTTACGCTTCCTTCTGCGCCTTGAGGTCGTACTTGAAGTGGACCGCTGCGTCGAGGGAGCCGTCCGGCTTCTGCGGTTTGTACTGCAAGTCGACCTTCGCAAATGCCAGGCTCACGTTCTCGGACGAACCGTCGGAGCCGTTGCCGCCGTGGGTCACGCCGGTGACGATGACGTCGTTCAGCTTGATGATCAGGTATTCCTGCTGACCCTTGCCTGCCTTGCGATGCGTGATCGTCGCTTCTTTCAGATGCACGCCGGTTGCACAGTACTGCAAGAGCACTGGAGAAGATTTGTCGATCTTGTGCGTGAAGGAAAGATCGTGGAACGTGGCTTTGCCCTCGCCACCGCCGGTGCCGTAACCCATCGAGCCGGCGTTGGTGACACCCCACGAGTAGGACAGCACTTCGACTTCGTCTTTGTGCTTGTCGTCGATCGACTCCCCCTTGATGTCTCCCAGCTTTGCGAAAATGTCTGATGCCATGGTTCAACGCTCCTCTGCCGCTTCTCTATTGAACGATCAGCTCCACGAAAGCGTACATATCGGCGGCTAGCTTGCCTTCGCAGACGGCAGCTTCGACACGAGTCGCAGCGACACCGTCAATCCCTCGAGCTGATAATGTGGGCGCAAGAAGAACTTGGCCGAGTAGTAGCCAGGGTTCCCTTCCACTTCCGCCACTTGCACTTCCGCGGCGGCGAGCGGCTTCTGGGCCTTCGTCGTTTCCGACGAGTGGGCGGGATCCCCGTCGACGTAATTCATGATCCATTTCTGCAGCCAGATCTGCATGTCCTCGCGTTCCTTGAAGGATCCGATCTTGTCCCGGACGATGCACTTCAAGTAGTGCGCGAAGCGGCAGCATGCAAACAGATACGGTAGCCGCGCGGCAAGGTTCGCGTTTGCGGTGGCGTCGGGATCAGTGTACTCGAACGGCTTCTGCACCGATTGCGCGCCGATGAATGCCGCAAAGTCTGAGTTCTTGCGATGTAACAACGGCATGAACCCGTTCTTCGCGAGTTCCGCCTCGCGGCGATCGCTGATCGCAATCTCGGTCGGGCATTTCATATCCACGCCGCCGTCGTCGGTCGGGAACGTGTGAACCGGAAGTCCCTCGACCGCACCGCCGGACTCGACGCCACGGATGCGCGAGCACCAACCATACAACTTGAACGAGCGGTTGATATTGGTCGCCATCGCATAGGCGGCATTGGACCACGTGTACTTGCTGTGATCCGCAGCACCGGTATCCTCTTCGAACGCGAATTCCTCGACCGGGTTGGTCTTTGCCCCGTACGGAAGCCGTGACAGGTACCGCGGCATCGCCAGACCGAGGTACCTGGAGTCTTCCGATTCGCGAAGCGAACGCCACGCCGCGTATTCCGGCGTCGTGAAAATCTTGGTCAGGTCGCGTGGATTCGCCAGTTCCTGCCACGACGACATCTGCATGATCGTCGGTGAGGTGCCGGAAATGAACGGCGTATGCGCGGCGGCCGCGACCTGCGCCATTTCCCCGAGCAACTCCGTGTCTTGCGGGGTGTGGTCGAAATAGTAGTCGCCGACCAGGCAGCCAAACGGCTCGCCGCCGAACTGCCCGTATTCCGCTTCGTAGATCTTTTTGAACAGCGGACTCTGATCCCAGGCGGTCCCCTTGTACCGCTTGAGCGTCTTGCCGAGATCCAGTTTGCTGATGTTCATGAACCGGATCTTCAGCATTTCGTCAGTTTCGGTGTTGTTGACCAGGTAATGCAGGCCGCGCCACCCGCCTTCGAGCTTCTGGAAGTCTTCGTGATGCAGGATCAGGTTGATCTGCTCGGTCAGCTTCTTATCGAGCTGGGCAATGATCGCCTCGATCGACTTGACGACATCGGTGCTAATCAGCTTCGTCTGTGACAGCGCCTGTTCGGCGAGCGTGCGGACCGCTCGTTCGACCGCCTCTTTCGCTTCGTCGGTCTTGGGCTTGAACTCTTTCCTTAGAAGCGAATCGAAGTCGCCGACTTCGGTGGCGCCAATCGCTGACGTTTCCTGCTGCTGGGCTTTGGGATCTGCCATGATGTTCTCCGCTTTACGTCACGCCGATCAGGACGTCTCACCAGGATTCTTGGTCGCCGCAAGCGTTTGCAGTAGTGCGGGATCCTGCAGCAGCTTGGCCACCAGCTCTTCGGCTCCGCTCTTCCCGTCCATGTAAGTAATCAGGTTCGCCAGCTGTTTCCGGGCTTCAAGCAGCTTGTTGAGCGCGTCGACTTTCGTCGCAACCGCGGCCGGAGAGAAGTCGTCCATGCTGTCGAACGTGAGCTCGACATTCAGGTTGCCCTCCCCGGTGAGCGTGTTGGGAACCTGAAACGCGACACGCGGCTTGAGCGCCTTCATCCGGGTGTCGAAGTTGTCGACATCGATGTCGAGGAACTTGCGATCCGCGACCGGCGGCAGCGGTTCAGTCGGTTTTCCCGACAAATCCGCGAGCACACCCATCACAAATGGCAGTTGGATTTTTTTTTCGGCTCCGTAGAGTTCGACA
>Ga0065715_10005216_pt1 | contig 10983 bp, 9 predicted proteins | sample MisBulReplicate1_FD_59102 | JGI IMG/M metagenome (GOLD analysis project Ga0065715, IMG submission 59102) | Miscanthus rhizosphere microbial communities from Kellogg Biological Station, MSU, sample Bulk Soil Replicate 1 : eDNA_1 v2 (version 2) | ecosystem: Host-associated > Plants > Roots >...
GAGGGTACCGCAGAAATAGATCGAGAACAAGAGCATCTAAAATGGAAAACTCTGATTGCAGAGTGATACATGGGATAAAGAAAAAGTAAAACTCATAGCAAGAAATAGCTTCGTTGGAAGGTACTTTTTTGTTCACATTGGACCAACTATGATCATAGCACAGTGTGATAAGATGTCACATTAAGTTCGTTTTATACATAGTATACATTTTGACGTGGAGTGATGAGTTTTATGAATTGTTGGAAAAGTTCATCCATCCATTGTTTCATCCTTTTCATCGGTCATTAAAGAAAATTTAGATAGTCGACTCTGTCATATTTATGCGTGATAAATATTCCCAAACCTCCACTAGAATTTCTCGCCTCTACTATCCAACCACAGGTCATACTCAACAAAAACATTGATCAAACACGCCGCATCGAAAATCGTTACCATCACATGCCCAATCGGGCCTTTCTCTGGCGAAAGGAAGAGAACCCATGACTACGAATCCTTGGCCGGCACTACCGTTGGCAGAATGGAAAGACACGTATGCCACATTACACATGTGGACCCAAATCGTCGGCAAGATCCGGCTCGCACTGACTCCTCTAGTGAATCACTGGTGGAATACTACCCTGTATGTAACGCCTCGTGGACTCACGACAACAGCCATGCCTTACAATGGTCGACAGCTCCAAATAGACTTCGATTTCATTGATCACAAGCTGCTCATCGAAACGACTGACGCTTCTACAAAAACAGTCGCTCTCCGACCGTGCTCAGTAGCTGAATTTTATCAGGAAACTATGGCCGCCTTGCGATCGCTTGATATGCCTGTAACCATCTGGACTACGCCAGTCGAAGTGCAAGATCGAACCCCATTTGAGGAGGATCAGAAACATGCGGCCTATGATCCTGAATATGCGCAGCGAGTCTGGCGAATTCTTGTGCAGGCTAGTAGGGTGCTTACGGAGTTTCGTTGCCAATTCATAGGTAAGGTGAGTCCAGTACATTTTTTCTGGGGGGCTTTTGATCTAGCCGTCACTCGTTTTTCGGGACGTACGGCGCCTTCGCATCTAGGAGCTCCCAATATGGCACGTTTTGTAGCAATCGAAGCCTATTCGCACGAGGTGAGTAGTTGTGGTTTCTGGCCTGGCGGCGGGCCTGTAGACGAGCCAGTTTTCTATGCATACGCCTATCCAGAGCCTCAGGGCTTCAAGGACTACTCCATCCAGCCGCCTGAGGCATTCTACCATACAGGGATGGCAGAGTTCCTTCTACCCTACGATGTGGTCCGCACCGCGAAGTCACCTGATGCAGTCTTGTTATCTTTCTTGCAGAGTACCTATGAAGCAGAGGCAATGACTGCCAAGTGGGATCGACATGCATTGGAACGTCATTAAATGGTGTAGTATTTCTCCAGAGCATAAAATAAGATAGGAAACAATAATATTGTTATTTTCTAAAACATAGTAACATTACTTCGCATTCGTGTTCTCTTCAAAGATCCCGAAATTATTGAACTCTGATAATTTTATCCTTTTCTAGCCCTGAATAACAAATAAAGAAGAATAAATGGAAGAGAGGCAAGAATAAATGATTCTATTGATCCTAAGCGAGAGTGTATTGCAAGTTCTAAACCCAAATATAGAGTGACACCTGCAGGAATTAAGCCAGAAAGAATAAACCTATGACTTCTAACTTTGAATTTGTGCCAATTTCCATAAGGATATTGTACATGATGATATATTACAGGCATGACAAATAGAGACGCAGCAATGGTAATAGAATATAAAGCAATAATCGTGACTATAATGTCAATAAGGCTAAAATTGCGAGGTGTGTTTACTGATATATTTAGTAAAAATCCAAAGAGTATTCCTGAAAAAGTAGTTAATAGTGCACTTTCTTTTAGTATGGTGTCATAACGTTGAATGAGTCTGTCATCTTTATCTGACAAGTTGTCATCTCCAGACATCGTATCTCTTCCATATTCAAAGTGAAATCCATAGTTGATATAATTTGCGCAACTTATGTTCGCCTTTATTCCTCGTAAACAAGAATAATTAAATAAATTACATCGTTAAGCCCCTCGACCATTGGATGAGGTTAAGTGTTTTTCAATTTTGGGTATTGATGTTATATGTGGGGAGTGATTGAGAATCAACATTCCTACATATTTTGAATGTTCGAGTCCTTCCATTAAGTGATTGTTTAATCGTGTATCGATAAGGAAATGCGAGTTGGAAAAATATGTAAGATGTTAATTTGGTATTTGATAACATAAATACGCATATTATTCCGGACTTCGGATCTTACCTGCTATAATGGCAGAAGGGTCTAGAATTTTGACAGACGCAAATAATAAAAAAATTCAGATATGGCCTTCGCTTCCTCTCATATCCTCTCCCTCTCTTTCGGTAGTTCTTCCATTTAATAGTATAAAATAGACTAGAATTAAGCTCATGTCAAACTATAAAATGATAGATGTAAAGAAATCTATCTCCATCCAACACGAACAATCTTGATAAAAATGATAGGAAGATATTCGATATTCGATGAGCTGTTTTCAATTTCACGTCTTTATGATAGCGCTTGCTCAAATTGTGCTAGACCGTTGGTAATACAGTGTATCTTGATGTCAATTATATTTCATCATTATAGACAGTTGATAGGATCAAGTAAAGATAAACTATATCACAAAAAAGAAAGTATCAAACCAAAACTCGATGAACTAATCAATTTTAATTAGTTGAGATTATGTGTTATTATTTCCTAATGATTTTATTGATATTTTAGCACAAGAAATAGAAACATGGAAGGGTTTTGCTGATACACTGCGTGGAGATAATAGGAGTTTATTTTTACAAATGCTTGAACAATGTTGTCAATATGAAANAGCGATTAATTCAAAGGGAGAATATNACTCTGCNGAATCTTTCTTAATGGCTTTGATTTTTCTGCAACATAAGATAATTAATATATTAATTAACAATAATGANAATAACTAAAATTTACGGAATTTAAGAATAATCAGATAATTTGTCATTATCAAAGACATGACCCTTGGATGGATTTTCGATGCATATNCGTTAGGGGATAAGATGATCTTTTGGATAAAACAAAAAGATGGCAAGATGACAAGACTTGAGGATAAGTGGACTCAGTCAATTTATGTTGCATCAGATGATAAACCGTTGCTTAAATCTATTTTAAATAAAGATAAAATTTTATTCCTTGTTGAAGACTTTGAATTTATTTCAAAAAATGAAAAATTAACAGATGATTATCCATCTCAAGTTTTGCAATTAAAATTAAAAGATTCCAGTAAAGCACTAACTCTGGCTCTAGAAGTAGAAAAAATGTCAGGATTCGGACAACTCAGATTCTATAATGTAGATGTCCCACCGGCTCAATCATATTTCTATGAACATGACATATTTCCGCTCGCTTACTGTCAAATTGATACTTCTAATTTAAAATTAAAATGGAATTTTAAAGATAATGTATGGTCTACAGACTATGAGTTACCCAACTTTAAGCGTATCCATCTAAGAGTATTTCCAAGGATAACTACAGGAAAAATACCAAAACTATCTGATAATATTGATTACATTGAAATTGAAAAATATTGCAAAAACAATAACAGCAATGAAAGTATAGAAATAGTAGAAGATAATTCAGAGGTAGACATTTTAGATCAATTAGCAAAAGAGGTTGCAGATATAGATCCTGATTTTATCCTTACAGATGATGGAGATTCATTCACGTTTCCATATTTGATCGAAAGAGCTAATTGTAATGGTATAGAATTAAATCTAAATAGAGAAAAGACAATTCCCCTAACCAGATCTGAGAGAGAAGGAACATCATATTTTTCATACGGCAAAATATTTTTCAAACCTTCTACTATAAAACTGCTAGGACGAATCCACATAGATACTGATAACTCGTTTGTTATAGCAGAATCAGGACTACCAGGATTATACGAGCTTTCAAGGATATGCAGAATGCCACTTCATACTGCATCAAGAGCTAGTATAGGGAAATGTATGAGCTCTCTGCAATTTTATCATGCAACTAAAAATGACACTCTAATTCCTTGGAAACCTACGTTATCTGAACATCCAAAGAACCTAGAACAGCTGTTAATAGCAGACAGGGGTGGTATGATCTATGAACCAATAATAGGAACATACGAAAAAGTTGTAGAGCTGGACTTTATCTCCCTTTATCCTTCAATAATGCGTAAAATGAATATATCAGCTGAAACTATACTATGCAATTGCTGTCTTAACTCTAAATTAAAGGTTCCACAATTAGTCAATTACTATAGATGTGAAAAAAGAAAGGGACTAGTCCCAATATCACTAGAAATTCTATTAACTAAAAGAAAGTGGTATAAAGAATTAAGAAATTCGGTTACAGATCCTAAACTAAGAGAAATATACGATTCCAGACAGAATGCTTTAAAATGGATCTTGGTAACAAGTTTCGGTTATCTCGGCTTTAACAATGCAAAATTTGGAAGAATTGATGCGCATATAGCTGTCTGTGCGTTTGACAGACAAATTTTGTTGCAAGCTATTAGAATAGCAGAGAGACATGGCTTTGGTATTCTTCATGCCATTGTAGATTCAATTTGGATTTACAAGAAAAAGGAGAAGGACAAGTACGAAAGTAATTGCTTGAAATTAAAAGATGCTATTGAACAAGAAACAGGATCTGAAATTTCATTAGAAGGTGTCTTCAAGTGGATAGCATTTCTTCCTTCAAAAAGTAATGACATGGCTGGGGTTCCAAATAGATATTTTGGTGTATATGAAGATGGAACTTTAAAAATAAGAGGTATTGAAGCGAGAAGACATGATACTCCGTCATTTCTATCAAATTATCAACAGATAATTTTGAATATCATGGCAGAAGCCAATAGTGTAAGAGATATCAGAAGGATTCTACCGATGATAAAAGATGTATTTCAGATGCACATAAGACAGTTGAAAGAACGAAAGGTTCCATTAGACGAACTAATCTTTACAAAGAGAATATCCAAGAATTCTAATGAATATGAAAATAGAAATACCATTGAGAATAATGCACTTTCTAGATTATGTGAAGAAGGTAAGTCGCTCAAAGCTGGGCAAATTTTGAAATATATAATTACTGATTATTACCGTAGGAATTCTAAAAAGAGAAGCCTGCCTGTAGAGCTTGTAAATTCACAAACAAGTTATGATGTTAAAAGATACTGTGAGCTGTTGGCCGAAGTTACTAATACGATAATAGGACCATTCGGACTAATAATATAAAAATGGTCACAAACTAAAAGGTAAAAAATTATTCATCGAAAATTCTATCAAGTGTGTCTACATCTAACTTACAAAAATTCTACACTAAGGTCATAGCGTGAGGTAGATTCAACTACTATGGGCAGTTGGGACTTGGATTAGGTCCAGTCTTATGTTTGGTTTATTGACTTTGTCAGGAGTTTCTTCTTGAAATTGACTTATTTAATGGACTCTATTTATAAATAGTTCCATATTCGGGTAATTCCCAAACCGATTACAAGAGATAGAGCAGATAAGATTGGGCATACAAATCGGTCAGCCAATTTTTGTCCCACCGCTCTATTTTTTAGATTCAAAAATAGGAGGAAGCTAATATACGCTTCTATAATACAAATCTACAATTATTTTTGTGCTAAAATTCTAGAATAAGATTCAATATTTAGTTCGTTAAGCTGGGTCTATTTGTTTGTTATCCTTAAACATATCACACTCTACTTATACTAAGTTTTTGAATAATTCTTGAGAAATATATTATGAATAAAAAGAATTTCGTATTACTACCAATCATCTTACCGATAGTATTANCNATACTTGCTCTTCCGACTGCAGCTTTTGGTGATACGGTCNAGTGTAAAGATAACGGAGACAATAATTGCAATAACACTACAATTGTGCAGGAAATCACCATCAATAATAATTGTAATATAATAAATGAAAATAAAGATCACAGCAGCCACAACGAAAATGTGAACCAACTGTCATGCACAAATCAATATGCTAACATTTACGGTTCTGTTATTAACGCTCCTGTATTTAATACAATATTTGGCGATGGAAATATACTACAAGATCCATTTGCACCTATAACATAGCTGAATCGGCCGAAATACCAACAAAAATCACAAATTCGGTGTCGCTGAAATGTAGCGGACGAAGTCTGCCTGAATCAATACAGCTAAAGAATAACATGCGCCATTTCACTTCTTTTCTATTTGCCAGGAAATATTTCGGGTTGGATGCTCTAACTACTTTCCTAACTCTCCGGTACAAAACTAGAGAACTTCCATATCGACAGGAGCATGGAAACCTTAGCGAGAAAATCAGTCTGAAATTTCTTTGTATTACTAACCTCGTCCAAGTATTCTGGGAATTCCCTATCGTTGTCATAGCATTCTGATATTTCCAGATTAATACTGGACACATTAGTTTATTTAAGGAAAATGATATAATATAATCAAAGAAGCAAGAATAGATGTCTACCAGGTTAAAAAGAGATTTTGGACTCAGTGCTCGAATAATTCTGAGTTTCATAATCTTGGGAATATTATATGTCTTATTCCTAAGCGTACTTCATTATCTTGGAATAGGATACATACCACTCGCGATAATTGCATCGGCAATGATTCTTGCACAATGGTATTTCTCTGATAAGATTGTACTGTGGACTTCTGGAGCAAAGATAGTATCAAAGGATGATTATCCTAAGCTTCATGAAATAATTGAAAGACTTGCTAGTAAAAACGGAATCCCAAAACCAAAAGTAGCTGTAGTTAACACTCAGGTACCTAATGCCTTTGCCACCGGTAAGAGTCCCAAGAGTTCTCTAGTGGCAGTAACAAGCGGAATTTTGAATTTACTGGACGATGATGAGCTTGAAGCCGTGATTGGACATGAATTGACCCATNTNAGGAGCAGAGATATTCTAGTATTAACACTAGCTAGNGTATTTTCTACAGTTGCTTGGTATCTTGCTCANTTCGGATTTTTTGGGGGAATACAANGTAGAAATAGAGATAGTGCGGGCACGACGGTAATCGTAATAGTAGTTGCAGTAGTAACATGGATTGTCAGTTTCCTAATCATTAGAGCAATATCCAGGTACAGGGAATATGCGGCAGATAGAGGCGGAGCTGCGATGACTGGAAATCCAGATAAGTTGGCCGACGCGCTTCTCAAGATAAGTGGAAAGATGAATAATATTCCAACAAAAGAGATAGAGAGCGTACAGAAATTGAATGCGTTCTTCATTATTCCTGCTCTATCTGGAAACTCAATTGCTAATCTTTTCTCCACTCATCCACCAGTTGAAAAACGTGTTGCGAAACTTAGGGAGATGAAGACTGGGATGGGGCAGCTATAACGTAAAAAGATAAGGCAGACCGGAATTGCTGTTTTATTCTAAGATGATACAGCAAGATATTCTATTACTATGAGAGTTCTGATGCTGATACAACTAGTTATTTTCCTAGACGAAATGAAATGCCTACAAAATAATGGCAAGGAGAAGTTAATGATTTAACTTCTTTGCTACAGCATCTACAGTATAAGCTACTGTGAACTTTGACCCATCCAACGTATGGAATGATAATTCACTTGCAGCAAAATTTGTGCTGCCTGACGGTAAAGACGTTCCACTAGACGGTTTCAATAAAGTAAATGCTATGGTCTTGTTATTCCCATATGGGGTTAAGACGGGCTTTCCATGCGCAGCGTCTACTCCCGTTATGCTAGAATTGTAAAAATGCCACATTTCTACTTCTATTGGCTTGCTCGACGCCCAAGTCACAGTTCCAACCCAAACTTTTCCGTCAGTTCGTGGTGGCAATACAGTTACTACTTGATGAGTTTGATGGATAGGTAATTTCCCAGCATTTGATATCGCTGTCTTTTGGGCAGTATAAGTTTCATCCTCTACCACTAATTCACTTGACTGCTGAGAAATCAAAGGCAAGATAGTACCTAAAGATGCTGCTAAGGTCAGGATAAGAATTGTTGATATAATGATTCCAGATGTTACGCTCACGGAGTATCATGAGAGGTAGCGATATATAAGCACAGCATCAAATTCTGAAGAAAAACAGAAAGAAATAGAAAAAATATGGTTACGATAATACTGATTTAACTTCAGTTTCTATAGTACCGTTGTATCGCAATTAACTATGGCCCGTAACGTCAAAATTCTTTAGATAGGCACAAATATTAAATAGCACGTTGATCGAAAACATGCATGTACGGGTTGAACATAAAAAGAATTATTTTGAAAGATCAAAATACTAGTGGGATTTAATTAAATGGCTCTAAAAGAGTCCTACATGAACACCCCGGACATAATATACACTTTTTCCATCTTGATGTTTATTTTGGTGATGTATGCATTTGAATTTTCAGAACATGACGCCTTTGCCAAAGATCAACCTTCACCTTTGGCTGGAATGAACTTTTCAAAGTCTCAAGATGTATATAGTAAAGACGGCGTTTTGCAAACTACCATCTCAGTAGCATATAAGATGGGGAAGGTTGACAACCAGTCAGTCACTGCTATGCTTTATAATGGTTCTCTTCCAGGGCCTACCTTGCATGTCTATCCTGGAGATAGAGTTGAAATTGACTTNGTAAATAATCTCAATGAGTCTACCAATCTCCATTTTCATGGACTTCATGTGTCTCCTGGAAATAATCCAGATGGAAGTGCAGCGGANAATGTATTNCTTGATATTGCTCCTGGTAAGACACAGCATTATACTCTCCATATTCCAAAAGATCANCCTCCAGGTACGTTATGGTATCATTCACATATGCATCATCTTTCTTATGGACAAGTTTCGGCAGGTCTGTCTGGCTTGTTTATTGTTGAAGGGTTAGAAAAGTTATTGCCTGAGCCCTTACAGAATATCACAACACACACCTTTGCCATGAGAGATTTTCCATTCGATCAGGCTTACCTTGTTACACATAATATGAGTAATACGAATACTGGTATTGAAAGACTAACCGTTAACGGAGAAATCAATCCAGAGGTTAACATTAAATCCGGAGAGACTCAGTTATGGCGTTTTGCAAACATCGGTCCCGAGGATGAGCTCATAGTTGGACTCCCTGGCAATACATTCCATGTTATAGCAGAAGATGGAAGTCCGGTTTGGGAGGTATGGGAAAATGATACTCTTTTTCTTCCTTCTGGAAAGCGGTTTGATGTATTAGTGACTGCTACAGGTAACGGATCTATTCCATTAGGAGCTATGAACAGTTCATTTGTTTTACCGTACGAACAACTCATTGCAACTGTAAATGTGCAAGGTAACCAAAAAGATGTGGAACATGCAAATATTATTCCAACGAGTTTAACTTCTAGGGAAGACCTGAATAATGAGAACATCACTCATTATCGAGTCCTTAATTTCTCATCAAACGACATAGATTGGATATACAAGATAAATAATAAGACGTTCGATGCTAATAGAATAGATCAAAAAGTTAAGCTTGGGGATGTGGAGGAGTGGAAGTTAATAAACCTTGACGACGATAAATCTGGCAATATTCATCCATTTCATATTCATGTGAATGATTTTCAGGTAATGTCAGTTAATGGTAAACCATATGAAGCTCACGGATTACAAGATACAGTTATTATTCCAACTAATGGCGAAGTGGTTATTAGGATACCATTTAAAGATTTTGTGGGAAAAACTGTCTATCACTGCCACCTGATGTTCCACGGGGACCAAGCCATGATGGGTGTTGTCCAAATAGTGGAGTAATGACTGTTTTGGAATCCATATTCCGTCCCCAAAATTAAAGTGGAAAGTGGCGTCTGGGTGGCCTAGGACTACTTACCAAGTTATTACTAGTATCGTACAACGCTATCATTTTGCCAGTATCGAAGCTAACAAATAGACTATAAACTATTGAAATGGTAGAGCTTTCTTATATGCAAGTTACGGTTACTATACCTTGCAATGAGGATCAAGACAAATATTTCCCAAAAAGTCGTAGTCGTGGCTTTGTTCGTAGTACTAACCTTTGCTGCAGCAGGACTCACAGCAGTGACCTTGCTCTCGGAGTCATTTGCGGTAGCGCAAGGCCTCGGAAATGACCCAATTTCGGGCTGTTTCAAGACAACTGGCGAAACGGAAGTAGGGACTGGCGATACTCAAAATTGGACTGAAAATATACAGAACTTCGTCTCCCTAATACCTACCGACAACACCATTTCGCTTATAAATAAATATATAACACAATTGGGAGGTAGCGGTCCAATTACTGATATGGCCGGGATATGGGATGTGCTGACAAATGGAAATATGACTGCCCATGACAGAAAGATGGTATTGACCGAGGTTAATAGTCTCTTGGCAGCCGTCCAACCCGGGTTTACCCAAATACAACAAGATGCGCTAAGTAGATGCATCATTAATGAAACCAACTCTTTAGGCCCTACGCCCTCCTATTAGGCTCGACGCGTCTTTAGGCAAGACAATAGCCTAATACTCCTTTTTCTTGTCCGTTTTGAAAGTCACCTTTCACTAGATGTACATTAACTCCTTCACTTGGCTAGAGTAATTGTCACTTTGACATAACGCTGTACGTCCAAGTCGCTAATTTGATACTTGCACTTTAATCTAATTATTTACGTTGAAAAACTCTGGTAACGACTTTTGCGAAAAAAGGTTGTTGCCGCGCGTACAAAAAATCATGACCAACTTTCCGTCGTGTATCCGCCAATTTGATTTTTCCTCAGCATAGCATCCGAGACGCAAGTTACCTTCTCCAGTCCTTAACTATGACATCCATTGCACCGTCATCCAATAGTACCTTTGAGTTAGATGTGCTTCTAAAGCCAATATAACCTAAATGATTGTCGCCCACGCCAACAATTGTCGTGGGTCCGCCTGGATACACTTGTAAATCATAGATGCCATCACCATTAGCATCC
>Ga0065715_10002380_pt1 | contig 10982 bp, 13 predicted proteins | sample MisBulReplicate1_FD_59102 | JGI IMG/M metagenome (GOLD analysis project Ga0065715, IMG submission 59102) | Miscanthus rhizosphere microbial communities from Kellogg Biological Station, MSU, sample Bulk Soil Replicate 1 : eDNA_1 v2 (version 2) | ecosystem: Host-associated > Plants > Roots >...
CGGGTTCCGGGCTTTGGTCCGCAAATCAGCCCGTTCACCAACTGGCAGAAGCACCACATCAAGACCGAGGAAGGAACGGTACAGGAAAAGGAATATGACGTGACTTCGTATTCCATTACGGAATTCTTCCGTCTTGCGGCTGACAACAACCCGAACATCATCGACGCGCTTTTCGTGCCGGACCGCTGCGTGACTCACAAGTCCGACGTTGGTACTGTAATGCGTGACAACCGCAAGCTGTTCCTGCATAAAGGTGCCTACCAGAAGTTCAAGGGTTACGCGTATTCCCAGATGAAGAAGATTGGGGAGATGAAGCCGATTGGTAAGCGTGCGGTGCTGGTGGAACAATTCGGATATGACGTGAAGTTTGCGTATCACGTGGTCCGCCTTGCGCAGGAAGCCGAGATGATTCTCACCAAGGGCGACCTCGACATCGAAGCTGGTCGTGAAGAGCTTAAAGCCATCCGTCGCGGCGAATGGACGTTACCTCAGCTTCAGGAATGGTTTGCCAAGCGAACCGCCTTGTTGGACGAAGTGTTCCTGAAGAGCGAACTGCGGGACGCTCCGAACTTCGATGAACTCAACCGAATCTTGATGGTCTGTCTTGAAATCAAGTTCGGTACCCTCACCAATGCATTGGTTGAAGGCGAGGGACAGGCGGCCTTGCGGAAGCTTGAAGAAATTGCTAGAATCGTTAATAGGTAACTCGAAAGGGCCGGAAACGGCCCTTTCTTTTGGATACAATAATGACAATAAATATCCCACGCATTGCACAGCCGTTGTTTCGAGAAGGTGATACCCTCACGCTAGTCGGCCTGATTCGCTCTGTAGACACGGTGCCAGTGGCTAACCGTGACATCTTCAGGGTGGTCGTCCGCGACGTCGAAACACGCGAAACGCTCAGGTTTGACTTGGGCCAAGACAATTGGAACGGTAGCCGTTGGTCCGTTTCACAAGACACAACAGGTGAAATTCAATGAGTAAGTTCGAGAAACAGTTTCTAGGTGTAATGGAAGACATTCTAGTACACGGCCATGACCGCCCTGACCGCACCGGGGTTGGTTCGCGCGCGACGTGGGGATGTAACATCGAAATCGACCTTGCTGAAGGGTTCCCGATCATCACCACTCGAAAGACCACGGCTCGAATTGCTTTCGAGGAAACGTGGTTCTTCTTGCGTGGTGAAGTCGATACCAAGAAGCTTGAAGACAAGAAGATCAATATTTGGAAGGGCAACACTACCCGCGAATTCCTAGACTCTCGCGGGCTACACCACCTACCTGAAGGTCATCTCGGTAAGGGGTATGGGTTCCAGTGGCGCAACTTCGGTGGTGGGTATCATGTGACCGGGCCGAAACCTACATACGAGGCTAAGCAGTGGGACGTGGCGGAATACGATTACGATTATTCCCGCCATGACGGTAAGGGTTTCGATCAAGTAGTTGCAACCCTCGAAGGGTTGAAGAAAGATGTAAATGGACGCCGCCATATCATTTCTGGGTGGAATCCAGCGCAGCTGCATGAAATGGCCCTACCACCTTGCCATCTGTACCAGCAATATCAAATTTTAGACGGCAAGCTTAACTCGCAATTCCTGATGCGGTCGTGGGACTTCCTGTATGGCGCACCGTTCAACATCATGGGATACGCGATGCTCAACCACGCTTTTGCGAAGTATCTCAACCTAGAGCCGGGTAAGCTGCTTGCGATGGGTACCGACGTCCACCTATACGACAACCAGTTGGAAATCGCCGCAGTTCAGGTCGAGCGTGACCCGTTCCCGCTTCCGAAGCTGACCATTACGAAGGAACTGGATACCATTGACGACATTTTCGCATTGGAATTCACCGACTTTGTGATTGAAGGATACCAAGCGCATCCAGACTTCAAGAACAAACCCGGAATGGCAGTGTAATGAAGTCGCCGCTCAAAACCATACTCTGGTCTTTCCTGTTTGGTATGACTACCGGCGCGCTAATGGGTATCAGTATTAGATACCCTGTATCGAAGAAAGCAATGGAAGAAGCCGAAAACCTTTGCAAGCAAACGCAGGGCGTTGCAAAGGTGACCGTTGGTATTTCCGGTAAAATCTACAAAATAGTGTGCAACAACGGTAAAGTTTACGAATTCAATTAAATTGGCGTTGGTGTTACGGAAAGTGACGGTGTACGCTTGACCTGCACATGGAATCAGGTCGGATGCAATATCTGTATCCGACCTTCGGTATACAGTGCAGCGTCGGTAGTTCATTGATCGGTCGCTCTGGCGGGTAAGAGTTCTGTATCTTGTCAAAAAGTAGTTCTACAATCTCACGCTTAACAACAGTCATGTGATGTGGATACTTAGCAACCCCAATAATGTGACCGTTTGATTCAACTTCCTCGAACATGTACACACCATCAACATCTGGATGATTGGTTAGATATGCAAGACACTCAGCAAATGCGCCGGGGACAATGTAATCGTCCGGATCAACCCAACCGACATATTTGTTCTTCCCTCGCTTAAACGCCTTGACACGTCCTTCCCCCAAGTCCCCGACGATACCATCCACTATGTGTAGTTGTATAGGCTCTAGACTGAGAGAATCCAAACACCTACCTAACAGTTCCGCCTTGTCAGACGGGACTATTATCATGTGTACGTCAATCAGCATAAGCGGCTCGCGCTATTAGGACGTCCAAAAAGCCAACAAGACCGTCATCTAAAGTATAATTCGCATCATTTAGGAACTCGCACGCGTATTCCATTGCTAATTTGAACTCAAGATTACTCCCTACGACTTCAACTATTAACTCGAAGCCATACCCTGAGCCGATAGTGAATGCACGGCGATTCATGCTTGAAGAGCTTGGCTCAATAATTTGCGGCACCAAAAAATCGCCCAACATGCACAAACGCGAACCACTCGCGTACCAGTATGGGGAGCAGAGGTTGAAGCTAGCGACTACCGAGTAGTTTCCAGTTGGCTCGTCAAGCGGGATTGACAGGAACGCAGCAGATATATTTGACTGTACACCGCTCGCAGAATCACCCGGAACAATGTATGTAATGGTGAATGGAAGGCTCTCTACCGCGATAGTGTACCGGTAAATGCTATTCGCTACCTGCTCGACGGTGGCATGACTAGCAGTACCTTCCTGCGAAAGCGGTAGTAGGTCGTTAGTTGTATTTTTGTCAACTTGTGGAAGTTGGTCGATGCGTAGGTTTGCCATTGTAGTATCTCTCGTCGGATTTATTAAGTTATACGCCAGATGTGGTTGGCGTTGGCGTTGGTGTCGGGTCTGGCGCATCAAGCACCGAAATAGTATCGACGCCGTTACCGATATAATCGCCGAACTCGGTGATTAGCGAGAACTCTTCAACGGTTAACGTTTCGGTAGGCGTTGGTGTTGGTGTTGGTGAGTTTATAGGTGTAGTGGTAGGAGTGACCGACACTGTAGGAGTGACCGACACTGTAGGCGAAACGGTCGGAGTTGGGGTCGGAGACGGCAACGGCGGGACTATACCAACGTTTCTTGCCACCTCGATAGGCGGATAGGTCTTCTCGATTACCGAGTTATCAATTACAAACTCACCGTCTGTGTATGTAAGATACTTACCAGCGGTTAACAGTTCGCCTAGGTCGAGTAATTTATTACGTACTTTGTCCGTAAATTCATAAGGCGCAGAGGAAAGGAGCAGCAATACGCTCTTCGACTCAATCTGCTGGATGACACCAGTACCATAATCGACACGAGTGAAACGAATTCTCGTCCCTTCTGGGATATCAGAGAATTGGGCGTCTGGGTTGCCGAGAGTCGTAAATTTGAGGATATTCTTGGTCTTCAAGTAATAATTCTTACGCTTGGCAACCAAAATTTCATCAACCCCAGCCCAAGGGGTAACATCGAACATGCCGGAGATTGCCTCGAAGCACCAGATAGGCTCCGCGTTTGGACGCTCCAACACCACTTCAAGACGGATGTCACCGATAGGATCATTAAGGTCCATCGTGACAGACTGGCCGTTTGTATCCTTGGTGATAAGCTTTGGAAAGGCGAACACAAAGCTGCCGTCTACTGTAACTTGAGTCGTTGAAGTGTCGCGTGCCGTGATCGGAGCGACAATGGANGTGCTGCTTCTGGCGCTAAAATGCGCGATGCCATCGACCGGCGATGTAAANACCAGCTTAGATGCAGTNCGGCTTACTGTAGTAACCGTNTATGCGCTTTCATTGAGCGGCTCNCCGGACCCCTTCAAATAGACGGATACGGAAGGTATGCAATTAAGGCCGTGTTCCACCAACCATGTTGTGGTGGCGATGTTCTGGATATGAGGGTAGAACGAATTCCTAGGAACGTAATCCTCTAGGTCGGCTTCGAATTTTGGGAAGCTCTCGCGGATGTTGTCGAGGTTGCGACCGGTTTTCCGCATTTTGCCGAGGCACCCATTGGTAATGATACACTTTGAGAAAGTGTCCAGACCATATAGGTTCTCCACGCGCTCTACTTGGCGCTTGCAAACCGTGCAATTGTAAGTGTTAGTAGCCATTGACATCCTCGATATACTGCATATTTATCAAGGTGCGGACAAAAAGAAAGGGAGCCGAAGCTCCCTTTCTTTTCGAGTGTATTACATTACTCTTTCTGCTGTCTCGACAGCTTACCGATCAGGTCATTCGCTTCTGCGATGTTCTGAATCGCGAAGAAAATCGGACCACGCTGAATCTTATCGATAATATAGGCAAAATCAGTCTGATAGTCGTACAATGTCGAACCGCGAGTATTGGAATTCAATCCAGTGCGGGACTTGTACTCGTCAGCCACTTCACGGAACGAACGGTTGAGGAAAGAAACGGTCGTCTTGATCTGTTCCGGGGTAAGGGAAACTGGCTTGTCTGTATTTGGCTTGCGAACATTCATTTTGTTATTCTCATTATTGAGGGATATGTAATTGGCGGGATGCCGACCACGAACCTAAGATACCAACTCAAATTTCAGGTGTCAACGATTATTTTCAACATAATGAATTATATACTTTACATCCGAGCGTGTGGTGTGTATCATAGGCGTATAAGAAATTGTGGGATTACTGCCAGACAGGATCACACATCATAAATATGAAACTCACGCTAGGTCAATCATGCTCCCCACACTCTCATACGAATGTTCTGAGTTCCTTACTGCTTCCGGCGGTAGGCCTCTGCTCAAGAACCTCCCTCGCCTAAGAGATGGCTTTGTAAAGGTTAAAGTGCGCCATCAGCGTGCTACCAATCCGTTCATTGAGAACTTCAATAGCGCATTCATCAATGAAAAACCTAACCTGTTGCAGCGATCAGTCGTTGCTCACGGTGAGGCATCTTTCACGCCGTCTACCAATCCAAATTTCGAACCGTTCTACATCTTCCCGATAGATGGGTTTCGTTACATGTACAACCCACTTGCATCTACTGTAGCATATCAGGAGACGTTCGATAAATTACTTTCGAATGTCGGGCAATCCGCGCCGGAATTATTCCAAAGCATCTTGAAGAACGACTACGTTTTCGATAGACTAGAAGACGGAATTCAGAGTGGGTCCGAAATAATATTCTTCGGCATTCCACACTATTTTGCACTGCGAAAATCCATCATTGATGATTACGCCGGGTTCTGTCGAACCTAAGTCATTCATCTATAAGCATTTTCCAGTTTGGGTGGGAGAGCCACCTAAATACCAATCATTAGAAAAATAATAACGCAACGGAGTTGTAGAAGAATGAGCAATAAGTCATTGATTTTTAAGGACATTGTCGTACAAAAACGCAATGGGTCAACAGAACCATTCAATGCCGAGAAGATTCACCGGGTCATTGAAAATGCTTGCGAGGACCTCACAGGCGTATCAGTATCAGATGTTGTAATGGCGGCTCGCCTAACATTCTTCAGCGGAATGACAACAACCGAAATCCATCGCGCACTTACCAAGGCAGCAGCCGACCTAATCACTGAAGCCTCGCCGAATTACCAGTATGTCGCTGGTCGCCTATTGAACTACGACATGCGCAAGATGGCTTGGGGTGGAATGAACCCGCCTCGCCTATTCGATCACATCAAGAAGATGGTCGAACTCGAACTTTACAGTGAAGAACTGTTGACCAAGTATGACGAAGCTACTTGGAACAAGCTCAACGAAATCGTAGATCATAATCGTGACCTCAAGATGAGTCACATTGGCGTCAATGAGTACATGACGAAGTATTCTGTACGCGACCGCAGCTTGAACGACGTGATCCCGCTCGAAACCCCACAAATCACATACATGCTAATCGCAGCTGTAATGTGTTCTGATACTCGCGACGTCCGCGATATCAAGAGCTACTATCACGACATCTCCAATCACAATATCAGCCTGCCGACGCCTATCATGGCCGGTCTTCGTACCAAGGTGAAGCAATTCTCATCTTGCGTGCTGATTGAATGTGATGACTCTTTGGACAGCATCAGCGCAACCTCAGCATCGATCATCAAATACGTCTCGAAGAAGGCGGGTATTGGTGTGTCTGCCGGTGAAATTCGCGCCGAGGGTTCCAAGGTCGGTAATGGTGAAATCAAGCACACTGGTGTAATCCCGTTCTTCCGTCTGTTCGAATCTTCGGTCAAGTCCTGCTCTCAGGGTGGTGTACGTGGCGGCGCAGCGACGCTGTACGCTCCACTGTGGCACTTGGAGATTGAAGACATCCTCGTACTCAAGAACAACAAGGGAACGCCTGATACGCGCGTACGTAAGCTCGACTACGGCATCCAGATCAACGACTTCCTCTACGACCGTCTCGTGAAGGGTGGCAACGTTACGTTGTTCTCCCCGCATGAAGTGAAGGACATGTACGATGCATTCTTCGCAGACAAGGCCAAGTTCGCTGAACTCTATGTCAAGTACGAAGCCGACCCGACCATCCGCAAAAAGACAGTATCCGCACAGGAACTCTTCACCAAGTTGATGATGGAACGTAAGGACACTGGCCGCATCTACATTTTCAATGCAGACAACGTCAATGACCACAGTTCATTCCTCGAAGCGATTCGTATGTCGAATCTGTGTGCCGAAATTACACTACCGACATCGCCGGTAGGCAACAGTGCAACGGAAGTTGTCAGTGTAAACAATGCAGAAGTTGTTCCATTCATGATGGAACGCTATAACCAGCCGGGTACAATGAAGATTGCACCGCTGAGCCTCAATGACACCGCTACGCAGTTGGAAATCGAAACCGACACCGGTCGCATCGCGCTATGCACCTTGTCCGCCATGAATCTCGGCAACATCCGCTCGTTGGATGATATCGAAGGTTGGATGAGAAATGCAGTTCGCGGTCTGGATACACTTCTCGACTACCAGTCTTACCCGTTGGCGGCTTCTAAGAATGCAACACTAGACTACCGTCCGCTAGGTATCGGCGTTATCAACCTTGCGTATTACCTCGCCAAGAATGGCGTCAAGTACGGCGACCCAGAAGCTTGCCAGTTGCTACATGACACCTTTGAGGCTATCCAGTATTACGGCATCAAGGCATCGGTGGAGCTTGCCAAGGAACGCGGTCCGTGCCGTCGTTGGAAGGAAACCAAGTATGGTCAAGGTCTACTACCAATCGACCATTACAACAAGAACGTTGACTCGCTGGTCAAGCCGAATTACAAGCTAGATTGGGAATGGTTGCGTAACGAAGTCCTGACCTATGGTATCCGTAACGCTACAATCACCGCGCTAATGCCGGCTGAATCCAGCGCCAAGATTTCCAACAGCACCAACGGTGTCGAACCGGTCCGCGCTTTGATTACGGTCAAGGGTAACAAGTCCAACATTTCCAAGCAGGTTGTACCTGAAATTGGTAAGCTGAAGAACAAGTACGACATGCTTTGGGATATGAACAGCATGGCTGGCATCATCAAGACGATGGCAGTCATCCAGAAGTTCGTTGACCAGTCGATTTCGACCAATCTTTCCTACAATCCAATTCACTGGCCGGATGGCAAGATTTCGGTGTCTGCAATGTTGAAGGACTTGCTACTTTGCAACAAGTTCGGCATCAAGACCCTGTACTACCACAATACAAACGACCAACGCGAAGCGTCAATGGTCGATGATGATGCAGTACGCGTGTCCGCAATGGACGAAGAGCTTCCTGTAGAGGAAGAAGTCTGCGATAGTTGCACTATCTAACTGGACAACGAAAGGCGAGTGTAAAAGCTCGCCTTTCGCCACTTTAAGTGGTAGAATTCACATTCACCTTACACACTAATACATTATAGAGGAAATGATGGCATCATCATTCAACAAGACCAAAGTAGATTTCACTAAAGAGTTCATGTTCTTTGGTCAGCAGCCAAACGTTGCTCGTTTTGACGTGCAGCGATTCGATATCTTCAAGAAGCTGTTCGAGAAGCAATTGGGCTTCTTCTGGAAGCCGGACGAAATTGACTTGAGCAAGGACGGTAGAGATTTCAAGACTCTGCCGCCAAATGAACAGCACATTTTCATCAAGAATCTATTATTCCAGAGCTTGCTGGACTCTGTACAGTCCCGCGCGCCAGCCCTCGCATTGATCCCACACGTGTCTCTCCCGGAATTGGAGAGTATGATTACATTGTGGACAGCGTTTGAAACCCTACACAGCTTCAGCTACCAGTGGATCGTGGAAGGCGTGTTCTCGGATGCAACGTCGGTATTCGACGGTATCCTCGATGACACCAACATTCTGAACCGTGCTGATGCAGTCTCGAAGTATTACGACGACTTCATGGAATATTCCGGCTGGTTCAAGGTCTTAGGCGCGGGTAAGCATACTGTCAACGGTAAGACTATCGTACTGACGGAGCGCGAACTGAAGCGTTTACTGCTACTCTGCATCGCCTCGATCAATGTCCTTGAAGGTGTGCGGTTCTATGCGTCCTTCGCTTGCTCCTTCGCCTTTGCTGAGCGTGGATTGATGGAAGGTAATGCTAAGGTTATCTCCCTGATTGCTCGTGACGAGAACCTACACCTTGCCGTCACCCAGAATATCCTCAAGAAATGGGCCAACGGTGAGGATGATCCTGTCATGGAAGAGCTATGGCATGAAAACCAAGAAACCATCACGAAAATGTACGAGGATTGCGTCGAGCAGGAAAAGGAATGGTCCACCTACCTATTCAAGCACGGCCCGATGCTTGGATTGACAGAAGATATCCTTAATGAGTATACTTCTTACATTGCAGGTAAGCGTATGCGGGCAATTGGCCTGAAGCATCACTTCCCAAGCAAGAATCCGCTCGGTTGGACGGACAAGTACCTCAACGGCGCTGACAATCAGGTCGCTCCGCAGGAAGCGGAGATTAGTAATTACGTTGTGGGTGGTGTCAGTCATGACATCGATGTCGGGGATTTCACAAGCTTGGACTTCTAATGGAATTCATTCTTCCAGAGACGCGTAAACAGCTGACGGCTCTCTATACCGAGAGCCATCGGCACTATCACAACATTGAGCATATCGAAGCATGCCTCGGCATGTTAAACCGATATAGAAGCCTGCTCGCCAAGGACGAGATTTTCGAATCTCGATTCCAAGAAGCCGGTACCATGATTTGGTTCCACGACGCTATCTATGACGTGGGTCCTGACGTCCGTCACGGCGAAAACGAGCTTCGTAGCGCTGAAGTATGGGAGGCCTCGGAAGAAGCCTCTCGTCTACTCAAAAGCCAAAGCGATGTCATTAGCGATGGCATCATGCGTTCGGCAGCACACACGACCTACGACGTGCCATTCTACGCGTCTCAGGCCATGTTCCTAGACATCGACCTGTCGTCCATGGGCGGCACCTATTCCGCTTTCGAGAAGAACGGGGACCAGATTCGCAAGGAATACGAGTGGGTGGACGATAAAACGTTCAACCTCAATCGCGCTAAATTCTTCGAAACGCTGCTGGCACGGCCATTCATCTATTACACTCACATCATGCGCGGCATGCTTGAAGAAAGCACGCGTGATAACATCAAGCGCTGGCTCAGGAAGCAATGAACGCAACCATTTTTCTAAGAATCGTAGCTCTGTATTTTCTCGTAATCGCCCTTGAAGCTTGGGGTCTAACTTGGGTATGGAATAACATCATCAAGACGAACTTCGGTGCGAACCAGATGCTATTCGGCCATATGTTCGTCATGGTCCTAGCTTTCAAGGTGTTCTTCCGCGACCTTCTAAAGGTTGGCCTGATTTATGATACATTACAGTCGATGCGGATGGCGCAGAACATTTCGGCTATCAGAATCGCAAAAGTGAAGACCGTCGAAGAGGAAAAATTGGTGGAGTCGGACGATACTGATAAATAATTGTACATATTCTTAACCACAGGAGACTACGATTATGTTTAGTACTGATTTCGCGGCTGCCGTTACTACAGCAACCAATACTTCCACAGCAGCACACAAGGCAGCAGTCGTCGCATTCTGTGACGAAGCTGTTGAACACCTAGGCTTCGGCGTAGGCACTGTAACCGGCGGCGTTGTTAACGCTGGTGCGGTCATCACTTCCTACGTTGTAAACTTCGTAGCAAACGGCCTTAACGGCAAGCTAACCTTCTCGGCAGCTGCTGCTACTTTCCCGTCTGGCGCAAAGAACTACTACGGCGCAACCCAGACTGACGGTCCAGACGGCGGTTCCGTCGTAGGCGACAGCGCAACCGACCCATGGGGCGCAAACGAATACACCCCGTCCGCTTCCCTATGGACAGCAGTTATTACTCTAGACGGCACTGACGGCGACACCACCGCAGACGCTGATGAAGTAATCTCGACCCTAACCAAGCTTGTCTAATCCACAAGTGCTTCTTGAAAGGCCCGCTTCGGCGGGCCTTTTTTATTGGGGCCAGTTTGTATTACTGATAAATATGATAATAATGCACATGGAGAGTTTTGAATGGCTGTTTATCAGGCAGGATACAATTTTGGGCCTAATGACGTTCTACGATTCTGGGATCGCAGCACGAACCC
>Ga0065715_10089348_pt1 | contig 10971 bp, 12 predicted proteins | sample MisBulReplicate1_FD_59102 | JGI IMG/M metagenome (GOLD analysis project Ga0065715, IMG submission 59102) | Miscanthus rhizosphere microbial communities from Kellogg Biological Station, MSU, sample Bulk Soil Replicate 1 : eDNA_1 v2 (version 2) | ecosystem: Host-associated > Plants > Roots >...
GCGGCCCGGAAGTGATGCTCCGGGCCGCTTCTATTTGGTCGGAGGCAATCGAGATTTCACGGGGCTACCATATGGCCTAGCCTCTATCGTTCCAGCGTTTGTATGGCTGTAGTTTCGACGCATCCGAAATTTTTCTTCACCAGTTTTGCGCTTTTAAGCTTAAGAATCTCCGCAGCGATTTTGAGCCATCCCGCTTTGACTGACGAATTAAGGCAGTAAAATTCAACGGCGCTTCCACCATCCCCAGGACCGTGGACTTTTCTAAATAACCGCATCGCTTCCGCATATTGCATATCCTCCCGGCTTTTCGGTTTACACTTCGGACATTCGGACGGTGGAATCGCACACCACTCGTAGCCGCATTTGTGGCATTTGTAATCCGATTCGGCACTCATTTCTTCACCAGCCGGAAATTCTCCGGCGCTAAAAATGCCTTTACCCGATCGGCATCTTTGTCGAATTCGCGCCAGCTTTTGACGGGGACTAATTTCGATCCGTTGGTCAAATAGCCAGAAACTCGATGACCAAGACAGTTAATGGCCCAATTGCCAAGAATCCAATCATCTAGCGACATCCCCGCATCCGTGAACACTTTCGACTTCGCATTCCTGCTTATCAGCGCACTGGTGAGCAGTCGGATCTTCGACGCCGGGACATACCAATCAGGGTTGCGCTCCTTCCACGCCGCACTCACCTTGCGGTGATGCTTCAAATTCTTCCGCCGCCAACGCTTCATGCGCTTGCGCGCGCTTTCTGGGTTGTCTTTCACACCGCCAATATGGTGACTTGACTTCCGTTTGTCAATCGTCAGGATGAGGAATGATCGATAAATTCTCGACGCAGGAACTTATCGACGAACTCAAACGCCGAAATGCTCTACCGTCATAAGCCCTACGGCTTGATTTTACCGCAACACGTCACCGACATCCGCGTGCTTGAGATGATCGGCTTCCGCATCGGCGGCACCTTGGAGTGCGGCGGCATTTCCAAGTACGATCACTTCAAGAATTACGCGAAAGACGCGCTGAAAACCCTCCAATGGAATCCGTGGCTAGAGCGCCAGTTCAAATCGCTTTGTTCGGATGAAATGGTTTATCGCAAGGGCGACGTGACGATTCGTTCGGTCAATTGGACCGGCTCCGGGTCGGGTGGTAAAACTTTCGCCGCTGGTCTGTACGCGGTGCTGTGGTTTGGTGTGGCCCCTCGGTTCAGTCAGGTGACGCTTGTAAGCTCTACGAGTAAAATGTTGAAGCGCCGGATTTGGCCAACTATTCAAAAAATTTATTCCAGCATCTCTAAAACTGTTTATGCGTACGGTCATTTGATAGAATCACAGACGATGATTCAGGCCGAGAAGGGCGACAGCAAGCACGCTATAGCCGGTGTCGCCGTTGAGGGCGGAGAACTCGCAGCAGCAATTGAAAATTTGAAGGGGCTTCACAGCCCCAGAATTCTCGTGATCGTGGACGAGGCGCCGGGAACTCAGGAAGCGATAATGGAGACCATCCCCAACATGCGGACTGGTTGCCAGGACTTGACGATTCTTACGATAGGAAATGCAATCAGCCATCTTGACATACATGGGAGGTGTTGCGAGCCGCGCGACGGTTGGACGAGTATCACCGTTGACTCGGATACTTGGCCGACTAAGGGCGTTCCTGAGTGGCAGTTGCCTCCTGGCAGATGCGAGCATTTTGACGGATTTAAAAGCCCAAATGTCTTGGCTGGAAAAACAATCTATCCCTACCTCTACACCCTGGAAGATTTCCAGGCTGCGAGGGAAGCGGCACACGAGCGGCAAACGATCCAGATATGGAGTCAGGCGCGCGGATTTTGGACGCCATCAGGCGTGCTGAAAACCATCTTTGATGAAACGATGGTAGAACGATACGATGGCAAGGGACGATTCATCTGGCAGTCATTCTCAAAAAAGATTGCCTCGCTCGATCCCGCATTCGGCGGCGACAGTTGCATTCTCCAATTTGGTGAGTATGGAGACTTGCCAAACGGACGATTTGGCGTGCAACTCAGGGAGCACATTGCGATTCGAGCAGACCCGACCAGCAAGGAGATCATTGACTACCAGATCGCACATCGCGTTATGACGGAATGCGACAGGCGCGGTATAAGGCCCGAAGATTTTGCGATGGATAAGACCGGGACAGGACGTGGCGTTTACGCAATTCTGAGAACGGAATTCGGGGAGGTGCTAGGCGTCGAGTTTGGTGGTTCTCCGAGCGAAAAGCCGGCTTCCTCCGCCGATCCGAGGCCAAGTTCCGCCGTTTACGAGAAACGTGTGACCGAGCTTTGGTATAGCTGCCAAGAATTTCTACTCAGTGAAATGCTCAAAGGGCTTTACCCGGAGGCCATCATCGAATTCTGTTCCCGTGAATACACCATCAAAAAGCCAAAAATCTGCCTCGACACAAAAGAAGAGTGCAAAAAGAAAATTGGCCGATCGCCTGATCATGCAGATGCAATTAGCGTCTTGGTCGAATTGGCTAGAACGCTGGGCGCGGTGGCCGGGACTTACCAAAAGCAATCCGACCGCTGGGAAGTCGAAGCCCGCAAGTACGACGAGTTCTACGACGAAAACGACATAGCCACGAGCGACCCCGTGGAAGAAATGCAGGTGCTCGAATGAAATGCGACATGGGCGGTTGCCCGAATGATGCGACGGTCGAATGCGAATGGGGTTTGTACGAGCCGCGCGATGGGGAGCCGCGAACTGAACCGATGAATAATGCGCTGCTCTGCAAAAGCTGTTCCGATGATCTCTGGAGGCGAGTCAAGGGTGCCGTCAATGCGGGGATAATGCATTGGGTGAATCGGCAGGTGAAAGAAGATGAGAAGCCTTAACAACACCGGCGTCACGGTCCCTGGCGGTTTCAGGTGGTTCTGCGAAGATTCAAAGCAATGGGTGCCATCGGCGGGATCGTTTAATAATTACATCGAGTTCATTCACAACTGCAAGAAGCACTGCCAAGCTAACAATATTCCGATCGGCTTGAATTGGGAGCAGAGCATCCAAGCGCAGTTATGCGCGACATTGGACAGTGATTGGTGCAATGACGGGGGGTTCCCGATCCCACCGTTGGGAGGATATGGGTTCAACGTCGCCCAAGTTACCGAGGGAACGCGAATGCTCGCCCAGAAGATGATCTCGGCGCGTGCGCGAAGAATACCGATCGAAGAATCCACCGCGCGGGCGGCAATCTGTATCGACTGTGCGATGAACCAAGCGCCAATAGGGTGCTCTTCCTGTAATGCCTCGGCGATGAATGCCGCCGCGAATATAGTTGCAGAAGGCTTCTCGACGGTTCACGATGCGCGGCTACGATCCTGCAAAGTATCTGGTTTCAGTTTGAAGGCGAAGATCAATGTCCCTCTCGACATTCTGTTGGAGACCCTGACGGAAGCTCAGAAAAACACTCTGCCGGATAAATGCTGGCTCAAATGAAAGTGACGCTCGACATACCCGAAGGCTACGAGGCGAAGGTTGTCCCAACCGAGCGAGTCCATAAACGAGTCATGGAATTCACCCTGCTCGGACCGGATCACGAGTTAGCCGATTCCTTGCTGACAGTTATTACGCCGACGCTCATGCGGCAAGGATGGTGCCGATTGTTTTTATCTCCGCATACGTTCACCGTTGCAAGCGGGGAGAAATACACAGTGATGGGAGATCCAGAATAACTTTATGGCCTCAACCCTGCCCGAACTTACCGACATAAACCAGAGCGTCGCTCTAAAAACGCTCAGTCAAAATGGACAGCCGCCAAAATCCCGCCTTGACGATCCGAGGAAAACCCAATCCTTCGTCAGCCTCATCCAGCAAGCAGACGCTGAACGAGACAGGAAGGCGGCAAACCTGAAAGGAATGGCCGATGGAAATCCACCTTATAATTCAAGCAAACGGCGGGCGGCTAGTCAGGCATGGCGGGCAAATTTTTCTTCACTGGAGGGGAAGGCATATCTGTCTAACGGACTCGTTCCCTATTACGACCTCTTCTCTTCCTCCAAATACCTCATTGATTTTCAAACCGGATACGGCTCGCCCAATCAACAAGCCGAGTGGAGTCGGATCATCACCGAGGAATTGGACACTACAATCAAGCAATGGCAGGGATTTGAGTATGAAATGCAGCCCATGTTGCATGATTTCGTCGGGTACGGAAAAGGTTTTCTGGCTTGGAACAACACTTACGACTGGCATTTCGAGCATGTGCCGCACCTTAGCGTCAAAGTTATGGACGGGACCAAGATCAATCTTGGCAAGCTGGAGATCATCGTAATCCCGCAGAGCTACTACGTTCACGAACTTTGGGCGAAGATTAAGAACGAAGTCGTGGCGCGCGCAGCCGGGTGGTATCCCGAAGCAGTGAAGCAGGCGATCCGCGATGCAGTTCCAAAAAGGCCAAACTCGACGGAACCCCCAAGCTGGGAAATGGTGCAGCAGGAGTTGAAGGATCACGACCTGCTGGAATCCTGCCGATCCTCGACGGTTCAGGCTGCTCGCGTTTACGTCCGGGAATTCGACGGTAAGATCACCGAACTAATGGTGCCTACGACGATGGGCAAAGCTGATTTCCTGTTTAAGAAGCGGGGACGCTATTCCAATTTCCGGCAGGTGATCGCTCCGTTCTTTTTGGAAGTGGGCGACGGAAGCTGGCACGGGGCGAATGGATTGCTCAAGGATATTTTCAACCTCGTCCAAACAAAGGATAGGCTTAACTGCGCGATTACCGACGCCGCGTTTTTGCGGACAGCCATTACGCTTCAGGCAAAATCGGCGACCAGCATGAGCAAGATCGGCCTCGTGCAGATCGGAGCGTTCAATGTGATCCCTCCCGACTTCGATGTTCAGCAGAGTCAGATTCTCGGCGACATCACAACGGCGCTTGCAGTCAATGCGGACATGGATCAGAGGCTGTCGCGGAACACCGGGATTTATCGTCCGTCACCTGAAAAGAAACCGGGCAATCCAATTACAGCGGAGCAGGCGCGGCTTGAGTTCACGGCGAGCACAATATTGGGGAATAGCGCCGTCAGTCGTTTTTACAACCAACTTGATCCGGCGTGGGGCGAATTAGCGAGACGGATTACAAATCCGAATCTTTCCAGAACAGATGAGTCATCAATTGCCGCGCTTGACTTCCAGGAACGTTGCCGTCGAAGAGGGGTTCCAAAAGCAGCGTTGCTCTCACGCAAAAGCGTTAGAGCATTCCGGTCAATCGGCAACGGTTCGATGATAATGCGGCAGCAGACACTGGCGTCTTTGGCCCCGTATTCAAGTCGCTGGCCAGAGTCTGGGCAGATGAATTACGATGATGACGTAATTGCGGCTAATGCCGGCCATTCCAAGGTTGAGCGGTACAATCCAAAATCGGAACGGATGGGTCAGCCGACCGACCAGCAAGCGTACGCGATGCTGGAAAACGCGGCGATGAAAGTCGGCGCGGAGGTGATTTGGACGGACACGCAGAACAATTTGATTCATGCGGAAACACACTTGAAAGCTGACGCCGATGCTGCTGCTTCCCTGACACAGGGCGGGAATCCGACAGAGGTATTGGCTTTCATGGAAATCAGCGGGCCGCACATTGCGATTCATTTGCAACACCTGTCGCAAGACCCATCGCACCAGCGGCAATACAAGGCGCTCGAAGCGGAGTACAAGCGCCTTGGACAGGTGGCGGACAAACTGCATGCACAGGTGCAGAAAATGATGCAGGAACAGCAGGCGAATGCGGCCAAGGTTCAGCAAGCTCAAGCCATTGCCCAAGGCACCGATGGAGACACGGCCATCAAAGCGGCGACCGCCCAGGCGAAGATTCAGCAATCCAACATTAAGACCCAGGTGAGTTTGAGGCAGAAAGAAGAGAAGCATCAACAGCAGATGACGCAGGCTGCTCAGGACATGGCGATCAAAGACGCGCAGGCGGCAGCGCAGATTGCGATTGATCAGGCCAAGGCGCAGGCGAAAACAACATCCGAATAATATGGGCTGGTATCCTGTAAATTCAATGTCTCTCAAGCGAGACAGCAACACGCGAGAAATCATAATCACTTGGCATGATGACGTGACGGGTGATCACGAGAAGCGGTTCACTTGGGAGCAAAAGAAGGAAGCGCTGGAATTTGCGACGAAGGAATTCAACTCTGTGGCTATGTGAGGCGTAAGAATGAATCTGTTCCAGAAGCTATTCCAGCGACCAAGAGTTGAGCGAAAAGCGCCCGTTGTTGCTCGCCCAATCCGCTACGAGATGACCCTTGAGCGCTGGCACGCTGACGACGGGCTGGTGAACTGGGCTAAAACATCAGCAGAATTCGCTTACGTGTTATCAATCGTAAACAATCAGCAACCCAGTGGATTTCCGTTTCGGGGCCAATCCGTGACTGACATTCAGTGCGCGGTGGAACTCGGACGAAAAGAGGGATACGCGGATTGCCAGAACGTATTGCTCATGTTGCGTCAGTTCCCTGTGAAAGTAGCCGAAGAAATCCCTGCGGATTACGACAATACCGAATACCCACGGGCTAGTGAAGGATAAATCCATAATTCAGCACATCGTCCCGGATGGTAAATGGCATGTTTCTGTAAAATCGCCCGAAGGATACGGATTCGATACCAATTGGGATCGAGAGTCCGAAGTTGTGGAACTGCTGGAAATGCTTATCAAATGCTCTAAAGAGCCAGAAGGACTAGCAGCGCGTGTGTCGCATTGCGTAGAGGTGGTATCGTTCAAACTAAAAAGTAGATAATTATGCCAGAACCAGTTTTAACACCAGCAGCACCGGCGACGGTCGCGTCACCCACGAATGGAGATCAACCCGACCAGTTCTTCGCCCCGCAGATGGAGGAATTAGTGCAGAAAGCTTACGCCGAGGCGAGGCCGCATGAGTTCAAGCCACCCAAGGTTTCCGAACCTAAGAATGGCTCAGTGGCAGAACCTGCTGATTCCCCTGATAGGCCATCGCAGACAAGCCCGCAAGCTCCTGCAAAGGAGGCTGAGTCACCATCCAAACCTCCCGTCAAAGCCGCGCAATGGAAAGAGGTGAACGAGGAACGCGCGCGACTCAAGGAAGAAAACGCGAAGTTCAAAGCCGAGCAGGAAAAGTATGCCAAAGAGCAAGAGAAATGGAAGTCGTGGGAAACGGAACGCAATGAATTCGAAACCATCAAAAAGCACAACCTTGAATTGCTCGACCGAATGCAGCAAATCGCCGTCGAGAAAGACCCGCGATTCGAGAACTACTTTAAGACGAAAACGGATACTGCTATCGCTCTCGCTCGACAGGCAGTTGGTGACAGCCATGCGGAACGTGTTTCTAAGTTGCTCCAACTTCCAGATAGCGATTGGCGAACTGAACAGCTTGAGGCAGTCATGGCCGAACTTGGGCCTACCCGACAGTCAAGACTTGGATCGGCAATTGTCGAAATGGACCGTATCGCTCTGGAACGCAGTACGGCGATTTCAAAGTCCAAAGAGAACTGGGAAGCGATGCAGAAAGCCGACCGGGAGAATAAGCAAAACCAAAAGCAGCAATTCGAGCGCACGTTCCAAGACAGGCTCCAGAAGTGGAGCGATCCGGAAAAAGGACTGGCTCTTTTCCAGAAAAAGGACGGGGACGAAGCCCACAACGCGGAAGTCCAGAACCGCGTCGAGCACGCGCGTAATATTCTCAACATGAACCTCAGTGCGGACGAATTCTCAAAGGCGGCTCTCTGGGCGTCTGCGGCTCCGGGATTGCTCCAAACTCTGATGGCATCCCAAGAGCGTGAAAAGCAACTGACTGCCGAACTCGAAGCGCTCAAAGCTGGTGGTCCCGAACTTCAAGGTGGTGGCGGGGAAGAAGCGGCAGTCGATGACGAGAAGCAGTACGAGGGAATGAGCATGGGTGAGATTATAGCGGCGAAGGTGAATAAGGCTGGCGGGTTTAATCGTTAATGCTGACAATCAATCTGCATCTCTTAGGTGGCCCCCACGATGGGATGATGTTGCTTTTCGAAGGCGAAAGTAAACCCTATGCCGTGGATAAGATATTAGCGGGTGGAGTCAAAATAATATTCGACGGAGAGACGTACAGCATTACGAAATTCGATAAAATCGGGATGCGTGGTGTTGGGGTATGGGAGGCGGAAAAGGCAGTCACGGAATGAATGCGAAAGAAACGCACACACTCAGGCTTTGGCGTGATGAGTTCGAAAAGCCGAGATGTCCTGACTGTAACGGACATGGAAGATTGGTTCTGGGAAAAGTCATTTCGATTTGCCATGAATGCCTGGGGACTGGGTTTGCTAACCTAAGAGACGCGATGGTAAAATGCTCGTCGTAATTCCAGTCTGCCACAAGGACGAGGCGCTTGTTCTAAAGAATCTCGAATGGGTTGCCGAGTTGGGCGGACAAGTCGATCGCAAAGTATTGGTGACATATCCGCGAGGTTTTGACTGGACCACTATCGGGATAAAGGCCAGAGAAGTCTTTGGAGACATTTCCTTTCACGAATACGATGAATGGGCTGGCGATCCAAAGTGGCCGCATCCTCAGAATTGGGCGTGGCAAAGCACAGCCAGATCGTTGGCCAATCAAGACCTTCCCTGGCTTTGGTGGGAAGCCGACAGCACGCCGATTCACAAAGGATGGCTAGATGTGATTCGAGAGGAATACAAGGCTGGCGGTAAACCGTTCATGGGTTGTATCACCGATCCAATTAACGGCAATCAGCCGCACATGAACGGGGTTGGTGTTTATCCGGCCAACATCGCCGAATATTCAACCAACGCCATGCTCTGTCGCGCGGCCCCATTTGACATCGTGATCTGGCCCGACATTCAAGGGCGCACTCATCGCGCCAACCACTTGATTCAGCACCACTGCCGGGTGAACGGCGACTCGACCCACTTCCCAACAAGTGCATCTGTCGATGACATCGTTCATCCCGGCGTGGTGCTATTCCATCGCTGCAAGGATGGTTCGCTCATCGACCGGCTAAGAGAAAGAAACACGTCCATCGTCAAGAAAGTGTTCAGCACGGTATCCTCGATGTTTTCCACTTCCGAGATCACCGTGGTTATAACCAATTTCAAGAGACCGGACAAGGTTAAGGAAGCGTTTGAATCGTGTCTTGCAGCGAAGGTTGAGAACGTCATTATTTCGGCAAGTGGTTGCGACTCCGAACTCAAGACCGTCCACCAGCAATGCCAGAAGCAGAAGCCAAATTTGAAGGTTGATGCTATTGCGGGCGACCTCGGATGCAACGAAATGTGGTTGCGTGGCGTGCGGCTGGCCAAGACCAAGTGGGTGCATATTCTCCACGATGACGATAAACTGCTGCCCGACTTCTCGACGCTGGATCGGTATATCGGTAACGGTGCTCCGTTTTACCATTGGGACGGTCTAAAACACGCTTGGCCTACCTCGTTACTGGATCAATCCAAGCTATCGCAGCGCACCTTTCCAGGTCGCTCGCAGGACTTCTACTCAACAGACTTTCTCTGGCCTATCCTGCTTCAGGATAATTCCTACAGCATTTCCCCAATAAGCGCTTTGTTTCCGCGCCAGCACATTTTGGACACGCTGGAAGAAGTCGAGCGCGACATGAAGGATTGCCGGTTCTTTTACTCCCACAAAATGCAGGTGGGGAATGACCTTCTGCTCTGGCTTAGGGCGGCTGAGAATTATTCCCGGTTCTTCTACATTCCGCGTCCGCTCATTTCCTACGGTCATTGGGACGGCAGCACGACATTTTGGGATTACGGCTGCAACCTGCAACTGCTCTCGAAGTGCTACGATGCGACACGCGATCTTTATCTGCACGGCCCCGGCTTCAACATGCCCGATTGTCCCAGGCTCGTTCACATTCAATCCGAGTTTAAGAGGGCCGACGAAGGTCCGCGTATCGAGAACGCTACGAAGGCATGGGTTGATCAATATCGGCGTGGCAATTGGGCGCGTGAGGGCATCGAGGATAATTCATTGCCGAGACTATTCACCGATGGTCCACGTAGGATACCTTACCTGCTGGACATGGTTGACCGTGCGATTGGTGTCCACGGCAAAGAACCGATCTACGTGCTTTCGAACACCGACACGATTCCTGTGCGAAGTCTCACACGGCATCTGGTTCACACATTCAAGACGCATCAATGCTGTTACTCATTTCGACGGGATATGTCGCAAATAGAAAAGCGCGACGAAAAGACGATACGAACCAACACTTCGGTTTACCCTGGCTGCGACTTGTTTGCATTCACTGCCCAATGGTGGCAGACGGCCAGAAAACAATTGCCGGATATGCTCTACGCGACCGACACTTGGGATTACGTGCTCAGGCATCACATGGATGCAATTGGCGCGAAGCGATTCTATTATCTCATTTATCACGCTGGTCACGCCAACGAACTCTCGCGCAACCAAGGCAGTCTTGCCCATCGCCACAATCATTCCTTGGCGCAACCGTTCCTCGAAAAACTCGGCGTCGAAGCGTACTGGCTGGCCAAGACGCCACCGAATTTGAATCCGCGATGATTTGGGACTGCTTCATTTTCAATGACGAGATGGAATTGCTTGAGCTTCGCCTGCGTGAACTCTGGGACGTGGTGGATTATTTTGTCCTGCTTGAGCATGATGTTTCAACGAGGGGAAAGTCGAAGCCGTTTTACTTCAAGATGCAGGAAGCGCGTTTCTCTCAATGGGCCAAGAAATTGGTGAGCGTCCAATATCATTGCGAGCCATATCCAGACACGTTGGAAAACAACCGGAACTTCGAGACTGTTCAGCGCGATCATTTCCCTGAAATACTGCGGCCCTTATTGAGGCCAAACGCGGGATACAACGTCGCCGACGAGGACACCATTATATTCGGAGACGCCGACGAGATCGCAGACCCGGAGTGCGTTCGGACGTATTCCAACGGGATGGGGGCGTATCGCTTTGTCAGTCACTTTTCCTACTACACGTTCAACTG
>Ga0065715_10089350_pt1 | contig 10967 bp, 8 predicted proteins | sample MisBulReplicate1_FD_59102 | JGI IMG/M metagenome (GOLD analysis project Ga0065715, IMG submission 59102) | Miscanthus rhizosphere microbial communities from Kellogg Biological Station, MSU, sample Bulk Soil Replicate 1 : eDNA_1 v2 (version 2) | ecosystem: Host-associated > Plants > Roots >...
GATAATCGACACGTCTTATGAAAATAAAAGCTATAATCACGGGTGCAACAGGTATGGTAGGTGAAGGTGTTATGCACGAATGCTTGCTGCATCCGGATGTGGAAGAAGTGCTTATCATCAACCGCAAGCCATCCGGGTTTACACATCCCAAGTTAAAAGAAATCATTCATACGGATTTTTTGAATATTGCACCGATTGAAAATCAACTCATAGGTTATAATGCCTGTTATTTTTGTTTGGGTGTTTCCTCTGTTGGCATGAATGAAGTCGACTACACAAAGATGACGTATACGCTAACCATGCATGTAGCTGAAACACTTAGTCGATTAAACAAAGACATGACGTTTTGTTATGTGTCAGGCGCATCTACAGATAGCACCGAGAAAGGCAAGTTGATGTGGGCACGCGTTAAAGGAAAAACGGAAAACGATCTGACAAAACTTCCTTTTAAAGAAGTATATAATTTTAGACCAGGTTATATGCACCCTACGCCGGGTTTGAAAAACACCAACAAGTATTACAAATATTTTACCTGGATGTATCCGTTTTTAAAAGTCGTATTTAAAAACAGTGTTTCTACATTAAAGGATCTTGGTATGGCAATGATCAATGCTACCATCTATGGATCGAACAAACAAGTATTAGAAGTACCCGAGATAAAAACGCTTGCTAAAAAAACCAGCTTCGTTAAATAGAATTACTTAATCATCATACAAACTCTTCAAGAGTTTAAAACCCTTGGAGAGTTGATTTTTACTTCACATAAATACAATACCTAACAAATCATTCACTATGAAAAAAGTTTGGTTCATCACCGGTTGTTCAACAGGCTTTGGCCGTTCCATAGCAAGTTATGTTTTAAGCATTGGACACAACGTTGTAATCACAGCGCGTAAAATTTCAGACATCAGTGATCTTGTTGTCGGTTATGAATCCAGTGCACTCGCACTTTCATTGGATGTAACAAAACACGACCAAATCGTAGCTGCTGTCAACAAAGCAATGGATCGCTTTGATCGTATTGATGTACTGGTGAACAATGCGGGCATCGGATATTTTGGTGCAGTAGAAGAAAGTGAAGACGATGCTGTACGAAAAATGTTTGAAATAAATTTCTTTGGTTTAGCCAATATGACGAAAGCCGTGTTGCCCGTCATGCGCAAACAACGCAGCGGACATATCATCAATATTTCCTCTGTTGGCGGCTTGGTTGCATTTCCTGCCTTGGGTTATTACAATGCAAGTAAGTTTGCAGTAGATGGTTTATCCGAATCGCTTGCAAAAGAAGTTGCACACCTAGGCATACGCGTTACCATTGTTGCGCCAAGCGGCTTCCGCACCGACTGGGCAGGACGTTCTGCAGACAACAGTAAAATAGTCATTGCAGATTATGCAGATACAGCCGGTGCAAATAAATCCTTCATCCGCGGATATAGCGGCAATCAACCGGGCGACCCAAAGCGTGCGGCACAAGCTATTGTTAAAGCCGTAGAATCACTAGAACCTCCTCTTCGTTTATTACTTGGCGCAGCAGCATTAAAAGGTGCAACAGCGAAACTAGATGTATTGAAAAAAGATTTTGATGCCTGGAGTGAAACCACGGTATGGGCAGATCATCCGAAAGAAGCGTAATGTTTTTAAAATAAATTGCAGATTGGTCACAGCATTAATACAAACCAATCTGCAATTCATTTTTATATTCTATGGTAATTTAGCAAGCAACACATTAATACAATGAATGAGTTTCTGAGGTTCATCTAACATTACCATGTGTCCTGAATTTGCTGCACTAAGATGCGTAAAGTCGGTTACCCCTGCACCTAATAACTCGTGTTGATCGTACCACCACTGACGGCCTTCAACAGTGTCTGGCGCATCTACCCGCATTGCCGTTAGTACAACTACCGGTACATCTGGCAAATTGCCCAACGTTGCCATGTATTCAAGATCGACTTTCCATTCTTTAGCTTCCAGTGTAGAACCATATAAAGCGCCATAAGGAATAAGCCAGGAATTGTAAAATGCATCTTGGTCTGCTTGACTGATAGTACCATTTACTGAAGGATCTACAAATAACAACCCGGCAACCCTAGTTGGATTTTTAATGGCCCAATCTTTTATAATAAAGCCCCCTAATGAATGTCCAATCAATACTATTTTGCGACCATTGGCAAAGGCATCAATAATAAAACTCAATTCGCTTTGCAAGCGGTTAATGTCTCTAGGGTCCGGTCCTCTTTGCGATTCTCCATGGCTTGCTCTGTCGTAAGAAACAACATCCATACTATCACTTGTTTTTAATACTATATTGCTGTTGTCCCAAATCGTATGATCATCCCCGAGTCCGGCTTCAAAAACAACCAAATAGTCTGAATTTTTAATTACAGAGAATGTAGCCAGTTTATGGGTTCCCAAATTAACGTTCTTTTGCGTTAAAACAACTGGCGTTGCTTTAGCAGGAACAGGAGGATTAGATTCAGGTTTACAAGAAACCGTTGATAAGAAAATGGCTAGTGGTATAAAAAGTGCTCTCATCTTAGACTACTTTACTGGTTTAGTATTTACTTAATTGCAATGCAAGCTATCCAAATAGTAATTCAGCTACTTTTCAGTTTTAAAATTTAACTCTACAATTTGCCTAAACGTATATACAAAATTCAATAAAAAGTTCGCAGTTCTAAAAATAACCTAGTTTTTAAACTCTCCCGGCGCCTGTTTGACAAGTTCTTTAAATACTCGGTTAAAACTGGATGGAGAATTAAAACCTGTTTTGTAAGCTATTTCGGATATGGAATAGGAGGAATTTTTGAGATATAGCTTTGCTGCTTCGATCCTTGTATGATTTAAAAAAGCCTTAAATGTCATTCCTACATTATCCTTTAATATCTCACCTATTTTATATTCGGGAACACTTAACTTATTAGCCAGGTCGCTAGCCTTTAGCTCACTGTTTGAGTAATTCTCTGATATATATGCATGAATCAAACTTTTTAAATCAGCATCTGCAGGTTCAAAATCAAAATCATCAGAATATTTTATGGTTAACTGTATTCTTTTCTGTTTTTGGTACAACATAAAATGAATGCCAAAGAACAGGAGCAAAACAGTGCTGACATAAATAGTCAGCATCCAGTATAAGCGACTATAATCTCCAACCAATGAAAGTTTAGTGATTTTAAATATTCTTTCTTCATCAAGAATAAAACCTGCCTCACTGAAAATAGATGTATAACCAACAGAATCTTTATCCCACGTATTAATATCTAACTCAGAAATATTATTATTTGTATACCACCATTCCGGAATCGTATTAAAACTGTTAAATGGAATTTTCAGGATATTTTCGCCTTTTTCAACCGAGTAGATATTATGGTATAAAGCGAATGAATTTCTAATTATAGAATCACTGATTCCTTTTTTAAAATTATAAATGCGGATTGGCAGACGTTCTTTTTTATTCGTAAAAATCTGCATTTCTAATGTATAATCTTTCAAACTATAAAATAAGCCGTCTGTTTTTCTAAAATGAATTCCTGCATAGGGATACAGCAAACCTTTTTTAAGACAACATCTAAATGTTATTTCATTTTTGGTTCTGGATAGTATCTCAGATTCTGAATGACCACCATCCCATACATCTGAAAAAGATTCAATCACATATTCCTTTGAATCTAATAGATTAATTGTTTCTTTTTTTTGAAATAAAAATGCGGACAAACAAGTTACCAGCAAAAATAGGATAACCGCGACAAACTGAATACGAAATTGCTTCTTACTAAAATATTCCTTCAACTGATTTTGTAATTTATGTTCCTGAAATTATATAATCCCAAATGAATCCATTTTTTATAAACTATCCTAATCCCTTTTGCTGTATTTTTTGTTCTGTTCAAAAAGCTATCTCAACAGATAGGTTTTTTTAGTATCTTCACATTTTTAATGCACTTCTTATAATTGAAAAATGAAAAATTTTATTCTAGTAGTATCCTACCTATTACCTTTTCTATTATTTGCACAAACACAACCACAAGGTTTTACGACTTCAGCAGGAACGCCTTATCTTGAAGTAAGCGGCAGAGAACATGAATATTTTTCGGATGATATGGGTAACTGTATTCTTGTAAAAACAGATGGTGAAAAAGTAATCATTCAGCATTATGATGTCACTTCGATGAAAGAAATAAGCAGACGTGAATACATCGATTTTCCTAATGGCTCAAAAACTGAAAAATGTTTAAAAACAGGTAATCATTTATTTTATTTATATAGCGCACCTAACAAAACCAAAACACGAACGTTGTATGCGCGAGAAATAAATAAAACAACAGGTGAATTCATGAAGGTCCAACTACTTTTTGAAACAAAAGGTCCAGTTGAATTTATTCATGCAAATGAAGATGGAATACAAGACCTTTATGATATATCCACGCATTTCGAAGTAGAAAAATCATTCGACTGTTCAAAAATATTAATTCATTATAAAAGAGAACCCATTTCAAACAACAAGGATACGAACTTTGAAGTTATCGGATTATATGCCTTTGATACGAACTTAGCTCCTCTGTGGGGATCTGAAAAAACAATGCCCTACACAGAAAAAAAACAACATATTATATCCTATACAATCGAAAAGAATGGTAGAGCTTGTATGCTTGCATTTACCAATGATGGTGCAAATCTGCAGTATGAATTCTTTTCTACTTCGCAAAATGATCCGATTCAAAAAACAAAACTTGACATTGACCCCACAATGCTGTTGGGAGAGATTAAAATGACAGAGAACAGCGAAGGAAACATAAACTGTACAGGATACTACAATAATGGTATTGACAAGGAATATATATTCGAAAAGCCCGACCTCTTGGACATCTTGTTTTTAAATCCGGTAAGCAAACCTCAAGGTTCAGACATCCTTTTCACTAAAAGTATCAATGGCGTTTTTCGTGCCACAATTTCTCCATTCGGTATCTTACAGAGAAAATACATGCACGAATTTTATATTGAATTCATCAATAAATATGAATCCCAAAGTGCGGCCAAAAAAAATGACAAAAAAGAAGAAAAGAAAAAAGCCGGAATTGCGGACTTATTACTCCAAGATGTAATTGAAAATGCCGATGGAAGTACACTGATTATAGGTGAACAAAAATATGTACGACTTGAGAAGATTGTTAAAGATGTAACGAATCCCAATCAATCTACATTGAATGGAAGGACTACAACTGAAACCACGCGTTTGAATTATACTAAAAATATTGTTGTAACCAAACTTGATGCTTCAGGACAAATATCGTGGCAAATAAAATTACCCAAATATCAACTCAGTTATACTGGTTTCGGTTCAATTGGCTTTAAGTACATTGAAGTCGATGGCATGAGTTACTTTATATTTCTTGATAATTTAGATGGTACAACCTTTCCTGATAATATGGATCCGTTTCTATTTCAACTTTCGGATGGAGGTGAACTATTCGCATATAAAGTAGATAATGCATCCGGAAAATATATCAACCAGGTTATCTTTGATACCCATAATGTAGGTGGTACTGAAGTTAATCAACTTCCCACGGTACGAATTTTTAATGCAGACAAAAAGACTCTCATGGTAGAATTTGACATGAAAGGAAAAATGGACAATATGATTAAAATGAAAATTCATTAGTATCTATAAAAATATAAATATTTTATTCGGATAATATGTAAAGCAAAAGAGTCCCGTCAATTGGCGGGACTCTTTTGCTTATAAAAGCTTTAAAATCTTATTTTAGAATAGCTGCTAGTTCTTTAAACAGCTCTTTCCCTTCGTCTTTATTATACCATTTTTGCAATTCAATTTTCATGGTTTCAAAATCTGCCTGTTCGGCTTTTAATCGGTCGTAAATAACCTGACAGCCTGCTGGCCTTGGACCCCATGTTGCAAGGTCTTCACCGGATGCATTTCGTACTATCAATTTGGGAATGGATTTACCCCCATTCGTTAAATAGTTATTTATACGAAATGGTTCTGAATCCCGCAGTTCATAATCAACCGTTATCAATGGATTTCTTTGAGCAATCAAATGCAGAAAAGGAACCATATGAGCCGCATCTCCACACCAGGGCTCGGTAATAATGATCCACGTCTGTGGAGCTGTAATCTTAGCAATAACCGCTTTTATCTCTTCCGATAGAACGCCGTGCTTCAGCCAACGGTTGGTTCTTGACCAATTCAATTTTAAATAATTAAAATAGTCCGGGTTATCGTAGGGAGGCGGTGGCGTGGGATTATCAAGTATGGATTCGAAATAAGCTAAATACGACTGGAAATTCATGGATACATAACGAATTGTGTTCGTTCATAACCCCAAATAACAGCAGGTAGTTCCATCAAAACCAACAGAACTCAACATAACCTATTTTAATGGAATGCGTTATTCAATTGAACCGATGTTTTAATTCATCAATATAGATTTTTAACTGTAGAGGCGCATTTTAATATACCACCATAGCTAATTCTCATGAATTACTATGTATCTTCATACAATGTTTAAGTCTATCTTATTCATAATTTTATCGACGACCTTTTGAATGAAGTCTGGTTTTAAAAAAATACTGCTGTTTTTAATTATTCCAGTAATACTGGGTGGAATTCTGCATTATACCATTTCATTCAAAATAAAAAATATCCTAGAGCTGATTGTTGAAAACAGGTCGAATCACAGCTACTCTTTTCATGCTAAAAAAATTGAAGTTTCTTTTTGGAACAAGAATCTGATTGTAGAAGATGCGCAGCTAATCAGTCTTGACAGCGCAAAAGCCAAAACACATTATGGCGTTGAAATTCCTCACATGACCATGGAAATTGAATCCTGGATGGATATATTTTTTCGCAAGAAATTATCCATTCACCACTTGAGTTTTATCGATTCAAAAATTCACATCCATGAAAAGTCTATTAACAAAACCAATGTAGATTTAAAAGATGTTTTTAAATCCTTTGAAGAGATACTTGATTTTTTAGAGGTAAAGGCTTTAGCGGTTACAAATGGAAGTTTCTATTACAAAACAATCCGTTCGGAAAAAGAATTACGTGCTGAAGGAATCAATTTTTCGGTTCAGAATTTATCTGAAAAAAATGAAAAGGGGCATCTCTTATATTCCGAAGACATACGTATCGATATAAAGAATCAAGAATGGAATCTTCCGGATGGCATACATACTATTAGTTTTAAGAACTTAAGTTTTTCTGGAAAAAATAAACTGTTTGAATTAGATTCATTTATTATAAAGAGTGCTGCCACTGCAAACAAAGGGGCAATACATTTATATGCAGACAAATTCTTTTTTAATTCTCTGGAACTTGAATCCATGTATCAAAAAAACATTCTTGATATCGATACCGTACTTTGTGTCCGACCTGTGCTGACTATTGTTCTGGATAAAAACAAACCCATACCTTCCAATACCCCTAAATCAATATCAACCTTTCTGCCTCAATTATTTAAAGAATCGTATATCAATTATATTAATATTGAAGATGGTCAGATTCTGTTAAAACAAGATATAGATGAACAGACAAACACCTTGGTACAGAAAAGCAATTTAAAAATATACAATCTCTCTGTTAATGAAATGCGTGCTCCTATCGTAAAAACAGATAGCATATTGTTTGGACTGAAAGACATTCAATTTGTAACACCGGATAGTGCGTATCATATTTTTGCCAGCGATTTGATGATTATCAATGATGACCTTATTTTAAAAAATTCATTTTTCGGTCCTACACATGTCAACACAAACAAAAAAAACATTTCCTTTTTTGCTCCTGAATTCAGATTAAACAATATCAATTTTGTTGACCTCATTCAAAAAAGATTGAATGCTTCGCAAGCAGAACTATACAACCCAACCATCCGTGTAGCTTCCCATAAATCTGATAAAAATAAAACCGTCAAGACCGATACATCTTTAACAACTCTAAAACATTTTTATGCTGCATTACACGAATTTCGAGAACTAGTTGGTATTGAAAAGCTTCGTATAATTAATGGAAATGTTTTAATCAAAAATTCAGATAAACACCATACCCAAATACAGATGAAGGGTATTAATGCATTGATCTTGCCAATACATTTTGTCAATAGCGATTCACTGATTCATATCAAACAGGCACTACCTGAAGTTATGGTCGCTGACCTTTCATTCATTTCCGATAACATCAATCTTTCTGTTTCCAATTTCAGGTTTGATGGTATGCTTAAAAAAAGTTATGCAGACAATATGCATTTGAAGATAAAAAATGAAATAGACATTCAAGGAAAAGATATTTATTGGGAAATTTTTAACTGGAATCTCTTTCAAACATACAAACGTATTCAGATTGAAGAATTTTCAGCTCAAAAACTATCAATAAAAACAATTCACACACAAATAAAAAAATCAGGTAAAAATAAGAGCACACGCAAAAACCTACCTGATATTCGTCTATCAAAATTTAAGGTAAATCAATTAAGTCTGAGTGCCATAAGCGGAAACGACACCTCATCTTTTGAAGGACAAAATATAATCATTGACTCCTTACGTTCATTAAATCGTTTCTTAGTCTGGGCCAATGCGAATGGAACCTTCAAAAATATTCAGTTCAAAAAAGAAGAGCAAACCGTACAGATCCAATTCATACAGTTAAACACAGACGGAGAAACATCTATTCAAAATATACGATTATCCGACAAAAAAGAAAATACGGATATTCAGTTAACTGTTCCGTCAATCAAAATTCGGGGAATTATTTATTCAACAGATCTCTCAGAACTTAACATCAATAAAATACTGATTGAAAGTCCGGATATAAAATATTTCCATGTAAATCATCTTCCTAATAAAAATACACAAAAAAATACGTTCCATTTCCCAATGGAAATTCAAGCCAAAGAGCTTGTTGTTTCTAATGCTTGGGTAAATTATCTAGATATAAACGTGAATGATACACTTGCAGCTTCAGGCAAATTCAACATTCGAATTATAAATTTAGCTACATCTAAAACGAAAAATGAACTTTTTCAATTTGATCGGTTTGCACTCGATATAAATAAATTGCAACTTAAAACGAAAGATATTTCACTGGAAATACCTAGTGCATCACTGCTCTCTAAAAATGGAACACTAAAATCCATTGAGTCAAACACAATTACTTTTCAATCTGATCTGTCAGCACAGTGGGCCAATGTATATACTATGTTTCGTGTTGGAAAAAATAATGGCGTGCTGCGTTTAGAAAATATATCCGGCACATTCTCTCAAGATGCATTTGTTTACAGCAGCGACAAGGCAATTGCATTGCAATCCATATTAAATAACACAAATCAAATTCAAGGATCATTACGCTTCGTAAACAACACTTCGATCTTCCGAATAAATGACTTTACCTGGAAAAACAAATCAAATGTTTTGTCTTGCAACAATATCATCTATCAACCCAAATTAAGTCTGGAAGAGGCGACCCAAAAAGCTACTTCACAGTTTGATTATTTAACATTAAATGGCAAATCTATTCAATTAGAAAATATTCAGCTAACGGGCACTACAAAAAAATCAATCATTCACATTCAGAATATTATGTTAGATCAATTTGAATTAACATCCATACGAGATAAAAATGTGCCTAAAGGTATTATGAAGCTCAAAGAAATGCCGACCAAACTTATTCAGAGCATTACATGGCCAATTACAATTGATTCAATTAACGTAACGAACAGCAAAGTAATTGTTCATCAAATTGAAGAAAAGAGCTTTGCAAAATCTATGATTCCTATAAAAAATATTCATGCAACCATTACAAACGTTACAAACCAGGCAAGTCCAAAAGATAGTCTATATCTAACTGCACGTGGTACCATTTTAGATGTAGTTGTCAAGTCGTTCAAGTATACAGAATCCTATGCTGATTCTCTTTCCTACTTTCACGCATCAACGAATATCATTCCCGGTGATTTTAAAAGTCTGAATACACTTACCGTACCGTTAGCAAACGTGGCTATAGACAATGGCCATTCCAACAAACTGAATGCGGTATGGGCCGGGAATAAATATGCGACCATAGGACAAATGAATTTTATGTATGAAAATTTAGAGGTTCATTTATTACACAAAACCGATACGTCACAAAATAATATTGCTTTAAAAATTGAAAATGAACTTGCCCAAAAAGTTATTAAGAAAAATAACACAGAACGTTCTGTCATATTTTTTGAACGTAATACCGAAAAACAAATATTTCATTATTGGTTGAAAGCCATATTACAAGGCGTTTATAGCTCAACGGGTGTAAAAAACAGTGAAAAATATTTGAAACGGTATAAAAAGGTAGAGCAGAAATACGACTTACCCAAAAATACCGAAACCAATAAGGGTGTTCTGTAATAAAATCATATCAATTGATTTTATGCTGCGTTGCATTTCTTATTCTTCCCCAGCAAATAAACTTAGTATACTGCTAACCTTGCCTGCATTTTCTGATTCAACAAAATACAATACATCCCCATTTACACTCCACTTTGCCGTTGGCAGGCAGGGTAATTCGTTTGCTTTTCCTATTTGATTTGCATCGTAATAGGAATTACAAAACAAGATGCAGATTGTTACCGGTTCTTTTAAATCCACTGAAACAAACTTACACGCATCGTGTATCTGATCTGCATTTTTCCAGTTTCGCCATTCAAAAGGGGCTGCAGCAAGTTCTTCTTCTACCCTATTTAAAAAGTACTCAAAGCGGTCTGCGTTATTATGAATGATCGAAAGTTTAATGGTATTTTTCATGATTATAATTTAAAAGTTAATCGAATGAATATATGCTATCAAATTACACATATTCATTCAATTTTATCTAATTGAAAAAGAAAACCTTCGTTCTTTCAAACGAAGGTTTTCTTTTTTCAACCGATTTAATATCTGAAACCGATGTTATTTTATTACAGTGATCTTCTTTCTTA
>Ga0065715_10089353_pt1 | contig 10951 bp, 7 predicted proteins | sample MisBulReplicate1_FD_59102 | JGI IMG/M metagenome (GOLD analysis project Ga0065715, IMG submission 59102) | Miscanthus rhizosphere microbial communities from Kellogg Biological Station, MSU, sample Bulk Soil Replicate 1 : eDNA_1 v2 (version 2) | ecosystem: Host-associated > Plants > Roots >...
CCGCTTCCCGCCGATTGCGGCGGGCGGATTCACGAGCTGATCGTGCTCGACGCCGACACGGGCGCACCGAAATTCTTCATCGAGTGTGACGCGTCCAGTGATCCCGTAGCCGAGGTGTGACGTGCCGGGCTTCCCGCATACTCGCGAGTCCTCGGTCGCGCGCTGGAGCAACTTCCACGGCACTATCCGCGATCGTTTCGTCCCACAGCTCCTCGTGCCCGACATGCCGGGCGCGATCGACGCGAGCGCGCCGAGCAAGCTTCGGCGCTCTGGCGAAGCGCTCTCGGCCATCGTCGCGCACGCGATCCAGAAGAGGAAAACTCTTCGGGTCGCTGGCTCGCGGTGGTCGCTTTCCAATGTGATCGAGCCCGGGGCGATCCTCCTCGACTCCGCATACCTGAACGAGATCCTGCGCGTGCGTACTGAGTGGCTCACCCCCGACTACAGGCAGAGCCGCTCGTCGGATGGGCTCGTGCCCATCTTCGCGCAGGGAGGAACGACGATCCATAGCCTGAACAGCGCGCTCGGCGAGCTCGGGCTCGCGCTTCCGACGTCGGGCGCCGCCGATGGTCAGCGCATCGCGGGCGCGATCGCCACTGGCACCCATGGATCGGCGATCGATGTCGGCGCCGTGCACGACACGATCCTCGGGGTGCACCTCGTGGTCGCGGGAGACAAGGCGCTTTTCGTGATGCCGCGATCCAATCCCGCCATGACCGACGACGTCGGTGTGTGGCTTAGCGAGGAGACGGGCATTCCGACCGAGACGGTGCGCGACGACGACGTCATGGCAGCGGTGCGGGTATCGCTTGGATCGCTAGGTGTCGTTCACGGTGTCGTGATCGAGGCGGAGCCGCTCTATGGGCTCAGGCGTCAGGTCATACCGTTGGATTTCCGCGACGACAGACTCCGGCAGGCCGTGGAGACGCTCGACACGCTGGCGCTCCACCCGCATCGTCCGAAGCGCCCTTTCCACTTCGAGGTGGTCCTAAGTCCGTATCCGACCGCGGGAGCAGGCGCGTACGTGGTGCTGATGTGGAAGGAAGATGCCGTCCCGCCGCCGATCGCGCCGCCGCCGAAGGATCCGGAACTCTCGTTCGAGCTCTTGAGCTTCATCGGCGTCCTCGCCGGCCTGATCAACGACCCTTGGGGCGGTCTGGCGATCGAGACCTTCGTGAACGTGCTCCTTGGCCAACGCTACAGCGCGAGAGACGACGCTCCACGCTTCCCGGGAGAGGTGTTCGGGCCGACGACGCTTCCGCCCGGCAACGGAACGAGCACCGAGATCGCTGTACCGCACGAACATACGTTCGCGGCGTTGAGCGCCATCTATGGCGCAATCGCCGCTGAAGCGGCGGAGGGACGCCACCACCTCGGTGCGTTCGGGGTCCGCTTCGCGCCGAGCGGCACAGGCGCCCTACTAGGCATGAACCAGAGCAATATGACGACGTACATCGAAATGGGCGCCATCCAGTCAATAGAAGCCATGGGGATCTTCGAACGCTGCTGGCGAGAGCTCGATTTGGCAGGAATCCCATTCACCTGTCACTGGGGCCAGCAGGGCGGTCACACGCCCGCGCGGGTCCGGCGGTACTTCGGCTCGAACGGCCACAGGTGGCGCGCCGTCCGCAGTGCGATCCTGACACCGGCGGCGCGAGACGTGTTCGCGTCGAAGATGCTGGGCTCGGCTGGACTCGACTGATCTGCTACGATCTCCGTAGGCGCTCTGCGATTCATGCGATTCATAGGAGGGGGAAATGCACCGCAGGTTCTTATTCGCCCTGATCGCGCTCGTTGCTTTAGTCTTCAGCCTCAACAGCGCGGGGTTACACGCGCAACGCGGTCGGGGTCAGGGGCGCGGACGACCCGAGGGCGCGGGACAACCGGCGTCAAACCCTCACAAACCCCCCAAGCAGGATGACGGTTCGGCAGATCATCCCAGCCGGGGTCAACGGCCAACGACGAGCCAACTCGCTACCAGGAACCCGCAACTGGCGGCAAAACTGCAAACGCTGCTGCCTGGCGCGAATCTCGAAACCGCGAGCACGGGCTTCAGGAATCTGGGCCAGTTCGTAGCCGCCGCGCATGTCTCCCATAATTTGGGGATCCCGTTCGAGCAGCTCAAGGACAGAGTGACCGGTGCGAATGCCACGAGCTTAGGCCAGGCGATTCACCAGTTGAAACCCGGTGCGAATGCCGAGGTCGAAGCGAAAAAAGCGTCCCGCAGCGCGGACGCTGACATCAAAGAATCCCGAGGTAAGAAACCGTCTTCCTAAACCACCCATCCCTTGTAACTCTTTGTGACGATTGCGGCAAATCCTGCGCCGCGACGGGCTCTTCCTGTACACTAACCTCACCAGTATTACAACCTCTTGACGGCTGACAGAGGGCTCAAAATGTCAGAGCAAAACACTCACCACGGGGTCCTGTGGGCGTTCTCAGCAACGCTGCTCATGGTTGTCGGCGCAGCCGCAGCCAATGAGGATCTCCGGCTCGTCAACGCTGTCAAAGATCAAGATTCGCAGCAGGTGCGCGCTCTGCTGAGCGGGCGTCCCGACGTCAATGTTCGATCCGAGGACGGCTCGACGGCGCTCTTGTGGGCCGCTCATTGGAACGACCTCCAGACGGCGGAGCTACTGGTCCGGCGCGGCGCCAATGCCAACACGGCGAACGATTTTCGGATGACGCCGCTCTCTCAAGCGTGCACGAATGGGAACGCGCAGTTCGTTGATCTGCTTCTGAAAGCCGGTGCAGACCCCAACACGCCGATCGGAACGGGCGAGACGCCGCTGATGACGTGCGCGAGGGCCGGCAGCACCGACGCCGTGCGCATGCTGCTCGTGCGGGGCGCGAACGTGAACGCGAAAGAGCCGAACCAGAATCAAACGGCGTTGATGTGGGCCGCTGCCCAGCAGCACCCGAAAGTCGTGCAGGTGCTGGTCGAGGCGAATGCGGATCTTCAGGCCCACACCAAATCAGGATTTACCGCGATGCACTTTGCGGCGCGCGTCGGAGACATGGAGTCGACGCGGACGCTTCTCGGTGCGGGCGTCGACGTGAACATCAAATCGCAGCCCGATCCTGAAAGTGGAAGGGGACGCGGCGTCCGGGGCGCGGGAGCAGGCTCAGGGGCCTCAGCCGGACGTGCCGGCGCCGCGCGAGGCATAGTGGGCGGTGGAGCCGGCGCGCGTGGCGACAGCAACTTTGGCGGCAGCACGCCGCTGCTTGTCGCAACCGTGCGAGGCCACATCCCTCTTGCTCTCTTTCTGCTCGACCACGGCGCAGATCCAAACGTGCTCGACGCCGGATTCACTCCGCTGTTCTGGGCGGCGGGCACCTGGGAAAACGGACTTGCGAATCCCGTATACGGGTTCGTCGATCCGATCGGAGGAATTCCGGATCGCGAAGCCAAGCTGCTGCTCGTCAAGGCACTGTTGGCACACGGCGCGAACCCGAATCTTCAGATGACGACCCGTCCACCAGGCTTCGGCGGCACGGGAACCGGAGGCTTCAACGACGCGGCTGGTGCAACCGCGTTCATCATCGCGGCCAATTCGGCGGATGTCGAGATGATGCGCATCCTGCTCGCCGCCGGCGCCGATCCGCATCTCGTCACCAAGACCAACTCCAACGCGTTGCTCGCCGCGACGGCTCTCACTCGAGGCATCGGTGAGTTTGTCGACGACGAGGATCAGGCTCTTGCCGCAGTCAAGTTTCTCCTGGACCTGGGCGTCGATCCCAAGGCCATCACCACGTACAACGAAAATGCGCTGTTCGGTCCAGCCTATCGAGGCTGGAACAGGATGCTCGAGCTCCTGATCGAAAAGGGCGCCGTCGTAAATACCGTCAACAAGGCCGGAGTCACACCGTGGCTTGCCGCGTCGGGCTTCGGCGATCGCCTCGGCGGCGTGCTCTTCAACAAGGCGGGAGCCGACATTCTGCTCAAGCACGGCGCGGATCCGAAACTCGGTCATCCCTGCCAGGCCCAAAACAGATGCCGGCCGGAGTAGCGGCAATGCGAACACGGAAGAACCAAGTGATGCTGATGATGGGGTGCGGATCGATCGCACTCGTCGCGACGATTTCTGCGACGCTGTCAGCAAATCAGACCGCCACACCGGCGTCCGCCCAGAGCGCGACGCCGTCCGCCGCGGCAGCCACTCCGGCTCGAGAGTTTGTGACCACGTACTGTGTGAGGTGCCACAACCAGCGCCTGAAGACTGCCAATCTTGCGCTCGACACCGTGGACGCCGACAACGTGTTCAACTCGGCCGACACCTGGGAAAAGGTTGTCGTGAAACTCCGAAGCCGCGCGATGCCGCCGCCGGCCGCGCGACGGCCCGACAACGCGACCTACGACCGCGTAGCGAGCTGGCTCGAGAACGAGCTGGATCGAGCCGCCGAGATCCATGTGAATCCAGGCCGGACAGCCGGGCTCCATCGGCTCAACCGCACTGAATACGCCAATGCGGTTCGCGACCTTCTTGGAGTGGAAATCGATCCGAAGGCCATGCTGCCGCCCGACGAACAGGCATTCGGATTCGACACCAACGCCGACGCTCTTTCGATGCAGCCGGCGCTGTTGGACCGCTATCTCAACGCGGCCGCGAAGATTGCACGGCTGGTGGTCGGCGATCCGACGATTCCGGCGGGGTTCGAGCGATACACCGCTCTGAAGGACAACTCGAACGAGACCACCTGGTTGTGGCAGAACGAGAGACTTGGAGAGGAATTCCCGCTCGGGTCGCGCGGCGGGATCGTGGCGCGCCATTATTTTCCCGTTGATGGCGAGTACGTCTTCAAGATTCGGCTGGACCGCACCGACACCGGTCTCATCCGCGGCCTCATGGTGCGAAGCGACATCGAGGTTCGCATCGATGGTGTCCGCGTCGGCCAGATGACGATCGGCGGCACACCCGAGTTCACTGGCGGGGATGCCCCGGGCAGTCCAGAGCGCTATCAGGACTCCAGCAGCCCGCAGACGACCGCAGATGACCGGTTGGAAGTGCGTACGCCTGTCAAGGCCGGCATGCGGCAGGTGATCGCCACAATCGTCAAGGCAGATGATCTCGAAGTCGAGGGATTAGGACTGAACTCGATCCCGGTATGGAGCCGTGAACACACCACGAAGGGCGACAACCCACTGGTCATATCGTCGCTGCACATTGGAGGGCCCTACGGCGGCCGCGTGTCGCCGGACTCGCCCGGCCGGCGGCGGCTGTTCGTCTGCCAACCCGCAAGCAGCGCGACGGCGAGCGTCGCGGCGAGCGCAACCGCGAGCGCAAGCGGACCGGCGAGCGCAGCGGAGACCGCTTGCGCGACGAAGATCCTCTCAACGCTCGCGCGGCGTGCCTATCGCCGTCCGCCGACCACCGACGACGTTCGAACGCTCCTCGGCTTCTATCGGTCCGCACGCGCGCAAGGCGATTTCGACGCCGGAATTCGTGCGGGAATCGAGCTGATTCTCGCGAGCCCCGATTTCCTCTTCCGGGTTGCGGCCGATCCGGCCGGCGTCGCCCCCGGCACCGCGTATGCCCTGCCCGATCTCGAGCTGGCGTCGCGCCTGTCGTTTTTCCTGTGGAGCAGCATCCCCGACGACGAACTGCTCGACACGGCGATCCGTGGAAAGCTGCACGAGCCGGCTGTGCTCGATCGGCAGGTCCGGCGCATGCTGAGCGACAAGCGCGCACGCACCGCGCTGGTGAAGAATTTCTTCGAGGAATGGCTGCAGACGCGAAACGTCTGGCTGCTCACACCCGATCTCAACCAGAAGTTTCCCTGGTTCGACGACAACCTGCGGGTCGCGTTCGTCAAGGAAATGGAGTTGTTCTTCGATGCTCAACTCAAGGAAGACCGCAGCATCGTCGACTTGCTGACGTCGGACCGGACGTTTCTGAACGAACAGCTCGCTCGGCATTATGGTATTTCTGGCGTGTACGGGAGCCATTTCCGTCCCGTCACGCTTACCGATGAGAACCGTTTCGGCTTGCTCGGCAAAGCCGCCGTCCTGTCAGTGACGTCGTACTCAACGCGGACGGCGCCCACGATCCGCGGAAAATATCTGCTCGAGAACATTCTTTCGGCGCCACCACCGGCTCCGCCTCCCAATGTACCGGCGCTCACCGAGACCAGCAAAGACGGCAAACCCCGCTCGGTGCGCGAAATGCTCGAAGTGCATCGTCAAAATCCCGTGTGTGCGAGCTGCCACGCGCGAATGGATCCGCTTGGGCTGAGCCTGGAAAATTTCGACGCGCTCGGGCAGTGGCGCACCACGGACGCGGGTACGCCGATCAATGCCTCGGGCGTGCTCCTGGACGGAACGAAAGTCGATGGCCCTGCGGCGCTGCGCCGTGCGCTTGTCGCTCAAAAGGAGCAGTTCGTCAGGACCGTCACCGATAAACTGCTCACCTATGCGATCGGCCGCGGCCTGGAACACTACGACGCGCCGGCGATACGCGGAATCGTCCGGGCCGCTGCAGCCGACGACTACCGCTGGTCGTCCACGATTCTCGCGCTTGTCAAAAGCGCACCGTTTCGGATGAGGAGGACAGGATCATGATCGTCACCAAGAAGGCTATCTCGCGCCGCACGATTCTTCGCGGGATGGGCGCGACCGTGGCATTGCCGCTGCTCGACGCGATGATTCCGGCGCTGACGGCTCAGGCGAATACGCCGGCGAAACGGATTCGCCGCCTTGGCGTTGTCTACCATCCCAACGGCGTCATTTACGACAAGTGGCTGCCGAAGGGCGTGGGCGCCGATTTCGAGCTCTCGCCCACACTTGCGGGCCTGCAACCGTTTAAAGACAAGGTGACCGTTGTGACGGGCCTCTTCATGGACCTGGCAGAGGCGCTGGGAGACGGGGGCGGCGATCATTCACGCGCGTGCGGCGGGTACCTGAGCGGCGTCCATGTCAGGAAATCCGATACGGTCGTCGAGGCCGGGATATCGATGGACCAGATTGCCGCCCGGGCATTCGAGCGCGAAACCCAGCTCTCCTCACTCCAGCTGCAAATGGACGAGAACAGCCTCATCGGCTCGTGCGACGTAGGGTACAGCTGCGCGTACAGCAGCACGATCTCGTGGCTTACGCCGACGCTGCCGCTGATGACCGAGAACAACCCGCGCGTGGTGTTCGAGCGGCTGTTCGGCGCTAGCGACAGCACAGATCCGAAGGTTCGCGCGGCGCGTCTGCGCCAGGACCGCAGCATCCTCGATGCGGTGACCGATCGCGTGAAGCAGCTGCAGCGGCAGCTCGGCACCGCGGACAACCGGAAAGTGAACGACTACCTGACCTCGCTGCGCGACGTGGAGCGGCGGATCCAGTTGACGGAGGAACAGAGCGCCAAAGAAGTACCGGATGTGGCACGGCCTGCGGGTATCCCTGATAGCTTCGACGAGCACGCGCATCTGCTCTACGACCTGCAGCTTCTGGCGTATCAGTCAGACATCACGCGCGTTATTACTTTCATGTACGGCCGGGAGCAGAGTCCACGGCCTTACCCACAGATCGGCATCCCGGAGCCGCATCACCCGGTCACGCATCACCAGAACGATCCGGAGAAAATGGCCAAGTGCGTCAAGATTCAGCAGTATCACCTGAAGCTCTTCACCGACTATCTGGAGAAGCTCCGGAACACGCCCGACGGCGACGGATCCCTGCTCGATAACGTGATGATTCTTTACGGTGCCGCCATCAGCAACAGCGATCGCCATAGCCACGGGCCGCTCCCGACGCTGCTCGTCGGCGGAGGCTCGGGCACGCTCAAGGGCGGCCGTCATCTCGTATATCCAGAACACACACCGCTGACGAACCTGCAACTCACGATGCTGAACATGCTCGGCGTCCCCACGGAAAAGCTGGGCGACAGCACCGGGCAGTTCAAGGAGCTCTCCGCGTTGGCTGTGTAGGCGTAATTACAGTTCGCGCCTCGTCCATTCAGTTTCGAACGCCAGGAAGGCGTGCCGGACGGAATTCTCGAATGTTTTCCGCTGGCATACTAACTGCACCCCTGATACCTCTGGCATGCCCAATCGCCCCCGAATCATCCTCGTGCTGGCGGATGCCGGCGAGTGTTCAACCGTCGCCGAGTGGCTCGTAACAGAGGGCTTCGAGCCCGTTCCGTGCCCCAACGCGCCCGTCGCCGCCGCGGAAATGCGGGCACGCCCCTTCGCTCTCCTGATCGCGGACGCCACCCCAGGGAGGCGAGATGGGCTGTTTGCGGCAAGCCGCTTGCGCAATCCGTTGACGCCGACAATCGTGATCGGAAACGGCGTGGCCGATCCCCACGATGCATTGTCGATGCACTTGAGGCGACCGCTCGATCGCGGTACTTTCGTCTGCACCGTGTCGATGGCGATGATGGACGAGCGGCCGGCTCGCCGCTCGGAACGAAAAATCGCGAACCGTTTCGAGGCTGTCGTGAACGGCGTGTCATCGCACATCATCGACGTCAGCACCGAAGGTCTGCGGCTGGAGATGCCGCGCCACCGCCTGGCTGTTCCGCCGCCCTACTTCAACGTGCGCCTGCCTCTGATGGGCATCGCCGTCACGGTGCAACGTGTTTGGGCGCGTTCGTCAGCTCAGGAGCGAGCACCGATGCTCTGGTGCGGAGCGCTGTTGTCGTCGAATCGTCCTGGCGCCGAACAGGGCTGGCGCGCGTTCGTGGATATGATTCCCACCGTCGGCGCCACTTCTCGGCGTTAGCTCCGGACTAACCAATCAGGCATCTGCACGGGGGGTTCGACGGCGACGGTGCCAGTGAGCCCACGACCACGCACTCACCGCCACAAGCAGCAGCAGGAGCAGGATCGCGGAAGCCGCAACGCGGGCTGTTTGATGGCGTTCACGCTCGGCAAACATCGCCGTTACGACCGCTAACGCCGGCTTCGCGGTTCTGTCAGCGTGAACCAGCCCGTAGTTTTCCTCAGGGTCCATATCGTGACGAAGCTCGTCGTCTGGTGCAGGAAGTCGTGTCCACCAGTCGCCCGGCCGCGCGGGATTGTCGTAGTTCTTCCACCATTCGTCGGCGAACTCGAACACGATGCCACCTGCTGCGCCGGCCTGGAGCAATTCCCGCCAACTTTCGCGCAACAGGCGCGACTGCCCCTCGTCACCAGCCTCGATGGTGTTGACGCCGAACTCCGAGACCAGTAGTGGTTTGTCTCCAGCAATCGGACGCAGCACGCTTTCGACGAAGCGGCCGAAACCCATCGCGACCACTTCGGGCGGCCACAACGGATAGACATTGAAGCTCGCAAAATCGAGAAACCTCAGGTCGAGATGCCTGGCGGGAGGCCAGTTGGCGTGGGATATGGGGTGTTGCGGGTCCGCAGCTTTGACGGCGGCGTACAGACTGCGCAGGCCCGCCACGATGGGGGCGTCACCGCGTGTTTGCAGCACGTGCCCGCCCACTTCGTTGCCAAGCAGCCACGCGAACAGCGCCGGCTTTGAGCGCAGGGCGATGACGCGCTCCACCACGCGCGCGGTGATTGCGGCCTGGCTCTCGCCGCCAATCGAATACCAGTCGAGTGCGAAGCAGTAGACGACCTTCAACTCATACTGGTCGGCGAGATCCAGTACCTCGGGTGGTGCGTCGTAAATCAACACCGTATTGGCATTCGTCCGGCGAATCAGGTCGAAATCCTTCGCGATGTCCTCGAGCTTTGGAAACGGGTATTGCTTGTTCGGACCCGTGCCTGGGCGCCACGGGCCGTAATGAATTCCGCGTACAACAAATGGCCGTCCACCCAACGAGAACTGGCGGTGCTCTGTACGGATCGGAGAAGCGATCGACGCGTTAAACGCCGGAGCTGTCCCTGGCGTCGAACAACTCGACGCGCAGGGCACGCTCAGGAGCAGGATGGAGAGCCGTCTGAGTAGCATCATCTAAATGATCCCGGTACAGCAGCGACAGCGCAGGCCCGAACAGGAATTTGCCGGCAAAGAGAAACCAGCACGGTAAATACAACAGTTCCGGCAGATACAGGATTGGCACCAGAAGCAGGACAAGACCGAAACCTGCTTCCGCGAACAGGGCGAGATCAAAGGCGTTGGCGGTGACGCCATTGGTCGGAATCCACGGTCGCCGGCGCCGGCCGATGGCATCGGTCACGCCCCGGAGAACGGAAAAATCCGTGCCGCCATAAACGAGTCCGCAGAGCACCAACGTGGTGAGCCAGCCACGAGAACGTTCCGCCGGGTCTTTGATGTAGAACGAAAGCAGCGGCGCGTAAACCAACCCGACCAGGATAGTCCCTACCAGCAGACTGGACGCGAAATCGGGGACAAACGTACCGAGCACACCGAATGGGACCGCGAGCAGGACGAAGCACAAATACGCCAGGAGCACGCATTGAAGGCAATAGAACCCGGCGAATTGGAAAAACGACAGCTTCTCGGCAAACGAAAACTGCCGCGAAGTGAGAACCGTTGCCCAGTGTGCGCGCAACGTTTGCACGCAACCATATGCCCACTTGTAGCTTCTCTTGCGGAACGCGGTGTAACTAGGTGGGTGCTTCTCGCCCATGCGAATTTCAGATGCATACGCCACCTTATAGCCGGCCACATTCAATCTGACCGTTAAATCGAGATCGTCGGAGAAAAAGCCAGGAGTAAGGCCGCCAACGTCCTGCACGGCACGCGAGCGAAGCAGCGCGTTATGCCCGATGAAGGGCATCCATCCGAATCGAGCAGCCGGCGCAAGAAACGCGTGGAATGCACCAATCGAGGCGGCGAGCCGGCGATTCGCGCGACAGTAGGCGGGGTCGGCCACCGGAACGCTGCGGAACTGCACCGCCCCTACAGACGGAGTCTCCAGATACGTTAGAGCACGCTGAATGGTGTCCGGGTCGAGCACGGTGGAGTCGTTGTCGCACAAAAGGAAGTAGTCGTAGAGGTGCGCGGTCTGCGAGAGGACGTAATTTACCGCTCCTGCTTTCCCGCCGCTTT
>Ga0065715_10089355_pt1 | contig 10935 bp, 8 predicted proteins | sample MisBulReplicate1_FD_59102 | JGI IMG/M metagenome (GOLD analysis project Ga0065715, IMG submission 59102) | Miscanthus rhizosphere microbial communities from Kellogg Biological Station, MSU, sample Bulk Soil Replicate 1 : eDNA_1 v2 (version 2) | ecosystem: Host-associated > Plants > Roots >...
CGGATTGAAAGGTGTTGGCTTCGAGACGTTCACGGCCGACGGACCTATCTCCTACTGGAACAGCTACGTGGGAGTCGGCCAGATGGGCGGCCACGGCAATTTCAGCGATCCACGTGTCGGTATCTCCATCACGCAAACGCCCGATCTCGTCACGCCGAAGCTTGCCTCACTCCTGGACTATCAATTGAGTTTGCGCGTCCCCGATCCACCTGACGGAAGTTTTGATAGAGAAGCCGCGCGGCGCGGCAAGCAGGTGTTTCGCAACGAGGCGCGGTGCTCAACCTGCCACCAGTCGCCGAGCTTCACCGATGTGCTGAGCGGTCCCAATCAAAGCGTGCCCTTGCTGCACGATGCGGCCGAGGTTGGTATGGATCCACGGTATGCGGCCAGGACGGCGACGGGAAAATACCGGACGACGCCATTGCGAGGTCTGTGGCAGCACGCGCCGTATTTTCATGATGGCAGTGCGCCAGACCTCCAAGCCGTGGTGGAACACTACAACCAGCTGTTTGCGCTGAATCTGACTAATGCGCAGAAAGTCGACCTTGTTGAATTTCTGAAGTCTCTGTGACTGCCCCTCGGCGGTAGAATGGCAGTGATCATCGGCTCCTGAGCCTGTAGGTCAAACTCCCACATCATGTGGGTTCTGCCTGATGCGAGATCGCCACTCGCACTGATAGTTCAGTTTTTCGGAAAGTCGTACTTTTAATGGCGGTGGTCCAAGAAGTCAGGGACGTTCCGACTGAATGTCCGACATTTGCTGACAAATCAAACGGCGACAGGCCGATAGAGCTTCGCCGATGGCCGCCTTATCTTTGTACGGTGCCAACACTTCTGGCGGCGCTTTCGGGCGCAATCCTCCCCGGCGCGCACATACCCCGTCAATGAGTATGGTCAAAATCCTGGTCGCCGATGACCATCCAGTCGTGCGAGACGGCATCCGTCAGATCCTGACCGGGGTCGGCGATATGCTCGTGGTCGACGAAGTGGGGAACGGACGCGAGCTTCTCGATCGCGCAAGGACGGTTGAACACGACTTGATTCTTCTTGATCTCTCGATGCCGGAAATCAGCGGCATCGATGTGCTCAAGCAGCTCAAGCTCGAGCGCCCGAAAATTCCGATCGTCATCCTGACGATGTACTCGGAGAATCAATTTGCGATTCGGGCGCTGAAGGCGGGCGCGGCGGCGTACCTGACGAAAACCAGCACGGCCCGCGAGCTCGTCGACGCCGTGCGGAAGGTCGTCGCCGGCGGCCGATACGTCACTCCGAGCGTCGCCGAGCGCCTTGCGGGCTATCTGAGCGCCGACGCCGAGAAACCGCCCCACGAAAAACTCTCCGACCGCGAATATCAAGTGTTGAGAATGATCGCCGCGGGCAAGTCGACGCGCCGGATTGCGACTGAGCTGACCCTGAGCGTGAAGACGATCGCGACGTACCGCGCTCGAATCTTTGAGAAAATGCAGTTGAAAAGCCCGGCCGAGCTCGCGACGTACGTCGTTCGCAACCGCCTTTCGGACTGACCACAACTCTTAGTCATAAAATGCCGGCGCTTTCTTCAGCGCAGCATTCCCCTTGAAGTCGTGTTGAATCCAGAGCTGCGCATTGTTCTTTTTCACGAACGCGTCAATCGCAGCTCTGGCTTTGCGGTTCTGACCGCCATCGGCATCAAACGTGGGCACGCGATCCAGTGTCCGCTCCTCCGGGTAATGGTACAGATCTCCCGAAAGCAACACCGGACCCGTCCTCGCCAGTTTCACAAATAGAACCTGGTGCCCTGGTGTGTGACCGGGGGCGTACTTGATCATCACCGTCCCATCGCCAAAGACGTCATAGTCGTCGCTCTTGATGACGATGGTCTTGCTGTTCCTCAGCGCCTCGTAGGTCGAGCGTTGCACCAGGTCGGGCAGCTTCGCAGCGAACATGGCGTCGCGCTCCACCTGGCGCACGAGCCACGTTGCGCCGGCAAAATCGTTGTTGTTCGCCGTGTGATCCCAGTGATAGTGCGACAGGGCGAGATAATTAATATCCTTTGGCGTATAGCCAACTTCTGCCAGTTGGCGCTTCAAGGATTTCGCCAGGGTCACGTAGCGCTCGGTGTTCGGCAGTACGATGTGATATCTCGTGGGTTGGTTCCCGGATTTGACCTCGGCATCGGGCACAGCGCCGGTGTCCCAGAGCAAGGTGCCCTTCGGATGAACCACGAGATAGCACGCGACCGAAAAATTGGTGGTCGCCACCTCCTCGCGCGTCAAGTTGAATCGCACCGGATCACCCTCGAGCATGCCGCAATCGAAAACGTAAAGTCGAGGAGACTTCAACTGAGGACGCTGCTGGACGGCGTCCATCCCGATAGGAACGATCAGTGTTCCGATGAGCGCAAGGATCAGCATTTTCATGGGAGGCATCTTACGTGAACTTCGATCTTCGCAATAGCATCACGGTGCTTGAACGCACGCCGCAAGTCCTCGAGGCCCTGCTGTCCGGCCTTCCAGACGCATGGACGACGGGGAATGAGGGGCCCGACACGTGGAGCCCATTCGACGTCGTCGGCCACTTGATCGATGGGGAGCTGACCGATTGGATGGCGCGTCTGCACATCATTTTGAGCCAGTCGCCGAGCGGCCGTTTCGAGCCGTTCGACCGCTTTCGTCACATCGGCCGCAACAAGGGCCGGACGCTTCCGGAGCTCCTCGCAGAGTTCCGCCAACTGCGGGATCGGAATCTCCGCGAGCTGCGCGGTCTCAATTTGACAACGGCTCAGCTTCAGCTCTCCGGCGAACACCCCGCCTTCGGCAGCGTCACGCTCGAGCAACTTCTCGCAACATGGGTCGCGCACGATTTAGGGCACGTCGCGCAGATCACGCGCGTGATGGCAAAGCAGTATCGCGAAGCGGTTGGCCCGTGGCAGGCCTACTTGCCCGTCTTGCACCGATGAACAGCAGGACCTGTCGCTGGGCGTGGGAGGCTACGAGTCGAGAGTTTCTTGAGCCACGGGGTGCCAGGAGTGTCCGCACGCGCGGCAGTGGCACCAGATCACCAGCGTGTCGCCCCTGAGTACTTGCTCGACGCTGACGTGATGGTCAGCACCGCACGAGGGACACCGATGCGCCACGCACGTGGCTTTCACCTTATTGGCTGGCAACGAGCTTGACGCTTCTCCGCTGGACATGAATTCTTTTTTGACTCCGACACCCCCTAGTGTACTCGCGAATCTCCCGAACGACATGAAATGACGGTTTTACTACCTAGGCTGCCAGCCGTCATGTGCAGGACCGTTATAGTTCAGTCTGAAATCCGCGTGATCGGCGCGGCCACGCACGCCGTCCGGCTGCGCGTACGCTGTCGTCACCGTTCCGAGGAACTTGCCGGCCTTCAGTGCTGAATCGTGAATCTGACTAACCAATGCTTCATATTGAGGGGACTGGGGGGCGAATCCTGAAAAATTTCCGAGGTCGGTATTCGCGACCAACAGACCATCAACGCCAGGAATTCTGGCGATGTCGTACGCGTTCGCGACGCCGATCGGCGTTTCGATCATCATCACGATGAGCATGTTCGCGTTGACCGTCCGCCGGTAGTCGATGCCATTGACTGCCCAAATGGCCGGCGCCTGACCGGCCCCCTGACTTCGACGACCCTCCGGTGGAAAACGTGCGTATCTGACAACTGCCTGGGCCTTTTCGACGGTGTCAACAGTTGGCTCAAAAATACCTATCGCCCCGATATCCGTCGCTTTCTGGAGGGTGCTTTCGAACTCGTCCGGTACGCGAATCATCGGCATTCCCACGCGCGGGCAGGCTGCGATCATTCGTTCAATATCGCCCCATGTCATCGTGCTGTGCTGCATTTCGAAGAACGTGTAGTCGTAGTGCGGCGCGTACTGGCAGTAGGCGTCGGGATCGAATCGGGCAATCGTATGGCTGAAGATCTGCTTGTTGTCGAGAAGCTTCTGTTTCGCCGTGTTCCACAGCGGAAGCGGGGCGTTCAGCTGCTTCAAATATTCCCTGACGGCCCAGCCCTGAGGCAGCGACGCGTCGTACGCGAGGTAGCCGCCGATTTGCCCGGCGGCGGGCCAGGCCAGCACGATCCAAAGGGCGACACAACACGCAAAGAATTGTCGGAGCAAACGAGGAGCTCGGTTCTGTTAGCGATTGTTCGCCGACGTCATTTTCTTCTGAGCGTTTCGACTCGCGAGCTCCTCCTGATACTGCGCATCGGTCAGGAACGCGATGTCGGTCCAGCCGTGACCCATTTCGTCCATCGTGCGGCTGCCCCAGCCAATCCATGCGGTCGGATCGGGGTTGTGCTTGTTGGCGGCCGTGTTGTCGTGCCACGAGATGGTGTGAAGAATCGTTCCGGCCGGGAACAGATGCGGTGTCTTGTAAGTGTAGACAATCTGCCAGTTCTGTTCGTAGTGGTTGGCATCGGTCAGCACCTCGCGCCGGCCGTCCGGGTGGATGGCTTCGAGCACCATGCGCGTGCCGCGGAAATGCATGTGCGGCTGGAAGCTGATGATGAGGGCGGCCTTCGGCAGAGGCCAGAATCGCTCGTGGCGCGCAACGGTGTTCGGTGGAATGCTCAGGAACGCGGCGGCGTGCAGCGGATTTTCTTCGACGAGCTTGCCGGTCGGCATGTTGGGCTCGTCGATATCGAGCTTGTATCCCGAGCGCAGGATCAAGTCTTCGACCTTCTCGCGATTCAGCACCCAGTCATTCCCGATGCCGGTTCGAATGCGGTGCGAGGTCACGACGTACTTCGGCTTGTATCCCTTTGGATAAAATTTGATTCCGACGCGCTGCTTGTCGTAAATCTCCTTGCCGTACGGATGGTAGTGCGACGAGAACCGGAACTTCGAGCCGGCGGGAATCATCTTCGCCGTCCCGTCGGCGAACACGTCGACGTCGTTGCCGGCGGCGTACTCAATCAGATCGATTTCGTCCTCCAGGTTCGATCCCATTCCCAGGCCCAGCCCCTCCGTATTGGCGCCGTCCGGAGGCTCCACATACACGTGTGAATGGTGGACGCAGCAGTGAGCGCTCGGGATGATCTGCACCCATTTCACGTACCGGCCTTCCGTGATTTTCGGATCGACCACTTCATCCGGTGTGAAATCGGGACCGGTCGCGGGAATCGTGAACCCCTTCTCCATCGACACCACGAGATCGGGCGCGCCGAGGACCCATTCATCGAGCGGTGAAAATGTCAGCGGCGGCGGCGCATCAACAGGATTGCCTTGCGCTGCGCCGCTGTCAATCCACGCGGCAATCGTGGCGATCTCGCGATCGCTCAGCGACGGATCGTCGGCATACTCGCCGATGCTGCGATCGATGTGCCACGGCGGCATCTGACGCGATGTGACGCGCGCCTTGATCGATCGAGCCCACGGCCGAACCTCCTGGTACGTCAACAACGACATCGGCGCCGCCGTGCCTGGCCGGTGGCACTTCTGACACGAGCGTTGCAGAATCGGAAGCACATCCTTCGAGAAGGTTGGAGGCGCAGCGTTCGCCACGCTCGGAACGTCGGCGTTTTGAGCGGTGGGTGTCGAAGGGGACGTGAGAACGGCGAGAAATACCCCGGCGAGGGCACCAGCGACCTTTGTTACACCGGCCATGATTGCACCTCTTCTAAGCCCCGTACTCTAGCACGCGCGCGGCATACTCGGCACGAGCATTTCTGTCTTAAACGAATGATCACGAAGAAGGCACCTGACAAGCCACGAAGAAAAGCGCTTTTCTTTGAGCCTTGGGAGATTTCCGACTTGGGAGGTTCTGATCGTTGTGTTCCGTCTTCGTGTTCCGTCTTCGTGTTCTTGTTTGACACGGGGCATAGCCTGATCGACAATCCGGCCCCGATGACAGGCTGCGCTGTCCGGACGACGATCGTGTTGGCCGCGGTGGCGTTGCTGAGCAGTCGAGTGCCGCCGGCGCTTCGTGCGCAGTCGAACCAGTCCATTTATCCCGCCTACGACGGATACCTGAAGAATCCCGACGGCAGCTACACATTGTCGTTCGCCTATTTCAGTCACAACGCGGATGTCGTGACCATTCCGCCTGGCCCGGCGAACATGTTTGCGCCGAGTCCCGCCGATCGACAGCAGCCGACGACCTTTCTGCCGGGTCACTGGCGGTTTCAATGCGTGATGGTTGTGGATCCGAGCTTCGACGGGAAACTCGTCTGGACGCTGGCGTTCGCGGGGACGACAACCGGCACGAGTCAGCACATGCTGCAGTCCAACTGGAATCTTGTCGAAGGCGCCGAGGAGCTCAAGCTGATCGAATACGCGAAGGTACCGCGCGGTGTGTGCCTGAATCGCGCGCCGATCGTTCGCGTGCTCGGCGCCATCGCGGGGCGCGGTCGTGGCGCGCCCCCCTCACTGTCCGCCGCGGCGAACGAGCAGATGAGCCTTTTTGGGAGCGTTCACGACGAAGGGTTGCCGCGAGGCGCGAAGCTGACCGTCGCGTGGAAGCAGCTCAGTGGTCCAGCGGCGGCAAAGTTCTCCGATCCGGCGGCCGCCCGAACACACGCGTCGTTCGGCGCGCCGGGCACATATGAGCTCGAGCTCTGGGCAAGCGATTCCGCACTCGAGAGCCGGACGAAGATTGTCGTCAACGTCAAGTAACGTACTTCGGCGCTACTCCAATCGAACAACGGCTGCGTTGCGTCCCTCGATGGTTGCTGTCAGCGTATTACCGATAACAGTGGGATTGCTCGACTGCTGCCAAAGCTCCGTTGCCCGTTGAAAGATCGCAGGCAGCGTGATCTTGACGGCACGGACGGTTCGTGTGGGATTCACCACCCAGATATAGGTGCCGCCGGCTCCCTTATGCAGCCGCGCCTTGACCTCCGAATCGCTGGATTGCACCTGCTGCTGAATGCCCGCCCAGCCTGGAAGAGTGGCGAAAAATTCGCGCGTCGCATTGAGGTGGTTCAGGTAATAACTGCCGCCGGGAAACGTCCCAATCAAGAGCGTCTTGCCGCTGCCCAGCGTGTGCTCGACGGCCGCAATGTGGCCGTTCGCATACAGACCTGCGGCCTCGCCTCCAGCCAGCTTGTACTCCTGTAGAAAAAACCGTCCGCCGATCTTCTTGCTCTTGACGGTCAGCTCGAGTTTGTCGAGCAGGTCAGGAGTGAACTGCACGTAGCTTTCGCGCGCGCCGAACAATTGGTCGAGGCCGAGGTTGGGCTGTGTCGTCCCAACAGTAGCAGTATCCCCGAAATAACCGGGGACGCCTTCACTCACCAACTTCCCTCCGTTTGCGACATAGCGACGGAGTGTGTCCGCGGTGGATTTTTTCAGCATCTCCGGATACGGAAGATAGATCAGCGGGTACTCCCCGATGTCTTCGAGGCTCACGAAATCGGCTTGGATATTCGAATCGAAAAATGCCTGATACGCTCCCTGGACGGATTGGTTGTAGTTGTCGGGTCTGCCACTCTGGACGGCGTTGAAATCCTGCGATTCCGGCACGTACACGATGCCGACGTCGCCTTTGACGGGCCGGGACTTCCAGATATCAGGATGTGAGTTCGCCCAGCGTCCCAGTCTGCTGCCCATCTCTGCCTGTGGAGTGACCGACCCATCCATACCCATCGGTCCGAATGCGCCGAACAAAGGCCCGTTGAGCAACGGGCGCCATCGTGTGAAGAGGAAGCCGGTGACGCCGCCAGTCATGTCCGCCAGCATCAGCAGGCGAACGTCTTCAGCGTCTAAACTGCGGCCGTCTTCCAAGGGACGGTTGAGCACCTGGGGCTGCATCCATAACTGCCCGCCCTCCGCTTCCGCGTGCCAAAACGGTTTGCCGCGTGAGGCGCCTCGTGCGAGATCGATAATCTGAAACTGCATCCACGGCTTGCCGCTGTGGCGGGTGGAGACCCACGTAAATCCGTACGAATCCACGGCAGCGGCGTGCCGCCACCAAATCTCGTTCGGCAGTCCACCAAAACTGGCGTGTGCGGTGATCGCATTCCTCTTGTCGAGCCGGCGAATGAGATCGACGCGCCACTTGAGCAGTCGAATCGCGTCATCGCGCCGGAACGCCGCCCAGTCGAGCGCGTCGGCGTAGCCATTGCCGAGCGGCGGGTGCACCGATTCCCAGTCCGCGTAACTGTACCGGTGCCACGCGCGGCCCAGCGCCTCAATGGAGCCGTATTTCGCTTTCAGCCATTCGCGGAATTTCGCTTGCGTCGCGGAGCAATAGCATTCCTGGACAGCGCCTTCGTTCCACACGTCGTAACCGAACACGGCGGAATTGTCGCGATAGCGCTCGACGAGCGCGGTCAGAAACTTCTCGGCCCGCGCGCGGACATCGTCGTTGTCGAGACAGAGAGGAGCGCTGCTGGTGGCGCTGCTATCGCCAACCGCGGGATCGTTGGCAGAACCGTCCCGGCCGATCTGGCGTGCGTGTGGATACTTGTCCCACATCCACTCAGGCGCGCCGTTGATGATCTCGGCGATCACCACCTTCATGTGGTTCTGCGCCTCGAGCTCCACCATCCGGTCGTAATCGCGCCAATCGTACCGATCAGGTGCGTTTTCGATGGACGCCCACATGAACCAGTGACGGAACATGTTGACGCCCATCCCGGCGGCTGTCTTGTGATCGCGTTCCCAATCCTGCTCAGGCGGGTTCGACTTGCGAAAATACACCGCCCCAAAAGGGAACACAGGATTTTGTGATTTGTCTTGAGCCTCGAGAGAGAAGGTCACGGCAAACAGGGCAGCGACTATGCCGGCCCCGGCCAACACCCGGCGAGTTTTTTTCATGGGAGCGGCTCCAGCTTCGAGATTCCGATTGATTAGCGCCTGATGTATTTCGTCACGCCCCTCAATTGTGCTTCCGCTGTATAGACATTGCCAGCGGCGTCGATGGCGATGCCTTCGCCCATGGCGCCATCGGGAGAGTTCGGCACCAGATGGGGCGGAATGAACATCGTCACCTTGCCGTCTTCGAGGCTTCCGATCCGGATCCCTCTCTGCCAGCCCGGGTGAACGCGTTCGGTCGACTCTGAGTCGGCAGTATAAATGACGTCGTTCTTGTCGATGGCCAGCCCACTCGAACGGCCGAAGTCATCGTATTCACGGATGGACTTTCCATCCTTCGTCAGGATCTGGATTCGATGATTGTGACGATCGGCGACGATCAGCCGGCCCCGAGAATCGAACTCGAGTGCGTGCGGCGTGCGGAACTCGCCGGGCCCCGTTCCGGCCTTGCCGATACTTCTGAGGAATCTCCCGGTCCTGTCGAACACCGAGATGCGCCCGACGAGATCGGCCGCGGTGACGTCGGTGTGGCTTTCTGCAACATAGACGTCACCGTTCCGCGGATCCGTCACGACGTCTGTCGGATCGGTCAGCGCTTCGGGAGGATTTCCCCTCACACCCGGTTTCCCGAGTCTCATCAGGACCTTGCCTTCGGGACTGAACTTGACGACAACGCTTCCCTTCGTGTTTTCCCCAGGAAACGTCTTGAGCTCCTCGGGGCTCGCGGCCCGCGCATCGGTGACCCAGATATTTCCATCTCGATCGACATGGATCCCATGCGGCCACACGAACATTCCGCCGCCAAAGCTCTTGACCTCCATCCCTGCCTCATCGAAGTGGTGGATGGGGTTGACCCGGGTACCGAGACAGCCCGGGGCGGTCCCCGGTGAGCATCGATCGGTCGCCCACACAGACTTGCCATCCCGATCGATGGCGACGCCGTTGGAGCCGCCCCACGGCCTTCGCTCCAAGTTCAGCTGGGCCCAATCCCGCACGACGCGATATGGATTCGCGCCTGTGTTGACGGGCTGAACTTTGTCCGTCTGAGCGGTGCCTCCCCGCTGCTGCGTCCGAACGACGGTTCCCTGCAGCACAACGCAGCCAACGATCAACCCGCTCAACCAGAATTTCATGGCTTCTCCTTTACCGGCATATAGCGTCAAACGATATTATGGAGCGCCATGAGAATCACCCATGTTTCGCTGTGCCTCTCCATCCTTTTTACGAGCCAGGCCGCGCACGCCGGCCAGGACCACAAGACGTGGAAAGACTACGGCGGCGGTCCGGATTCCTCGCATTTCGTCGATCTTCGGCAGATTGACAAGTCCAATGTGAACCAGCTTGAAGTCGCGTGGACCTATCCCACCGGCGACAATCGCACCTACGTCTTCAATCCCATCATCGTCGACAACGTGATGTATGTGCTGGCACGAAACAGCTCGCTCGTCGCACTCGACGCGGCGACCGGTAAAGAGATATGGATCCACGAGAACCTCCCCGGTCTGGCCACGCGCGGCATTGCGTACTGGGAGAGCAAGGACCGCAAAGATCGACGGCTGATCTTCGCGCTCAACAACCACCTGCAGGAAATCGACGCGAGAACCGGGAAATCAATTCTCACGTTCGGCAACAAGGGGCTCGTCGATCTACGGCAGGGTCTCGGCCGCGATCCTGTGACGATTGCGCGCATACAGCCCGAGGCGCCCGGGCGCGTCTTCGAGAATCTGATCATGCTGGGATCGTCGGTTGGCGAAGCGTATTTGTCGGCGCCTGGTGATATTCGCGCCTACGACGTCACGACAGGCAAGATGGTGTGGATCTTCCACACCATTCCGCATCCTGGCGAGCAGGGCTACGACACGTGGCCGAAAGACGCGTGGAAGTATGCCGGCGGCACCAACACGTGGGGCGAGATCACGGTCGACGAGAAGCGGGGCATCGCGTATTTCCCGACCGGATCGGCGACCTACGACTATTACGGCGCCGATCGCATCGGCAGCAATCTGTACGCGAACTCGCTGCTCGCGTTAAACGCCCGCACCGGCAAACGGTTGTGGCATTTCCAGATGGTTCATCACGATCTGTGGGATTACGACGCGAATGCGGCTCCGCAATTGACCACCGTCGTTCATGACGGCAAACGGATCGACGCCGTCTCGCAGGCCACA
>Ga0065715_10089358_pt1 | contig 10910 bp, 6 predicted proteins | sample MisBulReplicate1_FD_59102 | JGI IMG/M metagenome (GOLD analysis project Ga0065715, IMG submission 59102) | Miscanthus rhizosphere microbial communities from Kellogg Biological Station, MSU, sample Bulk Soil Replicate 1 : eDNA_1 v2 (version 2) | ecosystem: Host-associated > Plants > Roots >...
AAGGTATCGAAGCTCTTGAAACGCTCGGGGATGCGATTGCCGAAGCAATTCCTCCCCAACTCCGTTCAGTGACATCGGATTTGGATATTGCGGCAACCTGGTTTGACTTACCTACTGCGACAAAGACATTGATTGCTTTGACGCGGAGCTATGTGGAAAATACCTCGGACGTAATCATATTCCTAACGGATGGGACTCGTCTCGACGTAACCGAAAAGACGCGGCTTGATCTTCTCGGGACAATGGGTACTCACCTAAAGACCGTTGCCGCAAATCAATTGCATCCAGGTGATGAAATCATTCTCCTCAATGAAGACAGTCGTGGCTTGTTTTCAGAGCAACTCATTAGTGCTTTGGACAACGGTGTTCTGAAAGACGCCGTTGAACAACGGCAACTCTGGCTTATGCTGGTTAGAGTTCAACTTGCGAACAGCAAAGCTAAGCCATCAGCGGTAGCCGCACTTTTTGCGGAGGCTGGAGATCCTGTAGCTACCGCAACGGTTCGCAGCTGGATCATCGATGAAGGAGTCGACGCACGTGTGCCAAATACGCGAGAACGATTCCTACGACTTGCACACGCACTAGAATTAGACATAGCGGCCGAAGAATTGATTAAAATGTTTGACGGAATTAAGCGCGTTCGAATAGGGCACAGAGTGGCCGGTCGAAAACTCGGTCGAACAATTCGGGCCGCATATTTAGATCGACTGGATGCCGCAGCGCTCACTCTGATTCAAAAAGAGTGGGGATTGGATATTCTCGAACTAATAAAAGGTGCTCGCGTCGCGGTCGTTGACGAGGTAATTTTACCCACAGAATTCCAGAGCTATGCCGTTACTTGACTCAGACTTTAACAGTTTCGCTCTTGCTCTTACGCACCGCTTTTCGGACCGAAGCAAGGGTCTTGACGCTGATAGCCGTCGACTCTTAGCGGCCCGGCCATCTGATCATGTCTTGGCAGGCCTTCTCACGCCCCGTTCACCTGACGACTACACTCAAATGTCCTCCGCTGCTAGCAGCGCAGATGTCGAGGATCTTGAAAGTGAGCTTGCTAGTGACTTGCCGCGCGATTCAGCCTATGAGCAAACAAGCATCGGCTTAGAGTGGCTCGGAGTACTCGACGAAATGACGGACCGCGCCATCAATATAGAGATAAGTCTGAGTGTATATGTGAGAAGGTACCCAACCTTTGAAGAACAAAACGAACATAAAGTTTGGGAACGACCTCTCCGGAAAAAATCGAACGAACCACAACCGACCGCAAATGATGTGACGCGAGTTAGCAAATTTGTTTCAGCCTGGACTCGCGAGGATCTATCACCCATCACAGAGTCGGTCGACATGAATGCCTTAAAGAGCCGTCGGCGAATTGCGTTAGATACCTCTGCGAAGATAGCTACAAGTTGGGACAATGTCGATAAAACAAATATTTACGCTGGCCGTCGGACGTTAACCGTAGCAGAACCGGATCTGGCAGGGAAAACTATCTATGACGCTAAGATTTCACAATTGGGAACATCAACTATTCCGGTGTTGTGGCGGCCCGTTATTGATGTCCGGTTAATTTCCACTCCTACTCATCCTGGATGTGTGCGGATAGCCTTGAGAGTGATTAATCAAACAGACACCATAAAGGACCAGTATCTCGACTTTGTTGATCCCAACTTGTACGCAGTCAAGATCAGGGTTTCGATGCCGAAATCGTCACATCGAATGTCAGTGTTTCGCGAACTCCCGGATAGTTATAGATATGATCGCAGGATGTTTGCCGTCGGGATCAACTCCGATGTCGGCGGCGTGTTGCAGGAACCAGATCTCATTCTTGAAACTGAAACTATTCCTACCAAAATCGTTAATCGCCTGGAACCGCGCGAAATTCCGAATGCGGCACCAAGTTTTGAGCTGTTGTCATCGGATCCGGTTCCCGTTCTTTCCAGAATTTTGGATGACATGAAGCGATATTCAGCAGAAGAGTGGCCGACTAAACTTCAAAACTTGAACGGCGTTGAACGTGATGAAGCCATTAAAGCCGCTAACACTTTCACGGAGGAAATAAGTCGATTCGAAAGGGGTGTCCAGTTACTTGCCGATTCCAAGTACGAAAAGGTTAAGCGTGCATTCTTGTTAATGAACGAAACAATGTTGGACTCAGCACGCGGGGCCTACAATGTTTGGCGACTATTCCAAATCGTTTTCATAGTAGCGCAATTGCCGGGACTTGCGTCACGAGAATACCCAGAACTTGCAGCGGTCGGTGATGATCAAGTTGACGTTTTGTGGTTCGCTGCAGGTGGCGGCAAGACCGAGGCATTCCTTGGACTAATTGTCTGGCAAGCGTTCTTTGATCGCTTGCGCGGCAAGCTTTTTGGCGTCGCCGCTTACGTTAGATTTCCTCTACGATTGTTAGCCTTTCAACAGTTGCGACGGCTCGGGCGCGCTCTAGCTTCAGCCGAACGTATACGGAAGAGAGAGCAGCTTGGAGGAGCGCGATTTTCAATTGGCGATTTCGTGGGAAAAGGTGTGACACCTAATCGGATAGATAATGATGACCACAGCCGGTTCAAGAACAGAGGGGTTGACGCACGCTTCCAGCGCATTTTCGAATGTCCGTTCTGTGATTCCGAGGTGCGATTAGATTATGAAGAAGACATCCGGCTCATCAAACATGTATGCACTAATACACACTGTAAGGAAGGTCGGAAGGGAATTCCTATCTATATTGTCGATTGGGACCTCTACAGATTCCTTCCGACCGTCATTGTTTCTACGGTGGATAAGATCGCTCTCCTTGGATATAACCAACGGTTCGCCAACCTTTTCGGGCGCTTTGACTTAATTTGTTATCGTCATGGCGCAACTTTCAAAGGTTCGAACAAGAACGAATGTGAAGCTGCCAGAGTTTTGAGTGAGGGCGGCACTCCATCATCGTGCGGAACGCACCAGCTCGTTGCCGGCCCGTTTCACGATCCCACCCCAGCACTTCTAATTCAAGATGAGCTTCATTTGCTTAGTGAAGAAGTTGGAGCGTTTGATGCTCACTACGAAACTGCCGTTATGGAAATGACGCAGCGTTTGGGTTTCAAGCCATGGAAGATAGTCGCAGCCACGGCGACGATCGAAGAGTATGCTCGACATGCATACCAGCTTTACCTAAAGCGGGCCCGACAATTCCCAGCGCCGGGACCGGAAGCGTACGAATCCTTTTACTATACACAAAACGATAACAAGATCGGTCGCATATTTGTTGGTGTTCTAGGCATAGGTCGCAAGCATACTCCGGCTGTTACCCGAACGCTTTCCAACATCTACATTGAGCTGCAACGGGCGCGCGAGCGAGCAGAAGCTGATCCTGCGGTCGCATCTTTGGAATACGGAACCTCTAATTTGTCGCGAGAAGATTTCAGACAACTAATCTTCTATTACGAGTTGCCCCTAACATATGTACTAACGCGAAAAGGCTCTGACCAGATCGCTGAAGCGATTGAAACACGTGTGAAAGGTGACCTGAGCGAATTGTCTCCCAATCATGGCGAACTGATAATCGACATGTTCAATGGGGGTGTTGATTTCATTGATATGGCGAAAGCTATGCAGCGGATCAGTGGAGCGGATCCCTCGACCAATCCCGATGAGCGGATTCGCGGACTGGTAACAACTAATATTATCGGTCACGGTGTCGATATCGATCGATTCAACATCATTGTCTTCGCCGGGTTCACACGCCTAGTTGCCGAATACATTCAGGCATCCGGTCGAGTTGGGCGAACCTTCCCTGGGATTTCAGTATTTGTGGCGACACCCCAGAACGAGCGTGACCGCAGCATTTTTGATCGCTTCAGCAAGTTTCATGAATACTTAGATCGTCTTGTTGATCCGTCCGCTGTGAATCGCTGGTCCGATCCCGCCTTGCATCGAACGATGCCAGGTCTGTTAGCTGGTTACCTAATGGGAGTTGCTGCGCATGAAACATCGACGCCAATCGCCACGGTGGAGGATGTGCAGAGGCTACACGCACGGGCCGACGCACTGAATGAGACTAGGATACTTGACTGGGCTCAGGCATCTTACGGAGCTGATCAAGCGCCTGCTCCTCAGCGCTACAAAGATAGGATTGCGAACCGTCTTAGCAACTCGTATCGAATGGTTATCAATGCCTCCGCGAACAGAGGGAGTCAACCGAGAAATCTCGGTTCTCACCTAGGCGCGATGCGAAGTCTTCGCGATATTGACGATCCTGGGTACATTAGGGTTCATAGCAAGGACAAAGAACTTCTTAAGAAACTGATGAACGGTTGATCTAATAGATAACGAAAAGAGCCGTAATGAATCGAGCCGAGTCTAGAACAGATTCCCCAGCGAGTGATGAAGCGACATCGACGGCAGCACCGCTCGTTATGCAACGAGGCGTATCTCAGCTGCTGTTTCACTACTTGCCGGAACGCACAGTCGATTGGGAGAACGGGCTTGCGATCGTGACGCTAACCCAAACCCGCCTAAGTTCAGTTTGGCCGGAAGAGAGATCTAACATCGTGCTCGATGAAATCTACTTGCTGCTCGAGCGCTGGCGCCAAAAAGGCGGAAGCGTCGATCCGAGATTTCCAAACGCGAAAACCCGACGAGGAGGTTTTGCTATTGGCACGCCCGAGTCGATCGAAGCAAGAGTGCTCGAGACTGCTCTTATTTGCCAGAATTGTTCTCGTCTGAGCTTTGAAAAATTCACCCGGTTGGCAAAACCTGATGCAAAGATGCCGGCGTGTCCTGACTGCGGGAAACATACGGTTAGACAACTGGGTCAAGTGTTTGTGCATGGCTGCGGGGAACTCGTTCCTATAAAGGACTGGATGCCAGCGACAAAAGTAAGTGAAGATGGATCGCTGGTTTCAACGTCACACCCGTTACAGTGCGGCAACTGTAAAGAAAAAGGGCGATTGACGTTGACAGTGCGGACTGAGCGAGTAAAAGACATGAAGCTGGAGTGCCGGAATTGCGGCACAATTGTTAGGGAGCGGTTGACAGCCAGGTGCAAGCGCTGCCTCGACGAACTAACAAACGACGGAGCATTGGTCCAAACCAGACCAGAAGCTGAAGCGAGTGGTTCAATCGTCGCACGAATTGCGATGCGCATGTCACGTTATAACGCTAACGCAACGTATTATCCTCAAACGTTGTCAATGCTTCGACTAGATAGGCCGGAGGTAACACGACTGGACGATCCGGACGTGGAACTGCTGCGTCGCATGTTGCCGGCTGAGAAGCGTCCAACCACAGAGCCAGGAAGTGGATCTACGATTGAGCAATTAGGAATCAGGTTGAAAAAGGCAGAGCTGAACAACGATTCTGACGAAATAGAGCGTATAAGGAAGTTAATTCTCGCTGCGATAACGAAAAGTGGAAGCTAACTCAATTCCTCCAGACGTCGATGCTCCCTCCGCGCCAGATCTTGAACGCGCAATCGAGGAGGCTCTGGCATTCAAACAAACGATTGACTACAGACCTGCTATCGATATCGCGCGTCAAGGTGGCAGTGCGACTTCGCTCCTCCTAACACAAATAACAGAAGATATCACCCGGTTGGGTATGCGAGAACTGCTCGCCGTGTCCGATCTTCCTGTTATTCTTGCGTCGTTTGGGTATACGCGTCGTACCTTCGAACCGACGTACGATGAACTTACCGCTAAGGGTCTACCTACTCGAGTTCAACCGTTTCCGTCACTAGATCGAGACGCGGCTCGACGATTGGGGCGCCCTGATCTGGAGGGTGCTGTTCCAATTCTCGCCCGTGAGGGTGAACACGAAGGGTTATTCTTCTCGTTAGAGCCTGATCGTGTTATCAGCTGGCTAGCGTCAAACAACATTTCACTACCAAACCCTGAAAAGCCTGCGCTAATTCGAATCATGCAATCCTTAGAGCCCGTAGATCGTTATTACGACGACATTTGGGATTGCCCAATTAGACGGTTTGTATTCGGATTAATTCATAGTTTGTCGCATGCTGCGATGCGGACGGCCGGACGCTTTGCAGGATTGGAAAGAACATCGATAAGTGAATACATCTTTCTGCCATTACTTGGGGCAGTAATATTCGACAATTCTAGTGCCTTCAAACTAGGTGGGCTGGAAACGCTAGCGCGCGACAACCTCGCAACGTTTTTGCACGAGCTTGACGATGAAGCAATGACATGTCTTTACGATACGCAATGCATCGACCATCAAGGCGCCTGCCATGGCTGTCTTCACTCGCCTGAGATTTCATGCCGCGTCTTTAATCACGGCCTCTCACGTGCATTTCTTATTGGCGGACATGCTCCTTGGGTGGATGTTGCTACAGACCAGCAGGTCACTGGCTACTGGCAAGTGTGAGTTCTCGTGGGTGAACTATACGCGAAAGTATTACGTCAGCATGGATGGCTGCTAACGGCAGCTGAGGATGCATTTGAATCTTCTAATGATGATTTGGTGATCGACCAAGGCTTTTTCCGCGCTCTTCCAACGGATCGATATCCATCAGATGAAGTCATCAACGTCATACAAGTGGCGCTATTAGAAGTTGGCACCCTCCGTCGCGATGGAACTAGTCTAAAGTTAGACCGACAGGTCTACCTCAATAATAAACGCTATCGCAAAGGCGTTGTAGATGCGATCGCTGCACTTGTTCCGTCCGGGGAGCCGACGACCCAACTGTGCGCGACGATTCCGAATGGACTTGATGAAATGGTCGAGAAAGCACTGCGGGTGCACACTCTGGATCTTCGAGGGGCGCTGCTAGATCTTATTGCAAGTGCCGACCGGCGAATTGTCCTAGCTTCTCCATTTTGGGATTTGCAAACTGCTCATGAGCTCGCAGAAGCGCTCGCGAAAAGACTCGAGGCTGGCGTGAGCGTCGATATACTCGGCCGATTTGTATTCAAGGATCGCGAGATCGAAAGACTCTTACTACGGCGCCTGCGGAAATATGAAAAATGTCAGCTATTCGCATGGCACGAAAAGGGGAATGAGAGAACAGCAACGACGTTTCATTTTAAGGCGGTAGTAATCGATGATGGGCTTCGCGCATATTTAGGAACCGCAAATCTTACGTTCTATGGCCTGAGATCTGTGATGGAACTCGGCTGGATTGTCCGAGGCGATCCCGCCAAGCGATTGCTCGAGATCTTAAACGTAATACTGAGTGTCGCGTCGGCTATAGGTGGGGAACAGTCGGTTTAGGATTAGTTTTCTTGTGTGGTTTCCGGTATCTTCGAAGATGCTTTAGACACCCGTCCAACCGTTTCAAGAAACGGCGAGAGCGCAATTGCCGAATGTGCGATGCCAGCAAAGAGTCCGCGGCCGTTCTGGCGCCATCCTCATCTCCACGTCGCAGTAATTGTCCGATCCTCTTGAATGTGCGGTCGATTGACCTCTTGGAGACGTGATTTGGCAGGAGCAGTTGAATGCTAGATGCTTCACCGATTTCGTGCTTGAGAATTCCGCCACCATAACTTCGACCTTCGATCTCAGCCGAAATCTGACTAAATGAACTCATCATTGAAATCGCAATGAGCTTGCGCTTCGTTAGATCTACACCACGCTTAAAGAATAGCCGATGAATTGTATTCGTGGAATTCACTCGGGATCCGTTTAGAATTATTCTCGGTCCCGTATTGTGCATATACGGCAGGAAAGCGTCCGGAATTTTGCCGTCGTCTGGCAATCGCCAATCCTGACGTTTCGCAAACGTGACATTTGATAAGCGCTCCTGCTCCGGGAACCCATCGAAATATGAATTCACAGCGCGACTTCTTTCGCTCCTCCGCGGGACAATTAACAAACAACGAATTCCTTTAATCCGAGCCGCATGAAAGTCTCGAGGTGTTAAGTTTAGAGTCCGAGCGATCGACAACTTTGCAAGTATTGGATGCAACGTTCTTTCCGGTAATTTGTGCTGTTGAGAGACTTCTTCATTAACAAGGAAGAATTTGTTGGCCCCAGTTACAATTCCTATTGAGAGCGTGGCCACATCGTCCATGCGATACGTCCATTCGGATGTCGAGAGCGAATTGAATGCGCTAAGTCTTGGTGCCGGGGTTAACGCACGTTGAGCACGCCCATTCAGCACCGCGCCGGTTATTCTCTTTTTTGACCAGTCCGTCAGTACATTAATGCACTCTTCGATGCGTTTGACGGTTACTATTTCAACGTGATCGGGGCCGGCCGAACCGCGCTCATCACAAAGTAGAATGTGTGTCGCTTCGGATGTGCCGTTTGATAGGAAAAGGCGCTGTTCAATCGAAATCACAGCTGTTCGCTCGAAGTGACGAGAAACCTCACGAAGTAACTCTTTTGCGTAGTTCGCATGCAGCGCACTACCTGGAAGAAGCCATGCCATCCTCCCACCGTTTTTTAGAAACCTTAAGCCATGAAGAACAAAGTATCCCCACAAGCTCGCCATTCGCGACAACCGAAAATCTCCTAATCGTTCGACACGTTCGCGTGACGCGCGCTGGGTAAGGAACATATTGTGATGCGAAACGTATGGTGGATTTCCAATCAGAACATCGAAATCGTTCACCAAAAAGTCGCTGGGTCTTAGGGTCAGAAAATCTTCTTTTAGAAAATGTCTTGTTTGGGCGACTTCCGGTCGCAGAAGGGCAAGGTGCCGCTTAAAAGCGGTTGCGTCAACGTCACAGCCGAACATCTGTTTCCAGGGTGTAGTTGACGAGAGTCCAGTTAGACGCTTTTCAATACATGAAAGAAACTCACAGCCACCAAAACTTGGCTCGAGAATTCGTTCGGAGGGCGCTCTGACTGCCCATTGCACGAGGACATCGACAATCGCCGAAGGGCTGTAGAAGACTCCGCGCCTTTTTGCTTTGCTGCTTGGGCTCATTCCGGATTGCTATCGATCAATCATGTTTGAACTGCCATTCTGGAGCGCGCTGAGGACAGCGTGTTGTTCAAGTTCTGTCATCCGTGCGAAACGTTTCTGCCACCTCAACAATTTACGTTTGATTCGTTCACGCTCACGAAAGTCAGTTCCAAGATATTGGTAGTCGTGTAGAACTGACGGAGGCGAAAAGTTCATCCAGATCGTTTCAGTGGTAGTTTTTGCTGCGCGATTCACTGTAGAGAAGTCTAATTGGTGCCAGTGGCCAACAATCGAGTCGTAGAGCTGTGAGCGATAACCTGATAGGACAACCATACACGGAAGGTCAATCAGTATCTGGAGAAGCCGCTTGTGTTCCGCTTCGCTCCCTAGTTCATATTTGTAAATTCGTCGAGCCGATCGTCGTACGAAATTTGGGTACGGTGGGTCACAATAAATCAATGTGCGTTTGCGATCATGCTCGGTCCATTTCCAACTTGCTAGTTTGCGGAGGGCATCTCCATGAATGATCTGAAGTGACGGGAGCGATAAGGATCTCCATTTGCGAATTACGTCTATGTCTAGGTCAATCCCAATTGAGCGTGTTGCCAACCTCTTGTGGCGGAGCACGGCTCCCGAGCCGAGGAATGGTTCGACATAAATCTCGTGGGGCGGCATGCAGTTGATGATCGTTTGGTAAACACCAACCGCTCCTTTTCCTCCCGGATACCCCAATCGTTTATTTCCGGCCATACTCAAACCAGACTGTGTGCTACTAGCGGAGGTGCGCAACTAACCATCGCCAAAAATGGCGATGTTGTCAAGCTCTGGCGGGAAAAGGGGAAGGCCGTTCGTCCAACCCCATGTCTTCCGCTAATTTTCTGACTGGAACGCTTTGGCCCAATGACTCACGTACGAGCCGATGAATTCTGGAGATCTTCCGGGTGCAACGGTCCTAACAGCAGGTAGCCGCTTGGCTTCGACGAACTTATGGCTGTATTTGAAAAACCTCACATTAGGTAGTCTTGCTCATCATCATCCATCCGGGTTTTGTCCCGTTCAGATGGTGCCTCTGACCCTTCCCCGCCAAAGATCAATAACGCAATGCCGTTAAGGGCATGTCGCTTTTGTTCCTCTCTTAAATGCTCAGAAACCGCCGGATCTTCCGAATTTAACGCACTGTCGTCATCGCCGGGAAACAGCAGCTTTTCTATCCCTTCCTGCGCCGCTCGTTTTAGCTTCTTCCGCGCTTTGACATAAAACTCAAGAGTCGTGCGAGGGGAAGCGTGGCGCATTAGTTGATGGACAACAGCGATGTCTACGCCTATGGCGACCAACCAAGTTCCATATGTATATCTGAATGCGTGCCAGTGAACTCGCTTAGTAATTCCTGCGAGCTTGGCGGCTGGTTGAATGACTTCGTACATTGAATATTTTGAATCGAGTGTGGTTCTACCTTTAGTGCGTATACTGGGAAAGACCCAGTCGTCGTCTCTCTTGTACGGAGTGGATTTTCGCCAAACACATAACGCAATCGCTACGGAACTGGGCATCGGCAGAATTGCGCGCGAAGCTTCGGTCTTACATGCCCCGAGCTTTCCACCGTAAATGTTCCGCATAATAGTGACTTCGTTACGCTCGAAATCGAAGTCCCTCCACTGCAAGGCAAAAAGTTCGGCCCGCCGCAAGCCAAAGGAAAGAGCGACCAAAACCATTTCGCGATAAGGCGATTCCAGTGCGTTTAGCAGACGCTGAACCTCGTCTGGCTCAAGAGGGTCCGGTTCCTTCTGCCGCATGGCACTTTGCTTTACGAGCTTGATTACATTTTTGCCCTGCTCTAGCCATTCATTTTCGATGGCATGGTTAAAAAGACGTCGCATGAGATTGCGTATCTTTGCCTTAGTTGCGTCCGCGAGCGGTTGTCCGTCTTTGCGCTGTAGATTTCCGAGCCACTCGCGGACAGCACTAGCTCGCACATCTCGAATGTTTATTGAGCCCCACTTTGGACGGATCCATGTGTTGATGGTTGCTGGGGTGACTTGTCTTGTAGATTCGGCGTACGGCTCAT
>Ga0065715_10089361_pt1 | contig 10882 bp, 8 predicted proteins | sample MisBulReplicate1_FD_59102 | JGI IMG/M metagenome (GOLD analysis project Ga0065715, IMG submission 59102) | Miscanthus rhizosphere microbial communities from Kellogg Biological Station, MSU, sample Bulk Soil Replicate 1 : eDNA_1 v2 (version 2) | ecosystem: Host-associated > Plants > Roots >...
TTCTCAACGCATTGAAAGCTCGGCCACGATCTCCCTCACCGCCGCACGCGCTTCTTCAACTTCTTCCGGCTTGAATGAAACCGCACCGACTACTGCGTGACCCCCGCCGCCGTAACGCTCGCAAATCTTTGCGATGTTGTGCGTGCGCGGCACCGGCGCCCATGGATTCGAGCCCACCGAGATCTTTGTGCGCTGCGTCCCGCGCGTGAGCGCGACGGAATAAGTCGCTTCGGGATGCAGGTAATAGGGAATGAACTTGTTGAAGCCTTCGTACCCTTCGTCGATCAAGTCAAACTGGACCACGCCGTTTGCGCTCTTCGCCTTCTTTCGTACGATTTCGAGCGTCTCGAGATGTTGCTTTAGGATGGGTTGAAAGCGACGTTGCACTTCCGCACTCGTCGACACTTCTTCGAGCGACCCCACGGCGAGCTCGCGAATGATCTGTTCGATGAATGAATCGTCCGGATCGGCTTCGATCACCTGCATCAGTTGCAACGCAGGTTCTTTTAACTCAACACACTGTGCGGGCGATTCGTAAAGCGCGCCGTCGATGATATGGGCCCAGTGGACCAGAGACGTGATCGGTTCGGGATTGAATCCAAAACGTTCGGCCGTGACGTCGGCAATAAACTCCGTACAAGACTTTCTCGTCGCGTCGAGAAACTTTTTGCCTGACTTGTCGGCGTGGAAGTGAGCTTCGTCTTCAGGCGTCAGGAAAGCCGACTCATGATGATCGAACCACCACGTCAGTTTCTCAGAAGCCGCGTACTTGAAATCGACAATGGCATTCTCGTCGGAGTCGAACATCGCGAGGTCAAACAAGTTGCCGGGCCGGTGCAGTAGCCCGTTGTAATTGACTTCAGCTTCGGGATGGATGCGTTCCTTGTAGAAGCGTGTGAACGTAGCCGCAGACGCGACTCCGTCGAAGCAGTGGCCATGATAGAGCAAACGAAGTTTCATTTGTGGGTTTGTTTTTAGGCCACAGATTTTACGGATATAAAAACGGATTTAAGGCTTGCACGGCTCGATTACAGTCGCCGTCGTTGCTGCACCCACCTTCGACGCGATGAATTTATCAACTTCGTCTTCGATCAATTCGCCGTTCACTACAAACGCTTTTTCAGTTAACACATCACCGTTGGCGGTGAGCTTCGAAGGCTCGAGGAAGATGTTCCATGGTGAACCCCAGTTTCGCTTGTCGCCGGTGAGCTGCCGGTATTGATAGTGAGCCGTCTTCTGCTTGTCGTCCCGCGATTCCGATTCAGTGAACACCGGGTATGGTGGACCATCCTTACCAAAGAAGTTTTTCACGTCGTCGCGAATAGCATATTCACTCACGCCGATGACCTGAAATCCCTGAGCTTTGTATTTCTCATACAGCTTCAGCGCGATTGGAGCCTCGTTGCGCCAGTTGCCGCACCACGGCGCGAAGTAAACGACCATCACCAGCTTCTTGCCGGCGACCACTTTGCGCAGATCTTCCTGCTGGTCGGAAGTGAGATTCGGGAGTGTCCAGTTTTTGTAGTTCACCGTCTGCTCGGTCAGCGGCGAGTATTCGTGCGACTGCGCGCGAGCGACAACGGGCGACATAACGAATGCGAGAACGGCCGAGAAGATTAAGAGTTTCTTCATGGTACTACTCCTCGAACTACTAAGGTTCAGTTAGCAGCGCTTGCAGTTGCAGGCGTTTCAGCTAGCAACGGCTTGACCAGCGCTTCCCAGGTAGCTTTATCACGGGCGCCAATTACTTTGTCACGAATCCTGCCCTGGCGATCGATCAAATAGGTTGTCGGCAACACTGACTGCTGGAATTTTACCTTCGCATCCCCACCGCCAAGCAAGACCTGATAGTCAAACTTCGCGACTTCCTGCTGGTACGCGTTGACACCGTCGATGTCGTCGTCGAGCGAAGCACCGACGATGGCCAGTCCTTGCGGCTGGAGTTCGTGCTGCAATGCGTTCAGCGCGGGAATTTCTTCACGGCAGGGAATGCAGTAGGTGGCCCAGAAATTCAGCAGCACCACCTGGCCTTGAAGTTGTTTAAGACGAAACGGCTGGCCGGCGAGTGTTTGGAACTCCACGTCGGGCAACGGGTCAAACTTCGCAGTTGTTGCAGGTGGCGGTGATGGCGGTGTCTTGGTGTCGAGCTTCAGCCAGGCTTCAAGATTCGGAAACCAGGACATGACCTTCGAGGTCGCGAGCGTCGAAGATTTACCGCTCATCACGAGCAGCCCCACGACAATCAGTACGATTCCAGAAGTGACTTCAACCTTGTGCAGGTGCTTGCGAAAGTTTTTGTAGAAACTCAGAAACTGATTGATACCCAGTCCGGTTAAGAGAAATGGGACTGCGAGTCCGGCGGAGTAAAACGCTGACAGCACGAGACCGGCGCGCCAGCCGCCGCTCGTTGCCGCGAGACCGATGATGCCGCCGAGTATTGGACCAATGCACGGAGTCCAACCCGCCGCGAATGCAATACCCAGCGCGGCCGAACCAAGAATGCCGCGCGGTTTATCGTCAGAAAAGAAGCGTGTGTCTTTGTAAAGTGCAGAAATCTTGAGCAGCCCGATCAGTTGTAGACCAAACGCGATAATCACCAGACCGCCGATAATGCGCACCCACGGATTGCTCGTGATTGCAGCCCCAACTAAACCCGCCGTCGTACCGAGAACCAGGAAGATGACTGACAGCCCCGCATTGAACGCAAGCGAGTTGACGATGACGGCGCGCTTGTTGCTGGTCCCCTCTTTCAGCCCATCGATGCTGACACCGGAAATGAGTGAGATATAACCCGGCACGAGCGGCAACACGCACGGTGAAAGAAACGAGAGTATTCCTGCCGCAAACGAAATCCCGATACGAAATAATGTAATGCCCTGGTCGTCCATTATCTTATTGCCAAATTCCGATTGCCAATTGCCGATTTATTTGAGCCCACGACCAATTCTAATTGGCAATTGGCAATCGGAAATTGGCAATGCTTACTTCTCCTCTACCAACTTCTTAATCAACTCACCCAAATTCTGAATCTCTTCTTCACTCGCGCCCAGCGAGATGTAACGCACCACGCCTTTGCGATCGATCAAGTACGAAGTCGGAATCGAAAACACACCGTAATTCAACGCGTTCTTGTCTGACTCCGAAACCACGAATCCATACGGCAAGCGGTTACGCGTGCGGAAGTTGCGCAGATAAACGAGCTCTTCGGCTGGAGTCAGTTCCTGCTCGTCGCTACCGTGTCCATAGTACTTCGTCACGCCCAGGATCACGAGCCCTTTGCCCTTGTAGGCGGTATGCCAGCGCGCCAATTGCGGGAGAGTGTAACGACATGGCCCACACCACGGCGCCCAGAAATCGAGCAACACCACCTGGCCACGCAGATCGCTCAGCTTTACTGGTTGCTGTTCGACCCAGTCGTCTGCGTCAAGTTCCGGCAACGGAGCAGTCGAAACCAAACTATCGTCAAAAAGCTGGTCCACATCCAACGCGGGATTGACGCGCGACAACCGCATCGTCGCATCTCTGTAAAGACTCGCGGAAGGCAACTGAATCGCGACGCGTCGCAAGTCAACGAGGGCCGTCGCGGCCAGATCCGTCTGTTTTGTTTTAAGATATGAGTCTGCCAGAAAAAGCGTCGACTTCAACAGCATCTCATCGCGCCGGAAAACTTCGTCTTTATTCGTCTCGATGAACTTCTTTGACGCCGCGAGCATCTGCTTCGCGTGCGCCGTCATTGCCGCATAATCCTTCGCGCGCATGTACGCGTCGGCGATGAGGAATTCCATGCGATAACGATCGTCCGCGCTTTGTGGCTGATGACGAGCGTATGCTTCGACGGCAGCGTTTGCTTCGGGAAGTAAATCTTTACGAACTGTGTAAAGGACGACGACGTTCCGGGCTGCCTGCGCCTTTTGACCGTCGGGATCGTCTTTCAAGAGCTGGCGCATCGTCGCGAGGGCGGCGTCACTGTCTCCAGCCAGATGATGAAGCATGCCGAGATAGTAAAGATCGTCGGCTTTTAGAGACGAACGTGCCCCAAGAGTCGCTGCATTTTTGACGGCCAGATCATGCGCCTCTTTTTTGGTTTGTGCTTCGAGCTTCGGATCGTACGGCAGTTTCTGCTTGTTGAATTCCTGGTACTTTCTGCCGAGGTAGCCGTTCGCTTCTTCGTAGAGCGCCTGCGCTGAACGCTTGTCGTCTTTCGAATCTACCTTGCCGCTCGGAGCCAGACCCTGAGCACAGATCGAGAATGAAGCCAAAACTATGACGAGTAGAACTCTTAAAATCATCTTAAAACGGGTTGCGAGCTAAAACGATCGGGACTAAAAGGAGCCAGTAACGGTGAAGTCACCCCAGCCACAATGGCTTCGGTAATTAACTCCGCGGTTAAAGGCGCGAGTAGGATTCCGTTTCGGTAATGCCCGGTTGCATAAACTACACCGTCAATTTCACCACAAGCCCCCAGCACAGGCAAACCGTCAGCGGGCCGCGGCCGCAGTCCCGCCCACGTGTCGACCACAGGCAGCAAGGCGATGAGAGGCGAAATTTCAAGCGTATTTCGCAGTATTGAGCTGATTCCGCCAGCCGTCACACGCTTTGAAAAGCCGGCGTTCTCACTCGTCGAACCGGCCAGCAGACGACCGTCCTGGCGTGGGACGAGATAACCTCGTGGGCTGTAAAGCACGTGTCGCGTTAACTGCGGCTTCGACTCGAGACAAATCATTTGACCACGTACAGGTACAATCGGTACCACGGATGAACACGGAAGAAAACTCGACCACGTGCCGGCTGCGATGACGATCGATTTACAACCGATCGGGCCGCGGCTTGTTTGTACACCCTGGATTCGATCTCGTTCAATTACCAGTGACTCTACGTTCGTCTCGGTTAAAACTTCTACGCCCAGGCGGTTGACGCTATTAGCAAGCGCCGAGAGTAAACGGCGATTCTCCACTTGAATGTCTCGCGGGAATAGCAACGCACCGAACGCCGATTCAGAGATGCACGGTTCAAGCTCACGCGCTTCTGCGGCGTCGAGCAGATCAACTGAGAGCCCCGCGCGCGTTTGCCAGTCGCATCTTTTCTCTATCTCTTCGTGATCGTCTTCGTTGAGTGCGACATAGAGCGTTCCCGTGGTGTCGAGCTCAACGTCGACGCCGGTTTCTTCGCACAGTGCTTCGGCAAACGATGGATAAAGATCGCGACTCCGGCAGGCGAGTTTGAAAAAGTCGTCTTCAGCGTCAGCTTCGACCTGCGGCAACAGCATGCCGGCTGCGGCGAACGAGGCTTCGGTTCCGAGTGTTGCGCGTTCAATTAGACAAACGTCGCGCACACCGCCCAGCGCCAAACCACGCGCGATCGCCAAACCAATAACGCCGCCACCAACGATGACGACGTCTGCACTTCCTTTGATAGAGGCCATTTGGTTACTATCGAACCATGCATCCTATCACACTGATTCCGGGCGACGGCATTGGCCCCGAAGTCGCTTCCAACGTAGTACGAATCATCGAAGCGTCGGGCGTCGAAATCCAATGGGAAACCCATTACGCAGGCGCTCAGGCGCTCGAGAAATTTGGCGAAACACTCCCGAAGGATCTACTCGATTCGATCGTTCGCAACAAAGTCGCACTCAAGGGTCCGATAACGACTCCGGTTGGCAAAGGCTTCACATCAGTCAACGTCGGGCTGCGTAAAACGCTCGATCTTTATGCAAACCTGCGTCCCGTACGTGCTCTACCAAACGTGCCGTGCCGCTATCCGGAGCTCGATCTAATCGTCGTGCGCGAGAATACGGAGAGTTTGTACGCGGGCTTGGAGCATGTGGTGGTGCCGGGCGTCGTCGAAAGCTTGAAGATCATCACCGAAAAGGCGTCGACGCGTATTGCGCGTTTCGCGTTTGAGCACGCGAAGGCTGAATCAAGGAAAAAAGTAACGGCGGTTCACAAAGCCAACATCATGAAGCTTTCGGACGGCCTGTTTCTCGAATGCTTCCGCAAAGTCAGTGCTGATTATCCGGAGATCATTGCTGACGACAAGATTGTCGACAACGCGTGTATGCAGCTCGTGATGCGTCCGGAACAGTTTGACGTGATGCTGCTTGAGAATCTTTACGGCGACATCGTTTCGGATCTGTGTGCAGGGCTGGTTGGTGGATTAGGGTTGGTGCCCGGCGCCAATATCGGTGAGAAGGGGGCGGTGTTTGAGGCTGTGCACGGTTCAGCGCCCGATATAGCAGGTCAGGGCATTGCGAATCCGACGGCGCTCTTGCAGTCAGGGATTCTGATGTTGCGTTACATCGGCGAACGCGAGGCGGCGGATCGGGTTGAGAAAGCGATGCTTGCCGTGTTTGAAGAAGGCAAAGTGCGCACGCGCGACATCGGAGGCACCGCGAAGACCGCGGAATTTGCGGACGCGATTATTCAGAAGATGGTATAGGTCCTATAGGACTAATAGGACCTATTTACTCATTAGGGCTTCGATCTCCTCAGCGTGCTTAGGCACTTTAGTCGTCAGAACTCGCGGGCCGTTGCTGGTGCAAAGCACGTCATCCTCGATCCGCACTCCAATCCCACGATACTGATCCGGAACGCCATCGCTATCCGGCGCAATGTAGATGCCCGGCTCGACGGTCATCACAACACCCGGTTCGAGCGCGCGCGACTCAGTCCCGAAGTAGTAACGCCCGACGTCATGCACATCGATGCCCAGCATGTGCCCAAGCCCGTGCATGTAAAACTTCTCGTACTTCTTATCCTTGATCAGCTCTTCAGTCTTGCCTTCAAGTAGTCCAAGCTCCAGCATGCCTTCGGTCAACACCTCGATCGAGTGTTGCTTCAACTGATCGTGCGTGACGCCGGGTCGCACCATCTCGACACACGACATCTGCGCTTTCAACACGAGGTCGTAGATTTCACGCTGTGGTTTCGTGTAGCGACCATTGATCGGAAATGTGCGGGTGATGTCTGATGCATAGCCTTTGTACTCCGCGCCGGCATCGATCAGTAACAACTCGCCGTCGCGGAGTTGACCATCGTTGTTGATGTAATGCAGAACGGTGGCATTTGGACCACCGCCGATGATCGACGTGTACGCGGGTCCTGCGGCGCCACGGCGACGGAACACCTGCTCGATCAACGCTTCGACTTCGTATTCCTGCATTCCCGCTCGTACGGTCTTCATCGCTTCACAATGAGCTTCGGCGGCGATGTCGGCTGCGGTTTGCATGATCTCCAACTCTTCAGGACTCTTCAGCACACGCATCTCGTGAATGATCGTGGCCGGATCGACGATCGTTTGCGGTGGATTGATCGGCTTGCGATTCAGTGAACGCATGCGCGCGATCTCCTGGATAATCTTGTTATCGAGATCCGCGTCCACGCCGAGACGGTAATAGAGCACGTCTGTACCATCGAGAAAGTCCGCCAGTTTCGAATCAAACTCAGCCGCCGGATAGGAGTCTTCTGCCCCAAACTCGCTTTTCGCGCCTTCGACGCCGGCTCGACATCCGTCCCAGATCTCGCGTTCCGGATCTCTTGGACGCACAAACAACGTGTATTTTTTGTCACCCTCGAGCTTGACGACGGCGATCGCATCAGGCTCTTCAAAGCCGGTCAGGTAAAAAAAGTCCGAGTCCTGACGAAAACGATAATGCGTGTCGTTTGAGCGCCGCGTATCGTGCGCGCCCGGAATAATTGCGACAGACTTCGGCGCCATGCGCCGTAAAAACTCCTTGAGTTGTGGTCTGATCATAGTCTCTGCATTGTAACTGACGCCGGGTTGGATGGATAATCGCACGAGGCGATGAGCACTCAAACGCTTCCAGCTACACAAACACGCGAAATAGTTTCCGTCGATCCTTCAACGGGCGAAGAGATCGGGCGTGCGCCGTTAATGGATGCGAGTGACGTCGAGGCTGCCGTACGGCGAGCTCGGGCTGCACAGCCTGCATGGGCCAGGCTTTCCTATCAGGAACGTGGCCGCTTCATTCTGCGTGCTCGTGAAGTCGTGCTCGAACAACTGGAAGAGATCGCCAAACTGATCTCACGCGAAACGGGCAAACCAGTCACGGAAGCTATCGCGATGGAGATCGTGCCCACACTCGATCTCATGCATTACTTCGCCGAGAACACGGAGAAACTGCTCGACCGCAGCCGTATCGGTCTGGGCCAGTACAACTTCATGGCCCGTAGTTCATACATCGTCTACAAACCGATGGGCGTTGTCGGGATCATTTCGCCGTGGAACTTTCCATGGGCCACGCCTCTCGACGAAGTTGTAATGGCGTTAATGGCCGGCAACGCGGTCGTTGTGAAACCAAGCGAGCTAACGCCACTCACCGCGCTGAAAATCGAAAGCATTTTCAAACAAGCTCAACTGCCGGAAGGGTTGGTCCAAATCGTCACCGGCGATGGATCGACCGGCTCCAATCTCGTCGATGCAGGTGTTAACAAGATCATGTTCACCGGCAGTGTAAACACCGGTAAGCGTGTGGCTGAGATGGCGGCGAAACATTTGACGCCGGTGGTGCTCGAGCTCGGCGGCAAAGATCCGATGATCGTGCTCGAAGACGCGAATCTCGAAAATGCGGTGCGCGCGGCGATCTGGGGCGCGTTCTGTAATTCGGGTCAGGCGTGCGCGTCGATCGAGCGTTGCTACGTACATGAATCCATCGCCGACAAGTTCGTCGACATCGTCGTCAAAGAAACGCAACAGCTCAAACAAGACAAGGCTTCAACGGAAGCGATCGACGTCGGCGCAATGACGAATGAACGACAGCTGCTGATCGTCGAAGATCACGTCGGCGATGCGGTGACGCGCGGTGCTAAGGTGCGCGCGGGTGGTCATCGGTTGAATCGTACGGAAGGCTGGTTTCACGAACCGACTGTTGTGACGGGTGTCGACCACTCGATGAAGCTGATGCGTGATGAGACGTTTGGTCCGGTTCTGCCGATCATGACCTTCAAGACCGATGAAGAGGCGGTTCGTCTGGCGAACGACAGTATTTACGGTTTGACCGCCAGCGTTTTCACGGGAGATATCGCTCGCGGGAAGCGGTTAGCAGAACAGGTCGACGCCGGAACCGTGATGATCAATGAAGTTGTTTACACACACGCGGTGGCACAAACGCCGTGGGGCGGAGTCAAACAAAGCGGTTATGGGAGGACGCATGGCCGTCTGGGCTTGCTCGAACTCGTTAGCGCACAACACATTCACGTCAACGCCATGCCGCGTGTCGCCGATGTCTGGTGGTTTCCTTACACAAAACAGGCGGGTGCGATGTTTCGCGACTTCGCCCGGCGCTTCACGACCGGGTCGCTCCTCCAGTCGTCCCTGCTGTTACCACAGATAATTCGGCGGCTTTTTGAACCCCGAAACTCCCGAAAACTGGACAACGATCGTCAATAGTAATTTATCAGTTGTTGATGCTATACTGCGCACCTCCCAGCTTCCACTCTCTCTGGGTCCTGCTTTTAGCTTGTGTGGTTCGCAACTCGAGTTAGTGTAGTTTTACTCCCAATTACTACCCCAGTACGTAGTCATAGCCCTGATTCGGAGGATTGTCAGTGAAAAAGATTCATGCCTTACTAATGATCGCCATCCTGTGTGGTGTTACCTCGATGCCTCTGCTGGTCCACGCCCAAAGCGACACGGCCCTTCAACATCGAGCCGAGATTAGTTACCCGACGAAATTCGACAAGACACCCAAACCGCTACGCGAAATGTTTGACACCGGTGAGAAACCGGAGCCTGCTCGCGGCGGCAAGGACTTTGAACCTGGCCGGCCTCAACCGGTCGGAAACAGCAACAAGCCGTTTACTGATCCGCTGGCTGACAGGAGCGTAGGCTCAACGTCGGCTCTCGCCGAGATCAAAGCATCAACCAATGGCACACCCGTGGATCCGAACGCTCGCGTCGCGCCACCGGACACGACTGGTGACGTTGGTCCAAACCATTATGTACAGTGGGTCAACCTGCGTTATGCGGTTTACACACTGACCAGAGACGCCAACAATCAGATCAGCGGATTCAACCTCGTGGCCGGATTTCCGAAAAACGGTAGCGTGATCTGGCAGGGATTTGGCGGTCGTTGCCAGTCAGACAATGACGGCGATCCGATTGTGCAATACGATCAATTGGCTGATCGTTGGATACTGACGCAGTTTGCCGTTTCAGCGACGCCCTACACCCAGTGCGTTGCCGTTTCGACAAGTCCCGATCCGACTGGTACCTACTTCCGTTACTCGTTCTCCTACAACAGGAGCTTCAACGACTATCCGAAGATGGGTGTCTGGCCGGATGCCTATTACATCACTTACAACATGTTTCGAAACGGCCAGTCGTTCACCGGCAATACAGTGTGCGCTTTTGAGCGCGCCCAGATGCTGGTCGGCAACCCGTCGGCACGACAAGCCTGCGTCAACACCACTGGAGGCCATAGCCTGGAACCGTCGGATCTTGAAGGCACGACACTGCCGCCGGCAGGCTCACCAAACCTGTTAATGAGCTTAACGTCCACTGCAGTTCAGTTTTGGAGATTCTCTGTGAACTGGGGCGCTGGTACCGGCACTTTAACTGGTCCAACCAACGTTGCCGGTGTCGCGGCATTCAGTCGAGCATGCGGCGGCGGAACCTGCATTCCACAACCTGGCACCACCACTCAACTCGATTCACTTGCCGATCGCTTGATGTATCGTCTGAGTTATAGAAACTTTGGCGATCACGAGGCCCTCGTGATCAACCATTCTGTGACCAGCGGCTCTGGCGTTGGTGTTCGTTGGTATGAGCTGCGGAATGCAGCGGGCCAGACTTTTGGCTCGGCGGCGCCCGTACTTTTCCAACAGGGAACATTCGCACCGACAACTGCTTTTCGCTGGATGGG
>Ga0065715_10000780_pt1 | contig 10870 bp, 4 predicted proteins | sample MisBulReplicate1_FD_59102 | JGI IMG/M metagenome (GOLD analysis project Ga0065715, IMG submission 59102) | Miscanthus rhizosphere microbial communities from Kellogg Biological Station, MSU, sample Bulk Soil Replicate 1 : eDNA_1 v2 (version 2) | ecosystem: Host-associated > Plants > Roots >...
ACTCCCGACCAGTGTCGTTCCACTCCACCAACTGCTGCCGCCGCTCGGCGGCACTCAGCAACGGCAAGCTGGCCACCGATCGTTGCGGCTCGGCCACGATGCTCTGCAGAAGGCATTCGTAGTTTTTGGCTAACCCCGCGATCGTACTCTCATCGAAGAGGTCGCGGTTGTAGACCAGCGTCGCCTCCAAGCCCTCTTCATGCTCCTGCATGAACAGCGTCAGATCGAACATCGCCGTTGCGCTGTTGACTGGCTCTTGTCGTAACGTCAGCCCAGTGAAAGCCAGATGCGCAGGCAGTGTGTCCTGCCAAGCCAGCATCACCTGGAAGAATGGACTGTGGCTTAAGCTGCGCTCGGGAGCCAAGTCTTCGACGAGTCGCTCAAACGGCACGTCCTGATGGGCGTAAGCCCCCAGCGTTATGTCGCGCACGTGGTGCAGCAGCTCCGTGAAACTCTCCGCGGCCACTACTCTGATACGCAGCACCAGGGTGTTGACGAAGAACCCGATCAAGGGTTCGAGCGCCAACTGGGTGCGCCCTGCAATCGGTGTCCCGACTGCAATGTCTGCCTGCCCACTGTAGCGACTGAGCAGTACGTGGAAAGCCGCTACCATCGTCATGAACAGGGTCACACCTTCTGCCTGGCTCAACTCCTTCAGACTTCGGCTCAGTCCCTCCGCAAAAACTACTCGGTGACTCGCGCCCTGAAAGCTTTGCACTGCCGGACGTGGTCTATCCGAGGGCAGTTCTAAAACCGTCGTGCCCGCCAACTGTTCACGCCAGTAGGACAATTGTCCTTCGAGTACTTCACCCAGCAACCGCTCGCGTTGCCACACCGCATAATCAGCGTACTGAAGTTCCAACCCCGGCAGCGGCGATGCCTGACCTTGGGTGTATGCGGTGTAGAGCGCCCCCAACTCCTTCACCAACACTCCCAACGACCAGCCGTCACTAATAATGTGGTGCATTGCTAGAAGCAACACGTGCTCTTGCGCGCTCAACCGCAGCAGGCTGATTCAGAGCAGGGGCCCTTGGGCCAAGTCGAAAGGACGACACGCTTCCGCGCTCAGTAAGCGCCTGACTTCATCTTCGCGCTCTGGTGCGGCCAGTCCGCCTAAGTCAGTTATCGGAAGTGTGACCGGCTCAGGCTCCTCGATCACTTGAACGGGTTGCCCACTGTTGATCGCAAAGTGCGTGCGCAACGCCTCATGCCGGCGGACCACTTCACTCAACGCTCCTGCCAGTGCCGACACATCAAGCGCCCCTTCAAGACGCACCGCCGCCGGCACGTTGTAGGCGACGCTCCCTGTTTCCAACTGATCCAAGAACCAGAGTCGCTGCTGCGCGTATGACAACGGCAGCGGCTGATCGCGCTTTACGGGCAACACCGGCGACGCTACCCCGTGCTCGCCCAGCAATGCTGCCTCCAGGCGCGTGGCTAACCCTGCGACGGTTGGGGCTTCGAACAGCGTGGGCAGCGGCAGCTCAACTTGAAAAGTCTCCCGCACTCGCGCTACTAACTGTGTCGCCAACAACGAATGGCCGCCCAACTCGAAGAAGTTGTCGTGTACACCAATCGCACCGACCCCGAGCACCTGCGACCAGATGCCAGCCAGCAACTCTTCCACTTCCGTACTCGGCGCCTGATAACCTGGGCTCACTTCCAGGCAGCTGCTGTCCGGCGCCGGCAGCGCCTTGCGGTCCACCTTCCCGTTGGGTGTCAGCGGCAATTCCTCTAACTCCACGAACGCGGCCGGCACCATGTATTCAGGCAACTCCCCTTTCAGCGCCCGGCGCCAGCCACTGACTCGCAGTTGCGGCTCCGGCGGGGTGCCACTATCCGCCATTACATCGGCCACCACGTAGGCCACCAGCCGCTGCGCCCCGGTACCGTCTGCGCGAGCTACCACCACCGTTTCCCGCACTCCCACCTGTCGCCTCAGCACCGCCTCAATCTCCCCTAATTCGATCCGGTACCCGCGCAGCTTCACCTGCTGGTCCCCGCGCCCCAGATACTCCAGCTCCCCATCACTCTGGTAGCGCACCACGTCCCCAGTGCGGTACAGCCGCCGGCCCGCACTGCCGCTGAACGGGTCTGGCACAAACCGCTCCGCCGTCAGCTCCGGCCGCTTCAGATAGCCCCGCGCCAACCCATCACCCCCCAGGTACAAGTCTCCCGCTACTCCCACCGGCACCGGCTGCAACTCACTGTCCAGCACATACGCCTGCGTGTTTGCTATCGGCCGTCCGATCAGCACTCGCCCATGGCCGCGCGCCACCTCAGCCCAGGTCGAGTAAGTAGTATCCTCGCTCGGCCCATACAAATTCAGCACCCGGGTCACCCCGCCAGCCTCCTCGTAGATGGCCTCCACCAGTGCCCGCGGCAGCGCCTCACCCGCCAGGTTTACCGTCCGCACTCCCGCCGGCACTCCTCGCAGCCGGACCAACTCCGTCATTGCCGAGGGCACTGTGTTGACCAGCGTCACCTCCCCTGCGGCCGCCAACGCCGGCAACGCCAGCGCGTTTTCCGCAAGGATCACTGTGCCCCCGCAACTCAGCGGTGCGAATAACTCAAACACCGACAGGTCGAAGCAGAGCGACGTCGCTGCTAAGACTCCAACAAACTCCTCTCGACTGAAGACCTCGTGTGCCCACTGCAGCATGACCCCAGCACTCCCATGAGTGATGGCCACTCCTTTCGGTTGTCCCGTAGAGCCCGACGTGTAAATCACGTATGCCAGGTTCTCAGCGCTGCTGCCCCGCATGGGGTTCTCATCACGCTCTTCCGCAATCGCTCCCCAGTCCCGATCCAGACACACCACGCGCGCCGCCGTCCCCGGCAACGCATCCAGCAGGTGCTGGTGCGTCAGCAACGTGCTCAATCCGGCATCCGCGATCATGAAGGCCAGCCGCTCCGGCGGGTATTGTCGGTCCAGCGGCACGTAGGCCCCGCCCGCCTTCAAGATCCCCAGCGCCCCAATCACCATCTCCATCGTCCGGTCGGGCAACAGTCCCACCAGCGTGTCCGGTCCAACCCCCAGTCGTTGTAAGTGGTGGGCTAGTTGGTTCGCGCGCCGGTTCAACTCCGCGTAGCTCAACCGCTGCTCAGCGCAGATAAGCGCGACGACATCGGGCGTGCGCACGACTTGTTGCTCGAACAAATCGTGAATGCAGTCTGCCGCGTACTCCCGACCAGTGTCGTTCCACTCCACCAATTGTTGCTGCTGCTCAGCTGCACTTAACAAAGGCAAGGTCGCTACCCGCCGTTGTGGCTCGGCAACGATGCTCTGCAACAGGCAATCGTAGTGTCTGGCTAACCGCGCGATCGTTTCGGCGGCAAACAGATCAGTATTAAACTGCAGCGACGCCGCCAAACCATCGGCCGACTCCGCCATCATTAGCGTCAGGTCAAACTGCGCCACACGTTGTGGCACCGCGATCGATTCAAACTCAAGCTCACCGAGGCGCAGACGCGCACCTGCCTCGCCAAGCGAAAAAGCACTCAACCCCTGCTCATCGAGCAAGTGTGATCTTTGCAGAACGAACATTGCCTGGAAGAGCGGCGGGCGACTCGGTTCGCGTTCGGGCTGCAACTGCTCCACGAGTAGCGGAAACGGATAGTCCTGATGTTCGAACGCAGCCAGCACGGTCTGGCGCGCCTGATTTAGAAACGCGGTGAAGGTAAGGTCGCCGGCGAAGTCCGCGCGCAACACCACCGGATTAACAAAGTACCCAACCAGCCCGGCCGTCTCCGCCCAATTTCTGCCCGTTGTGGGCGAGCCGATCAGAATCTCTCGCTGCTGCGTGTAACGATGTAACAACACCTGAAAGGCGGCCAGCAGCGTCGTGTAAAGTGTGGTCTCGTTGTCGCGGCTGAGAGCTTTGAGTTGCTCAGTCAATTGCGCGCCTAAGCTGAATGCGAGGGACGCTCCATTAAACGTCTGGACCGGCGGTCGCGCTTGATCGATGGGCAGATTCAGCACGGGCAGTTCGCCGGCCAACTGCTTTTGCCAATATGAACGTAGCCGCTCGCCGGCCGGCGTCAGCAGCAAATTGGAGTGCCAGCGCACATAATCGGTGTATCGCAGCGGCAGGAGCGGCAATGAGACCGGCTCGTTTGCCAAATACGCCGCATATAAAATGCCGAGTTCGCGCACTAACACCGCCAGCGACCAGAAGTCGGTCACGATGTGGTGAACGGTTAACAGGACCACGTGCTCGCGCAATGACCGACGGAACACGAAGATCCGCAGTAAGGGGCCNTGCTCAAGATCGAACGGACGATGCGCCTCTGCCAGTAGTTCNTCGTCGATGTTGGTCTCGCTCCAGNGCGCAGCGTCGATCTCGCGGAAGCAAACCTCCGCCTGGTCGTGCACATGCTGTACGGGTTTTCCTTGCANTGCTGTGAAGGTCGTACGCAAGGCCGCGTGGCGTTCCACCAGCGTNTGAAATGCGCGACGAAAAGCTGAGAGGTCGAGTTCCGAGCGGATTCGCACCGCACCGGAGATGTTGTATGCCGCACTTTCAGGCGCGACTTGATGCAAAAACCAGAGCGCCTGTTGGCCGTGGGACAGCGGCTGATCGTCATTCGTTGCTGTCGAGAGGATCGGACGATGCGTGAGTGTGGGGGACTCCAACTGGGCCAGTATCTGAACGGCGAGTTGCGCAATGCTGGAGCCTTGAAGCAGGCTGGTCAGCAGCAGACTTACGTTCAGCGCGGTCTCGATGCGGTGCACCAACTCTATTGACACAAGTGAATCCAGCCCGTAGCGAGCGACGCTTTGATGGACATCGATTGCGTTCGCCGCGACCCCAAGGCGCGCCGCGAATTCCGCGACGAGCCAGTCTTCAATAGCCGACTTGCTTTCAAGCGGCTGGACCAGCACAGCGTCGTCGGGCGTGCGTTCCGTCGCCACAACCGCGCGCCACTCATGAACCACTTGGAGACTGCCGCCGAGGAACTTTTGCCGGCACGCGTGTCGTTGGATCTTGCCGCTCGAGGTCTTCGGAATGCTGCCCTGCGCAATCAAAGTAATGGCGTAGGACTGCACCTCGTGCTCTTCGGAGATCGCTTCTCGGATTGTCTCGATGACCGCCTCGACGTCCGCTCCGAACCGGTGATCTAGTTCCTGCACAATCACCAGACGTTCTTCGCCAGCCTCATCGATCGCGAAGGCCGCACCGCAGCCGGACCGCAGCGCTGCGTGGGTGCGCTCAACGGTTAATTCGATGTCTTGGGGGTAGTGGTTGCGGCCGCGAATGACCAGCAGGTCTTTCAGGCGACCGGTAACGAAGAGTTGGTCCTCTTTTAGGAAGCCGAGATCGCCGGTGCGAAGGAATGGGCCATCGCCGCTGTCGGCCAGATACGCTTGGAAGGTCTGCGCAGTCTCGTCGGGCCGGCTCCAGTAACCCTTGGCAACGCTCGGCCCTGAGAGCCAAATCTCACCGACCGTATCCGGCGGGCAGTCAGTTAGACTTGCGGGATCGACAATCAGAATCTTCTGATTCAATAGTGATTGACCGCAGTTCACCAGTGGCCGTGTATTCTCATCATCCGGTGCAGCGCTGATCACATGACCGGTTTCAAGGCCCGCCGCCTGTACCGTATGGACCAACGGCTGCGTTGTATCCACGATGCTGGTCACCAGCAAGGTCGCCTCAGCGAGTCCGTAGCACGGGGAGAACGCCATGCGATTGAAGTTGCAGGGAGCAAAAGTGTCTGCGAAGCGCTGCATCGTGCCAGGTCGGATGGGCTCGGCGCCGTTGAAAGCAGTCGTCCAACTACTGAGGTCGAGCGTCTCGCGCTGTGCGGCGGTCACTTTACGAACGCACAGCTCGTACGCGAAATCAGGCCCACCGCTCGTGGACGCTTTGTATTGCGAAATGGCTTTCAGCCAACGGAAGGGTTTCAGCAGGAAAGAGGTCGGTGGCATGAGGATGCACCGCGCGCCCAGATACAACGGCTGGAGGACGTTGCCGATCAGCCCCATGTCGTGGTAAAGCGGCAACCAGCCGACCACGATAGATTGTTCCGTCTGCTGGAAAGCCAGCTTGATCATTCGCTGGTTGTGCAGCAGATTGCCGTGACTCACCATGACGCCTTTCGGCGCGGCGGTGGAGCCGGAAGTGTACTGCAGGAACGCCAGCGTCTCATTGCTAATGAGCGGCTCCTGCCAATGTTCGGCGAGTGCGTCGTCAACCCCGTCGGTAGAGACGAAACGCATCGACGATAGGTGTGGGTCCTGCTCGACCCTGCGGGTCAGGGCCGACAAGATGGGACCCACGCTCAACGCTAACGCCGGCCGGCAATCATCGACAATCGCGCGAAGTCGCGGCAAATTCCGGTTTGGCTTGGCTGGCCGCGGTGGGTAAGCCGGCACGGCTATCACGTCAGCGTACAGACAGCCGAAAAAGGCGGTGATGTACTCCAGACCCGAAGGGTAAAGCAACAGCGCCCGCCCACCGCTGACGCCCATCGACTGCAACAACGCACCGATGGCCCGCGCCTTTCTGTCCAACTCACCGTAAGTTATCTGCGCCTCCTCCATCTCTCCGTCAACTAGAAAAGTGTAGGCAGGTTGGGCAGGCTGATGGAGTGCTCGCCAACGAAGCAGTTCGACCACAGTAGTCGGCTCGAAGGGGGAGAGGCTAGAGCTCAGGGCGGAAGTCAGAGACTTATCCCTTATGTTCTGTTCACTGGACATTCTAGTTTTTGCGGAGTTGTGTTAACCCAGGCACGTCTTACGTGGATGCCTTTTTGCTAGGCGGGGTCAGCACTTGAAGTTGTGGTGTTAGAAGCACCAGGATAAGTGCCGCTGGCAGGGCCAACAGCAAAAGCGAAGTCACCGACCTTAACGTAACGGCGATCAGTGTCAAATAAATGATGGGAGCCAATATTAGCGCGCCGGGGACCACGCAAACTGCGACAACCGCAAGGAGCCTGGCCGACGCGGGGTTTTGGTGACGTACAAGCACGCCTGACGCCAACGCAATCAGGCCAAAGAAGAACGGCCAGATGAAAAGAAAACTGCCCGCCGGTAAGAACAGGCTAGTCAACACGGTAAAGAGCAGGCACCACAGCAGGCCACCAGCCAACAGATGCCAACTGCTAATTCTTCGAGCAAGCCAACCGTAGCATAGCGAAGCCGCCAGTAGGGCGCAGACCGTAAGGATCAACATATCAAGACCGTTGTTGTAATCGGCCGCACCTCGGGCTATCTTCCTGCCAAGAATCGGACCACTCAGCCACCAAGCCACGGTGACGAAAAGGACCGTAGCAACAAAGGTCAGAAGCGTTGCGGTGAATCCCTGGCCGATACCGACCAACGTGAGTTGTCGTCTACTTCGGGCGAGAAATACGACTCCGGCGAATAGCACAACCGCAGTCACAGCTAGAGGGACCACCCACTTTTCTGAATAGTGGAGAAGCGTCAGGCCGAGGAGATTGAAATAAACTTCGTTAGGACGTCTGGTATCTGCGAGATCGGAATTCCCAAAGTGACGCGTCAGCGCCAGGGCGTATGTTCCCTGATGTTGCAGGCTGCGCTCGTCAATTGCATCAACGGTATCGAGCGGGCTGTGGTAACGGTTAAACCCGTCAAAGTAAGCGAAGTTGAGGCCAGCCATTCCTGCTTCTTTGAAGATGGTCAAGTCCGTTTTGTTTGGCATACGATCCCATATCTCGCCCGCGAGCGAGTTGGCAACCACGTGAGGTTCGGCAATAGCCAGTTGGTCGATGAGCCAACCGTTTTCCTGGCTTGTTTCAAACATCACGGCCGGGCCGCCATTTCCCCGCGCATCGAAATTAAGGACCAGCCCCACATCTTTGGCCCACGGGTGGGAATAGGCGAAAGCTTTCGCCCCCTGTTGGCCCACCTCTTCCCCGTCTGAGAAGAGGCAAATGACATCGTTCCGCAAGGGCATGCCAGACGCCCGTAAGGCCCTTAGCGTTTCCAGCACGACAACGACCCCTGAGCCGTCGTCACTAGCCCCCGGACTACTCGGCACTGTGTCGTAGTGGCTGGCGAGCAGGAGAGCTTTGCCGCCGCCCGTGCCTTGCTGCCGAACTACGATATTACTTATCACCGACGTGGTTTGCAGTTGCGGGCTTAACCCCAGCACCGTCAATTCGTGCAAGATATAGTCTCGAACCTCTGCCTGCTCGGGCGAACCATGCGGGTGTGGCTTTCTTGCGATGACTGCGAGGTGCAACAGCGCTCGACCGGAGGAGAATTCCTGCGGCCGCGCGGTAGCAGGATTGGCAGCGGGTGGGACCACTTGATAAATGGCAAGTGCGGAGCTAAACACCAACAGCAGGAGACCTAAAACTCCCAAACTCAAACGGGAAGCAGAGAAGGAAGTCAAAGGGTGCATGCACGCGCGCTCATTGGGGTTCACTTGACTCTTCCATTGACTCTCCACCGGCGCAACGACCACTCTGGCTGGCCGGCTTTAGGCCCAGGAGACTGTGAGCAACCGCTCCCTCCCTTAATACAAATTCATGAACCGGGTACCTGAGTGGCCTGAATGAGTGATCATCATAAAAGATAAGTCCACCACCCGCGGGTATGCCGAGGCCGCGCGTTGTACCGCCGCAGTTGCGCAAGGCCTTTTTCAATGCTCGCCAGCCACCTGCTTCCTCGTGGACGCCGATGATAAAAGGGACCAGTTTGAAAGTGTGAATTGGATTGTCATCCGGCAAGTTTGCGTCTGGCCATCCGCACAAGCCCAGCTGAATTGCCCCTGCCGAAACGCCCACTAAAACAGCCCCTTCGTAATAACTCTTGATGATGCGGGCGCCCAGACCGGTTTGCTCAAAGAAACGCCAACCCCTCTCCACCGCGCCACCGGCTAATAAAATGATGTCCGCTGCCCACAAGTATTCGAGGTCTTGCTCCTGCAACCCGGACCGAATCATGCGGCAATCGCTAATTCCAATGTTATTCATCGCCGCCTGAAAGAGGTCGTAGAACTCTGGCAGGTCGCCATTGGAGGCGCCGATATATGCAGCTTTGGGATAACGCTTGTCGACCGCCTCGCGGAGCAAGTTAGAGAAACAATCTCCATCTGTCCGCCAGAACAAGAGTTGGCTATCGGCAAGTAGAAAGAGCGCTCGGGGCAGGAAGTTCAAGCAAGTCGCTTTCAGCTAGGGGAGCCATGCATACAAAGCTGCCGCACGTCGCTTTTGCAACGATTTCAGCCGAGTCTCTGTTTTTTGGAAAGGGAGTCCCGTCCGGCTTAGGAAGCCTTCCGCACTAGGCTGCACTGCGGGGAGTTGCAACTCAAGGTAACGACAACTTCGATGGCTGAGCAGGACAGCGATTATGATATCCATTTTATGTCAAGTGTCAATCCAAAAAATGAACGAGCCGTTACGCTTAGCACCTATTTGCAAGAAGTGCTGCACTACGAGGACGAGAGGAACTTTAAAGCGAGAAGTGGGCTATACCGCAGCCACGCACCAGGAAAGAACGGCCATCGCGCCGGTTAGCTTATGGCGGGCTTGTCTGAAGGCAAGGCTTCGTGGACCGTCAAGAACTTCGTCGTGGGTGTCTTGGCCGCGCACGGCTGGCAAGTCATGAAGAAAAATGGTGCCGGCGGGTTTGGAGACGCGCGCCATTAACTCGGGCGTGACGCTGAAAGGAGCGAACTTTTCTCGCCAGTTGAGGTCGGGCTTGGGGACTCCCATCGTCTGCCAGCGCGTTGTGTAAACAACGTCGACGTTCGCCGGCAACCGGTCTGCCCGGTGATGTTGTTCAATGATTGCGCCCGACTTCTGAGCGAACTGGTGAGCAATTTCGAGAACGCTGTCCGGCAGTCCGTACCCGGAGGGCGTCACTAAGGTGAGACGTAGCCCGGGTGTCATTGATACGGCTAGCGCCAGAGAGGTGGCGGTATTGTTGCCTTCGCCAAGGTAAAGCACGTGCACATCATCGAGCCGACCGAAGGCTTCATGGATCGTGACAAGATCGGCAATTGCCTGGGTAGGATGTTCGTTGTCGCTCATAGCATTGATGACGGCCATCTCATTTTGCTGGGCAAAGGCTTTCATCTCGGCCAGCGTTTGATTAGTTCGAATCACTAAGACATCAATATAACCTGCCAGAACGCGCGCGGTATCTTGAACCGTTTCGCCTGTCACAAGTTGTAGATCGTGCGGGCCGAAATGGATTATCCCAGCGCCCAGGCGCATCGCCCCGACCGTAAACGAAGTTCGTGTGCGCGTCGAAGTGCCGCGAAAGTATATTCCCACGACTTTCCCTGCCAACGGATGCGCTTCGATGCTGCTTGCGCCGGCGAACGCATAACCACATTGAAGCAGGTCCGCCAAATTCTCGGGCCCTAGTTCCGCGATGGAGAGTACATGCCGCACTGACATCTTGTCTTCTGTGTCGCTTGTGCGTCCTTGTGTCAGTAGTTAGAACGTAACTACCGCCGACTGACTAACGAAACCAACTGCTGCGACATGGCCCAGAGTAGACGCGAGCGATCCGAGTGGAGAAAGAAATGATCTCCGGGAAAGTTTCTGAGGATGAATGTGGAAGCAGTTTGCACGCGCCACTCCTCGAGATCCTCCGGGCTTACTTCCTTGTCCTGCAATCCACCGAAAGCCGTGATCGGAAAGCTAAACGGCGGCTCATCCGCGTATTCGTAAACTTGCAACAACTCGAAATCAGCGCGCAGCGTGGGCAGCACCAACTGCAACAGCTCCTCGTTCTCCAACACTTCGCTTGGCGTGCCGTTTAGACGCCGAAGGACGTCGAGAAACTCGGGTTCGGGAAGATCAAAGGTGACCGGATGCGAGTCCCTGAACTGTGGCGCGACTGCACCCGAGACAAACAAATGCAATGGCAGCGGGCGACCTTCACGTC
>Ga0065715_10000523_pt1 | contig 10848 bp, 7 predicted proteins | sample MisBulReplicate1_FD_59102 | JGI IMG/M metagenome (GOLD analysis project Ga0065715, IMG submission 59102) | Miscanthus rhizosphere microbial communities from Kellogg Biological Station, MSU, sample Bulk Soil Replicate 1 : eDNA_1 v2 (version 2) | ecosystem: Host-associated > Plants > Roots >...
AGACGACGTTGAGTGGTTTGCCGCCTAAGGTGACCGGCGAACAAGCCGTAACCCACATCAAGACGCAACCGAACCTGTCGCTACCCACGAACGCCGTAGTCGAAGCTCGCCAGCTCGTCGTCTACGCCCAGCCCTCAAAAGTCCCACCCAGCGGTCTCGAGATCAGACTTGCATGGGAAGTGGACGTCACAAATGGCCCTGTAAGTAAGGTCTATCTCGATGCCATATCTGACGAAATCATTGCGACATCGTGATGGGCGGTCCATAAGACCCTCCTTACTTGACCGGTGACCTCCAAAGCAGCATTCTAGGTTCAGATCACGGAGGGTATATTCGGAGTCATTTTATGCACAATTTCGATCCCACGAATAACATTTCATGGCAACTAGGTCATCGCGGAAGAGTCGCAGTTTTTATCGATGGTAATAATCTTTTCCATGCCGCCCGCTTTCACAACATCGACATCGACTACAACAAATTGTTGCGTGTGTTACTGGGCGACGGCAGGCTGTTGCGAGCCTTTTTCTACACGGGTGTTGATGTCGGAGCCGAGCGGCAACAGGGGTTTCTTTTATGGATGCGTCGTAACGGTTTTCGAGTAATTCAAAAAGAGCTGAAGACTTTTTACGACGGCACCAGAAAAGCGAATCTCGACGTAGAGATTGCGGTCGATATGCTGTCGCTGGCAGGCCGTTACGACACCGCCGTGCTCGTCTCCGGCGACGAAGACTTTGTGTACGCAGTCAACGCTGTCGCTTACAAAGGGTGCCGCGTGGAGATTGCCGGCTTCCGGTCGAACACAGCGCCAAAACTCATCGACGTCTCTGATTACTTCATCGACCTCGGCGAGATCGCCGACAAGGTGCGCAAGGAGATCACGCACGGATCGCGTTATGACGAGCGCGATTTGCACGATACAATCCCTGCGCCTTACGTGGCGGATCCGATGGACATGCCGAAATCATGTCCGGACGATTTTCAGGCCGCGATGCGCGTGGTGATTGAAGCCGAGATCGAAGAAGAAGCTGCGGAGTTTGAGGCGGCCACGGAGTTTATCCGGATTACAGACGACCATTGAAGCCGAACAAATGAAGATCTTCACCGTTCAGGAAGCCAACGCGTTGCTTCCCAACGTGAAAATTATCGTTGGAAAAATTCAACGCGCGCACCGGCACCTCTCTACCTACCGCGACGAGGCGAAAAAAGCTTCAGAAGCAGCGGAACGGGGCGGCGGTGGTCTAACTGACGGCGTCGCCTACGCAACAGTTTTGACGGACCTGACCACGCAACTCGCTGAGTTGGAAACTCTCGGTGTCCAACTCAAAGATTTTGAGCGCGGACTGATCGATTTTCCTTCACTGCGTGACGGCCGCGTGGTCCTACTGTGCTGGCAACTCGGCGAAGGCGACGAGCTCGAATGGTGGCATGACGTGGACGCCGGCTTTGCCGGACGCACGCCCCTCTAGAGTTATCAGCCACGGATTTGACACAGTTAACTCTTACGCCTGCCGTATTTTCTCATTGACCACTTAAAGTTATTCTTGTAGTATGCCGCCTCGTAATGGACTCATCCCCCGATTCAACTCGGCATACTGAAAAAAGGTCCACACTGATCGAGTTTCCCGGCGTATCGCGGAACTCGATGCCGGAGTGGCGTAAAGAGTTGAGCGAGAGAGTGCGCGAAGTGCAGGAAAAGCGTGCACGGGAAGCCGCTCGCGAAGCCGCCGAAGCTGAACGAAAACGTCTCAAGGCCGCAATCGACCCGCCTCAGCTTGAACTACTGCCGCCTGCTCCGATGCCGGCCATGAATCCGCTGGTCGCCGCCGCTCTTAAAAGAATCGAAAGAGCACACCAAACTGCGCCGTCCGAAAGTCGTCAACCCCGAACATCGTTGGCGACGGCGGTAGCGTACGCACCAGAACGAGAAGATAACGACATGAGCGATACGGTTCCCTCGACTCCGCAACTCGCTTTTGAAGAACCAGAGATTCTGCAGGCCGAACCAGAAGTTACGGTGGAAAAAGCTCACCATCTTTCAGTGGTACCAGTGAGCGAACCTATTGCACCGCCAATCGAAATACCGAAAGCATCGCCCAAACGCCTGATCAAAGACGACGATCCGGCGCTCAATTATCTCGATTCCATCTCGGGAAATCTTTGTGTTGATGATGAAAACAGGAAGAGTGCTTCAGCACTTCGCCGTCTCACAGGTGCGGTGCTTGATCTGATCTTCTGCGCCATATTAACCGCGCCCATTGGCGGCGCGATCTATCTAACCGGCAACCAGATGCAAGACCCGCGTGCAATTGGAGTGGTGGCAGGAAGTTTGGTGGTGGTGACGTTTATCTACCTGACGCTCATGACTGCCCTGACCGGACGTACATGGGCCATGCGCCTGCTCTCGCTACGCGTGATAGACACCAAGACGGGACTGATTCCCACGGGTGGCCAGTCGATCGGCCGATCGTTTTTCTACCTCATGTCGCTGGCGACAGTGTTCGGCATCCTCTTCGGACTCGTGAGCCGCGAAGGCTATACAATCCACGACCGCTTCACTCGCACCGCAGTCGTTACCGCTTAAAACCATCCACAGATTACACAGATTCTGCGTAATCTGTGTAATCTGTCTTTCGTAATGAATCAGGAAGTCATTCGACGTGTCGTTGAAGAGCTTCGGGCTGCATTGTCGGACCGGTACCTCGGCAAGATCTATCAATTGTCAGCGGTGTCATTCGCAATCGATTGTGGATTGCGCGGCGAGTTCCTTCTTATCAGCGTAGATCCTTCAAATCCGCGTTTCTATCTGACCCATCGCCGCACGAAAGATCTGGAGAAGCAGTCACTACCGCTAAACGCCTTCGCACAAGCGATGCGTTCAAAACTTAGCGGAGCGCACTTTGCCGGCATCACAAAGGATCCGTCAGACCGGATTGTTCGACTGACCTTCCGCCTCGGCGATGTCTTCTGGAGACTCGTGATTCAACTCACCGGCCGCACGGCAGACGTTTTTCTCCTGGACGAGCTGAATCGCATCGTCGCCGTCTTGCGTGAACAACCAGAGACGAGACTGCATCAGCCCTATCAGCCGCCACCGCGTCCACTTAAAGAGACACCGACGACACTAAACCTTAACGATGGCCCACCATCAGCGCAGCTCGACAAACATTTTTCGGCAATCGACGCTGCGCGAGCCTTTGACGCAAAAGCTAGAACGATTCGCTCAAAGCTAACCAAGTCCATTGGCCAGCAACGCAGGCTGCGAGAACATCTGCACGGTGATCTTGTTCGTCACGGCGATCCGGAAGAACACAAGCGAACGGGCGACCTTCTGTTGGCGAATATCGCTACCGCGGTTCGCGTTGGTAACAAAGTGCGAATTACGGATTACTACACCGAAGGCACACCAACGATTGACATTGAGATCGACGAGAATCGTTCCCTTCAGGACGAAGCCGCCGCCCGTTTTCGCCAGTATACAAAAGCCAAAAGGGCTGCCACGGAAATTGCCGATCGACTCAAACAAATCGGACAGGAAATAACAGGTCTGGAACGGCGCCTTGAACAGCTCGATAAAATAATCCAGGCGAGAGACGAAGCTGCCCTCGATAGTTTTGAGAAACCCAAGCCTGCTCCAAAAGTTCAGCCAAAGAAATCCGCTAAGCCGGAAAAGATCAGCGGTGTGCGTCGTTATCTTTCCACTGATGGCTACGAGATTCTGGTCGGCCGTGCAGCGCGAGACAACGACAACCTCACTTTTCGCGTCGCCCAGCCGAACGATCTCTGGATGCACACCGGCGACTATCCCGGTTCACATGTCGTGGTGCGCAATCCCACGCGCAAGGAAATTCCACAGCGAACAATCATCGAAGCAGCGCAACTTGCGGGACGATTCAGCCAGGCAAGTGATGATACGAAAGTGGTGGTGCACTATACTGAACGCAAGTTTCTCTCAAAACCAAAGGGCGCTGCGCCCGGATTAGTGCGGATGTCGCGGTTTAGATCGATTACAGTCGAGCCAAAGGAAGCAGTAGAAAGATTGTAAACATGCGATCAGAACAGCTATTCGAGATTTCCCAAAACTTAATACCCGGCGGCGTTAACTCGCCCGTTCGCGCGTTTCGCGGCGTGGGCGGAACACCGCGATTCATTCGTTCCGCGCGTGGCGCCACGATCACGGACGTCGATGGCAAAACCTATATCGACTACGTCGGTTCGTGGGGCCCGATGATTCTCGGGCACGCTGACAAAGAAGTCGTTGCTGCAGTGCAGGAAGTCGCAGCGCGCGGAACAAGCTTCGGAGCGCCGAGCGAACTGGAAGTCGATCTCGCGCAGGAAGTAATCGACGCTGTGCCGTCAGTTGAGATGGTGCGCATGGTAAGCAGCGGCACTGAAGCAACGATGTCAGCGATCCGCCTCGCTCGCGGCGTGACCGGTCGCACAAAACTCGTGAAGTTCGAAGGCTGTTATCACGGACACGCTGACAGTCTGTTAGTTAAAGCGGGTTCGGGCGTTGCCACACTCGGACTTCCGGATAGTCCCGGCGTGCCCGCCGCGTTGGCTGAAAACACTCTGACACTTCCCTTCAATAACATTCCCGCACTCGAAGAGGTCTTCGCGCAACACGCAGACATCGCCGCTGTCATCATCGAGCCGGTCGTCGGAAACATGGGCTGCGTGCCACCTCGCGAAGGCTACCTCGAAGCGGTCCGCAAAATCACTCGCGACCACGGCACGCTACTAATATTCGATGAAGTGATGACCGGATTTCGCATAGCACGCGGAGGTGCACAGGAGCGGTACGGCATCACGCCTGATATCACGACGTTGGGAAAAATTATCGGCGGCGGGCTACCCGTGGGCGCTTACGGCGGTTCGCGCGAGATCATGAATCACATCGCACCGGCAGGCCCGGTTTATCAGGCGGGGACATTGTCGGGAAATCCACTCTCGATGACGGCCGGTCTGGTCACGTTGCGACGGCTACGAGACATAACTGTTTACGAGCGATTAGAAGCAGCGAGCAGGAAGCTCTGCGATGGATTGGCGAGCATTGGAATGCCGACAACAACCAACCGCGTCGGCTCGATGTGGACCAGCTTCTTTACTAACAAACCGGTGGTTGATTGGGACAGTGCTAATCAATGTGACCGGCAGATGTACGGCAAGTTCTTCCACGCAATGCTGGAGGAAGGCGTGTATCTGGCCCCATCACAGTTCGAGGCGGCCTTCGTGAGCCTGGCCCATACGGACGAGATCATCCAACAAACATTAGAAGCTGCGCAAAAAGCCATCCACAGATTACACAGATAAACTCTTTCTGCGTAATCTGTGGGTGGTTTTAGACTGGTAAATCGATACTGAACTTCGACCCCTCACCGGGTTCGCTGGCCACGCTGATGCGGCCGCCATGCTGCTCCACGATCTGCTTTACGATCGCGAGTCCGAGGCCAGTACCACGCTTCTTGGTGGAAAAGAACGGCTCAAACACTCTATCGCGCGTGGCTTTGTCCATGCCTCTGCCCTGGTCTGCGATCGTGATGCGCGCGTAATGCTTTGGCGGTTGCCCGTCGCCATCAGCCTCGGGCGCCAACAACTCGGTCGAGATGAACACGGCAGCGTTCTCCTGACTCGCGTCGACCGCATTCGCAATCACGTTCACAAACACCTGCCGCAACTGGTACGCATCCCATTGGCCCACGATTGAGCGGCCCGCAAAGTTCTTCTCGAGCGTCGCATTCTTCTCGCGGATCTTGTCAGTGACGAGATCGATACTGCGTTCAAGCGATTCGTGCAGATCGACTGAGGATCGTTCCAGTTCTTTCTGACGTGAAAACTGCGTCACGTCGACCACCAGCTTGTTAAGGTGTTTTATGCCGCGCTCGACGAGCTCTATCGTGTTCAGCGCCTCCGGATCGTTAACACTGTCGCGCAACATTGAAACACCGAGCCGGATGCTCCCAAGTGGATTGCGAATCTCGTGCGCCACCTGCGTCGTCGCCTGGCCCACCGCAGCGAGTGACTCACTGCGACGCAACGTACGCTCAGAGGCCGCCGCTTCGGTGGCGTCTACGAGAGTAACAATCTGCCCGCGTTCGTCGTTGATTGCGAGCGGAGACGAGTAAACGTCGAAAGACTTATCCTCGTCGTCGACTCGAGCTAACAAACGTCCGTGATAAGTGTTTTTGTTAACCCGGATCGCCGTTACAGTCTCCAGCATCTTCATCGCATCCTGGGGCCCAAGATTCTCCAGCACCGAAGCTCCGATAGTGGCGTTCGGAAAGATTCTGAAGAACGCTTCGTTGGCACTGCGAATGCGATCGTCGTTGTCGATGGCGGCGACGGCGCTCACCATTCCCTGCAGCAGTTGAGTCGTGAAGGCACGCTCGCGACGTGTTTCCAGGACACTGCGACGCATTTCACTGAAGTGTCGTTGCACTTGCCAGATGGTGCCGATTGCAACAAGAGCGCCAACCGCGAGTGCAAAGACAGTCCACAAGTTGATGGAACGTCGGGCGTCTATTTGTAATTTCTCGACGTCTTTAATAATGGTTTCTTGTTCCGCCTGCAGCGTCCGATATAGAACATTGAGCTCCCCATCGATTTGCCGGTAGGCTTCAAAACCCTTCAGCCCGTAGGTACGCTTATCCTGAGTGATATTCAGGTACGCTACAAGATCTTCCCGAAGTTTGATCCAGGAACTGTCCTCGGAAAGAGGCGGGTGATCCAGCAGCGCCATCGCGGCTCTTGCTTCTTCACGGGTGTTATCGAGCTTTATGTCGAACGGGGGCTTCAATCTCGACTCGTTAAAATGGCGCGCCCGAGCCTCGTTATCGAGTTCTGCGAACTTAAGCCGCAGATTGGTCAGGAAATTAAGTCGCGCAGAATAGGTGAGCGCTTTTTCCTGAGTACTTAAACCTACATAATCCATCTGATTTGCGCTCTTTATTCCAAGCGCCAGAATGAGACCCAAAAGCAGCAGGAAGCCGATAATCAGAGGTGTAATGGCAGGGGAAAAACCACGACGCCTTCTCGCCGAGTCAGGTGAACTTCCCCCCGCGTCAGGTTCAGGCGTGCGCCGGTAAACGACTTCAGGTTTTTGGGAAGAAGGTTGCATCAACAGTCTTACGGCTTCGCGTCCATCCAATTGTCGCCCACGCCAACATCAGCCACAAGCGGTACGTCGAGCGAAACAGCAGTTTCCATTTCGTGTTTCAGTATCTCCGTCACCTTCGGCACCTCGTTCTCGGGTACTTCGACCAGCAATTCATCATGTACCTGCATGAGCATTCGCGACTTGAGCGCCTCACGCTTGAACTCCTCGTCGACTCTGAGCATCGCGATCTTCACGATATCACTTGCCGTTCCCTGGATCGGCATGTTTATCGCTTCTCGTTCAGCCGCCTTGCGAATGTTCGCGTTTCGATCTGCTATTCCCGCCAGTGGTCTGATACGACCATAGATTGAACGCACGTAGCCATGCTCACGCGCGCGAATCGGAACTTCCTCCATGTAACGACGCACGCCTTTGTACGTGTTGTAGTAATCCTCGATAACTTTCTTTGCTTCCTGACGCGAGATTCCGACGCGCTGCGACAGTCCCCACGGCTCAATGGCATACGCGATCGCGAAGTTGACGATCTTTGCAAACCGGCGTGCCTCCTTGAGTTCTTCGTCAGTCCTGGCGCCGAAGACCAGTCGCGCCGTTCGCGCGTGAATGTCTTCACCTTTCTGAAATGCCTCCAGCATCACAGGATCCTGCGTGATATGGGCCAGCAGACGTAATTCGAGTTGAGAATAGTCGGCGGAGATGATCTTGTTTCCTTTTTCCGCGACAAATGCGCGGCGGATACGCCGGCCCATTTCACTGCGAATCGGAATGTTCTGCAGATTCGGATCACTCGACGACAATCGCCCAGTGGCGGCGACAGTTTGATTGAGCTGGCAGTGAATGCGGCCGTCTGTTGCGATCTGATGAGGCAGGGCATCGGTGTAAACGCTCTTCAGCTTGTCGAGCTCGCGATACTCGATAATTAACCGCGGCAACTCAAACTGCTGGGCCAACTCTTCGAGCACGGCTTTGCTCGTCGAAATGCGTCCGGTTGACGTCTTCCGGCCGATGTCGATGTTCAAATCCGAGAGCACTTCACCAACTTGCTTCGGGGAGCCGATGTTGAATTCGCGTCCGGCAAGCTCGTAGATTTTGAGCGTGAGTTTGTGGAGTTCCTGACCAATATAACTGGACAGATCGGCAAGCACTTTCGGATCGACTTTGAGACCCGCGCGCTCCATGCGATAGAGCAACGGCGCCAGCGGTAGTTCGACTTCCGAGTAAATCGTCTCGAGGTTCTTATCGAGAATTCGATTGCGAAGCACATGCGCAGTTTGCAGCGTCAGATCCGCGGCGAGAGCAGTTTGCCAGGCGGTATCGGGCCAATTCGCAGCCGGCGTATTGTTAACTTCGATTCCAAGCGCTTCGCCAGCCAAATCATTCAATTCATATTTACTGCGGGTTGGGTCGAGAAGATAAGCGGCGAGGTACGTGTCGTCTTTGACTCCTTCCAGCGTGATGCTGAAACGATCCAACAATCCAACCGCGCGTTTAATGTCGTGAACAGACTTCTCAATCAGCCCATTCGACAACACTTCACGCAGTGCCTCGAGTGCAGCATCGATTCCGCCGGAAAACTTCTCGAGATCGACATACGCCGACACGCCGGCTTTGGTCGAGAAAGCGAGTCCGCGTGTTGCTTGTAACTCAGTGAAGCATTCCTGTTCGCCTGTTCCCGCGGGAGTTGAATCAGCGATCGCAATACCGATACTCTCGGCGTCGAAAAGAGTTTGTACGAGTTCATCGAGGTCACTCTTTTTCTGAACAATCCTGTAGTTACGTGCGGCTTCGGCTGAGGCCGGGCGATGGACCGCGGCATCAGCGTAATCTTTCTCAAGGTTTGCAAATTCCAGTTCGTGAAAGAGCTCGTAAACGGCTGCGCGGTCGGGTGGTCTTGTTTTGACCTCGTCGAGATCGAGAGTCATGTCGAGATCGCAGCGAATGCGAGCCAGTTCTCTTGACTGCCGGATTAGATCGGCGTTGTTGCGCAACGACTCGCGGTAAGTCTTGTGCTTAACTGACTCCCAGCCTGCCAGTGCGGCTTCGATCGATCCAAACTGTTGAATTATCTGTACTGCCCCTTTCGAACCGATACCCGGTGCACCCGGAATGTTGTCGATCGAATCGCCCATCAGTCCTAACAGGTCGACGAGCTTGTCGGCAGTAACACCAAACTTGTTCTCGACCCACGCTTCGTCGCACCACTCGATCGGAGGCACAGGTTCTTTACGCTTCACGACCTGCGAATTCTGTCGCATACACACAACGTAAGGATCATGCACGAGCTGGCACATGTCCTTGTCGTTGGAAACGATCACCGCCTGCATCTTCTTCTCTTCGACTTGCTTTGCAAGCGTGCCAATTACGTCGTCGGCTTCGTAGCCCGGAAAGTTGATCACGGGAATGTTGAAAGCTTCGCAAAGTCGAATGATGTAGGGCATCTGTTTCGACAAATCGTCCGGCATCTCGGTGCGGTTGGCTTTGTAGTCGGCAAAAGTTTCGTGCCGAAACGTCTTTTCGCGCGACTCGAAGATTGCAGCGATGTAGTCCGGTTGCTCTTCACGCAACAGTTTGATAAGCATGTTGGTGAAGATGTAGACGGCTTGCGTTACAAACCCCTTGGACGTCGCGAGTGGCTGTGCGCGATTCTGCATCGGCGCGTAGAACGCCCGAAAGATGTGCGACATCGAGTCGATTAAGAAGACACGTTGAGGTCGATCATTGGTTGCGACAGATTCTTTGGCAGGCATGTGAGGAGATCATATCTCCACAGATTACACAGATCAATCAGCCCGATCTGTTGACAACTCGACGACGTGGGCCCGCACCGTTTGGCCGAGGGTTTCGAGGTTGTAGCCGCCCTCGAGACAGGAAACCAGCCGTCCCTGACAACTGCTATCGGCCCACTGTTTCAACGCACGCGTCATATCCACAAAATCCTGGTCCGTGAGAAGCAACTGCCCGAGTGGATCGCCACGATGCGAATCAAAACCGGCTGAGATCATGATCAGGTCGGGGCTAAAGTTAGCTGACATCTCATCCAGCGCCGCTTCAAAACCTCGCTTGTGCTCCACCGCGGGCGTTGCAGCACGCAGTGGAAGATTGAGGGTAAACCCAAGACCGCGGCCGGTGCCCTTCTCGCCGCGCGAGCCTGTTCCCGGATACCACGGATACTGGTGCGCCGAGAAAAAGTAGACTGTCGGATCGTCGTAAAAGATTCCCTGCGTCCCGTTGCCGTGATGGACGTCCCAATCGATGATTGCGACCTTCTCGATTTCCGGATACTTCTGCTGCGCATAACGCGCCGCTACCGCCACGTTGTTGAAAAGACAAAACCCCATCGCACGTTCTTCAGTCGCGTGATGTCCCGGCGGTCGCACCGGAACAAAAGCATTCTGGATCCCGCCGCTCATAATCAAATCAATAGCGTGACATGGAGCGCCGGCCGCGCGTCGTGCGGCGTCCAGTGAACGCATCGACACGACCGTGTCCTGATCGAGATAGGCAGTGCCTTCACTCACGACTCTTTCGACGTGCTTGTAGAGCTGTGGCGAGTGCGCGGCTTGAATATCGCCACGCGCCGCTTCCCTCGCCTCGACCTCGCGCAGTTTGGACCATAGTTCAGTGTCCGCGCGCAGTGCGTCCATCACGACTGTGTAGCGTGAAGGATTTTCAGGATGCCCAGGTCCGGTGTCGTGCTCGCGAAAAACGGGATGATGAATGATTGCGGTGGTCATTTT
>Ga0065715_10000948_pt1 | contig 10836 bp, 8 predicted proteins | sample MisBulReplicate1_FD_59102 | JGI IMG/M metagenome (GOLD analysis project Ga0065715, IMG submission 59102) | Miscanthus rhizosphere microbial communities from Kellogg Biological Station, MSU, sample Bulk Soil Replicate 1 : eDNA_1 v2 (version 2) | ecosystem: Host-associated > Plants > Roots >...
TGCGCGAGCCGATCAAGAAGCTCGGCGCGTACACGGTGCCGCTGAAGCTGCATCGCGATGTCGTCGTCCAGCTGCCGGTCAAGGTCGTGGCCGAGGGCCGGCCGGAAGCGGCACCAAAGACAGCCGCGCCAAAACCCGCAGCACAATAAGCGGACCTCGTCGCTCTTTATGGCCGAAGTCGCCACTCTCGATCGCACGCTTCCGCACAACCTCGAAGCAGAGCGATCTGTACTCGGCGCCATCCTGATCCATAACGACGCGTTCAATCAGGCCGCCGAGGTCCTGAACCCTCGCGATTTCTATCGCGATGCTCACCGCCGGATCTTCGAGAAGATGGTCCAGCTGAGCGAGCGGGGCAACGCGATCGATTTCGTGACCTTGAAGGAAGAGCTCTCCCGCTCGGGCGAGCTCGACGAAGTCGGCGGGCCGGCCTACGTCGCCTCGCTCGTCGACGGGTTGCCGCACGCCACCAACGTCGAATACTACGCGCGCATCGTCCGCGAGAAGTCGACGCTGCGTAACCTGATTTCTTCCGCCAACAAGATTCTCGCAACCGCCTACGAAGCCGAGCTCGAGCCGAATCTGATTCTCGACGAGGCCGAGCAGTCGATCTTCGCGATCGCCGAAGATCGCGTGCGCGCGGGGTTCGTGTCGATGCGATCGCTGGCCCACGCGAGCTTCGAAACGATCGAGCGTGCGCACGAGCGGAAGCAGCTCATTACCGGCGTGCCGTCGGGATTCGCCGATCTCGACGAGATTACGGCCGGGTTTCAGCCGGGCGATCTCGTCATCATCGCGGCGCGGCCGTCGGTCGGGAAAACGGCGCTGGCGCTGAACATCGCGCAGCACGTGGGCACGAAAACCGGCCGCACCGTCGGCATCTTCAGCCTCGAAATGTCGAAGGAACAGTTGTTCCTCAGAATGCTGACGTCGGAGGCGCATATCGACAGTCATCGGCTGCGCACCGGCTTCCTCGTGGAAAGCGATTGGGGCCGGCTGTCGCACGCGCTTGGGACCTTGAGCGAAGCGAAGGTCTTCATCGACGACACGCCCGGGATTGGCGTCCTGGAGATGCGCGCGAAGTCGCGGCGCCTGATGGCAGAGCACGGGCTCGACATGCTGATGATCGATTACATCCAGCTGATGCAGGGCCGGGGCCGTTTCGAGAATCGTACGCTCGAGCTCGCGGCGATCTCTCGGTCGCTGAAAGTGCTGGCCAAAGAGCTGAATGTGCCGGTGGTGATCCTGTCGCAGCTCAGCCGCGCACCCGAGTCGCGCTCGGATCATCGTCCGATGCTGTCCGACCTTCGCGAAAGCGGAGCCTTGGAGCAGGATGCGGACGTCGTCATGCTGCTGTTCCGTCCCGATCAGTATCCCGACGTGAAGCCAGAGGACGAGAACATCGCCGAGGTGAACGTCGCCAAGCAGCGCAACGGCCCGACCGGTCACATTCGCCTTGCGTTCCTGAAGTCGGAGACCCGCTTCGGAAATCTCGACCAGCGTCAATGATCCGCGAGCGGCGCCGATCATGACCACGCGCTGCACGTTCGCTCACGTCGATCTCGCCGCCCTCCAATCCAACTTCCGCGCCATCGGCGAATTTCTTGCCGAGCAAACCCGCCTGGAAGGCACCGGGAGACATGTACCCGGCATCATTGCGGTGGTGAAGGCCAATGCCTACGGCCACGGAGCGGCCGCTGTCGGCCGCGCGCTGCAGGACGCCGGTGCGAAGATCCTCGCGTGCGCCGATATCGAAGAGGCTATCGTCCTGCGCCAGGCCGGCGTGACGGCCGAGATTCTGATTTTCGGCGCGCTTGGCGTCAGCGATGTGGCCGGCGTGTTCGACTACAACCTCACGCCGACGATTTCCACGCCGAGCGCCGGCCGGTCGCTTCAGGCCGCTGCCGACGCTCGAGGGTTCCGATTGAAGTGCCACCTGAAAGTGGATACTGGAATGAATCGCCTCGGGCTGCGTTTCGACAATCTCGCGCGCACGCTGCCGGAGCTCGTCACGAGCAAGAACATCGAAATTGAGGCGGTGTACACGCACTTTGCGACGGCAGACGATGCCGACACCCCGCTGTTCCAGACGCAGCGCGAGCGGTTCGAGCAGGTGCTTGTGAGGCTTCCGCAGCTCGGCGTGAATCCCAGGCTGCGGCACGCGGCCAACACCGCTGCCACGCTGCGCGACTCGCGCGTGTGGTACGACCTGGTGAGGCCGGGTTTGATGATGTACGGAGTCGTGCCACCGCCGCTCGCGACAACCATTCCGCTGAAACCGGTGATGTCCCTGCGCAGCCGTGTCGTAGCGGTCAAGGGCGTCCGTACCGGAGAGGTTGTCGGATACGGCGCTCACTGGACCGCGGAAAAACCGTCGCGCGTCGCGGTCGTGCCGGCCGGCTACGCCGACGGTCTCGACCGCCGCATGGCGGGAAGCTGCGACGTGCTGATCCGGGGCCGCCGCGCGCCGATTATCGGCGCCGTGAACATGGACATGATCTCGGTAGACGTCTCGGGCATTACGGTAGAGCCGGGCGACGAAGCCGTCATCATCGGCGAGCAGGGCGATCAGCGCATCGACGTCAGAGAAATCTCGTCCATCATCGGCACCAATCCCTACGAAGTGCTCTGCCGCATCGGCACCCGCATCGAGCGCATCTACGACGAGCGCCGCACGGCAAGAAGAGTTTCAACGCCGACGATGTAGAATCGTCGTCCTGTGAAACCTCCGAAGACGATCTATGTCTGCCAGGAGTGCGGCGGGCAGCAGCAGAAATGGCTGGGGCGGTGTCCCGATTGCGGCGCCTGGAACTCGCTCGTCGAAGAGCAGCCGGCCCCGCTGACGGCGCCGGCCGCTGCCAACCATCGGTATGGGCTCGTATCGGGCAGCGCGTCGGCCAAGCTTTATAGCGATATCGAAACCTCTGACGCACCGCGCCTTTCTTCCGGTATCGCGGAGTTCGATCGCGTGCTCGGCGGCGGCATCGTGCCGGGGGCGCTCGTGCTGCTTGGTGGAGAACCGGGGATCGGAAAGTCCACGCTCCTGTTGCAGGTCGCGGCCCACGTCGCCCGCANCGTCGGGCCGGTGCTTTACAGCTCNGGAGAAGAATCAGAGCATCAGATCAAGTTGCGCGGCGAGCGCCTGGCGGTNGACCGCTCGCCNCTCTATCTGCTCGCGGAAACCTGTCTCGAGCGCATTCTGGAAGAGATCGANCGNCTGAAGCCGGCGCTCGTCATCGTCGATTCCATCCAAACAATTTTCTCCGCGCGCTTCCAATCGGCGCCGGGCAGCATCGGCCAGGTGCGCGAAGTGGCGACGCACTTGCTGTTTGCGGCCAAAGGCCGCAACGTGCCCATCGTGCTTGTTGGCCACGTCACGAAAGATGGCGCCCTGGCCGGGCCGAAGGCGCTCGAGCATGTCGTCGACACCGTGCTGTACTTCGAAGGCGAGCGACATCACGCACATCGGGTCGTACGGGCCTTCAAGAATCGGTTCGGTGCCGCCAGCGAGCTTGGCGTCTTCGAGATGACGGCCACCGGCCTGAAAGAAGTCCCGAATCCCTCGCAGGTGTTTCTGGCCGAACGCTCGATCGGCAAGCCCGGTTCGGCGGTGCTCTGCTGTATCGAGGGATCGCGTCCCATCCTGGTCGAAGTGCAGGCGCTGGTCAGCAGCAGCACCTTCGGCAACGCCAGGCGGATGGCGAGCGGCGTCGATCAGCAGCGGCTGTCGCTTCTCCTGGCAGTACTGGAGAAGCGAGCCGGACTCGGACTGCTTGGCGACGATGTCTATGTAAATGTGGCCGGTGGGATGAGCGTCGACGAGCCTGCCGCCGACCTCAGCATCGTGGCCGCCGTGGCGTCGAGCGTGCAGAACCGGGCAGTGGGCTCGAGCACGGCGATGTTCGGCGAGGTCGGGCTTGGCGGCGAAGTCCGCGCTATCACGCAGCCCGCGCTGCGGGTGCGCGAGGCGGCCCGCATGGGATTTGAACGGTGCGTGCTCCCTCTGGCCAATGCCGACCTGCCGAATTGCGATCGGCCGCCGCAGCTCGAGCTGGTCGGCGTTCGCACCGTGGATGAAGCTTTACAAGCGCTTTTGGCCTGAATAAGACTTGTCGATAGAATGAACGGCGTATGAACTGGAACGGCGTTGCCCGCATCGTCTTCGTCGGCGCGGTTGCATACTGCGCGCTCCTGCTTCGGCCCCTTGGCGGCGGCGTCTGGATCAATCTCGCCTTCGCATTCCTCATTGCCGGCGGTTTTATTTATCTCGAACAGCGCCTTCGCGAGACCTCGCTCGCGAACGTGATCGGAGCGCTCGTGGGCGGCGCAGCCGGCCTGTTCGCGGCGCGGATGATTGGCTCCGCGTTGTTCTGGGCGAACACCAGCGATTCGCGCGTCGCTTTTCTGCATAGCTTGGTGCTCTTGGTGTTGCCGTACATCGGCCTCGTGCTCGGTGGAAAGGCCGGTGAATGGCTCGAGCCCGAGCGCATGAGAGGCCTCTTCCGCGCGCCGGCGCCGCAGCGCCGGTATCGCATTCTCGATACGAGCGTGATCATCGACGGCCGGATCGTCGACATCTGCGAAACAGGTTTCGTCGACGGCACCCTCGTGGTGCCGCAGTTCGTGCTGAAGGAGCTGCAGCAGGTCGCCGACTCGGCGGATTCCCTGCGGCGCAACCGGGGCCGCCGCGGCCTCGACATTCTGCAGCGCATCCAGAAGATGGCCGGTCTCGACGTGATCATCTCCGACACCGATTTTCCGGATCTCAAAGAAGTCGATCTGAAACTGATCGAGCTCGCCCGCCAGCTTGGAGGAAAGATCGTCACCAACGATTTCAACCTCAACAAAGTTGCGCAGCTTCGGGGCGTCGAGGTGCTGAACATCAACGAGCTCGCGAACTCGTTGAAGCCTGTCGTGCTGCCCGGCGAGACGATGAAGGTGTTCATCCTGAAGGAAGGCAAGGAATACAACCAGGGTGTGGCGTATCTTGACGATGGGACGATGGTCGTTGTGGACAATGCCCGGTCGATGATCGGCAAAACCATCGACATCGTTGTGACGAGCGTGCTTCAGACCACGGCAGGGAAGATGATTTTCGGCCGGTTCATCGATCCGAACGCCAGCTCGCAGCCGACGGCGATTACCGAGGACCGGCGCCGAGCGAGGACATAACCATCGTCCATCGTCCATCGTCCATCGTCGATCGTCCATCGTCCATCGTCAATCGTCAATCGGCAATCAACAATCGTAAAATCAACAATCGTCAATCAATCACTCAATCTCCAATCACCCAATCGTCAATGAAGTTCTCCCCGTTCCCTCCCTTTCACTGGTGGCGGACGGTCTTCTTCCTTATCCCCTGCATTTCCGTTTACACGATTGTGCTCGGCACGCTGTCGATTCTGTCGACGCTCGTCGACCGGCGCGGGCACGCCGCGCACTGGTGCGCGCGCACCTGGTCGTGGCTGATCCTCGCGACGACCGGCGTGGATGTGCGCGTCGTCGGACTGGAGCGTGTTCAGGCCGGGCACACCTACGTTTTCATCTCGAATCACCAGAGCATCTACGACATTCCGGTGATTTTCGCGTCTTTGCCCTTTCAGCTGCGCATCATCGCGAAGGAATCGCTGGGGAATTTTCCGTTTCTCGGATGGCATCTGCGGCGCGCCGGCCATCTTCTGGTGGACCGCAGCAATCCCGATCGCACCCGCATCCTGAATCGATGGCGGCGGCTGGTGTCGGATCGGATCTCGCTCATCATTTTTCCTGAGGGCACGCGAAGCGCCGACGGTCGCGTGGGCAGTTTCCGCGGCGGAAGCTTTCTGCTGGCGCTTGAAGCCGGATTGACGATTGTGCCCATCTCTGTCTCGGGCACGAATCACGTCATGAAGAAAGGCCGCTTGATGACGCGCCCCGGCCACGTGACACTCGTCGTCCACGAACCGATTCCCACACCGAAGACCGACAACCCCACACCGCACGATGCGCGGGAGCTTGCGTCGCGGATCGAAGCCGTTGTCAGCGAGGCCGTCGTCGTTGGTGGTTAGTCGATGGTCGTCAGTCCTGGGTCGTTAGTCGTCAGCCGACGATGGACGATGGCCGATCGACGATGGACGATAGACGATGGACCCGCGTTCGCGCTGCGCGCGTCGGCGGCCAGGCGATGGACGATCCGGTGAACGGAATATAATCGGCCGATGTTCGTCTCCGCGATCCTCGCTGCGGGCGGCCGCGGCACGCGGCTGGGTGCGGCGACCCCCAAGCAGTTGCTCGTCGTCGGCGATCGACCCATTCTTCAGCGTAGCTTTGACACGCTCGACGCTCACGACAGCATTCAGGAGATCGTCGTCGCGCTGCCAGCCGAGATGATCGCGTCGCCTCCGCCATTTCTCACTTCACGCAGAAAACCGGTGAGGATTGTTGACGGCGGGACGCGACGGCAGGATTCTGTCGCAAACGCCTTCGCTCGCACCGCGGCGCACGCCGACGTGATTGTGATCCACGATGCGGCGCGTCCATTCGCGTCGGCCGACTTGTTCAGTCGAGTGATCGCGGCGGCCTCAGAAGGCGGAGCGGCAATCGCCGCGCTCCAGGCACAGGACACCGTGAAGCAGGGCACGACCACCGCAGGCATTCACGTCGTTGCGCGAACCATCCCGCGCGACTCCGTTTATCTGGCACAGACGCCGCAGGCATTTTCGCGGCAGGTGCTCGCCGCCGCGATGCTCCAGGCGAACGCCTTCACGGCCACCGACGAAGCCGCGCTCGCCGAGCAGGCCGGTCACCCGGTTCGGCTCGTCGACGGCGAAGCGGCGAATATCAAGATCACAACCCAGCACGATCTCCGTGTCTCCGAGGTGCTCGCCGGAAGCGCGAGATCCGGAGACGCAAGCCCGGCAATGAGAGTGGGCACCGGCTACGATCTTCACCGCCTCGAGCCGGGGCGCAGACTGATCATCGGCGGCGTGGAGATCCCACACGAGATGGGGCTCATCGGCCATTCCGACGCCGACGTGTTGTGCCACGCCATCACCGACGCCATTCTCGGAGCGTCGGCGCAAGGCGACATCGGCCGCCATTTTCCGGATACCGATCCGGCGTTCAAAGGCGCCGACAGCATCGATCTGCTGAAGCGCGCGGCGGCGATCGTGCGGGCTGCCGGGTTTTCGATTGCGAATGTGGATGCAGTGGTGATCGCCGAACGGCCAAAGCTCGCCCCGTACATCGACGAGATTCGCCGCAGAATTGCCGGCGCGCTGGGCGTCGATCTGTCGGCGGTCGGTGTAAAGGGCAAGACGAATGAAAAAGTTGGAGCCCTCGGCCGCAGCGAGGCCATCGCTGTACATGCCGTGGCGATGCTGGCCCGAATTCCGGAGCGTGGAGTCTGACGCCGTCCATGAGGGTCCGCTTCGCCCCGAGCCCGACCGGGCACCTCCACATCGGAAACGTGCGCACCGCCCTTTTCAACTGGCTGCTCGCGCGCGGGCAGGGTGGCACGTTCATCCTGCGTGTCGAAGATACCGATGCCGAACGATCGACGAGCGAATCCGAAGCGACAATCCTCGAAGATCTCCGATGGCTCTCGCTCGATTGGGACGAGGGGCCGGACGTCGGCGGGCCCGTCGGGCCATATCGGCAGTCCGACCGGCTCGGCAAATATCAAGCGCGGGCACGCGTGCTGCTCGAACAGGGCCGTGCGTATTACTGCTTTTGCACGCCAGAGCAGCTCGAAGCCGAGCGCAAAGCGCAGATTGCGAACAACCTGCCGACGAAGTACTCGCGCCGCTGTGCCCACATCGATCCCGAAGAGGCGAGACGGCGGGTGCAGTCAGGCGAAGCGGCGGCGGTCCGGTTCCGCACGCCGGACAATCGAGAGGTGACATTCAAGGATCTCGTCCGCGGTCCCATCAGCTTTCATACCGACGTCATCGGCGATCAGGTGCTCCTGCGTGCCGACGGATCCCCCGCCTATAATTTTGCCGTCGTCGTCGATGATGCGTTGATGGGGGTGACGCATGTGGTCCGAGGCGAGGACCACATCTCCAACACGCCGAGGCAGCTGCTGATTTACGAGGCTCTTGAATACCTCCCGCCGCAGTTCGGCCACGTGGCGATGGTGCTCGGCCCCGATCACACGCGGCTGTCGAAGCGGCATGGCGCCACATCGGTGGATGAGTTCCGCGAAAAGGGCTATCTGCCCGAAGCGCTATTGAATTACCTCGCGCTCCTCAGCTGGTCGCCGGCCGGATCCGCCAAGGCCGGATCCGATTCCAAGGTTGACGAGATCGTGCCCTTGGCCGAGATGGCGAGGCGCTTTTCGTTGAGCGACGTGGGACACAGCGCCAGTGTCTTCGACGAAGAAAAACTGGCCTGGGTGAATCGGCATTATCTCAAGGACGCGCCCGCCGAACGACTCGCCGCTTTGTCGGTGCCGTATTTAGAGCGCGCCGGGTACGTGCGAGGCACGCTCACGCCCGAGGGTCGCGTGTACATCGCTGGCCTGATGCCGCTCGTCAACGTGTCGGTCGATCGCCTCGAGCAAGTACCGCAGCGGTTGAAACAGCTCTTCGAATATTCGGCGGCGGCAGCGCTGCAGCAGCCGGAGATTCGAGCCGAGGTCGACACCGATGCCGCGCGCGCGGTGATTGACGCGCTCGCGACCGAGCTCGAGACATCTCCGCGGCTGCTCGACAAGCAGACGTTTCGCGGTCTCGCCGATCGTGTGAAGCAGAAGAGCAGCCAGAAAGGGCGCGCGCTGTTTCATCCGATCCGCATCGCGCTTACGGGCGCGGGCGATGGACCCGAGTTGGATCTGCTGGTGCCTGCGATGGAACAAGGCGCGGGTCTCGACCCGGCGGCAGGCGTCGCTCCGATTACCGGAGCGCGCGAGCGGGCGCAAAACTTTGCGGCGCTGCTTCGACAGGGGGCGGCTTAATCTCCATCGTGTCGATGATGGCTTTCAGCCATGCGTCGGCCATCAGTCCATATCCCGTCGCCGTCGGATGAAGACCGTCGGGCCCGATCTCGGTGATGGGAACTACTGCGTATAGATCAACCAGCGTCACATTTTCCGCCGCTGCGATGCCCTTGATCCGCTCATTCAGGAGCGGAACCGCTTGTTCCGTCGCCAGATTGGGTTTGGGTTTGGGAGCGCGGGAATTCATGGGAGGTAGCGTGGCGAGAAACACGCGCACGCCCCTGGCTTTCGCATCCCGCACCATTCGCGTGAGACCCACGACAGCGCGGTTGATACCGGCCGTATCCGGGGAAAGGAACAAGTCGTTCGTACCTTCAAGCAGGAGCAAGGCGTCGGGCCTCCATTGATCGAGCACCTCCCGTTCGCGCTCGGTGTCGTCCGCGGCCGCGAGTCCGCCAAAGCCCTCGGCGATGATCGTGATCTCCTGGTCCTGATATCGCTCCGCGAGCTTTGGATAGAGTTGAGACACGTAGCTGTCTGGAGAGTTGAAGACTGACGGAATTCTCGTCGGGATCACGACGGCGCCTCGGGCACGCAACGTCGTTTTTCCCTCGGTCAAACTGTCGCCGAACGCCATGAACCTCGTCTTCGACAACAGGGGAACCGGCGTCACTACCACCGAGAACATGCAGGTGCCTTTTCGTGCCCTCACATCAGTCGCTTCGCACGTCACGATCGTCGAGCCATTCGGAAACTCAGAGCCCGACGCTGGACTGCACGTCACGTTGACCGGCGCCTCGCCGTCCTGCGCGGGCGGCGTGTCGAAGGTCGCCGTCGGTTGCGGCTGCCCCTGGTGAGAAACGAGTGCGATCTCCTCCGGGCAACTCACGGTCGGCGGATTTGGAATCGGGGTTGGTGGGTTGGGATTCTTGCGGCCTCCGCAACAAATTGCCCCCGTGCTCATGACGAGCACGATCATCGTCTTTAGATTCACTTGTTTAGATATCGGCCGCTCTCGGCGGAAGCCTTCTATTATGTACAATCCGGCGCGGAGCATGCTGATTTACGGCATCAACGCGGTGGGCGAGGCGCTGCGCGCGGGGCGCGTGGTGTCTTTGCGGGCAGGTAAGCGCACCGACCGCCGGCTGCTCGAGCTCATCGCGCAGGCTCAGCAGTCGCACATCCCGATCCGCCGCGTCAGCGATCACGAGCTCGATCGCGAGTCCGGCGGCTCGTCGCACCAGGGGGTGATCGCGGACGTGAAGGAGAGCGAAGCCTACGAACTCGACGATCTCGTCCGCGACGCACCGTCACCCGCGCTCTTCGTCGTGCTCGACGGGATCGAAGATCCGCATAACTTCGGCGCAATCCTCCGTTCGGTCGACGCGGCAGGGGCGCATGGCGTCATCAGGCAAACGCGGCATTCGGCGCCGCTCAGCGGCGCGACCAGCAAGGCGTCGGCAGGCGCGCTCGCGCATGTGAAAATCGCCGACGTCGTGAACATCTCGCGCGCGCTCGAAGCATTGAAGGAGGCCGGCATCTGGACCGTCGGGCTCGCCGCCGACGGGGGGCAGACGTACGACAAAATGGATTTCACGGTTCCCACCGCGCTGGTGCTGGGCGCGGAGGGCAGCGGCCTTCGGCGGCTGGTCCGCGAGCGCTGCGACATGCTGGTCTCGATACCGATGCGCGGGCATGTGGACAGCCTGAATGTGTCTGTCGCAGCAGGAGTTGTGCTGTTTGAGGCCCTTCGGCAGCGGGGCGTCGGCCCACGGGGCGCGAGGCCCTAGCCTGGCCCGAAGCTGTTTGGCGCTGTACGGCGTCTTATAACCTTGGAGTCAGTGTCTTGCCCCTTGTTGCCTATTTCACGCCGTGGCACAAGATGTGCTAAACTCAGCTTTTTGTCTCGCTGGCGTAGC
>Ga0065715_10089367_pt1 | contig 10835 bp, 9 predicted proteins | sample MisBulReplicate1_FD_59102 | JGI IMG/M metagenome (GOLD analysis project Ga0065715, IMG submission 59102) | Miscanthus rhizosphere microbial communities from Kellogg Biological Station, MSU, sample Bulk Soil Replicate 1 : eDNA_1 v2 (version 2) | ecosystem: Host-associated > Plants > Roots >...
GGCTTTGGGCTTTGGGCTTTGGGCTTTGGGCTCTGGGCCTAGGGAACGCGTGACCGCGTGACGGGCCATAGCCCATAGCCTAGAGGCGACCCCTCGCATCCGCCTTCGCGTCTGCCGCCACTACGGCGGGACAAGCCCCTCGCACCCCTCGCACCTCTCGCTCCCCTCGCACCTCGCGCACGCCTCGCACCTCGCGCACCCCGTATAATCTCGCCATGAACCGCAGCCACTTCACTATCGTCCTGATTGCACTAGCTGTCCTCGCCAGTGCCGTGCTCGCCCAGCAACCGGCGCCGCCCAAGCGGCCGGTCGTCGGACGGTCGGTCGTGGCGACGCGATACGGGATTGTCGCGGCCAGTCAACCGCTGGCGGCACGCGCGGGCGTGCAGGTGCTCGAGCGCGGCGGCAACGCTGTGGATGCGGCGATTGCGGCCAACGCCGTGATGGGAGTGGTCGAGCCGGCCATGAACGGCATCGGCGGCGATCTGTTTGTCATTTTTTACGAAGCGAAAACCGGCAAGCTGCACGGCCTCAACTCTGGAGGGTGGGCGCCCACGGGACTGACGCCCGAGCTCCTGAAATCCAAGGGCTTCAAGCAGATGCCGCAGCGCGGGATCTATTCGGTGACGGTGCCTGGTGCTGTGGCCGGATGGGATGCGCTTCGCGCGAAGTTCGGCGCGCTGCCGATGCGCGATCTTCTCGCTCCGGCAATCTTCTACGCCGACCAGGGTTTCCCGGTCACCGAGGTGATCGCCAAAAGTTGGGCGAGCGAGGTGAAGACGCTCTCGGCGGAGCCCAATGCCGCGCACACGTACCTGATCGACGGCAAAGTGCCGCAGGCCGGGCAGATGTTCCGCAACCGGGATCTCGCCGGCTCGCTTCGTCTCATTGCCAGTCAGGGAGCCCGCGGATTCTACGAAGGAAAAACAGCCGAGGCGATTCTGGCGATCTCGCGCGAGAAGGGCGGCACGATGACGGCCGCCGATCTCAAACAGTTCGCACCTGCGTGGATCGATCCGATCTCGACGACCTATCGCGGGTGGACCGTGTATGAGCTCCCGCCGAACACGCAGGGCATCGCGGCGCTGATGATGCTGAACCTGATGGAACGTTTCCCGCTTGGCGAATACGGGTTCCACAGTCCGCGAGCGCTGCACGCGATGATCGAGGCGAAGAAACTGGCCTACGCCGACATGCTGCGGTACGTCGGCGATCCATCATTCACAAGGGTGCCGGTGCCGGCGATGCTTGGGAAGGATCACGCGGCGCAACGCGCAGCCTTGATCGATCCCCGCAAAGCCGCATGCAGCGTCCAGCCGTCCGAGTTCCCCGGCCTCACCACGTCAAACGGCGCCGACACGATCTATCTGTCCGTTGTGGACCGCGACGGAAATATCGTGTCGCTGATTCAGAGTCTCTACAGCGGCTTCGGCAGCGGCGTCGTCCCGACAGGCGCCGGTTTCATGCTCCACAACCGTGGAGGCGGCTTCACACTCCAGGAGGGGCATCCGAACGTCGTCGCTCCACGCAAGCGCCCGTTCCATACCATCATCCCGGCGTTCATGCAGAAAGGCGACGTGCGGATCGGCTTTGGGATCATGGGCGGATTCAATCAAGCGCAGGCGCACGCGCAGTTTGTGGCCAACATCGCCGATTACGGCATGACGATCCAGGAAGCGCTCGAGGCCGGCCGGTTCAGGAAGGGCTCGTTCGCCGGATGCGATGTTGATATCGAAGCGCTCGTTCCATCCACAACGATCGACGAGCTCCGCACGCTCGGCCACCAGATTCGCGTTGTGCCGCCGCGCAGCGGCACATTCGGATGGGGCCAGGCAGTGATGACGGACGGCTCGGGCGTCCATTTCGGCGCCTCGGAGCCTCGTCACGACGGCGCGGCCATCCCGGAAGCGCCGCCTGTGTTCGATCGCAAGAATCGCTAGCGTTTGTGTAGACTCCTCGGCTGTGGAAGACGCAACGCTGAGCGGCCGCCGCGCCTATGAGCGACGGGCTTGGGCCGATGCCTATGAAACGTTGTCTCGGGCGAGTGCGGCGGGTTCGCTCGCCGCAGACGACGTCGAGCGCCTGGCATGGTCGGCCTTGCTCAGCGGGCGCGACGTGCCGGCGCTGGAGGCGTTCGAGCGGCTTCATCAGCTCAGACTCGATGCGGGGGAAACCCTCCGGGCAGCGAGAGCCGCAATCTGGTTGATGTTGCGCTTGTTTTCTCTCGGCGAACCAGCCCGGGCGAGCGGCTGGCTCATGCGGGCGCAGCGCCTCGTTGATGCCGAAGGCCAGGACTGTGTCGAGTGCGGCTATCTGCGGCTGCCGCGCATATTCCGCCTCACGGCCGCTGGCGATCACGCGGCAGCTCGGGGTGCCGCCGCGGAGGCCGCCGAGATCGGCGACCGCTACAAAGACCACGACCTGAGCGCGTTCGGCAGGAACTTCGAAGGCCGTGCCTTGATCCGGCAAGGCCGACTCTCGGAAGGCCTGGCCCTTCTTGACGAGGCAATGGTTGCGGTGACGAGCGGCGAGCTCTCGCCGGTCGTGACGGGACTTATCTACTGCAACGCGATCGCCACCTGCCAGCAGAGCTACGCGCTCGATCGTGCTCGTGAATGGACCGCGGCCCTGAGCAGCTGGTGCCAGGCTCAGCCGCAGCTCGTGCCATTCGCCGGCACGTGCCTGATCCACCGCTCCGAGATCATGCAACTCGGCGGCGCGTGGCCCGAGGCCTTCGAGGAGGCACGCCACGCGTTGACCCGACTGGGTCAATCGAGAGGCGCCGAAGCGGGCCACGCGTTGTACCAGGAAGGCGAAATCCATCGCCTCCGTGGTGATCTGGCTGAAGCCGAACGGGCCTATGCCCTGGCCAGCGAGCGCGGCTACGATCCCCATCCCGGGCTGGCGCTGCTCCGCTTGGCCCAAGGTCGCATTGACGTGGCCGCGGCCGCGTCGCGGCGCGTCGTATCGGCTACGAGCGATCTACTCCAGCGGACGCGCTTCCTGCCTGCGCACGTGGAGATCATGCTCGCCGCCTCCGATCTCGGCGAGGCGCGGCGCGCGTCCAACGAGTTGAGCGCGCTCGCGGAAGGCGTCGGGATGGAGATGCTGAGCGCCATGGCTCAGCACGCAAAGGGAGCCGTGACGCTGGCGGAGGGCGACGCACGCGGCGCAATCGATCCGCTGCGGCATGCTCAGGAGGCGTGGCAGCGCATCGGAGCGCCTTATCTGAGCGCACGCATCCGTCTCCTCGTGGCTCGCGCGTTTCAGGCGCTCGGCGACAGCGATGGCGCCCGGCTTGAACTTGACGCGGCAAAGAAGATCTTCGTTCAGCTCGGCGCCGCTCCAGACGTGACCGCGATCGACGCGATGGCCGCCGCCGTGCACGCCGAAGCGCCCACCACAAAGGGCGCACACGGCCTCAGCGCGCGGGAACTCGAGGTGCTGCGGCTCGTCGCATCTGGCAAGACCAACAAGGCCATCGCCGACGCGCTTTTCCTGAGCGAAAAGACGATCGATCGGCATTTGAGCAACATTTTCGTCAAGCTGAACGTGCCCTCGCGTGCCGCAGCGACAGCCTGGGCCTATCAACACCGCCTCTTTGGGTAGAACTACCCATTTGGGGAACAACGCAAAATTGGGTGGTCTTCCGGAAGTCGTGCGGTCCAGTACTTCTGTAATCTCCATTCATCGGCGAACCCGCCGGCAAACGGAGGTCGAGATGAAACACGGCAATGAATCAGTTGTTCGGATCGAGGGTCTCATCGAAGAGGGCGAGGCGTTCAGACGGCTGAGCACAGAACCCCGGCGGAAACATTTCGACGTGATCGTAGTCGGCGGCGGTCAGGCCGGCTTGTCGGTCGGCTACCACCTGAAGAAACTCGGCCTCAACTTCGTGATCCTGGACGCGAGCGCGCGGATTGGTGACGCGTGGAGGAAACGCTGGGACTCGCTGCGACTGTTCACGCCTGCCCGCTACAACGGCCTAGACGGCATGCCCTTTCCCGCCTCGCCCCATGCGTTTCCAACGAAGGATGAGATGGCCGACTATCTCGAGCGTTACGCCGCGCACTTTCAACTCCCGGTGATGAACGGTGTGCGGGTCGACCGGCTATCGCGCGAAGGGGACCGCTACCTCGTCACGGCCGGGGCGCTCGAGTTCGAGGCGGCGCACGTGGTGGTTGCCATGGCGAGTTATCAGGGACGGAAGGTTCCTGGCTTTGCGAAGGAGCTATCGCCCGAGATCGTCCAGCTTCACTCGAGCGATTACAAGGGACTGTCCCAACTCAAGCCCGGCGGTGTGCTCCTGGTGGGCGCCGCCAACTCGGGCGCGGAAATCGCGATTGAGACCGTGACCGGCGGGCATCCGACGTGGATCTCCGGCCGCGACCCCGGTCAGGTTCCATTTCCCATCGCGAAGCTCTGGGTTCACTTCTTCATCCTGCCCTTGCTCTTCCGCGTCGTCTTTCACCGCATCCTCACGGTGAACACGCCGATGGGGCGTAAATTGCGGGCGAAGATGCTCACCGGCGGCAGTCCGCGGATCCGGCAGCGTCGGACCGATCTGGTGCAGGCGGGAGTCCAGTGGGTGGATCGTACGGCCGGCGCGAAGGATGGACGTCCGGTGCTCGCGGACGGCCGCACGCTCGACGTGCAAAATGTCATCTGGTGCACCGGTTATGACAACGGCTTGCGGTGGATCGATTTACCCGTTTTCGAGAGCAACGGCGAGCCGCGCCACCAGAGCGGTCTGGTCGAAAGCGAGCCGGGACTCTATTTCGTCGGGCAGCACTTTCAGCACGCCATGTCGTCGACGATGATCCACGGTGTGGGCAGGGATGCCTCGCGCATGGTCGGGACGATCAAAGAGCGATGCGCGAAGCGGCGGGTCGCGCGCTCGTCGATCACGGTTCCCACCGTTCCGGAGGGTTCACATGCGACGGGACGCGTCCTGTGACCAAGCTCCAAAAACGTTTCTGTGTTGAGACTCGTTATGAGCGAGCGCAAGAATCGCTAGTCTCAACCCAGAGACACAGAGAGCACAGAGATTTTTTTCTTAAAACAAAGAAGAAAAGAACTCTGTTTCCGCTGCGGCTTTGTGTCGAAACTCGCCATGAGCAACCGCAGGAATCGCTAGGCGGCGTAGAGCGCATACCCAAGGAGGCCGGCAAAGACCACGAGAGCAGCGCCGGCCACCTGAAACTCCCACGACCGCTCCACGGAGACGCGCGCCATCACCCTCAATGCCAGTTTCGGCGCACAGAAGCGACTCAGGCTCTTGATGATGAGGCACCAGCCCATCAACGTCAGCACGGCAGGGATCCCCGACCATGTGTTATGAAACCCGATGATGATGCCTGCCAGTGGCAGATTCAGAAACCCGTCCACGAAGGCGCCGGCCTCCCCTTTGCCGCGAAGCAGGATGAAGAACTCCGCCCACGCTTTGGGTTGCAGGATGTGAGAAAGACCAAGGACGCCGAACAGAATGATGGCAAGGACTTCAACAGATCTCTCCATCGTTCCCTCCCCGTGATGTCGAGAAGTGCACTCTCCACGAGTCTAGCCCTTGGCGGTGAGTCGTGCGCTACACTCATCCCAAATGCGACCGATACTGGTGGTCATCGCACTTTGCACCGTGTTGCATGCCCAGACATTCAGATCTGCCGTTGACCACGTAGCGGTTCCCATAACAATCCACAGCGAACTGAAGGACTCTGCAACTGACCTGCGATCGGACGATTTTCGAGTATTCGACGATGGCGAGCCCGTGGCAATTGTGGCGTTCGGAAACGTGCGACAACCCGTTCACGTTCTGTTGCTGCTTGATACCAGCCGAAGTATGACGGAATCCGCTTCAGGCATCACGTCTGCCGCCAGTGCAGTCGTTGCGCAACTTGCACCAAATGACTCCATACGAGTGGGTACGTTCAGCAACTCCCTTCGCCTGAGTCCGCGGTTTTCCGCCGACGACAGCCAGGTCGCGGCGCGCTTAGCGTTGATCCCCGGCGCAAACACGACGATTCTTTACGATGCGCTCGTGGAGGGATGCACGACCTTCACGAGTGAAATGGAACGTCGCTCCATAATCGTCGTCAGCGATGGAACGGACACCGCGAGTTCCGCATCCGCACGCGCCGTCATGCGGCACGCCGCAGAGGCCAACGTGGCCATCTATGCTGTCGGTCTTAGCAGCCGCTATATGGAACGTGGAAAGGTCATCGTGCGGCCACCAGATCCCATCCTTCGACAGATTGCGGAGGACACAGGTGGAGGGTACCTGCCCGCCGACAGCGGCATGGATCTTTCGGGACTGTTCAAGGCTATGGTCGACGAGTTGCACCAGCAGTACATACTTGGATTCACTCCCGCTCGTGCTGACGGACGCGTTCATTCGCTTGTGGTCACCACGCGCCGCCCGAATTTGAAAATCCGCGCACGGAAGCAGTATTTGGCACCCGTCCCCTAACCCCCGGCCGCACAAACGATTTCATTTCGCACGCATCTGGCAACCCCCTCGCGCGGAGGTCTCCGCAAAGCGCAACGTCCTGACCGCGACCCGGCAGTGCGCCGGCGTCTGCATCTTCGGATTCTGCGCAGCATCTGCCGGAAGTCCTAGCGGCAAATACGGTCCTTTCGGCACTGCCAGTGCGGAGGTGATTGTCGCGTTGGGCAGTTTCAAGGATGTCAACCGTTCGCACGGCGTCTCGGCGAATGCTGTCGCCGCCGGCAATGCCAGCACGAATGCGCACGCCAGGTTTTTGAACATCGAATGATCCTTTGTGAGCAGATTGCGAGCCATGTTAGCCAAAACCGCTTCTTTTCTGAAAGAAAAGAACGAGAGAACTTTTGTGTCGAGACTCGTTATGAGCTCGCGAGGAACAGCGTGTGACGAGGTCCGCCCCTTTTGAGGCGCGCTCGCACGCGCGTCACCTTCACCGTGAATCCCGCGTAACGCAGGCGCTGCTCGAATTTTCGATCCTCCCAGGCCGACCACACCGCCAGCACGCCGTTGTCTCTCAACGCCCCTCGCACCGTCGCGATACCTTCGTTGGTATACAGAGCGGCGTTGCTCGCGTCGGTGAACGCCCGCGGCCCGTTGTCGACGTCGAGAATCACGGCATCGAACCCGGCGCGGTTTCCGCGCAGCGCGTCCAGCACGTCTCCCTCGAACACCCTCACGCGGCGATCCTCGAGCGGCCGTTCGGCCAGCGGTGCGAGCGGACCGCGATTCCACTCGACCACGGCGGGCACCAGCTCGGCCACGATCACTGTTGCTCCCCGCGGTAGAACATTCAGCGCCGCGCGCAGGGTGAACCCCATACCGAGCCCGCCCACCAGCACGCAGGGATCGGCAAGCACCCGCGCCCGCTCGCACGCGAAGGTGGCCAGCGCCTCCTCCGAGCCGTGCATGCGGCTCGACATCAGAGGTTTTCCGTCGGCAAGAATGATGTATTCGCGATCGCGCCTCGTCAGCGCCATCAGAGCGCCGTCGGGCGTTCGCGTTTCTCCGAGTAACTCCCAGGGTTTCAAGATATTCGTCCGATTCTATCAAGCGCATGCCGCGCTCCCCCACCCTTGACCCCGTTTTCGGGCCGTTTGCGCATCCCTTACTGACGCACTTCCGCGTCAGGGAGGGTCAAATGTCCAAACGTTCAATGCGGGTGCTGGTCGCGACCGTGGTAGTGATCCTTGGCGTATCGATCGGCACGGCGAGGGCTGATATCTGTGTCAGCGTTGACGAAACACGCGACACCTTCAGCGATGCCGATCGCAAGGCGGCGGTCTTTCTTCTCGTCAGTCAGTTTGAGGCGGAGGGCCAACGCGTCGTCTCTGAGGGCTGCACGGATTCCTACGTCGTCTCGCACGTCGAGTTGGGCCGAACAATCACCGTCACGCTCGCTGGCCCGCAGGGAAAGCGCGACGGCGTCGCCATGGGCATGGACGATGTGCCCGCGCTCTACAGCCAACTCGTGCGGGCGCTGCTCGGCGGGCGCGACGTTGGGTCGATGACGAAAGTTGTGGATCGCACGAACGTCGTCGTCGCCCAAACAGCCCCGCTCCGTGTCGAAGCGGACTCGCTGATGTACGTGCGGCTTGGTTACGGTTCGCAGCTCGGCGCGGCATCACGGTCGGGAGCCGCGATGGGCATCGGGTTCCGGCGAGAGCTCGACGCTCTCGCGATCGATGTCTCTTTCGCGAATATTCTGAAGCAGGCGGCAGGGACCGGTTACCTCGACAACGGTTCGTCGGCATCGTTAATCAAGCTTGTGGTACTGCGGTACGGGAATAAAACATCGAACTCCAGCGTCTACTGGGGCGGCGGCGCCAGTTGGGGTTCCGTCAGCGGGTGGAGCAACGACAATTACTGGGGAGGAAGCGGAATTCAGGGTGAGCTGACGGCCGGATACGAGATGCTGCGCGCAAGCAACATTCGAATGTTCTGGCAAACCGACGTGGTCCTGCCGTTGTATTCGGTTGCCGTTGAGAACTTTAAAAACTTGTCCGTGTCGAATCGCCAGTACATGCCAACCGCAACGATCTCGTTCGGACTCGGTTGGCAACGGGATCGACGAGCACACCCATAGATGGCAGATGGCATAGACTGGTTCCTCGAACGTGTTTCAAGGCCCTCCCCCGCATCCGCTGATACTGCTGTGCGCGGCCGCGCTGTGCCTGGGTATCGTGCTGATGCTGCGGCGGCTGGTTCCTGGGAAGCACGGGCTCGCGATGTTCCTGGCGATCGCCTTTGGGCCTGCCGGTCATTTGTACTTGCGTGGGGCAGCTCGTTACGTGCTGCTCATGTACGCCGCATGGATCGGATTGCTCGTCGCCACGCCGCTTCCACCAATGATCAGTGCTTTTCTGCTGACCGTCTTGTCCGCGCTGTTGATGAACGCACGAATGCGCGAGAAACCTGAGAAAGGCCCAGACGTACCTAATCCCTGATGGAAGACCTCACCAAGGGATCGCTTGTTCGTCATCTGATGAAGACCACCAGCTTCATGCTGGTGACGATGGTCGGTGATGGCCGCGGCGCTTCGCGGCCCATTCTGGTTGGCACGGTGTCCTGCGGCTTCTCAGGCGTGAGTTCCGCGTAGGGCTCAGTTTCGCTTAGTCGACTCGTAACGCGACACGGCTGCATCGAGTGCGCCCGCTGCCGGCACGGCGATGTCGGGCGCGATCCCCACTCCTTCCCAGTTTGATTTGCTGACGGGGTTTACGGTCTGCCCGATGGAGAGCGACACCGCAAGTCCGGCGCCCAACGGAAAGTATCGATTCGGATTCGCGCCCCCGCCGGTGCGCTCGCCAACAATGGTTGCGCGCTTTCGCTGCTGCATGCCGTACGTAAACGCTTCGGCAGCCGAGAACGTGCGCCCGCTGGTCAGAATGTAAACGGGCGTCTGGGGCAATTGAGGCCGCACGGAGGGATCCGTCCAGAACGGCGTCGTGTCCGTGTCTCGCCAGCGGATCTCATTGAACAGCATCCGTTCAGCGAAGAAGTACGACGCGAGCAGCACGTTCGCATCCGAGCCTCCGCCATTTTCACGCAGGTCGATCACGACCGCCGAAGCCGGCGCCCCAAGCGTTAACGCGGCGTCAAACGCCGTTCGGCTTTCGTCGGCGCCATAAAACCGGTCGATTTTCAGGAACGCGATTTTGCCCGGAAGCCATTCGACCTTGTGAACGCCGTAATTATCCATCGCGGGGTTTATCTCCCGCGGCGTTCTTTCGCCGATCGAGTCGGGGGCGAACCGGACCCGGCAATGCTTGTCTCGCGTCAGCGTCAGTAACTCCGCGGTCAACGCGGTGGCGAACTCTGAAGGCGATCGGGGCGTATCGTATGCGCCGTCGTGCGCGCGCTTTCTCAACGCCTCGGCCGCGGTCTTACCGATGTCGGGAAAGACATATTCGCTCGTCAGCAGCGTCGCGATCTTCTCCACGAGCTCACCTTGATAGGTTTTATCAAGACTCGCCGGTGCGGGCGCCTGCCTGGCTGATAAAAGCGCAGCCGCCAGGCCAAAGGTCAGAATCAACGCGACTCGAATTCGCATTCGTTTATTTTAGGCGAGAACCTCGCGCGGTTCAGGTCGGCGCGGTAACATAGTCGCCGTTCACATGCGATCGTCCTTCGTCGGAATTTCGGTGCTCGCACTCGGGCTTGGCGCGCAAGCAATCGCGGCCGACTGGCCTCAGATTCTGGGTCCCACACGCAACGGCATCTACGCCGGACCGCCATTAAGTGAAGCCTGGGGAACGGCGGGGCCACGCGTGGTGTGGCGCAAGCAGATCGGGTCGGGACTCAGCGGCCCGGTCGTCGCGCAGAATCGCGTCATTCTCTTCCATCGCGTCGCGAACACAGAGGTCGTGGAAGCGATGGATGCCGCCAGCGGCAAGACGCAGTGGCAGTACACGTATCCGACGGCCTACCGCGACGATTTCGGGTTCGACGAAGGCCCTCGCGCCGTCCCTGTCGTCGCCAATGGCGTCGTCTACACCTTTGGGGCCGAGGGGCAGCTGCACGCCGTCGATCTGGCGACCGGAAAGAAAGTCTGGAGCGAGGACACGATGCGGCGCTTCGGCGTGCCGAAGGGCTTCTTTGGCGCAGCCGGCTCGCCGCTCGTCGAAGACGGCCGGGTGATCGCGAACATCGGCGGAAAGAATGCCGGAATCGTGGCATTCGACGCGAAGACTGGAAAAGTGCTCTGGACGGCCACGGAAGATGCCGCGAGTTATTCGTCGGGGGTTGGCGCCACGATCGCCGGGCGCCGCACCGCCGTGTTTCTCACGCGCCACGAGCTGATCGGGCTCGATCCCTCGGCCGGCCAGGTGCGTTT
>Ga0065715_10000495_pt1 | contig 10833 bp, 6 predicted proteins | sample MisBulReplicate1_FD_59102 | JGI IMG/M metagenome (GOLD analysis project Ga0065715, IMG submission 59102) | Miscanthus rhizosphere microbial communities from Kellogg Biological Station, MSU, sample Bulk Soil Replicate 1 : eDNA_1 v2 (version 2) | ecosystem: Host-associated > Plants > Roots >...
CGGTCGTCAGCCTCGCGATGGTTGGTCAGTGGTTCGTGCGGCGCATCAACGCCGCGATGGCCATCTACAGCGTCGTCCTGAGCATCGGGTTCATGATCGCGTTTCCGGTTGTTGGATTCGCCGTCCAAATGCACGGGTGGCGCCAAGCCTGGCTGATGGTCGGTATCGCGATCCTTGCGGGTCTCGCTCCCCTTGCGTGGCTGGTCGTCCGGCGGAGTCCGGAATCCATCGGTCTCATTCCCGACGGCCTTCCGACGATCGACGATGGCCGATCGACGATCGACGACGTCACCGGCTACACCTTGCGAGCCGCCCTCCTTACACCAGCCTTCTGGGTTTTCGCGATCGGCGCGGCCCTCTACGGTCTGGTGGCGTCGGGGATCGGACTGTTCAACGAATCGATCCTCGTCGAGCGCGGATTCGGGCCCAATATCTATTACGAGACGCTTGTCGTGACGGCCATGACTGGTCTCGCGGGGAATTTCCTCGGCGGATGGCTGGCGGGCTACGTCCCGCTGAACCGATTAATGGCGATTTCGCTCTTCGTGCTGACCGGCGGTCTCGTGGCGCTACCTCGCCTAAGCACGCACGCGATGGTGATGGCATGGGCGGCCTGCATGGGCCTGGGCGGCGGGCTCGTGATGGTGATGTTTTTCAGCGTGTGGCCACGCGTTTACGGCCGTCGACATCTGGGCCGGATCCAGGGTGTCGCTCAGGCATTGACGGTGCTCGCCTCCGCGCTCGGGCCGCTTCTCCTTGCCACGTGCGTCGCCTGGACCGGGAGCTATCGCGCGATGTTCTACATCCTCGCGGCAATCATCGGAATGTTCGGTCTCGCCGCGCTCGCCGTTCCTTTACCGGAACCCGTAGAAGCTCGCTAACTCAACACAGAGACACGGAGACACAGAGAATTTCTTTTCTTAAGAAAAAAGAAAACTCTGTGCTCTCTGTGACTCTGTGTTGAGACTGGTATTCAAAACATCAGCCTGGCGCCGAACTGAATGTGCCTGGGACTCTGGGCCGACAGGATTTGCCCGAAGGTGGATGAGCCGTAGAAATTATCCGGCAAATCAAAATTCGCGCGGTTCAGCAGGTTGAACACCTCGGCGCGCAGCTGGAGCCGCGTGTTCGAGGTCAGCGGCACCTGCTTCAGCACCGCCAGATTGACGTTCTGATAGCCGGGACCTTCAAGAATATTCCGGCCCGCATTTCCGAACGTGCCGTACGCCGGCATCGAGAACGCGGCCGTGTTGAACCAGCCCGTCGGCCCGGGGTTGCTCACCTCGGGATTGCCGGTCAGATTCGGACGATCGTTGGCGCCGAAACCGAGCGACGAACGCCCCGTGTTGCTGTTGTCGATTTCAGGAAGCAGCGCCGCGGTGAATGGCCGACCGCTTTGCATCGCCACAATGCCGCTGACGGTAAATCCGAAGGGCACATCGTACGAGAAGCTCACCGAAAAGCGATGGCGGAGGTCGAAGCTCGATCGGCCCCACTCTTTGTCGAGATTCGCGCTGTCCTGCGGGAAATTCGGATCGCCGGCGCTCGTAAAGAACCCCGAGGCATCGTCCATCGATTTGCCGAGCGTGTACGCCACCAGCATCGTGCAACCGAAGGCGTAGCGCTGCTGAAAGCGCGCCTGAAAGCTGTCGAATTCAGAACGCGCGCGCGACTCGATCAGGGTGATGTCGGCAAACCGCGGATCGGGTCTCAGGTTCAATTGCGCGGTGCCGGGCCTGGGCTGATTGATGTCGCGCGAGGCGATCAGATTCCGTCCCCGTGAACCAACGTAGGCCACCTCGGCGACGCGCGTCGGGCCGAGCTGGCGCTGCAGCGTCAGGTTGTACTCGTGCAGGTACGGCGTGCTCAAGTTTCGTTGAATGCCCAGCGCAGGGTTCGGCGTGGGAATCGGAAATGCGGAGGGAAAGGGATCGCTGAGCGTCACGGGGCCCAGCTCCGACGTGAAGTACAGCGCGTACCTGTAATAGGGCGCATTGAAGTACAGCCCTTCGCTCGGCGCCAGGGCCGAGTGGTTGTAATGAATCCCATACGCCCCGCGGATCACCGTCGTGCCCTCAGCATCCACCGTCCATGCCGCGCCCAGTCGCGGGCCCCAGTTGTTGCGATCGGCGTCGTATCCCGAGCGCGGTAGACCACCAGTCCCGACGTTCTTGAGAGACTGGGTTTGGGGATCGTAAAGCGTTGCCCGATCCGTCGCATCGACCGCAGGCGACGTAAAGTCGTAGCGCAGCCCTGCAGACACGGTCACGTTCGGGCGAACACGGAAATTGTCCTGCAGAAAACCCGCGTACGATTCGGTGCGCAGCCGCTGAGGGTTGTCCAGACGGGCGGCGGTCGTGAATGTCGCCACGCCCGAAAGCAGCTCTACGAGCGGATCTCCCAGGATCAATCCGGTGAAACCGAGCGTTCCTCTGGANAACACGTCGCGGAACGCATCCTGCCGAATCANNCTGGCATCGAATCCCGTNTTGATGAGATGGGCGCCCCGNGTCCAGGTGAGTGTGTCGGCGACCTGAAACACNTTGGTCGTTCCGCTCTGGGGATTGTTGTACTCGTGCCCCAGCGGAGAGAACCCCGAGACAGTGACAAGGCTCAATCCGGCATCGCGCGGATTGCTCGACAACTCGGGCAGGCCGACGCTACGGTTCACCGCACCGCCGCGCTCGGGGAAGACACTGGCCGAGACGCGATTGAACCCTGCTCTCGTTTCGTTCAGCAGGTTTGGCGAGATCACGTGCGTCGCACTGCCGACGAAGTTCTGGCCGCGCCGCTCGACGTCGTTTCCATATCCGGGCACGAGTGAAAATGACGGTCCGCTGAACGGTTCGAACAGCCTTCGATCCGCAAAGCTGTATCGGGCCATGACGTCGAGCGCGTTTCCGAACGAGTTGTCGGCACGCACGTCGAAATGATCCGTGTGATCGCGCTGCGTGGGCGACGATACGAAGTTTCCACTGGTTCCCGGCCGGTTCGGACTCGGATAGAGGGCGGCGATCGCGCGGCCGACCGGATGCGTCAGGAACACGGGGAGGGCCGAGCGCGCGGCATCGGTCGGCACCGTCGTCACGCGCGTGATGCCCTCGTCGGCTCGCGTCCCTTCGTAGTCGGTGAAGAAAAATGTCTGATTACGCACGAGGGGGCCGCCGAGCGAGAATCCGAATTGATTGCGCCGATAGTCCGGCGCAGGCTCGTTCTTCGGCGCAAAATAATTGCGCGCATCGAGCGCGCCGTTGCGAAAGAAGTTGTAACCCGATCCGTGCAGCGTGTTCGTGCCGGACTTCAGGACGACGCTCACCTGCGAAGCGGCCTGACGGCCGAGCGAAGCCTCGGGCGTGCTCGTCAGCACTTCGAACTCCTGAATGGCGTCGACCGGAGGTCTCACTCCGACGGTATTCAGTTTCGGATCGACGTTGTCGGCGCCGTCAAGCAGAAAGCTGTTGAAATCTTCTCGTCCACCATTGACGCTGAACGCGAAATCGCCGCGCACCGACCCGGCAGATCCCTGTGCCGCAGGTACGGTTCCCGGCGCCAGCAGCGTGAGCTCCAGAAAATTGCGGCCGTCGAGCGGCATGTCGAGAATCTGGCGGTTGTCGACGACGGTGCCCATGGCGGGAGACCCTCGCCGGAGGTCGGCGACCGGAGCGGTGACCTCGACACGGTCGGTCAGCGCGCCAATTTCCAGGCGCGCGTCCGTGCGCCGTTCCTGGTTCACTTCCAGCGTCAGACGCTTCACGTAGGTCTTATGGCCCGGCGCCGCAATCTCGATGCGCCAGTTCCCCGGCTCGAGCTCCGCTATCGCAAACGCGCCCGTGTCGCCGGTGGCTGTCATCCGCGTTTCATTCGTGGCTTCGTTTATGGCCCGGACCTCGGCGCCGCTCACAACAGCACCCGACGGATCCTCGACGCGTCCGCGTATGGCGCCGCGGTGGGTCTGCGCCTCGAGCACGAGCCCTGACGCAAGCAGCAGTGCAAAGACAAGGACTCGGCCCATCTTGCGGATCATCGAACGCACCTCGTAAGCAGCCTTTCCGGGTGGAACGTATTCAAGTAACATCCTCATTCTATTCATAGGGACATTTCCATGTTGAAAAAGCTGATTCCCGCTGTTGCCGCGTTCGTGACTTTCGCGGTGCCGGCACTGGCACAAGGGCCGCGGCAGGTGGCGCTCGGCGACTGGCCGGAAGCGCGCGGACCCAATCGCGACGGCATCTCGCTCGAGACCGGCCTTCCCGATTCATGGGATCTCAAGGGCGGCACTCTGCTCTGGCGCGCGCCGTTCGGAGGTCGATCGGCGCCCATCGTGATGGGCAATCGCGTCTACGTGCAAAATCCGTCGGGCCGAGGCGCCTCGCTTCAGGAGCGCGTGATGGCGCTCGACACCGAATCCGGCAAGGTCGTCTGGGAATACAAGTTCAATATTTTTCAAAGCGACGTGCCGCCCCATCGCGTGGGATGGGCGTCTCCTGCGGCCGATCCGGAAACCGGCAATGTATACGCGCTCGGCGTCGGCGCGTTGCTTGTCGCGCTGAGCCGCGACGGCAAGCTTCTGTGGGAGCGATCTATCGGCGAGGAGTTTGCGGCCTTCACCACCCACGGCGGCCGGACGATGTCTCCGCTGATCGATGGCAACCTGGTGATCGTCAGCGCGGCCGTGTCGAATTGGGGCACGCAAGCCGGACGATCGCATCGATTCATCGCGCTCGACAAGCGAACCGGCGCCATCGTCTACGTCGCCAATCCCGGCGGCCGCCCGTACGACACGGCGTATGCAGCGCCGACAATCGCCACCATCAACGGCACCAGACTGCTGATTTGCGGACTTGGCGACGGCGGCGTCCACGCGATCAAGGCCCAAACCGGCGAGAAGGTCTGGAGTTACGTCATCTCGAAGCGCGCGATCAACACAGGCGTGGTCGTAAGCGGCACGACCGTCATCGTCTCGCACGGCGACGAGAACCTCGACACCAACCAGATGGGCATGATCGCGGCAATCGACGGATCGCAGACCGGCGAGATCAAAACGACAAAGTGGGCGATCAAGGGCGATCAGTTCGGATTCTCGTCACCGGTCACCGACGGGAAGCTCCTCTACCAGATCGAAAATGGGTCGCGGCTGAAAGCCTACGACATCGCGAGCGGGAAGGAGCTCTGGACCCAGCCACTCGGCACTGTGCAGAAGGCGCCGCCGGTCCTCGCCGACGGGAAGATTTTCGTCGGTACCGAAAGCGGAAAGTTTTTCATCGTGCGGCCGCATCCCGATCGCGCCGAAGTGCTCAGCGAAGTGCAGATGCCGCTCAGCACCAACAGCGTCGGTGGCTCCGAAGGCACGCCCGAGCAAGTGCTCGCGGGCGCGGCCATTTCCCGCGGGCGCGTGTATTTCGTGTCGAGCGATGCGGTCTATGCATTCGGCCCAAAGCAGCGGAAGACCTTGACGGGATTTGCCGTGAACGAGCCGGTGGTCGCCGGTGAAGGCGCCGCGGCGTACGTGCAGGTGACGCCGACCGAGCTCGTCTTGAGCCCAGGTCAAACGGTGAAGCTGACCGCGAGAACCTTCGACAGCCACGGCCGGTTTCTGCGCGAGGAAAAACCGACGTGGTCGCTCGAGGGGTTGAAAGGCACCGTCACGGACGGCACCCTGACCGTGAGCGGCGATCCTGGCGAACAAGCCGGCTTGATTAAAGCGACGGTGGCCGGACTCACCGGCGAGGCGAGAGCGCGGGTGGTGCGTCCGCTGCCGTGGAACGAAACCTTCGAGTCCTTCGCCGATGGCGCGATTCCGCCGGGCTGGGTGAACACCACGGCCGGGCAGTTGTCCGTCGTCACGCTGGACGGCCAGAAGGTTCTGCAGAAGGCGCCGATGAACACGATCTTCAAGCGCACCCGCGCGTTTATCGGGCCGGTCGAGTGGGCGAACTACACGTTCGAAGCCGATGTCCGATCGCCCACGCGGCGCCGGATGATGGGCGATGTCGGCATCACCGCTCAACGCTACAGCCTGGTGCTCTACGGGACGACGCAGCGGCTGAAGCTCGAGCCGTGGGAGCCGGAGACCGCACGTTCGGTGGTGCTGCCCTTCGCATGGAAACCAGACGCGTGGTACCACTTGAAGCTGCGCGTCGAGAACCTGCCGAACGGCAGCGTGCGTGCGCGCGGGAAGGCGTGGCCGACGGGAGAGCCGGAACCCGCGCAGTGGCTCATCGACAAGACCGATCCCATCGGTAATCGGCAAGGCGCGCCTGGTTTTTTCATTGATGCGGAGTTTGGCGCCTTTATCGACAACTTAAAGATTTCACAGAATCAGTGACTCTCAGGGCATAGGGCATAGGGAAAAGGGCACAGGGCAGAGGGCAGAGGGCAGAACGGAAATGAACAAAAGACGCGCTTTGATGATTTCGGTCGGCTTGATGGCGGCATGGGCGAGTGCCTCGCGGATCGGTGCTTCCGAGCCGAACACCGGCGACTGGCCCATGTGGGGCGGCACGCCGGATCGCAACATGGTGTCCGGCATGAAGGGGCTCCCGACCGACTGGGACATCAAGACCAAGAAGAATGTGAAGTGGGTCGCCGATCTGGGATCGCAGAGCTACGGCAATCCGGTCGTCGCCGGCGGGCTTGTGTTCGTCGGCACGAATAACGAGGGCTTGCGCGATCCAAAACAGCCCGGCGATCGCGGCGTGCTGATGGCGTTCCGCGAAACGACCGGCGAGTTCATGTGGCAGCAGACGCACATCAAACTGGAGTCGGGCCGCGCCAACGACTGGCCCTATCAGGGAGTCGCGTCTTCGCCGATGGTGGAAGGCACTCATCTTTATTACGTCAGCAACCGCGGCGTACTCTTCTGCCTCGACATTGAGGGATTCCGCGACGGCGAAAACGACGGCCCCGTGAAAGACGAAAAGCTGACGGGCCCGCAGGACGCCGACGTCATCTGGTCGTTCGACATGATGGAAGAGGTGGGCACCTATCCGCACAACCTCGCGAACTCGTCGCCTGTGGTATGGGGCGACCTGGTGTTCGTCAGCACGTCGAACGGGCAGGACGAAAGCCACGTGAATATTCCGTCGCCGCGCGCGCCCGCGATCATCGCGGTGAACAAAAACACGGGCAAGCTGGTGTGGGAAGACAATTCGGTCGAAGATCGCATCCTGCACGGGCAGTGGTCGACGCCTTCGGTAGGAACGGTCGGCGGCGTTGTGCAGGTGGTATCGGCGCAAGGCGATGGCCAGGTCCGTGGGTACGAAGCGCTCACGGGCAAGAAGTTGTGGGAGTTCGACACGAACCCCAAGGATGCCGTGTGGCCCAAGACACGGAACGAGCTGATCGCGACGCCTGTGATTTATCAGGATCGCGTCTACATCGCCAACGGTCAGGATCCCGAGCACGGCGAAGGCACCGGACACTTCTACGCGATCGACGCGACCAAGCGCGGCGACATCACGCAGACGGGCCGCATCTGGCACTTCGACAAGCTTCGCCGATCGATCTCGACGGCGGCCGTGCTCGACGGAGTCGTCTACATTTCCGATTTCAGCGGCTTCCTGTATTGTCTCGACGCGAACAGCGGCAAAGAAATCTGGATGCACGACCTCTTCGCGGCAACGTGGGGCTCGCCGTTCGTGGCCGACGGCAAGGTGTACATCGGCGACGAAGACGGCGACGTGACGGTGCTGGCGCACAGCAAGGAAAAGAAAGTGCTGGCCGAAATGAACATGGGCAGCTCGGTGTATGCGACGCCCGCACCGGCGCACGGCGTGCTGTTTCTCAACAACCGCAACCAGCTTTACGCACTGGCTGTTAAACAATGAGGCGATCGATGACGTGGCTTATCTTCGTGGCAGGCGCGGTGTTGTCGTGGGGCGCGTACGGCGTCCTGCTTCACCAGGGACAGGTGATCCTCCGCAATCCGCTGAAGGCGCTGCTGTGTGTGGGCGTTGCGTACTTCTTGATCGGCGTCCTCGTGCCTGTGGCGACGCTTGCGGCGCAAGGCGAGCTGGGCGGATTTGATTCGCGAGGCTTGATGACCGCCACGGTCGCCGGGGCGCTCGGCGCCATCGGAGCGGCCTGCATCATCTGGGCGTTTCGTACTGGCGGGTTGCCTGTTATCGTGATGCCTCTCGTCTTTGGCGGCGCGCCTGTCGTGAATGTGCTGCTGTCGATGGTGATGCACCCGCCGAAAACGGCGCCTAGTCCCCTTCTGTATCTCGGCTTCGTGCTTGCGTCCGTCGGCGCAGGAATGGTGCTGTACTACCGGCCCGCGGCGTAAACTCCTCACACACGGGAGGTGTGAACGTGACCTCCGTCGTTCTGCGATCGGCGCTGCTTCTGATTGCGAATCTCGCTACGTGCGGTTGCGGCCATCCCAGCCCCGTTCAGCCCAGTACCTTACCTCCGCAATCTCAAACCACAGCCAGTTCTGAAGCCCCAAAGGCGTACCTCGAGAGGCTTCTGACGATCATGGAGGCTAACGCAATCAACCTGAGCACCATCGAATGGGCGAGCTTCCGGGCCCAGGCGATCGGAGCGGCGGGCGACGCGCAAGCTATCCGGGACCTCTATCCCGCGATCGAGATCGCGCTGCGTTTACTCGACGATCGCGAGAGCTACTATCAGCCAAGCAATGGCGGACTGATCGGACTCCCGCCAGGAGGAGACTGCCATGCCGTCGCGCCCTCGACTCCTGCACTGCCGGACTCGATTGGATACGTGAAGATCGACGCGAGCGGCGCAGGGCAGACCGGTGAATCAATTCAGCGGGCGATCAGAACGGCCGACCGCGAGGGCCTCGTTGGGTGGATCGTCGATCTCCGCGGGAACGGCGGAGGCAATATGTGGCCCATGATTGCCGGCGTCGGTCCGGTGATGGGTGAAGGGATTATCGGCTGGATCGTTTACAACAACCGTGAATACGAACGGGAGTACCGCGCCGGTGCGGCGCTCAGTTTAGGGGAGGCGTTCGCGCGCGTCGATCAACCCTACACATTAATGTCGCCGTCCCCGAGAGTGGCGGTTCTGACAGACGGGTTAGTGAACAGCGCTGGTGAGGCGATGGCGGTATGGTTCAGACGACGCCCAGCCACGCGATCGTTCGGAACGCCGACCTGCGGCCATCACCATTTGCAACAGGATTTTCGTTTGAGTGACGGGGCGACACTCTACATGACGACCGCGCAGAATGCGGACAGGACGAAGACGAAGTACAAAGGACCGATCATCCCGGACGAGGTCGTTACGGAACCGGCCGTCGTCCCCCGCGCGATTGCGTGGCTGCAAGGGCGCTAGGTTTAACGTCTATTGCCCACGGCCCATAACCAACCCGTTGTCCGGATAAAAATCTGGCCATCCGAAATCGCCGGTGAGCTCAGCGTGTAGTCGTCGAAGTTGTTTTCCGCCAGAAGCTCGAACTTCGGACCTGCCCGGACCACGCTGGTGAGTCCATCTTCATTCGTGATGTAGAGCTTGCCATCGGCGAGGACGAACGATCCGCTGTAGGTGCTTGGCCGCAGCCGCTGGCGGCCGTAAATTTCCTTCCCGGTCTTCGCATCAAGACACCACATGATTCCGCGATCGTTGACGACGTAAACGTACGTGCCGTCGCTGACCGGCGTCGGGACGTCGGGTCCATTGTTGAACGACCAGAGAAGATGCGAGGTGGTCACGTCGCCTCGGCCGCCCGGCTTCAACGCCAGCATCGGTCGCTCACGGCTTGGCGCATAAATGATGTCGCCGTTCACGAAGGGCGACGCGACAATACGGTACGAGCCGTCGTTCGAGGGATTGAGTCCGTCGGCGCGCCAGAGCTCCTTGCCGGTTGAAAGATCGTGGCCCGTGACGACGTCGCCACCCGTGATGACAAGCTCGGCTGTGTTCCCGTAGCGAACGAGCGCCGGTGTGGTGTACGAGTCTGGTGATTCCGATCGTGCGCGCGTTGGCCGCTCGACGCGCCAGATCGTTCGCCCGTTCGCCTTGCTGATGCGAAGCACATACGACGGCTCGTCGGTTCTCATGCCGTGCAGCACCTGGACGTAGAGCGAGTCCTCGTAAAGCAGCGGCGACGACCCGTAGCCCCAGTTCAATCCGAAGCGGCCGTAATCTTTCTGGATGTCGCGCGCCCAGAGTTCCTTGCCGGTGAAATCAAAAGCCTTAAGGATGCCGGTGCCCGTCATCACCCACACATTGCTGCCGTCGGTGACCGGCGAGGGCGATGACATGTTCTGCTTCATCTCGCGGTGATCGCCGCCGCTCACGTGCTGCTTCCACAGCGCGACGCCTTTGACGCGATCGACACACCAGAGAGACAGGTTCCCGTTCTCGGCGACGTTCAGGAAGATGCGATCGCTCCAGACGATGGGGGTCGAACCCGACCATGCGGGAAGCGCAAGCTTCCAGGCAATGTTCTCCGTCGGCGACCATCGCACCGGCAGATTCGTCTCGGCGCTGACGCCGTTCAGCGTCGGGCCGCGCCACTGCGGCCAGTTCTCCGCCCGCACCGCTCCGAACGTGGCAGAGGCGACGACCGCTGTCGCAATCAGAAATTTGGCTGCGCGCTCACTCAATAGATTTCCCATCACCCAATGAATGTCCTATCACCCAATCACCTATCACCCATCGCCGATGCTTCCGCTTTGCGCTTCGGCGTGGCCGCCGGAGCCTTGGCCCAGGCGGCTGCCCTCTGCCCTCTGCCCTTTGCCCTTTGCCCTCTGCCCTCTGCCCTCTGGCCTCTGCCCTCTGCCCTCTGCCCTCTGCCCTAAGAGGTTCTATGAGTGTCCGCCCAGTACGCCCACACCAGCGTCAATCCGCCGCCGGCGAGCGCCG